>Ga0209155_1000120_pt1 | contig 33077 bp, 29 predicted proteins | sample GraSoiAngelo_122_FD_185879 | JGI IMG/M metagenome (GOLD analysis project Ga0209155, IMG submission 185879) | Grasslands soil microbial communities from the Angelo Coastal Reserve, California, USA - 14_0927_02_20cm (SPAdes) (version 2) | ecosystem: Environmental > Terrestrial > Soil > Grasslands ... | reverse complement strand
GACGCTCTCGGCATCAATTACGTACGTGCTTTCCTCAACGCCGCTGCCGTCTTGCGCCGTGAGGAGAACCATCAGACGGAATGTGCCGGAGGGCCATTCCGGGCCGGAGAGGGATGTGATCTCGAATCGCTGGTAGCGGCTACCACCGCTCGTCGCGTACAGATTCAGATGGACCGTTGTATCGCTCCCGACGGCGCCGACGTACTTTTCCGCCCCATTCCCCGCGACCCGGGCCGTGAGATACGCATCCATCAGTCGCCGGACATCGGCTTCAGGCGGCGGCGCCGTGTTGTAGGTAGGGCTGGTCATCCTGGAAACCGGTGACGACCCAGATGCCGCGCAGCATGAGTACGTCCTGAATTTCCTGTGGGACAACTCCCCGAGCTACGCAGTCAGAACAAGTCGGATGCCAGACCACTCGTGGTCTTGCGTGAGCCCAACACTCGTCTCCCGCTCCAAGAATGCAACTCCTCGAACTGGCTGGCCCGAAAGGCCCCCGGCTCCCGCTGAGCCGGGGGTCGCTTCATGTACCGGTCAGTGCTTAGAGCGGCGCTCCCGCTGCGTAGGAGCTTTTGGAAACAACGGCGCAGACGAACGTGATTCCGGTGTCGAGTCCCATCCCCGATTGGAAGGCGGCGATCCCGCCTGAGGCCCACGCGGCCTGCAGTTGGGCCAGTGTCGTGATGTGTGTCACGGCCTCCTTCGAGGTGAAGAACTCGAGGTAGACGCGCCAGGGCACGTTGAATTCGCCGCCGGTGCGGGCGACGCCGACGAGGTGGTCGTGCCCGGGTACCGCTGCGGGATCGCTGCCGTAAACGCCCGGGAACAGACTCGTGGCCAGTCCGGCGACGGTACCAGCGTGGTCAGGGCAGTTACCCGGCGCCGCGCCCATGCAGTTAAAGGTACCGGGCGTTCCTGGCGGATAGAGGATCAGGTACAGCGGGGCCACCGCGTGCGGGTTGACGTTGTTGATCGGGTTGTTCGGGCTCAGCGGCGCGAGCCTCTGCGGGGTCAACAGGTAGATCACCTGGCCGGTCGAGTCGTCGTACGCCGGCTCGATCACGGCACTGCCGTGTGCCCGCTCGCCGGTCGGGATGGAATTGGCGGCCACGTTGATCGGGAGCAAGCACAGAGCGAACGCGAATACGATCCGGCCCAGTCTGAACAGCCTCATCACCTCACCTCACCTCACCTGTAAAAGTACGGGTCGAGAACGCTGACCTGAGTGATCCGGTCGACGGGTAGGGAATTCTTGCCCGCCGTCTTGCGGATCGCTTCCGGGTTCGGGCCGTCGTACACGCAGAAGGTCTTCTTCTTGTCGTCGGTGACGTAGGAATGGATCCAGGTCACCCCTTCATCGGCGTTGCGATCGACCACCCGCAAGCAGGCTGTCGCCCCGTCCGCGCTGATCGGGATCTGCAAGCCGTCCGCGAACGTCCTCTCGACCAAATACCTGGGCATGTTTGCGCCTCCGTTGATTGATTTCGGCGAACTCGAGATGGCTAACGCTAGAGACCCAGGGCCCAGCCATCATCGGGAGAAATCCCCAAGTTGGGCGGTAAAACCGCCCATCTTTCCGGGCTTGACCGGCTGCCCGATTGGGCGCAGGATTGATGCGCCGCAGATGAGGGGATCCCCGGTTGTCGTCGCTGCTGTACCCGAGCTCATGGAGCGATCGGCCGAGTTGGCCGCGCTCGAAAGCCACCTCCAGGACGTCAGGATCTCGGGGACGGGCCGCTTCTGCATGCTGGCCGGCGAGGCTGGCGTCGGCAAAACCGCGCTCCTCCGTCGCTTCTCCGAGCAGCATGCAAGCGCTCAGATCCTCTGGGGTGCTTGCGACCCCCTGTTCACCCCACGGCCACTCGGTCCCTTGGTTGACATTGCCGCGGGCGTGGGTGGCGAGCTGGCACGCCTGGGCGGTAGCCAGGCGCGACCTTACGAGATCGTTTCTGCACTCGTCAACCAGCTTCGGCAGCGGTCGCCCGCGATCGTCGTCCTCGAGGACGTGCACTGGGCTGACGAGGCGACGCTCGACGTCCTGCGACTCCTCAGTCGCCGTATCAAGTCAGCGCCCGCCCTTCTGATTGCAAGTTATCGCGACGATGAGCTCGACCGCAGTCACCCGCTGCGACTTCTCCTCGGCGAGCTGCCCCGCGATGAGTCCATCGTTCGGATCAGGCTGCATCCACTGTCAGCCGCGGCGGTCGCGGCGATGGCCGGCCCGGCCGGCGTCGACTCCGAAGACCTCTTCCGCAAAACGGCGGGCAACCCGTTCTTCGTAACCGAAATCCTTGCGTCGGCAGGCGATGAGCAGATCCCCTCAACGGTGCGCGATGCCGTGCTCGCCCGTGCGGCGCGGCTGTCGCCGGACGCTCGCTCACTCCTCGACATGGTCGCGGTGGCCCCTCCGCAGGCGGAGCTCTGGCTATTGGAGGCGGTAAGCGGCCAGACGTTCTCGGCCCTCGGCCAATGCCTCAGCGCGGGGATGCTTGCTCAGCAAAACGGCGCCGTCACCTTCCGCCACGAGCTCGCGCGACTCGCGATCGAGGAGTCGATCGCCCCCGACGGTGCGCTACAGCTTCACCGGCAGACCCTGGCTGCGCTGGCGAGACCGCCGTACGGTTCGCCCGACCTGGCCCGCCTGGCTCATCACGCCGAGGCAGCGAACGACGCGCAGTCGCTGCTGCGCTTTGGTCGTGCGGCTGGCGAGCGGGCGTCGGCCGTCGGCGCTCACCGCGAGGCTGCGGCCCAATTCTCACGAGCTCTTCGAGTCGCCGAATCGTTACCGCCGCACGAGCACGCCGACATGCTGCAGCAGCTCGCCCAGGCATACCTCCACGCGAACAACGCCGAGCTAGCCATCCCGGTGCAAGAGCGCGCCATCGAGCTGTACCGGCAGGTGGGCGACACCTTGAATCAGGCCGACGCCTTGCGCCGGCAGTCCAGGCTCTTTTTGTGCGGAGGGCGAGGCGCCGAGGCAGAAGCGCCGATCGGCAAGGCGGTCGCGTTGCTTGAAAAGTTGCCCGAAGGCAAAGAGCTCGCGCTCGCCTATTCGGGACTGGTGATGTTCCACATGAACCATGACGACGCTGAGGGGACGGTCCGCTCGGCACGACGGGCACTCGAGCTGTCGGAACGTGTCGGAGACACCGAAACGCTCCTCCATACGTTGAATTCGCTCGGTTCGATGGAGCTGCTAATGGGCGACCCCGGCGGCAAAGCGAAGCTCCTCAGAAGCCTGGAGCTGGCTGAGGAGATGGGTAACGACGAGAACGTGGGGCGAGCCTACATCAACCTTGCGGGGACGATGGTGCGCACGCGCACCTACGAAGATCTGAAGGAGCTATTGAGCGCGGGCATCGATTTTTGCCTCGAGCACGGCCTCGATCTCTGGCGGATGTGGTTGATTTCCTCCCAGGCCCAGGCCCTGCTCGACCAGGGCGACTGGTCGCGTGCCGCTGAGCTGGCCACGACGGTGCTCCAGGGCGACGGGACGCAGCTGCCTCGGGTCAGCGCCCTCCCGGTCGTGGCCCTGGTTCGGGCGCGCCGTGGCGATCCAGACGTGTGGCCGTTGCTCGACGAAGCCAGGTCCATGGCCGACCGTGAGGGGGAATTGCAGTTCGCGGTGCCGGTCTGTGTGGCGCGAGCCGAGGTGGCGTGGCTGGAGGGTCGCCCGGATGCCATCCGCGAAGAGACGGAACGTGTCTTGCGCAAAGCCCTGGCGAAAGGTGCCTGGTGGGTAATCGGCGAACTCCTTTGCTGGCGCCGCCGTGCGGGACTTGTCGACGAGATCGATGGCAGGGTTCCGGAGAGATACAGAGCCGAGATCCAGGGTGACTGGTCGAAAGCAGCGGAACTCTGGAGCGCGATCGGCTGCGAGTACGACGCCGCTCTGGCGTTGGCCGGCGCGGATGACGATGATCTGCTCAGACAATCACTCGTGAAGCTCCAGAGACTCGGAGCCGAAGCCGCGGCCGCGGTGGTCGCGCGCAGCTTGCGGGCTCGCGGCGCACGAGGGATCTCTCGCGGGCCTCGCTCGACAACAAAACGGAATCCGGCGCGTCTAACGGTGCGTGAGCTGGAAGTTCTCGAGCTGGTGAACAGTGGCATGCGAAACGCTGAGATCGCCAGCCGGCTCTTCCTGACTCCAAAAACCGTCGATCACCACGTCTCAGCCATCCTGCGCAAGCTCGCGGTCGATTCGCGGGGGCAGGCGGCACGAGAAGCCACCCGGCTTGGGCTACTCGCCTGATGATCGCGTGATCGAAGCCCGCGCCATTCGCTGGTCACCGTGAGGACGACGTTTCGCCCATAGCTGTAGTAGACGACGGCTCTCATCCGGCTGTCAGCCTAGGCCAGATCTGCCGGTGGATCGTTCCCCGGGCACCGATGAGATTTCGCCACGCGAGCGGTCTATCGGGGTATATTCCGGGCCTCTAGGGTCCTGGAGGGAAAAGCATGGGTTCAGTCACCTGTCAGATGTCGATCTCGCTCGACGGTTTCGTCGCCGGGCCCAACCAGAGCATCGAGAATCCGATCGGCGAGGGGGGCATGCGCCTGCATCAGTGGATGTTCGATACGGCGAGCTGGAAGAGGCAACAGGGGGAAACGGGCGGGGCGCGCAGCGCGGATTCGGATGTGGTTGACGGGCTCCTGCAGGGTAATGGCGCCTACATCATGGGCCGCAAGATGTTCGGCGGCGGGGATGGCCAATGGGACGAGAGCTGGACTGGGTGGTGGGGCGACGAGCCACCCTACCATGCGCCGGTCTTTGTCCTGACCCACCATCCGCGCAAGCCGCTACCGATGCGCGGCGGGACGACCTTCACCTTCGTCACGGAAGGGATCGCGTCGGCGTTACCCCAGGCCCGGGCGGCGGCCGGCGACAAGGACATCGCGATCGCGGGCGGCGCCAGCGCGGTACGGCAATACCTCGCGGCCGGGTTGCTCGATGAGCTCTACCTGCACATCGTTCCGGTCATCCTCGGGTCGGGTGAGCGGCTGCTCCAGGGCGTCGGCGATCCCGCTCTCGAACCTGTCAAGGTGATCGCCTCGCCCGCGGTGACGCACGTCAAGTACCGGGTGGTTCACGAACAGAGGAGGTAGCGATGTCGACGAAGGAGTCTTCCGTGTCGGAATTGCAAGTGCTCATGACTGGCATCGCGTTCGGCGAGTCGCCCCGCTGGCACGATGATCGTCTGTGGTTCTGCGACTGGGGCGCCCAAGAGTTGATTGCCGTCGATCTCGAGGGCAGGAGCGAGGTCATCGCGCGCGTGCCGTCGTTTCCATTTTGCATCGACTGGCTTCGAGACGGGCGCTTGCTCGTCGTCTCGGCGGCCGAGCGACGGCTGCTCCGGAGGGAGCCCGACGGCTCGATGGTCATGCATACCGACCTGAGTCGGCTCTCGCGCCACCCCTGGAACGATATCGTCGTGGACGGTCGGGGCAACGCCTACGTCGGCGATATCGGCTTTGACTTCCCCGGTGGCGAGTTCGCCCCAGGACTCCTGGCGCTCGTCACGCCCGACGGCTCCGCCCGACAGGTGGCGGATGGCGTCGCCTTTCCCAATGGCCTGGTCGTGACGCCCGACAACTCCACGCTGATCCTCGCCGAGTCCTACGCCAACCGACTCACAGCCTTCGACATCGACGCCGACGGCAGTCTGTCGAATCGGCGGCTGTGGGCGGGCCTCGACCGCGGCGTCCCCGATGGCATTTGCATCGATGCGGAGAACGCTATCTGGTACGGGGATGTGCCGAACATGCGGTGCGTGCGGGTTCGCGAGGGGGGTGAGGTGCTGCAGACGATCGAGCTCGACCGCGGCTGTTTTGCTTGCATGCTTGGCGGTGCGGACCGGAAAACGCTCTTCATGGTGGCCAGGGAGTGGCGAGGTCCGGCGAGCATGGCTGAGCAGGAAAGAACGGGCCAGGTGCTGACCGCTAAGGTGTCGACAGCCGGCGCGGGTTGGCCGTAAGAACGAATGGGGCGGTTGTGCCTACCGTTCGATAACCGACAGGATGTTGCCGGCAGGGTCCTTGAACCACGCGATGTCCGGTCCGAGGTTCTGGCTCTTGCCGCGTAGGATGCCTTTCCCGTCAGCCCTTGGCCCATCTTCGTAGTGCTCGAACCGCACGCCTCGACCCGTCAGCTCATCCACCGCGGCGTCAATGTCATCCACCTCGAAGTTCAAAATTGTGAACGTGGCTGGCTGGTGATCCTTCTTGGGGTAGGCAAACACCGTGCCACCACCCGGCAAATGTAGCCCCAAACCCTCGCCTTCACTATCCACGTTCAGTCCCAGGGCTTCACGGTAGAAGGCCTTCGTCTTGGTCAGGTCATCAACCGAAAAACCGCTGAATGCTGCCTTTGCTTTGAACATCGCTCCAGTCTAAGACGAAAAGGAAACGCTCGAGGACGAGCTTGACATGAGCGGGTCAGGCCCGATTAAGTTTTTGGGTCCGGCGGGGGAGTCCGGCACGGCATCGGCCGGGCCCGTGGGAAAGGAGGTACCCGAATGAATCGAACGGCCAGAACGGCGTGGGTGACCAGCCTGACGATGGGTGTCGCCCTTGCGAGTATGCAGGTCGCCGGCGCCGGCGCCTTGAACGTCGCCCCGCTGACAACGATTTCGGGGCCCAGTCCATTCGCCGGATGCACGATCGGCGCCAGTGGGACTCCCGGCGAGACGCTCTATCCGAATGCCGAGGAAGAGCCCTGGCTCGACGTCAATCCGGCAGATACAAAAAACATGATCTCCGTCTGGCAGCAGGACCGCTGGTCGAACGGCGGGGCCCATGGGCTGGTGGCCGGAGTCACGCATAACGCTGGCAAGACCTGGACCCGAACCTCCGCCCACTTCAGCGAGTGCGCCGGCGGCACGACCGCCAACGGGGGCGACTACGAGCGAGCCTCGGATCCATGGGTATCCTTCTCACCCAACGGCGACGCCTACCAGATCAGCTTGTCGTTCGACGCGAACACAAGTCGAAACGCGGTTCTGGTCAGCAAATCCACGGACGGGGGCGATCACTGGAGCGAGCCCACCAGCCTGATCCGCGACTCTGGCAACCGCGACGTCAGTTATGCCTTCAACGACAAGGAGTCCATCACCGCCGACCCCACCAACTCCAACTACGCCTACGCAGTTTGGGACCGGTTTACGACGCCCGCGGGCAACTCGCTGGCCAGTATCGAGGGCGAGATCCATTCGCGGTCCTTCCGCGAGCCGGTCTGGTTCTCGCGCACGACCGATGGGGGACAGACCTGGGAGCCAGCCCGGATCATCTACGACCGCAGTGAGTTCAACGGCACCATCGGCAACCAGATCGTCGTGTTACCGAACGGCGACCTGATCAACATCTTCGACGAGTTCTTCGTCCACAAGAACTCGGACAGCCAGCGAGGCGAGAGCATCAGCATCATCAAGTCCACCGACAAAGGGGTGACCTGGTCCAGGACATCGACCGTCGTCGCGGCCAGCCTGGAGCGGGGCGCGTTCGATCCGGACACTGGCCGGCCGATCCGCGCGGAGGGCGGCATCCCGGAGATCGCGGTGGACCGCAGCAGCGGCAAGCTGTATGCCGTCTGGCAGGACACTCGTTTTAGCGGCGTCGATGAGATCGCCCTCTCAACCTCGTCGGATGGTGGCAACTCCTGGTCCGCCCCGATCAAGGTGAACCAGACGCCGCGGAACACCAACCCGGCGGATGAGCAGGCGTTCGTGCCGAACATCCGGGTCGCCAGCGATGGAAGCGTCGCGCTGACGTACTACGACTTCCGGAACAACGATGCTGGCCCGGGCGTCCCCACCGATGCCTGGATTGTGCGGTGCGCCGCCAATTGCGGGTCCGCCGCAAACTGGGGCGATGAGGCGCGGTTGTCACCCGCCTCATTCGACATCGAACAGGCGCCGGCCGCCCGTGGGCCCTTCGGCTACTTCCTCGGCGAGTACGAGGGATTGGCGAACGTGGGAGGCAGTTTCGTCTTCGCGTTCATCCAGGTCAACAATGGGAACACGGCCAACCGGACCGACGTGTTCGAGACGAAAGTAAGCCCCTAACCTGAGAGGCCCCTCCGGAATCTGATTCCGGAGGGGCCCGCCTGTCGGCTTAGAACCTCAGCTCACCGGAAGGCGAGATCGAAGATGTGGAAGTCGCCGCCGCTCAGGTTTGCCGGAAGGGTGATGCTTTCCACCGTCTTGCCGGCTGTCAGGTTGGCGGAGATTGCGAACACGTAGGTCTTGACGTAGTCATGCACGCCGCACGTGCAGTTGCGATATGCGGTGGTAGCCGCCGTCGCGTTGCTCGGCAGCGGTCCGAAGCCGCCGGCGCCCAACGTCCAGTCGCTGAAAGCAACCGCGATCTGCTGGCTGGTGCCATCACCGTAGGTGACGGTCAGCGTGCCGCTCGAACCCCGCGAGCCGACATTGTCCGCTGCGCCGAGGATGCCGATCTGTGTCTTCCCGGTAGTGGGATTGAGTTGGACGGTCTGGCCCCCGGCGTTGATGTTGTCGAGCTGGCCGGCGGGAACATCGGGCCAGGTGTAGCTGAATCCGTTCACGGTGACGGGACCGCCCGGGGTGATACCCGCTGCCTGTAGCGCCTGAGCGGAATAGCTGCAGCAGCCACCGTCAAAAGCCCCGGCGCCCATGGCGCTGTCGTCGGTGATCCCCACGTTGTTGTAGTACGGCCAGAGCTCGCCGGGCCGCGCGAGCGCCAGACCGACCACAACCTTGCCGACACTGACCCCGGTCGACGACGACAGCTGGAACGATACCGTCTCGCGCCCTTCGGTGGATCCGGCCGTGATCGTCACCGGCACACTCCGACGCCCTCCTTGATTGACCGTGAACGAGCCCATCGTCGGGCTCACAGTTACGCCGCTGGATGGCGTGGCCACCCAGCTGATCGTTTGAGGTGAGGTCCAGGTGGACTGCGCCCCGAGGCTGACCGTCGTCGCGCTCCCCGGCGTGAGAATCTGGTTGTCCGGAGAGGCGAACCCGATGGCGGCGACGTATTGGGTTCCATAGGAGGGCGGCGTATCCTGCGGCGCGGTGCCCCAGAAGGTGTTCGGTGCGGATCCCAACGCGTAGTCGAGTGTGCCGCCACCAGTGATCAGCGAGGGGTCGAACCAGAGCTGGTGGTAAGGATGGCCGTTGAACTTGAGCGACTGGATGTACGGGTTGCTGGGGGAGGCGCCCGGCGCGTTGATCGTGATGGTGCTGCCGTTCCCCAGGTGCACGATCGATAGCGGGAAGGCGGGCCCACTGATGTCCAGCTGGGCGCTGCCGGGGATGGTTGGGTACATGCCCAGCGCCGACCACACATACATGGAGGAGAGCGCGCCCAGGTCGTCGTTGTTCTTCAGCCCGGTGGGCGTGTCCTGGAACAGCTCATTGCGCATCCGGTTCACGACCGCCTGGGTCTTCCAGGGTTGCCGGGTGTAGTTGTAGAACATCTGGACGCCGAGCTCGAACTCGTTCGCCAGGAAGGCCCCGGTATCGCTCGACCCGTCGAGCGGTCCCGAGAAGAAGCTGTCGAGCAATGGGTTGACTGCCTGGTTCCCTCCCATGGCTGCGATCAAGCTGGCATGGTTGAAGGGAACGATCCAGCGATACTGTGCCGAACTCCCCTCGACCATCCCGTCTGAGCTGGTTGGCGTCATCCCGCTTGTGAACTGACCGCTGGTGAGTTTGGGATTGAACAGGTTGATGCCGGCATTGAAGATGTTCTGCCAGTCCTGGGCTCGCTTGACCATCCTCGTGGCGGTGGCGCTGTCGTTTAGCGCGCTGGCGAACTGGGCCAGGGCCACATCCTCCTGGGTGTCCTCCAACAACGTCGCCGCGGTTCCATGGAAGTTGCAGCAGCCGTAGCTGCCGTCAACGGGGAGGTAGCCATACTGCGTTTGCATCGCCGTTCCCGGCCGCACATCGTTCACGGTGGTCGCCTGAGCGATCATGTCGTGAAGGGCCGTCGCGGTATCGAAGCTGGTTGCGCCGAAGGCGTAATAGTCGGCGAGGATGGCCTGGGCCGGGTCTCCGACCATGACGTAGTTGTTGCTGTTGGCAAACCCCCAGGGCGGCAGCAGATTGTCCTGGGCGTAGTCATTGAGCAGCGACTGGGCCTGATCACTCGACTCCTGCGGCGCGAGCAAGGCGGCGAGCTGCGACTGGCTGTGATAGGTATCCCAGCCCGAGTAGTTGGCGTACTGGGCGTGCCCGGCCGGCATGGTATGAATCGCCTGGTCAAAGCCGACATACTGGCCGTTCGCGTCGCTCCAGATGTTTGGATGCAGCAACACCCGGTAGAGCATGGTGTAGAAGAGCTGCTGCTGCGTCGGCGTCCCGCCGCCAATCTGAATCCTCGAGAGCAGAGCGTTCCAGGCCGCATGGCTCGCGGAGCGGACCGCGTTGAAGTCCCAATTCGGATTGTCGGTTTGCCAGTTGAGCTTCGCGTTGCCGACGCTCACGAAGGAAATGCCGACCTTGGCCTGCAGGACCTGGTTGGCCGTGGTGTCGAAGGTCAGGAATACCGAATTGGGTCCGGGCTGGCCCGCCTCGGTGATCACTTGCGAGGCCGTGAACGGGTGGTCGAAGGTAATGTCGAAATGGACCGTGTAGGTATCGGGCGCGCCGCAGAAGTGCCCGCTGGTGGCGGCCCCCTGAACCTCGTTATGGCCGACGATCTGCGCGCTGCTTGCCATCGTTCCGTTCTGGCTGTCGAGCAGCTTCATGAGGATGTTGGCATTGGTCGTCGACGGAAAGGTAAAGCGGCCCATGGCGCTCCGCCGCGTCGATGTCAGTTCGGCGGTGATCGCGGGGCTGCCCACTCTGACTGAGTAGTAGCCGGCGGTGGCGACTTCGCCGGTGTGGGTGAATGATTCCTGAAAGCTGCCCGGATCGCCGGCCGGCAATCCACCCGTTAGCGGCAGAATCGGGACGTCCTGATAGGCACCGCAGCCCGGGCCGCTGATGTGGGTCAGGCTGAAGCCGCGTAGTTGGGTCTGGTCGTATCGGTAGCCGCCGCCGTCGGTGCGCCGGCGCGTGTCGGGACTCCATTGAATCATCCCGAAGGGCGCGGCTGGCCCAGGAAAGACGTTGCCGCCGCCGGTCGTGGCCACCAGCGTGTTGACCACCGAAGCCGGGTCAGTGACGATGGGCGGGGCCGCGGCGACGGCGCCGGTCGGTGCGCCCACGGCGACGACCGTCGCAAGTGTGAGGCTCGCAATCGACGACAGCGAAAAAGAAAGGGACCGCCCCAGCTGCTTCATCGAAACTCTCCCATCCCTTTAGGGCCGGCGGAAGATCCAGCCGGTTGAAAATTGATGCGGTTGTCAAAACGGCCACGATGAGGATAATGCCGCGTGGTAGCGTCGGTCAACCTCTTTATGAGTTCGGCGTTGTAAGCTGCCGTCCCGCTCCGAAGACCGAATCCTTCCTTCCTTGACATCCGGTCCCGGAGATGTTTTAAACGGGGGAGCAGATCAGCGCGACATTGAGGAGGGGAACATGGAATACGCTCGCCTGCGGCAGTGCGACTTTCCGGCCAGCGGCGGCCAGCTCGAAGGGACAAGGCAATGAAGGGTGAAGCTGCCATCAAGCGGCTGGGCCTCCTGGCGGGAGCCCTCGTTCTGCTGACGGCCTGCGGGGGCGGCAGCACAGCCTCAACCGTGAATGCGGCCACCGCAAAATCCGCCGCCGACGTTGGTGGCATGGACGCCCTGGTTACAGCCGCCAAGAAGGAAGGCAAGCTCAATATCATCGCCACTCCGCCGGACTGGGCGAACTACGGCGCGATCATCGACAGTTTCAAGGCTAAGTACGGGATCAGCATCGACTCGGCCAACCCGAACGGCAGCAGCCAGGATGAGATCAACGCCGTGAAGCAGCTTGGCAAGACCTCGCGAGCGCCTGACGTCCTCGACATGGGGAAAGCGGTGACCATCGCGAACACCGACCTGTACGCGCCTTACAAGGTCCAAACCTGGAGTGACATTCCCGACAGCCAGAAAGAATCGACCGGCCTCTATGTCCAGGACTATGGCGGCTACATGTCCATTGGCTATGACTCGGCCAAGGTCCCAGCGGTGAGCTCACTACAGGACCTGATGGGCTCCGGCTTTCGAGGGAGGGTCGCGCTCAACGGCGACCCCACCAAGGCGAATGCCGCGCTCAACGGGGTCATGATGGCCTCGCTCGCCAACGGCGGATCGGCCGATGACATCAGCAAGGGGGTGGACTTCTTCCACCAGCTCAAGGTCAGGGGCAATTTCACCCCGGTCCAGGCCACCACGGCGACGGTCAAGCAAGGCCAGACGCCGGTCGTCTTCGACTGGGACTATCTCTCGGCCTCGCACGGCACCGATGTCCCGACCTGGAAGATTTTCACGCCCAGCAACGCCATTCTCGGCGACTACTACAACGCGGCCATCAACAAGAATGCTCCCCATCCGGCCGCCGCCCGGTTGTGGGAGGAATACATCTACTCCGACGCAGGTCAGAACCTCTGGCTCAAGGGCCTGGCCCGTCCCGTCCGCATGGCAGCCATGCAGTCATCCGGGAAGATTGACGCCGCCGCCGCGGCCAAGCTGCCCCAGGTCAATGGAACCCCCGTCTTTTTGACCGATGCTCAGGCCACGAAGGCGAAGGAGTACCTCGCCTCACACTGGGCCCAGGCGATCGGTTGACCGTTATCGAGCGACCGCTGGTTGAGACGGTGCGCCGCCCCTTGAGGGGCGGCACCCGTCTGGCCACGCCGCAATGGATCGCGGCGGCGCCCTTCTTTCTTTACGTCGGCATTTTCCTGCTTCTGCCGACAGCAATCGTCGCCGGCGGAGCGTTCATCGATGGCAAGGGCCTGAGCCTCTCCAACTTCGCGACGATGAACCAGCGCTTCGTCATCAACGCGTTCATCAACAGCGTCGTCCTCTCCGCCATCAGCGCCATCATCGGGGCCGTGTTCGGCGCGCTGCTGGCCTACGCGGTGGCCACCGGCAATCCCAACGGCGTCTTCCGGCGGCTGGTGTCGTCGGCGTGTGGCGTGCTGGCGCAATTCGGTGGGGTCACGCTGGCCTTCGCGTTCATCGCGACGCTCGGCAGCGCCGGCTTGATCACCTTGTGGTTACAGCAGCATGGCATGCGCATTTACGCCAATGGCGTTTGGCTTTATCAGCTGCGCGGGCTCGTCCTCGTCTACACCTACTTTCAAATCCCGCTGATGGTGCTGGTGTTCTTGCCCGCCCTGGACGGGATTCGGCCGCAGTGGCGCGAGGCCACCGAGAGCCTCGGCGGCGGCACCTGGCATTACTGGCGCTACGTCGCTGGGCCGCTCCTGGCGCCGGCGTTTCTCGGCAGCACGCTCCTTCTCTTCGCCAATGCCTTCTCGGCCTATGCGACCGCCGCAGCCCTGATCAACCAGGGCAGCATCGTCGCTTCGCTGCTGATCGCCAATACGCTCACCAGCGAGGTCGGCCTGGCGAACCCTGGGATCGCCTCCGCGCTGGCCCTGGTAATGGTTGTCATCGTCGCGATCGTGATGGTGCTGTACACGGTGTTGCAGCGGAGGACGGCGAGGTGGCTGCAATGACCTCCTTGGGCTGGGTGTCGTCATGAGTCGCAACCGACGGCTCAAGCTGCAGATCTTCCGGGTGGCGGTCTTCCTCGTGCTTGGCGCTTTCTTCCTCCTGCCGATCGGCGCCATGTTCGAGTTCTCGACCCGGGGCGTGACGGATACCGCGCCGCGCACGCTCAATGCCTGGCTGACCATCGGCCAAACCCCCGACCTCGTGGCGGCTATCCTCGCCTCATTGGGGCTGGCGGTCTTGACCTCGCTGGGGATGCTGCTCTTGCTGGTTCCCACCATGATCTGGATCCGGTTGCGACTGCCCTATTTGACTCGCGCGATGGAGTTCCTGTGTCTGCTGCCATTGACCATCCCGGCCATCGTGCTGGTTGCGGGGCTGGCACCCATCTACCTCTGGATGAATCTCAATATCAACGATTCGATCCTGACCCTTGCGTTCGTTTACCTCATCCTGGTGCTGCCATTCGCCTACCGGGCGCTGTTCACGGGGCTTGCCGCAATCGACGTAAAGACGCTGGCCGAGGCGGCGCGCAGCCTGGGGGCAAATTGGGGCACCGTCATGCTGCGCGTGATCGTTCCGAACATGTCCGTCGCCATCCTCAACGCGTGCCTCCTCTCGGTGGCCGTGGTCCTCGGCGAGTTCACGATCGCGAACCTGCTCAACTACGTGAACCTGCAGGTTGCCATCGCGCTACTGGGCCGGGCCAACGCAACCGTGTCGATCGCCGTCGCGGTCGCCTCGCTGTTGTTCGCCTTCATCCTGCTGGTGATTCTTTCGTTCGCGGGCCGGCCGCGGGCGCGCGTGCATCTTGAGGACACCGGTCTCCCGTATCCGGGCGCGGCTGGAGGCGGCCTGAGGTGACAACTGCCGTCGCGGCCGCCGGGGTAGGGACCGCCACACGAGCCGGAGTCGAGATCCGGTTGGAGAATCTACGCCGGCGCTACGGCGCGGTCACCGCCCTCGATGGCCTGACCCTGACGCTCGCGCCTGGAGAATTGGTCGCCCTGCTGGGTCCGTCCGGTTGCGGGAAAACGACCGCCCTACGCCTGCTGGCGGGCCTCGAGGAGGCGGACGGTGGCCGGGTCGTCATCGGCGGCCACGATGTGACGGGCCTGCCCGCGAACAAGCGGGACACGGGAATGGTGTTCCAGGCGTACTCCCTCTTTCCCCACATGACCGCCTGGGAGAACGTCGCCTTCGGCCTGCAGATGCGCAAAATCGGCGCCGCCGATCGTCGCCGCCGAGCCATCGAAACGCTGGAATTGGTGGGCCTGGGCGGCTTCGCGAACCGATACGCCCACCAGATGTCGGGCGGTCAGCAGCAGCGCGTGGCACTGGCCCGGGCGCTCGCCATCCGGCCGAAGGTGCTCCTGCTCGATGAGCCGCTCTCCGCCCTGGACGCGAAGGTTCGGGTCCGGCTTCGCGACGAAATCCGGCGGGTCCAGCTGGAGGTCGGCATCACGACGCTCTTCGTGACTCACGACCAGGAGGAGGCACTTGCCATCGCGGACCGGGTGGGGGTGATGCAATCCGGCCGGCTGGAGCAAGTCGGGCCGCCGACAACCATCTATTCCCGACCGGCCACGCCCTTCGTCGCCGAGTTCGTCGGGCTCACCAACCGGCTCCCGGGTATCGTGCGCGGCGGGCAGGTCGAGGTGAGAGGGACGAGCCTTCCGCTTGTGCAGCCGGACGCCGCCGACGGCGCGGCGGTTGCGCTGGTACGCCCGGAAGCGGTGACCTTCGCCAGCGACAATGAGACGGCGGCCGGCCCCCTTGTCGGAACCGTCATCGCCGTCGCCTTTCTCGGTGCCACGAGCCGGGTCACGGTCGATCTTGGAGACATCACCGTGCTCGCGCAGCTGGCGACCTCGGAAGCCGCCGCCCACCCGGCCGGGACCCGGGTCCGCCTGGCGCTCCGGCCGGATGCGGTGCTGATCGCCCGAGAGACAAGCGGCGCCACGTCCGCCTGAGCCCGCGACGATTCCAGGCTCGTTCCCGGAACGCGTTCGCCTCGTCATTCGCGACCTGAAGCGGGGCGAGGTCGTCAGTTATGGCGAAATCGCGCGGCGGGCCGGGTATCCGCGGGCGGCGCGGGCGGTCGGGAACATCCTGGCCACCAATCTCGGCCTGCCCTGGTGGCGCGTGGTCCGCTCCGACGGTCGGCTGGCCGCGCACAGCCGCGAGGAACAGGCCCGACGCCTACGACGCGAGGGTGTCCAGGTGCGCGATGGGCGCTGCCAGGTCGGCTCCAATTCGAAAAGGCGCCCGGTACGACCCTCTTCTTAACGCGGCTTAACCGGCCGTTGACCGCTTGTCCAAATCCCGCTACGCTTTACGCACTCACCAAATAGAGGAGGGAAGCGCTTGCGTAGTAGAACCAGCATTCTCGGTATCGTCGCGTCGATCGCGCTGCTCGGATCGGTCGTTCCGGCGATGGCGGCACCGTCGGGGCGGGCGACCCTGACCGGCAACGTGCCATCCTGGGCCAAGTCGGCCAACTTCAAGGCGGCGGCGAACCAATCTGACTCGATCGGCTTTCGCGTGTACCTCGGATGGAATAACCCATCCGCCGTCGAGTCACTTGCCAAATCCGTCTCCGATCCGCGAAGCGCCTCGTACGGACACTATCTGACGCCACAACAGTTCCGGCAGCAGTTCGCACCCTCACAGGTGCAGGTGAATGCGGTCCAGAGCTGGCTCAAGAGCCAGGGCTTCACCCTCGACTACACACCGCTCAACAACCACTATGTCGCCGCCGAGGGGACGGTTGCCCAGGCCGCCAGCGCCTTTGGAACAACCTTCGGCACCTATCGCGTGGCTGGAACCACGCTTCGGTCACCCTCATCCGACATCTCCATGCCGAGCTCGCTCGCCGGGTTCGTCAGCGGCGTGGTCGGGCTCGATGAGTCCGCGGCCCTGGTGCATCCGGACATTGCGGCCGAGCCAGGGGCGCCGCCATCCGCGGCATTCGTGAACGCTCCTCCCTGCTCCCACTATTGGGCAGAGAAGACGACAAACGACCTGACCGTCACCATGAACAATCCGCCGGGCTACACGTTGCCCCTCCCGATGGCGCCCTGCGGGTACACGCCGAGTCAGATTCGGGGCGTTTACGGCGTCAGCACGAGCGGCCTTCAGGGAAATGGCCAGACGGTTGCGATCATCGACGCCTACGCCTCACCAACGATCCAGCAGGACCTCGACCAGTGGTCGCAAAACCGCGGGCTCGCCTCGACCAGGATCACCCAGGTTGTGGCGCCGGGCACCATGAAGCGTCCGGAAAACAGGCGTCAGGACCCACAGGGTTGGTACGGCGAGGAGACACTCGACGTCCAGGCGGTCCACGGGATGGCGCCCGCCGCCAGCATCGTCTACGTTGGCGCTCCGAATAACTACCAGGACCTCGACGCCGCGCTGAACCACGTCGTCGACCGTCACCTGGCGTCGATCGTCACCAATTCCTATGGCTTCCCCACTGAGTTCCTGCCGTTCGGCTTCATCAAGCCTTACGAGGACACGATTCTGCAGGGAGCCGTCGAGGGAATCGGGATTTACTTTTCGTCGGGCGACAACAGCGACGAGTCGCTGTCCGTCGGTTACGTAACCGCCGATTGGCCGGCGTCGAGTCCGTACGTCACGGCAGTGGGCGGAACAAGCCTGGGCGTGGCGCAGGACAATGGCCGCGCGATCGAGACCGGCTGGGGTACCTACACCTCGAGCCTGAATCCCGGTACCGGCGCCTGGTCAACCCCCTCGTGGCTCTATGGTGCCGGTGGTGGCGTGAGCCGGCTCTTTGCTGAGCCCTCCTACCAGAGCGGCGTCGTTCCAAGCGGCGTCTTTATGGCGCAGGGTCGTACCGGCCGCGCTCTTCCCGATATCGCGGCGTTCGGTGATCCGAACACCGGCTACCTGATCGGGCAGACGCAAACCTTCCCCGACGGGACTGTCAAATATTCTGAGTTCCGGATCGGCGGTACCAGCCTGTCATCGCCAATCATGGCGGGGATCATGGCACTCGCCGACCAGGCGAAGGGTTCGCCGCACGGGTTTGCCAATCCGGTTTTCTACGCGCACGCGGCCGCCTTCTACGACGTCCGTCACATGAGCGGTGCCGTCGTCCGAGTGAACTACGTCAACAGCGTCGATGCGTCGAACGGCCTTCAGTACCGGTTGCGGACCTTCGATCAGGGTCTGAGTCTGAAGTCGACGGCTGGCTGGGACGATATCACCGGACTCGGGACGCCGACCAGTTCGTTCATCGGCGCGCTGAGTCACTAGTCGTCAGATCAAAAGAGGGCCGGGCCGGTGCCGGCCCTCTTTTTTGTTTATGCCGGAGCGGTATAGCGCTGCTCGATCGCGTCGCGGATGAGCCGCCGGCCTTCTCCGGCGGGCTTGTCGCCAAGCGCCTCAGCTTTGCGGGCTGCCGCCTCCAGTTCCCGATCTTTGATGGCCGTCTTGAACCATCTGGCGTAATCACCCCGGCGCAGGTGATGGAGCCAGGTCTCATCGTCGACTCCGTCGGCGATCTGCAGAAACATGGCGAGGTTCTGGGCGCGCAGGTTCAGCCGGCCGTCGGGGCCGCGGAAGTAGAAGGCGTTGGGTCCAAGGTCTCCTGCCGCGTACTTCCGAAGGTGGCGCTGGCGTTCGAGCTGGCCCGGCAGGATTCGGAAACGGCGCGGCGGTCCGTCGCGCCGCGACCAGATCAGCGCTTCGCCGGGTGCGAGGCTGACGTCCGTCTTTCCACCGAAGGGTCGGAGCACGTCCGCAGGTGCGCCCATGGCGAGCACGACATCGATCTGGTTGCAGACGTCCTTCGCCAGCGCTTCCGGGTGGACGGTGATCAGTAGCGTGCTGGTGAGCGCCTGGGGCAGCGTGACGTCGACCTGCCCCCACGACGAAGGAAGAAGGTGATGAGCCTCGTCCACCACCATCCAGTGAGGCCGGCCGGTTCGAGCTCGCAACTCGTGCACGCGAGGGAGGAGCTGCTCGAAGAATTCGGGGCGCTCCGGAAGCCGGAGTCCCAGGAGGTTGATGGCCACGTTTTCGTGCGGACCCTCGAGGATGCGCATCACCTCGCCGATGGTTGGTGGCCGGTCGGGCGTTCCAATCGTCACGGCCACGGCGAAGTTGTCGTAGTCTCCCTCGGGATCGACGATGCAGAACTGGTACCGCTGGTCGGCTAAGCGTTCCAGGAATCCGCGAGCGAGAGATGATTTGCCGCCCCCCGAGGGACCGGCGAGAAGGACGCCGGATCCATAGGGGCTGAGAACGACGGGATCGTCGCCCGCGTGCCCCAGCAGGATCGAATGGCGGCGCAGGGTTGCAGCCTCCAGCGCGTGCAGGTCGTTCGAGATCAGCGCCTCGATCACCTCGCGCACGCCCGCGCTGGCGCGACCTTCGGTCACGTGGTCGGCGCGCTGCTTGACGGCATCCAGCGCGTTGGCGACCGCAACGCCGCATTCGCAGACCGACAGAAAGGCGTGGTCGTTCTCGGCATCGCCGATGCCCACGACGTTGTGGGGAGACAGCGAGAATTCGTCGAGCGCCGCCTGGAGTCCGCTCGCCTTGTTGACCGACGACGGTAAGACCATCACCGAACCCTTGTTGAAGATCACCTGGAGCTCGAGGCCCAGCTCGCGGATCACCTCGATCACCACGCGCTCGTTGGGCTGCTCGGTGGCGACGACCACCTGGCCCACGGCGAGCGGCTCGACCCCACGTCGCCTCAGCTCCTCCACGAAGCTGGAGGGCGGAGGATCGGCGAGGCGGCGAGTCTCGCGACGTTCCGGTCGATAGATCAATGCCCCGTTTTCTCCTACGACCAGGTCGAAGAGTGGCAGCTCCGGAAAGACGCGCGCCAGGTCGTCCATCTGGCGGCCGGTGACCAGGATCAATTTTCGACCGCTGGCCTTCAGCCGCCGCAACGCGTCGACCGTCTCGCCATCGACCACGCCGTGATGCGCGAGGGTGCCGTCGTAGTCGGTCGCAAAGGCCAGGTAGCGCATCAGTCCATTTTCCGGGCCGAGCCGCTCCCGACGCTGGCAGCGGGCTCCGGTTCGACGCCGGTCGCCAGGATGATCCGGATGGGGCGGTCGTGCCGCAGGTAATCCCAGGCCCAGGATCCCAGGGCGCTGAGTCGATTGCGGAATCCGATCAGGTAATAGATGTGCACGAACAGCCAGGTCAGCCATCCGAAGAATCCGGTGATTTCCAATCCCCCGGGCAGATGCGCCACCCCGGCGTTGCGTCCGATGGTCGCCATCGTTCCCTTGTCCAGGTAGTGGAACGCCGCCCGCTCGCGCGTATCGCCGCGGATCGCATCCAGGATCGCCGCGGCCACATAGCGTCCGCCCTGCATCGCCGGCGGCGAAAGCATGGGCAGCTCGCGTTGATCGCCGAGTTCCGGTGATGCGACATCACCGATGGCGTAGGCGCCCGCCGCTCCTGCTATCCGCAGCCGCGCGTCGACCCGGATACGCCGGTCGCGAAAGCGGGGAGGGGAAGGCTCGCCGACCGGGTCGTTCGGCCGGACGCCCGCCGACCAGATGATGGTGCGGCTGGGTATCACGGTGCCGTCCGAAAGCGCGACGCCCTGCTGGTCCGCCGTCTTGACCAGGGCATTGGTGCGTACATCCACCCCGCGCCGCTCGAGAACGCGCTGGGCATAGCGGCCCAGGTGCTCGGAGAACGCGGTGAGCAGGCGCGCCGACCCTTCCACCAGGATGATGCGAATCTCCGAGCGCGAGATCTCGTGATAGTCCTTGCTGGCAACGATTTGCATCAGCTCCGCGAGCGCCCCTGAGTACTCCACGCCGGTGGGCCCGCCGCCGACAACGACAAAGGTGAGAAGCGCCTGGCGGGCAGCGGGATCCGCTTCGGCATCGGCACGCTCCAAGCAGGTCAACACATGGTTGCGCAACCGGGTGGCGTGTGGCAGGACTTTCAAGCCCAGCGACACCTGCGCGATCGACTGGTTCCCGAAGTAGTTGTCGGTGCTGCCGGTGGCCAGCACCAGGAAGTCGTAGGGGATATCGGGGCCGCCCCGAACCTGCACCGTCCTCGCCATCAGGTTGACGCCGGCTACCGTAGCCTGACGAAAACGGACATTCGGCGAGTGGCGGAATATGGCGCGCAGCGGATAGGCGATGTCGGCGGGGTTTAGCAACCCGGTCGCCACCTGGTAGAGCAGCGGCGTGAACAGGTGGTAATTGTCCTGGTCCAGCAGGACCACGTCGACCGGCTGGCGATCGAGCTTCCGAGCGCAGGCCAGGCCGCCGAAGCCGGCGCCCACGATCACGACCCGGGGACGCCCGCCACCGTGACTCTCCCCTCGCTGGTGAGGGAATTTCCCTTCAGTCATCGCTGACGATGCGGAGTTGGGCGTGGGCCAGTCGAAGCGCCTTCTCGACGCCCACCGGCGAGTGGCCGCGGGCAAACATGAAGCCGAGATAGCGATCGCCCTCGGGGAGGGGGATCAGAGGCTCGCCGGGCGGAATGGTGAGGACGAGTCCATCGATGCCCTCGACACGCCGCGCCTCTGCCTGTCCCCGCACCTCGCGCAACACACCGGGGCCGGGAATCGGCAGCATCATGACGCCGGCTGCCTCGCGTTCCCGACCGTGGGCAGGCATGGGTAGGCCGGCGGCGTGGCGAAGGATGAGTTCCTCGAGCGAGATTCCCGAGCCAAACCGAAGCGTCCGCGAGCACAGTCCGCCAATCGACCTTGCCGCCACTTCGAGAATCCAGGCGCCATCGCGGTTGAGGCGAAGCTCGGCGTGGATCGGTCCCTCGGTCAGGCCGAGCGCTTGAGTGGCCCGCGCCGTCGCTTCTTCGATTCGCGCCTGGGTGGCTGCGGGAAGCCGCGAGGGGGTGACATAGATCGTCTCCTCGAAGAACGGGCCGTTGAGCTGATCGGGCTTGTCGAAGATGGCCAGCACCTCCAACCCGCCGCGCCGTAAGAGCGCTTCGACCGCGACTTCGTCGCCGGTGATGAAGTCCTCCACGAGCAGGAAATGCGGGCCCCCGTTGGGTGCGCAGCTCTTGACAATGGCGGCGACCCGCCGAAAGACGGACGGAAACAGCGTCGCATCGTCCGCCCGGATCACACCCTGGCTCCCCGAAAGGTCAAGTGGCTTGATGATGCAGGGATACCGCAGCGTCGCCGCGATCGCCTCAGGATGCTCGTCGATGCCGACGGTCATGAAGCGAGGGGTCGGCAAGCCGGCCGCCAGCAATCGCTCGCGCATGCGCGCCTTATCGCGGGCGGCTTCAACCGCATCGACGGCGTTATGCGGGATGGCCAGCGCGGCAGCCGCCGACGCGGCAAGCAGCGTCCCCCCATCGTCGACGGCGACCACCGCCGTGATCGGATGCGTTTTGGAAAACTCGACGATCCTGCGCGTGGACGGCTGGATATCGTGGAAGTCCAGTCGAAGATGCCGTCCCTCCATCAGGCCCGCCAGTGCCGGTCGGTGTTCCGAGCCAACCACGACCTCGATTCCGAGGCGCGACGCGGCGGCCATGAAGTCGTGGGTCCGATAGGTCCGGCTGGGGATGAGGAGGAGCACGCGCGCCACGCTCTAAGTTGACCACGAATAGAATGTCGGCAGAATGAACCCGGCGATCACGGTCACGCCCGCCGCCAAAGCGAAGATCGACGCGGTCAGGGTGAAGACCGGACAGCAGGACGCCTGCTTGCGAATCGCGATTGCCGGCCGTCGGGGGGCCCAGTTCATTTACGAGCTTGACCTGGTGGCGGCGGGCGACGCACCGCCCGCCGACCTCGTGGTGCACACCGCAGACCTGCGGGTGCTGGTGGATCCCGGCAGCGCCGACCGATTGGACGGTGCGGTCATCGACTTGGACTCCTCGGCGCTCGGGGGCGCCCTGCGAATCGACAATCCGAACGAAGGATGGCGTGATCCGATCGCGGCCCGCGTTCAGGAAGTGCTGGACCGGCAGATCAACCCGTCGGTGGCGGCGCACGGCGGCTATGTCGATTTGCTGGAAGTCCGAGAGGGCGCCGCTTATGTTGAGCTCGGAGGTGGATGCCAGGGTTGCGCCCAGGTGGACGTGACGCTTCGCCAGGGGATCGAGGTGGCGATCAAGGCGGCGGTGCCGCAGATCACCGAGGTGATCGATCGCACCGACCACGCGGCGGGGACCAACCCGTACTTTCAACCGGCAAAGAAGGCGTCCTAGCTTAGATTCCGGCGATTCGCCGCAGGCGCATCCGCGGGCCGAATCGGGGCGCCTGGATGCCTCCGAGTGTCAGCAGCCGGATCACCCGAGCCCGCTGTCCGCGATACGGCTCGAGCAGCTCGAGCATGCGGTCGTCTGTCGCCCGCGGTTCACCGGCCAGCGCCCAGGCGACCTGATGTGGCAGGTGGTAGTCGCCTAACGACACGGCGTCCCGGTCTCCGTACGCGACGACCGAGACCTCGGCGGCGGACCACTGACCGATGCCCGGCAGGCTGGTGAGACGCAGGCGAGCCTCCGCCGGCTCCAGGTTGGCCGTCGTCTCCAGCCGAGCGGCGCGCGCGGCGACCGTCTGGATGACGGCGAAACGCCGCCGCTCGATCCCGAACCGGTGCACGGCCCAGTACGGGGTGTCGAGCAGCCGCCGGGGTGAGGGCGAAAGCAGCAGGCCGGCCGGTCCGGGTGCCGGCTCGCCGAGGGCGCGCACCAGGCGGCTGTACGAAGCCCACGCTTCAACACCCGGCACTTTCTGCTCGAGGATCGTGGGCAGCAGCGCTTCGAAGACGCGATCGGTACGCCCCAGTCGCAGGCCCGGGTGGTGCCGGTGGAGGTCCGCCAGCAGCCGATTCGTGGGCCGGAACGCCTCCGGCTGGTCGTCGAAGCCGAGCAGCTCTGGCGTGTGGTCGACCGTCCAGCCGGCTCCCGCGCCCCACGCTTGCGCCAGCAGTCGAGGCCCATCGAGGCACAGCCTCAGCAGCGCGGGTCCTTGCCGGGTCCGGCTCGCGCGCCAGACCTGGTCGCCGTCGAAGCGGACCGTCGGGTCACGCGGACCGCGCTGCAGCGTGCCCAGCGTCAGCGCCAGGTCGAGGGGAAACGCAAGGGGGAAGGTCGCGGCAGCGTCCGCCAGCACAGGCGAACCATACCTCGAGGGGTCCCCCTGCGTATTATCAAGACAACTGATAGGAGGGTTGCTGGCTTGAGGGAAACGGCGGCATGATCCGTTGCCCGTCGTGCGGCTCCCAGAACTACGCGATCGACATTTGGTGCTCAGCATGCTCGCAGCACCTCGACTGGGCGCCGCACGCGCGGAACCCGACCGGCATCCGCTTGCACCGGTCGGCCCGCGCGGGTCGCTCGCTCTCGTTTCTCGCGCCCGTCGCTGCGGCACTCGGCGTCGCCATCGCCTTGGCCATGCCGGTGGCGAGCTGGTTCAACGCCGCTGGCCAGGTTGCCGCGCCGTCGGTGGCGATGACGGTGCTGGCGCCCGCGGCACCCACGCCCACGACCGAGCCGACCGCGTCGCCCGAGGTGGCGCCGACCGCGGCCGCCCTCCCCACCGATGAGGCGGGGTCCGTGCCGGAACCCGCCCCGACTGCCGAGAGCCCGGCGACGCCCGGGGCGCTTCCCGGCCAGGCACTCGACCAGGACGGCGACCCGGCAGGGGTGGTGGCCCGCTTCTACCAGGCGCTGGCCGCCCACGATTTCGAGGCCGCGGCGGCGCTCTGGACACCGGTGATGCAGGCGCAGTATCCCCCGGCCGAGTACATCGATCAGCGTTTCGCCGCGACCGAGCAGCTCGACCTTCGGGCCGAGCGCGTCGTCGGGCACAGCGGTGGGGTGGCTGTCGTCTATGTCGACGTCGTTGAGGTGATCGGCGGCCAGATGCACCATTGGGTCGGCACCTGGCAGCTGGTCGATACGTCCTCCGGTTGGCTGCTCAATCGACCGAACCTGCGTCCAACGGCCTGACATGCTGAAACTGGGGTCCAGGGGCACTGCCCTCGGTCGACGGGTCCGCTGCCCCGCCTGTCGCTATCCCAACCTCGGCATCAACATCTGGTGCGAGCGCTGCCGGACACCGCTGGATTGGCAGCGCACGGCAGCGGCGCCGCCCGCCGCTGAGCTGCCGTTGACCGCCGCCCCGGCCAGCGGCGGACGTGCCTTTTGCCCGAGCTGCGGCGCGGCCAACGCCGCGGGCGACCGCTACTGCCCGTATTGCGGCGCGGACATGCTGCCGAGAACCACGATCATCGGCCGGCCCGCGTCCCCGCGCCTTCGACGGTTACGCGCCTCGAAGGTTCGCAGGATCGCGCTACCACGCCTCGCGCTGCCACGCCTCGCGCTGCCACGCCTCGCGCTGCCACGCCTCACGCGGCCTCGGCTCGCGCGGCCTCGGCTCGCGCTGCCTCGGCTCGCGGTGCCACGATTTCCCAGGACGATCTGGATCGTCGCCGTGGTGGTGTGCGTCCTCTTGATTGCGCCGCTCGCCTACGTGCTGTTCCCGTCGAGCCGGACCGCTGCGGCCCGGCACTCGCCTGCGCGAATATCCACGACCAGCACCAACAGTGCGGCCGCGACCTCGGCCCAGGCCGCGGCCATCCGCGGGGTCGAGTCGACAACCGGTTTGCATTACGCCGGCAGCTGCCCGGCCGGTGCTGCCTGCTTGTCGATGCTGAGCCAGACGGTCGGGCAGGATGCGGCGGCCGTCCTGTTCTCGACGGCCGGCACACCAGGCGGCCGGCAGTGCGCCGGCTATGTCTACCGGAGCCGCGGCGACTGGCATTTCCTCGACGCCGTCTGCGGGTTACCCGGTCAGCTGAGCCCGCTGGTCGGTCGCGAGGCGACGGTCCACGTACCGGGCAGCTGCGCCAACGTTCGCGATCGGCCCAGCCTCAAAGGCGGGGTCGTGGCGTGCCTCAATGACGGAACGCGGGTGCACATCGACGGCGGCCCGACCTACGCCGACGGCCGCATCTGGTGGCGCCAGCAGCGCGGCTGGTTAGCGCACGATTTTCTCAAGGCGGCTTAGTCCTGTGGCCGGGGCTCCTGGCTGCGCAGTCGCTTGACGGTTTCCAGCAGCATCTTGTAGCTGATGGCGGCGTTTTCCATCAGCACCGGCTTGATCTCCCAGGAGACCAGCGTCAGGCAGACCGTGTCGGCGTCGGCCCGGACGTCAGCCGTCCTGGGACCGCCGTCCAGCACGGCAATTTCGCCGAAGAACTGGCCGGGACCCATGGTGGCCACCGTCTGCCCATCCCTGACGACCGACACGCGGCCTTCCTTGATGATGTACAGGCCGTGCCCGCCCGCGCCGGCTTTGACGATGGTGGCACCGGCGCCATATTGCTGTTCCTTGACCAGCTTGGCCAGCGTCTCGAGCTCCTTCTTGTCCAGGCCACCAAAGATCGGTACCCGGCGCAGCGATTCGGTCGGATCGGTTTTGACTGCCATGCGCTCCTCCTCGGTCAATCAGCCGAGCCTACGATACGCCAGGCTACCGCCTGCTCGCCGGCCGCACCGATGCGTTAGCGCCGCTTGCTGGCCGCCAGGCGCTCAATCTTCATGGCTTCCATCCGCTGGCCGAGGTCATCCAGCTGCTCCTTGGATAGGACTTTGCTCTTCACCTTGGGAAAGAGCTCCTTCTCCTCCTCGCCAACGTGATGCTGCACGTCCTCCATCAGGACTTTCAGCCCGGCAAGCCAGGTGTCGGTGTTCATGTCCGCCTGCTCCAGGTCCGAAAGCACCATCTTGACCTGCTTGTGCTCCTCGTAGGACTCGAGCACCAGGTCGCGGGTCGGCTCGGCATCCTTGGCAGCCGGGTAGAAGAGTTGCTCCTCGATTTCGGCGTGGACGGTCAGCTCCGTCGCCAGCTCGGTGAACAGCTGTTTGCGGTTGCCGTTTCCCTTCTCGATGTCGGAAAAGATCTTCTCCACCTTGCGGTGGTCATTCTTCAACAGCGTGATGGCATCCATGATCTGCGCTCCGCACCTCCCTGTATCGATATACAAAATCCTGATAGGCACGATATCAGGTATGAGGCCGGTTGGGCAAGCGGACCCGCCGGTCGTCGACGCCGGTAGGAGAGCGGTTACGCGCCCAGGTGAGCGGCCTGGAAACGGTTGCGCAGCCTCCAGATGCCATCGACGTACGGCCGGCTGCTGGGGTAGATGCCGTATTTGCGCACGCCGGTCAGCCCCTGGTAATAGGCCGCGAGCGCTAGCTTCGGATCGCGCAGCTGGGTGAGATAGGAGCGGAGCAGGGCCGCGCCCAGCTCGGCGTTATCCACCGCGTTGTTCAAGTTGACCCGCCGATGCAGCAGCCGGGGCCCGGCCCACGCCGCCGTATAGGGCTCGACCTGCATCAAGCCCACGGCGCCCGTGCGGGAGCGGGCGGCCTGATTCCAGCCGCTCTCCCAGTAGGAGACCGCCAGCACAAAGTTCGGGTTCAAGTTATGGTGCCGCGCCGCCCGGATCAGGATGGCGCGCGCCTGGGCCGGCGAGAGCCGTGCCGGCGCCGGCGCCGCCCGGTGAACCGCCATCTGGACGACAGGTTGCGCGCTCCGCTGAGACGCGGCGGAGGCGGGCTGCGCCGCGAGCGCAACCGTCAGGGTGGCCGAGGCTGCGACGGCGACCGCCAAACGTGGGAATTGTGGCATGGTTGCACAAACGTCACCGCGCATCCCCGGCTTGCGCCACGGACGGAAAATTCTTGTTAAGGACAGCGGGACCTTGACTTTGGGCGAAACCGGGCATCAAATAATGGGCAGCCCGAAGGGGGACAATCCACAGGCAGGGCCCGATCCTCGCGATCCAAGGGAGGGATATTGGGACGGCTCGAGGGTAAGGTGGCGCTCATCACGGGTGCCGGCAGCGGCATGGGCCGGGTGGCCACCCAGACCTTCGTTGGCGAAGGCGCCCGGGTGGTCGCGGTGGACGTCAACGAGAGGGCGGTCCATGAAACGGTCGCCGGCCTGGAGGGAAAGGCGTTGCCGGTTACCGCAGATGTGACCCGCGATGGCGATGTGGCGGTCTGCGTCAGGACCGCCGTCGACCACTTCGGCAGGCTCGATGTGCTTTACAACAACGCCGGCATCTTCGACGAGGCCGACGAGTCCGTCCTGACCACCACCGACGCCATCTGGGACCGGACCATGGCCATCAACGTGAAGGGGCTGGCCTTCTGTTGCAAGCACGGCATCCCGGAGCTGATCAAGGCGGGCGGCGGTTCGGTCATTAACATCGCCTCCTTCGTGGCGCTGGTTGGCTGCACCGTGCCGCAGGATGCCTATACCGCCAGCAAGGGCGCGGTCATCGCCCTCACGAAATCGCTGGCGGTCCAGTTCGGACCGAAGGGCATCCGCACCAATGCCATCTGCCCGGGGCCGATCGAGACCCCATTGATGCGCGACCTCCTGAAAGACGAGAACAAGAAGCGTGTTCGGCTCAACCGGATACCGATGGGCCGCTTCGGACACGCGGAGGACATCGTCTCCCTCGCCGTCTACCTTGCCTCCGACGAGTCGACCTGGACCAACGGTGCCGCCCTCGTGGTCGACGGCGGCATCACGTCAAACTACTTCTGATGATCACAACCGAGCGCCCAACCCAACTCCTCATCGGCGGAAGCTGGCGCCCGGGTGAGGGAGAGAAGACGTTCGATGTCGTCGAGCCGGCGACATCCGATGTGATGGCGAGAGCTGCCGTTGCCTCGCCGGCCGATGTCGATGCCGCGGTCAAGGCGGCACGGGCGGCGTTCGAGGCCGGATCCTGGAGCAATGCGGCCGCCAGCGCACGGGCCAAGGTCCTCTACAAGATCGCCGACCTGATCCGGTCGAACGCGCAGCGCCTGGCGACGCTCGAGGCACGCAACGCCGGCAAGCCGATCCGCGACGCGCGCGACGAGGTGATGGGGGCCGCCCAGTGCTTCGAGTACTACGCGGGCGCGGCCACCCGGATCTTTGGCGAGACCATCCCGGTAACCGCACCGGGCCTCGACTTCACGCTGCGCGAGCCGGTCGGTGTGGTGGCCTTGATCGTCCCCTGGAATTTCCCGCTGACGATCGCCTCGTGGAAGGTCGCCCCGGCGCTGGCTGCGGGCAACGCCGCCATCCTGAAGCCGGCGAGCTACACGCCCCTGACGGCGTTGGAACTTGGACGCCTGGCGCTGGAGGCCGGACTTCCAGAAGGGGTGCTCAACGTCATCACCGGCCCGGGCGCCAGCACCGGCAGCGCGCTGGCCGGGCATCCAGGGGTCGACAAGATCGCCTTTACCGGCGAGACCCTGACCGGCGTCAGTATCCTGCAGCAGGCGGCCCCGAACATCACGCGCGTCTCGCTCGAGCTCGGGGGAAAATCCCCGAATATCATCTTTGCGGACGCCGATCTCGACAAGGCCGCGCCTGCTGCGGTCAACAGCGTCTTTGGCAATGCCGGGCAGGACTGCTGCGCCCGCAGCCGCGCGTTCGTGCATCGCTCGATCGCCGAGGAGTTCGACCAGCGGGTCGCGACTGGCAGCAAGCAGTTAAAGGTTGGCGATCCGCTCGACGCGGGCACGGAGGTCGGACCCCTGATTTCGATCAAGCAGCGCGAGCGGGTCCAGGGTTACATCGAGGTCGGCCGGCAGGAAGGCGCGCGACTGCTGGCCGGTGGCGCGGCGCCCGGCGGGGCGCTGTCCCGGGGCAGCTTCCTGGAGCCAACCGTCTTCGATCGCGCGGAAAATCGAATGCGCATCGCCCAGGAGGAGATCTTCGGACCGGTGCTCACCATCATCCCGTTCACCGACGAGGACGAAGTCCTACGGCTTGTCAATGACACCCCGTATGGTCTTTCCGGCTCGATCTGGACCCGCGACATCGGCCGGGCGCTGCGGGTTGCCCGCGGCGTCCGCACCGGCGTGCTCAGCATCAACAGCAGCCGGAGCGTCCACCAGGAGGCGCCGTTCGGCGGTTACAAGCGAAGTGGCATCGGACGCGAGCTCGGCATGCACGCGTTGCAGCTCTACACAGAAGTCAAAAACGTTTTCATCAGTCTTGAATGAGCAGGAGGGATCCGACATGGCGCGTACCGTGACACCGGCGAAGGAGCGAGCGACCACCCCGCGGACCGAGCGCGCCAACGGGCAGTCGCGCCGCCAGGAGAAAACCGCGAAGATCACGCTTGAGGAGCTCGTCCGCCAGACGAAGGCGGGCGAGGTCGACACCGTCATCATCGCGATCGCCGACCTGCAGGGGCGGCTGATGGGGAAGCGGCTGACCGGGCCTTACTTCCTCGACCACGTCGACGAGGGGCTGCACGCCTGCGACTACCTGCTGGCCATGGACATCGACAACGAGCCCTTGCCCGGGTTCAAGTTCACGAACTGGGGTACCGGCTATGGCGACATGCACGGGCATCCGGACCTCTCGACGATTCGGCGGATCCCCTGGCTGGAGAAAACTGCGCTCATCCTCTGCGACGTCGAGACCATGGGCGGCGACCCGGTGCAGATCGCGCCGCGCCAGGTTTTGCGCCGGCAGGTCGAACGGGCCAGGAAGCTCGGCTTCAATCCCAAAGTGGGGTCCGAGCTTGAGTTCTATCTCTTCAGGGATACCTACGAGCAGGCCGCCGCCAAAGATTACCGGGGGCTGGAGCCTTATGGACGCTACATCGAGGACTACCACATCCTGCAGGGCACCAAAGCCGAGTGGTTCAACCGGCTGGTGCGCAACGGGATGGAGGCCGCCGGCGTCCCGGTGGAGAACAGCAAGGGCGAGTGGGGCTTCGGACAGCAGGAGATCAATCTCCGCTTCGCCGAGGCGATCGAGATGGCCGATCGGCACGTGGTCTACAAGAACGGCGTCAAGGAGATCGCCGCCCTCAACCAGGTGGCGGTCACGTTCATGGCCAAGTGGAATATGCAGCAGGCGGGCAGCTCGTTCCATCTGCACTCCTCGTTCTGGGACGTCAAGAGTGACCGGGCCCTGTTCCACGCCGCGAACGGCGGAGCGCACGGGATGTCGCCGCTCTTCCAGCACTACCTGGCCGGCCTGATCGCGCTGGCGCGCGATTTCTCCCTGTTTTACGCGCCCTACGTCAACTCCTACAAGCGCTATCAGGCGACGTCATTTGCGCCGACCTCGATCGTCTGGAGCTGGGACAACCGGACGTGCGGCTTCCGCATCATCGGTCACGGTCCGAGCCTGCGGGTCGAGTGCCGGATTCCCGGCGCCGACGCGAATCCGTACCTCGCGTTCGCGGCGACCATCGCCGCCGGTCTCCACGGCATCGAGAACAAGCTCGAGCTGCCGCCCGAGTTCCGCGGTGACGCGTACAACGCCAAAGAACTGCCACGCGTTCCGAGCAACCTGATGGAAGCCATCAACGCGCTGGAGAAAAGCGACGTTGCGCGGCAGACCTTTGGCGACGACGTGGTTGAGCACTATCTGCACTCGGCCCGCCTCGAGCAAAAGGCGTTCGACGGGGTTGTCACCGACTGGGAGCTGCGCCGCAATTTCGAGCGGATTTAGCCGCTAATTTTTCATGCCGGCCGGTTACGACAGACAGCTGTCGTAACCCTGCCTCATGCTGGCACCATGTGCCGTGCCAGCGAAACGCCCTTCGAGCGAATCGAGTCGGCGATCCGGGAATTGCCGGGCTGGCTGGCGGGGCAGTCGGGCAGTGAGCTGGGTGCGGCGATCATCAAGGGGCGCGAGGTCGTCAACAGGATGGAGGCCGTCAACGGTGAGGCCACCCGCCGCTTCGAGAAGACCGGGGGCTACCGGGCGGACGGCGCGCTGGGCATGACGCCCTGGCTGCGCACCCACGGCAAGCTCTCCGCCGGCGCCGCCGCCGACCACGTGGAGACCGCCCGGCAGCTCGAGAAGCTGCCCCGAACTGAAGAGGCGCTTGCTCGCGGCGAGATCGGCTACCAGCACGCGGTGGCCATGGCCCGGACCGCCGAGCACGTGGAGGCGGCACAGGTGCGCAAGGCCGAGACCATGCTGCTCAAGGCCGCCGGGAACATGGACCCCGGGCAGTTTGCGAGCGTCACGAGGGACTTCGAGCACCGAGTGGATGTAGAGGGCGCGCTGAACGACGCGAACCGGGCGCACCGGCGGCGCTACCTGCAGATTGGCGAGGCGATCAACGGACTGGTCCGGATCGAGGGCCAGGTCACGCCAGACGCCGGCGCCATCATCCGGACCGCGATCGAGCCCTATGCCAGGCCCTCGAAGGGCGACGATCGGAGTGCCGGACAGCGACTGGCCGACGCCCTGGTGGAGGTCTGCCGCCGCGGTCGCAGCGGCCAGGGATCCGAGGTCGGCCATACGAACGGCGCGGGGCCGCGACCGCAGCTGGTCATCACGGCCGCCGCGGACACGCTGGCCGGGATCGAGGGCGCGCCCGCCGGTCAGCTCGAGTGGGGCGGCACGGTGCCGGCCGAGACGGTTCGCCGGCTCGCCTGTGACTCCGCCATCACGCGGATCACCGGGCTCGGCGAGCTCGAGTGGGAAATCAGCCACTCGAGCCGCACGATTCCGCCGGCGACGCGGCGCGCACTGGTGGCCCGCGATCATCACTGCGTCTTTCCCGGTTGCGATCGGCCGGCGCCCTGGTGCGACGGGCATCACCTGATCTTCTGGGCGGACGGCGGGCCGACGAAACTCGAGAACTTAGGGCTGGTCTGCGTGCCGCATCACCGAAAGGTTCACGAAGAAGGCTGGACGTTGAAGCGCAAGGACGATCGCTGGATCGCGACGCCGCCGCCGCTCAAGGTCCTGGCACGAGCACGATCCGCTTGATCACGGGCTCACGCCACAGTGGCAGAAACGACGCGGGCGATGGATAATCCGACCGATGGCTAGGTCAGCTGATGGCTAACCCGGCCGGGCGACGTGCGGCAATTCCGCGATGGCTCGCGGGTCTCGTTGGGGCGCTTCCCGGACTGGCCGTGATCGTCGCGTTCCTGGTAATGGCGTCAACGGGGCACAGGCACATTTTCAATCTCTCGCCGCGCGACACCTTCCTCGTGGTGGGACTGATCGCCGTTCTCATCGGCCTCGTTTTGAGCTTGTTGACGGTCTGCCTGGTTCTCATTCGGACGATGGGTGAGGCAGCCGCGAGTCCGAGTCTCTCAGGCCGGAACGGCTGACTTCTCTCGGACGGCGTTCGCGAAGACGGGCTTGAGCGCGAAGTAGAGCTCCCGATAGCGAGCGTAGGCCGCGTCGTAGATCTCGCGACGCTCGGGGTCGGGCGACTGCTCGCCCGGCCGGTAGCTGACGAATGCTTGGGCTGCCTCGGCGACGCTGCCGTGAAGACCGGCACCGACGGCAGCCAGGATGGCGGCGCCGGTCGCCGTCGTCTCGACGCTGGTCGGGACCCGAACTGGAAGCCCGGTGACATCGGCCTTGATTTGCCGCCACAGCGAGCCCTTCGCACCGCCGCCCACGATCGTCAGCCGTCGGACCTCGAGACCTGCCGCGCCCATCGCTTCGAGGATGTCTCGAAGGGCGAAGGCGCTGCCTTCGAGTAGCGCTCGG
>Ga0209155_1000118_pt1 | contig 33187 bp, 28 predicted proteins | sample GraSoiAngelo_122_FD_185879 | JGI IMG/M metagenome (GOLD analysis project Ga0209155, IMG submission 185879) | Grasslands soil microbial communities from the Angelo Coastal Reserve, California, USA - 14_0927_02_20cm (SPAdes) (version 2) | ecosystem: Environmental > Terrestrial > Soil > Grasslands ... | reverse complement strand
CCCAATCGACCTCTGCGAGCGCGACCACTCAAGCCGCCCTCGACACCACGGCCCCCTCGGTCCCCGGCGGCCTGGCCGCCGTCGCGACGTCCTCCTCACGGATCAAGCTGTCCTGGAGCGCCTCGAACAACAACGTGGGCGTGACCGGCTACAAGGTGTTCCGCAACGGCGTGCAGATCGCCACCACCAGCGCGCTCAGCCACGTCAACACGGGTCTCTCGCCTGCCACCACCTACAGCTTCACCGTCGCCGCCTTCGACGCCGCCGGCAACAGCTCGGCGCAGTCGGCCCCTGTCTCGAGTCGCACCCCCGCGGCTCGTGTCAGAAGGGATTTCAACGGGGATGGCAAGGCTGACATCCTGTGGCGCAACAGCACGACCGGCGCGAACACGATCTGGCTCATGAATGGCGCCGCGATATCGAGCGGTGCGACATTCGCTACGGTAGTGGATCCCAACTGGGGCATTGCAGGGCTCGGCGACTTTAACGGAGACGGGAAGTCCGACATCCTGTGGCGCAACCGCTCTACCGGCGAGAACACGGTCTGGCTCATGAATGGCGCCGCGATTTCGAGCGCTGCTATGTTCGCCACGGTGACGGATCTCAACTGGAGCATCGCGGGAACCGGTGACTTTGACGGAGACGGCAAGTCCGACATCTTGTGGCGCAACGCGGCGACCGGGGATACCACAATCTGGCTCATGAACGGTGCCACGATTTCGAGTAGCGCGCCCATCGCCGCGGTAACCGATCTCAACTGGAGCATTGCTGGAGTCGGGGACTTTGACGGAGACGGCAAGTCCGACATCCTGTGGCGCAACGGCACGACCGGCCAGAACGCGATCTATTTCATGAACGGCACCACGATTTCGAGCAACGTGCCCATCACTGCGGTGGCGGATCTCAACTGGAGCATCGCGGGAACCGTTGACTTTGACGGAGACGGCAAGTCCGACATCCTGTGGCGCAACGGCGCGACCGGCGATAACTCAATCTGGCTCATGAACGGTGCCACGACTTTGACCGGTTCTTCCATCGGCGCGGTGCAGGGCAGCGCCTGGTCGATAGTGCGCTAAGGCCTTCGCCCGAGTCAGCTACAAGGGCCGGCCCGACCGTCTACGGCCGAACGCAAGCGCTCAGAACGCGATTCGGGCGGAAATCGAGATGACGTTGACTACGTAGTCAACGGGAAGAACGACAGGACTGGCTGTAGGATCAGAAACAAAGTTTGAAGAGCGGCCCTCGCGCTGAGCGCTCAACAGGAACGTTAGGCTCCGAGCGGGCCGATACGCAAGCGTCACCGTCCCCGACCTCACTCGATCGGTTCGGCTCGGAGAACTCCCCGAGGTCTGTCCCGGACTGGGCAGGAACTCCCTGACGCTGTAATCGAAGGTCCCCGACACGTCGATTTTCTCGGTCACGCTGAGCGTCGGGCGCAGCGTGACCCCTTTCACGAGCACGAAGCTCGAGCCGATGTCCTGGTAGGGGTAGATGTCGCGCTGCGCGACCGCGGCGAGCGAAAGCTTTCCGGTCGGCTTCCAGTCGTACTGAGCGCGGGCGGTGTGACCGACAAAATCGAAGGTCTGCAGCGACATGTCGGCATAGCGCCGGCTGAGGCGATCGGCGCGTGCGCTCAAGTGTGACGCGCCGGTCGGTGTCCAGTCGGCCACGACACCCGCGCTGGTCTGACGGTATGCGTTGTCGACGAGGCCTTTCGGATAACGGCCGTCTTCGGTCCGCGCGCTAAGACCCACCGAGGTATTGGCCGGAGTGACATAGCTCAAGGCGACCTCGGTGTAGAGAACGTCGAGGTCGAGGCTCTGACGCGCCGGGTCGCCGTTCGTCAACTCCAGTCCGCTTACCCCCGTGTTGAGCCGCCAGCGCGGCGTGACGAGATAGGCCGCGCTGAAGAAGGCCTGTCGTGTCTTGAGAGGATCAGGTCTGCTGCTCTGAGGATTGGCGAACGAAACAATATTAGCGAACGATGCCAGGGCTAAAGTTTCCGTATACCCCAGTTGGCCGCTCGCGTCGTTGCCCAGCTGCCACAACCACATCGCCCGCCCCTCGTGGCCGGTGAAATCGAGAACGGTAAGTTGGTCGTAGCGGGTATCGTTCCTTGCAAAGGCCCCCTGAAAACGCTGCCGGCTCACCGGCACGTCGAAGTTGAGCCCGAGGGACGTGGTGCGGTAAGTATCACCCCGCGAAGACGCGCCGATACCCTCGGGCGCCGCATTCTTCGAGATGCGGAACACGTTATCGTCGCGAGCGGCTTTCTCCTCGGCGAACAGCGTGAGCTTGTCATCCCACAATGCGAATGCTTTCGCTGCCGGAAGGAAAAGACCGGCGACGGCAATTGCTCCGCCCACGATTCGAAGGCCCAGGCCGGCGTGGCCCTGGGCGCCGCGCATCGGAGTCACGGCCGCCTCAGACGGAAGACCGGGTTCGACCTGCAGGAATCCATGCCTCAAGCGTGCCACGGCGCGCTTGAGATGGATAGTGGGATCGGCGAAAGCCTCTTGCGAATCAGGTTCTGACCGCTGGCGTCCCTTCACGCGCCATCACAGCGACATGCGGCGGCGCGCGATGGCGATCACGCCGAGCAGCCCCGCCAACACCGTGGCCCAATTACCGGGCTCCGGGACGGGGACCGCGGGCCCCGGAGCGAGCTTGGCATTGGCGACAAGATAGTATTTCTCCGCGTCTAGCTCGCTGCCGCCGTTTGCCGCTACCAGGACTGCTCGCGGCTGCGAGGCACCGACCACCTCGTGCCGGTTGAAGACCGACCGCTGCTTCAACCCCGTGCCGTAGCCGTTCTTGCGACCGGGCGTGAAATCGTCCGAGCCGGACGGCGAAAAGCCGAGGGCAGCGTTCGACTGCCGTGCGTCGACCCTGAAAGGGCCACGGGCCGGGGCATGCTCGCCGCTCGTCAATCGAGTTGGAGTTCCCTTCCGGGCGGCGGCCGCCGAAGTCAGGAGCGCAACGTTTGCGTTGGCGCGGATGCCGTTCGCAGGGACCTTTCCGTCTGAATACGGCGTCGTGATTTGATCCAGAGAGCGCTCCGGATCAGTGACCATCGGATTGACGACCATCGTCAACGCGCTGCTGGCGCCGAACACACTGTTGGCGCCGGCATGTATGGAAGCACAAGCGTGGCCGGACGCCGCTGCCAATGCCAGCCAAGCGGCAAGCGCTTCGAGCATCAGCCTTGTTCTCATCGTACCTTCCTCTCGGGAACCGATATGAATCACTCCGGAGAGTAAAAGGTCAACGTGACAGTGAGTCGAGTGTTTCGCCGTGTGGGAATGGGTAGAGAGAACTAAGGGGCGCCGGTCCCGATATTACCGGGACTCAGTTGTTGAGAATGCGCAGTACTAGCGCCTTGACGACGGCCTGAGTGCGGTTTTGAACATTCAGCTTGCGCAGAATTTTCTGCACGTGATTTTTTACCGTCAGCGGGCTGATCTCCAGGATGGTGCCGACCTCGATGTTGCTCTTGCCGAGGTGAATCCATCTCAGGATTTCCTGTTCGCGCGAGGTAAGAAGACCGGCACCTCCGGGATGTGCGCCGGCGCTATCTGCCGGCCGGTCGATCTGGGTGCGCACCCATGCCTGATGCAGGAACGGCACGATCAGTTCGATGCAATAGATCTGTTTTTGGCCCATCGTCTGCGCCCGGCAGGCGAAAGTGAACAAGCTCGCCGGCTTCCCGAAAGCATCGTAGGTCCCGTGCGTGATCACCGTGTCCGCCCCTATCCGGTTGAGTTCGCGCGCCAACGAGCTTTGGGCGAACTGACTCGCTGGTCCCATTTCACAGACTACGGGCCGGTAGGAGTTTTCTTCCCAGGTCTTGATGATGTGCGGCACCATGGATGTATCTTGGCGGAACATGTCGCTGAAGAGCGCAGGCTCGAGAGGGGACGTAGAAAAGCTGTCGACTTGAAAAGACATCGGCTCCGCATTGCGCAGGGCACAGATCAGGGCCTCATGTTTCACGAGGTCTTGCAGCACGCCCTGGGTCCACGTAAAAAAGTGATGTCGCGCATGCACCCGAAGCGAGGCATCCATGATGAGCTTGAGCGATTCCAGCTCAAGAGGGTCCAATAGGGTCGCGCTACCGGACGTGCCGCCGCTCACTGGGGCTTGAGACTGATGGGCCGGCAGCTCGGGATGACGTTCTGCGGTGAACGGGCGTTCGCTTGCTTGCATAAGACAACCTCCCGGAATCCAAGACTCGTCCTAGGTAAGTAGGACTAGCGTGCCTAATATGAGTAGCGCGTATTACATGAACGTGAACTGCCTGAAATGATTTTCAGTGGAAAGTCTCCTAAGCAACCCATTGTTTGTATTCATACTTCACCCACGCGTCCCAGAGGCACACTCTTCAGGAACGCGCTGGCGGCGCCGATCCGCAAACGCATCGCGCGGTAGCCATTGGACACTGCTCCCGCTCGGCGAAGCGACAAATTTCCCGCGTCGTGGGCGCTACAATTCCACACGCCAGCGATACGCCCCACCCGTGAAAGTAGTTCTTTGGGGCTAACCGGCCGTGTCCGCAAGGTTTGCAATTGGGAGCTACCGTGTCCTCCGATATCCGTCACGGCTCCCTTCGACCTTGCCCCCTTCCAGTTTGCTCGCCGCGCACCAGTCCCATCGCCTGTTCCTCGACCATCGGCTCGCGCCTGCGGCGCTGGTGCAGGCGACGCTCGATCCTCTTGTGGCGATCGGCGCGCTGCTGCTGTCCGCCTTTGCGTTCGGCAAAACGTTCGAAGGCCCGTATCTGATTCTCGCGCTGATCGTATTCTCGCTGACCTTTCCCGGAACCCCTACGAAAGGCACCAGCCTGAGAGCGCTCGCCGGTGACGTCGCGTCAAGCTGGTTTGTCGTCGTCGCACTCCTGTTGCTTATCGGTTGGGCGACGCGAACGCTCAACTCCTTTGATCCGCGCGTCATCCTCGCGTGGGTATTCGCCGCTCCGGTCGCGTTGTTCGCCGCGCGAGCGCTCATGCCCGTAGTTCTGCAGCGCCTACTCGCGGCGGAGGGTGTGCAACGAGTCGCCGTCATCGCAGGTGAGGGCGAGCTCGGGCGCAAGCTCGCCGAACGGATCCGAGGCACCCCGTTTCTCGGCATCCGCTTGGCCGGTTTTTTCGACGATCGCAGCCCCGAGCGCCTCGGCAGCGCCGAGCCCGGCGAGACTCTCGGAGCGCTGGATCAGGTCGCGCCTTACGTAAAAACACATCATGTCGATCTGATCTATATCACGCTCCCCATGGCTTCGCAGCCCCGCATCCTCAAGCTGCTCGACGAGCTGCACGACACGACAGCCTCGATCTACTTCGTCCCGGACATCTTCCTGTTCGATTTGATCCAGGCGCGCATGGATACGATCAGCGGCATTCCGGTGCTCGCCGCCTGCGAAACCCCGTTCTACGGAATCAATGGTCTGATCAAGCGCGCGAGCGACATCGTCCTCGCATCGGCGATCCTCGCCTTGATCTTGCCACTCATGCTTGTCATCGCAATCGGCGTAAAGCTGACTTCTCCCGGGCCGGTGCTGTTCAGGCAGCGGCGCTACGGGCTCGACGGCAAGGAGATCGTCATCTACAAGTTCCGCACGATGACCGTGCTCGAGGATGGGAACGTGATCAAGCAGGCCACGCGCAACGACGGACGCGTGACCGGCCTCGGCGCGCTTCTGCGGCAGACCTCGCTCGACGAGCTGCCGCAGTTTTTCAATGTGCTCCAGGGCCGCATGAGCGTCGTCGGCCCGCGCCCCCACGCAGTGGCGCACAACGAGATGTACCGCCGGTTGATCAAGGGCTACATGATCCGGCACAAGGTCAGGCCGGGAATCACCGGGCTGGCTCAAGTCAACGGTCTGCGCGGGGAGACCGATACGCTCGACAAGATGCAAGCCCGCATCGAGCATGATCTCCATTACTTGAGAAATTGGTCGCTGCAGCTCGATTTGCAGATAGTGGTCAAGACGGTCTTTGTCCTGCTCAGAAAACAGGATGCCTTTTGAGGGGCTCGGCGCGCGCCCTCCCGAACGAGCGGTGCCGGCTGCAGAGAGCATAGAGCGGGCGGAAAACCCCGGGCGGGAGCGCGGGCCTCAGGCCGGCTGGCGGCGGAAGCGGTAACCCATTCCGCGCACGGTCTCGATCAGACCTTCGTGGCCGCTGGGGGTGAGGACCTGTCGCACTCTGCGGATGTGGACGTCCACGGTGCGCTCTTCCACAAAGACGTGATCCCCCCAGACTTCGTCGAGAAGCTGGGCGCGGCTGTAGATCCGATCAGGGTGAGTCATGAAGAAATGCAGCAGCCGAAACTCGGTAGCCTTGAGATCGATTTTTTGACCGTTACCGGTAATACGATGCGCGGCCGGATCCAGCCTTAAGCCCGCGATTTCCACGACCTCGTCGCTCAGGAGCGGCGCGCGCCGGCGTATTACGGCCTTGATTCGCGCGAGCAACTCGCGCGGGGAGAAGGGCTTGGTGATGTAATCATCCGCTCCTGCCTCGAGCCCCGTCACCTTGTCCGTTTCCTCTGTACGGCCCGTCAACATGATGATCGGAATGTCCTTGGTGCGTTGATCGGTGCGCAGTTGCCTCGCAAAGCTCACTCCGGTCGCGTTGGGAAGAATCCAATCGAGGAGCACCAAATCCGGCAGTACCTCGCGGATGGCCGCTACGGCCTCGGGCACGCTGGCCGCGCGCATCACCTTGTGCCCGGCACGCTCGAGGTTCACCGCGATCAACTTCTGCGTGATGGGTTCATCTTCGACTACAAGTATGGTGCCGCCGCCCATGATCTAAATGGCTCCCTTCAACAGTAATCCGACTGGCGAAATCATGATAGTGTGCCGGACTTCCGCTCACCATACCGAAGGCTTGATTTTGGTGGCGCATCGGTGACTTGGTGTAGCTGTGTGGCTACGCGCCTAGACGAGTTGTTGCTTGACGGCATAACGGACAAGCGCAGCGTTGTCCGTCAGCTTCAGTTTCTTGAGAATGCGGGCCCGGTAGGTGCTGATCGTGCTCGGGCTCAGGAACATCTCCGCCGCAATCTGGTTGATCTGCTTGCCCGACGCGAGCAGCCACATCACCCGGTACTCGCGGTCGGAAAGAGACTCGTGAAGAGGTTTTTCGGCGTCGGGGGCAAGATCGGTTGCCAGCTTCTCCGCAAAGTTCGCGCTGACATACTTGCCCCCGTTCGCCACCTTGCGGATGGCAGCCGTCAGCTCCTCGCCGGCGCTTTCCTTGTTGATGTAGCCGGAGCCGCCGGCCTTGAACACCTGTGCGGCATGAGCCTCTTCAGGGAGCATGCTCAGAACGAGGACCGGACGACCCGGGTGCCGGCGTTTGATTTCCTTGATCAGCTCTACCCCGCTTCGGCCGGGCATGGAAAAGTCGAGAACGGCGACGTCCCAGTCGAGCTTGCGAACGAGCTCGAGGGCTTCATCACCGTCCTTGGCCTCGCCGACCACGTCCATGTCGTGCTCCGCGGCAAGGATCTCTTTCAGACCACGCCGAACGACCGCGTGGTCGTCCGCGATTAGAATTCTCATGGCGTCGCCTCCCCGGAAGCGATTCCCACAACACAATCGGGTTGCGGCACTGGGTCGCCGCAGATGCCGTCAAATTCTACTTCAAGCCCAAGGGGATTGACACTCTCACCTTTGTCCCCTTGTTCTGAGCGCCGGTGATTTCGACGGCCCCGCCAAACGGAAGAACACGCTCCCGCATTCCCAAGAGCCCCAGCGATTTCGGGTCGTAAATCGCGGATTCCGCGATGCCTTTGCCGTTGTCTTCGACCGTCAACACCAGAGCGCCGGATTCTATCTGCATCGTGACATCGATCCTGGTCGCGTTCGCGTGCCGCGCGACATTCGTCAGCAACTCCTGAAAAATACGGAACGCCGCCGTCGATCGTTCTTGATCGAGCACAGGCGCGTCCGAGAACACCGAGACTTTGCATCTGATCCCGGTGCGCTTGCGGAAATCTCCGGCCTGCCACCCGATGGCGGCGGTCAGCCCCAGATTGTCCAACACTCCCGGCCGCAGCCGCGAGGCGATCTTGCGCACGGACTGGATGGTGTCGTCGATCAACCCGGACATCGATTTCGTCTTCTCGAGGAGCACCCGTTGATCACCGGGCAGCCTGTTCGCCACCCAGGTCAAATCCATTTTCAACCCCGTCAGCGACTGACCGAGCTCGTCGTGAATCTCTCGGGCGATCCGCGTCCATTCCTCCTCGCGCACGGATTGCAAATGAGCCGCCAGAGCGCGCAAATTCTCCTCCGACTTCCTCAGCCGCTCTTCGGCCCGCGTGCGTTCGGCTATCTCCCGCATCAATACGGCATTCTTGTTGTAGAGATCGACGAAAACCGACAACTTCGATTTCAGAATTTCCGGAACGAGGGGCTTGACGATGTAGTCGACGGCCCCGGCCTCGTACCCGCGAAACACCGAGTGCACGTCTTCGTAGGCGCCGGTCAGGAAGATGATCGGGGTGTCCCGCGACCGTTCGCGCTCCCTGATCAATCTGGCGGTTTCGAACCCATCGACCCCCGGCATTCGCGCATCCAGGAGAATCGCCGCGAAGTCCTCCTTCGAGACGCATTGCAGAGCTTCTTCGCCCGAATGTGCAAGAACGACTTTTTGTGTCTCGCTTTGCAGGAGTTCTTGCAAGGCAAAGAGACTCCTCGAGTCATCATCGACGATCAAGATGCTCGCTTGGGATAGACTCGTATTCACCGCTCCTCTCAGGCCGCCGCCAAGCGCGCGTTGTTTCTGCCGGGGCGCCGCCCGAGCCCAAGCTCGCGGCCGCCCTTTGCTGCGCGCCCCGGGCGTCAGATCACGCGGATCTCGGGCAGCGGGAAGCCGTTAAAGCCGCTCGCGTAGGCCGTGGTGTAGGCGCCGGCGTTCCTGAGGTAAATATAGTCGCCCTCCTGCAGATCGGAAGGGAGCGGCTCGTCGCGCATCACCACGTCGATCGAATCGCAGGTCGGTCCCGCGACGTTCCAGGGAATGTCCGGTCCGGAGCGGTCGGTGCGGATCTTGTACTTGAGCCCTTCGGCCGTCTCGATGATGCCACCGAAAAGCCCCGCGTCCAGATGCATCCAGCGCTTGTTCGCGCGGGTCGCCGTCCCCATGATGCGGCAGACGAAATAGCCGGCATCGGAGACCAGGAATCGGCCCGGCTCGGCGATCACCCTCACCGCGGCAGGGAACCCTTCCAGCGCCCGGTTGACGACCTCGCCGATCACCTCGATCGCCGGAATCGGCTTGACGTGCCTCACCGGGAAACCTCCGCCGATGTTCAGAAGCCGCGGATTGAGCCCCGCCTTCTGCATCTGGTCGAAAACGCCGCGCGATTTTTCGATGCCGACGCGCCAGTTTTCAGGATTGCGGCACTGCGAGCCCACGTGGAAGGCGACGCCCGCGAGGTCGACCTTGAGCCTCGCCGCTGTCACGACGATGTCGCGCATCTCGGAGGGGTGCGCGCCGAACTTGCCGGCCAGGGGCCAATCGCTGCCGATATTGGGCGTGTCGATGCGCAGGTACAGCCGGGCGTCCGCCTTGATCGACTGGATTTTCTTCAGCTCCTCGACCGAGTCGATCACGTACCAGAGGACGCCCCTCGAGCTCGCATGGGCGATCTGGTCGCGAGATTTGACCGGATTGGAGTAGAAGACATCGGCCGCGGGAACGCCCAGGGCGAGCAGGAGATCCAGCTCGGCGATAGAAGCGATCTCGAATCCCGCACCTTGCTCGAGCATGAGCTTGAGAATGCGGGGATCGGGGTTGGCCTTGACTGCGTAGTGCGGTAGCACACGCGGCATCGCCGCCGTGAAGCGCCGCGTCTTCTCGCGGACGATGGTGGAATCGATCAGGAGAAACGGCCTGTCGTAGCCGTCTTTGACTGCCGCCCGGACTTTCTCGAAATCCAGGCTCGACTCGGGGTGCGAGTCGAAGAGGTGGGTTGCTTCGAACGCCTGCTGTCGGATGGATCGGATGGTCTTTTTAGCTACGCCGGCACGCATCTGCATCGTTTAAGTCTCCAGGACGAACCTACGTTACGGGAATGTCGAGTGCGAAAAAATCCTGCGAGCCGCGGTGCTCTCTCTTGCTTGTCATGATGACCTCCTTTGCGCGTGGTTTGCAGTTCAAATCCGATCTCCAAAAGCATCGGGCCCGGGTTTGACCGTCCGCTTTGCAGACAACCGAACCGGAGCCCGTATGCGCCCGATTATAGGGGTTGCGTTTCCGAAATCAAGCGGAATCTTCGGCATTCTGCGCACCTCCCGCGCGCCGGCAGTTCTCTCCGCCGCCGCTGGACCACAATGTATGGTAGGCGCGGTGAGCCCGAAACGCAATAGGGAGTGGATGGAATTCAGATCTTGGGCAGTGTTACACCTTTCTGTCCCTGGTATTTCCCGCGGCGGTCCTTGTACGAAGTCTCGCAGACTTCGTCGGACTCGATGAAGATCACCTGGGCCACGCCCTCGTTGGCGTAGATCTTGGCGGGCAGCGGAGTGGTGTTGGAGAACTCCAGCGTGACGTGCCCCTCCCATTCGGGCTCGAGCGGCGTGACGTTGACGATGATCCCGCAGCGGGCGTAGGTCGATTTCCCCAAGCAGATGGTGAGCACGTTCCGGGGAATGCGGAAGTACTCGACCGTTCGCGCCAGGGCGAAGGAGTTGGGCGGGATGATGCAGGAGTCGCCTTTGACGTCCACGAAGGACTTGTCGTCGAAATTCTTGGGGTCGACGATGGTCGAGTTGAGATTGGTGAACAGCTTGAATTCATTCGAACAACGCACGTCGTAACCGTAGCTCGAAGTGCCGTAGGAAACGATACGCTGCCCCTTGACCTCCTTCACCTGCCCCGGCTCGAACGGCTCGATCATGCGGTGCTCGGCCGCCATCCGGCGGATCCACTTGTCCGACTTGATGCTCATCGGCAATGAGCCCTCAGGTATCCTTGGACACGACGATGTTCGGAAACTTCGAGGTCATGTCCCTGGCGGACTCGGCGATCTTGACCGCAAGCCTGCGCCCGATCGCCCTGTAGATCTCCGCCGCCCGGCTTTCCGGGTCGGCTACCACGGTCGGCTTGCCCGAATCCGCCTGCTCGCGGATTGCGATGTCGAGCGGTAGTGCCCCGAGCAGCTCGACGCCGTATTCCTTGCACATGCGCTCGGCCCCGCCTTGACCGAAGATATGCTCCTCGTGGCCGCATTGGGAGCAGATGTGGGTACTCATGTTCTCCACGATCCCGAGGATGGGAATACCGACTTTCTCGAACATCTTGAGTCCCTTGCGGGCGTCGATGAGCGCGATGTCCTGAGGCGTGGTGACGATCACCACTCCGGTGACCGGGACTTTCTGGGCGAGGGTGAGCTGGATGTCTCCGGTTCCGGGCGGCATGTCGACGATGAGGTAATCGACGTCCTTCCAGCGGGTGTCCTTGAGGAGCTGTTCGAGGGCCTGGGTCACCATCGGCCCGCGCCAGACCATCGGGGTATCGATGTCGATGAGAAAGCCGATCGAGATCGCCTGGATGCCGTGGCCCATCATAGGCTCGAGCGTCTTGCCGTCTCTGGACTCGGGCCGACCGGCGATGCCGAGCATCATCGGCTGCGAGGGTCCATAGATATCGGCATCGAGCACCCCGACGCTCGCTCCTTCCGCCGCGAGCGCGAGAGCCAGATTCACGGCTGTCGTCGATTTTCCCACCCCGCCCTTGCCGGAGGCGACCGCGACGATGTTCTTCACCCCGGGAATCAGCTTGACCCCGCGCTGCACCGTGTGGGAAATGATCTTGCTCGTGACACTGACGTTCACGGCGCTCACGCCTGGGATGCCGCGGAGCTTGCCTGCGATGAGTTTGCGGATCGGATCGAGCTGGGTCTTGGCGGGATAGCCGAGCTCGATCTCGAGCGAGACGCTGCCGCCTTCCAGTTTGATGTTTCTCGCCGACTTGGTCGCAACGAAATCCTTGCCCGTATTCGGGTCAATGACTTCCTTGAGCGCAGCGTGAACTTGTTCCTGGGTGACTGACATGGTGGTTCACGCGATTTCCGTCGCGCGAGACGCTACCGGCTCTGGCAATGGGTTGATATTCTAGCAACTTTGCGGTGCCTGCCACGCCCTGCCGCGGTAGAATGAGGCCCCAAGGGAACACGGGCCGCACACGTGCGGGGGAGCCCGGCAGGCAGACTGCGGTGGACAAAGATGGCGGAGCATACCAATCGAACATTCATCTGCAGCGTGCTCTTTCTCGACATCGTCGAGTACTCGCAGCGCTCGGTCGCCGAGCAAATAGCGCTGAAAGAACGCTTCAACGCCGTCCTGACAGAGGCGATCGCAGGCGTCGCCACCGACGATCGCATCATCCTCGACACCGGGGACGGCGCGGCCGTGAGTTTTCTCGGGGACCCCGAAGATACCTTGTTCGCGGGAATGAGCCTGCGCGATGCCGTTGCCGGCCAAGACGTCACCAGCGGCCCGCAACTGCAGATCCGCGTCGGCGTCAACCTCGGACCGGTGAGACTCGTAAAGGACATCAACGGCCAGCCCAACATCATCGGCGATGGGATCAACGTAGCGCAGCGCGTCATGAGCTTCGCCGAGCCAGGCCAGATCCTCGTTTCGCGCTCGTATTACGACGTGATGGCGCGCCTCTCCGAGGACTACGCGAAATTGTTTCACTACGAAGGAGCCAAGACCGACAAGCACGTGCGCGAGCACGAGGTCTACGCGATCAGCTCGGCGCCGAGCAATCTGCGGCGAACAGTCCCCGCGCCTGCGCCGAAACCGACGTTACGTCTTCCGAGCCTGCACATCCCGAAATTCCTGAAGCTACGCCCCAGGACCTGGCCGGATACGCTGGCGGTCAACGGCAAGTTGCTCGTCGCTGCGCCGCTCGCGTTCACGCTGATCGTCGGGACAGGGGTCATCGCGCGCAGTCACCGGAACTCAGACGGCGAGGCGAAAATGGTGGTATCAGTGGCGCCACCGTCGGCAGCGCCCAGGATCGGGCCGACCAAGGTCGAGGCGCCGGAATCCGCGCCTGCGCAGGTGGAAGAGCCGGAAGCGCCGCCGCAAGCCGCGGAGCCGACTGCGCCACGCAGGGGGCGGGACGCAGTCGCGACCCCCAAAGCCGGTGCGCCGCTGCAAACGGCGAGAGTGAACGAGACCGGCGCAGGGCTCAAGGACAAGGAAATAGCGTCGGCGCCGGGGCCGAGCGAAGCGGAGGTTGTCGCAGCAGTCCCTGCTCCCCGCGATGCCACGCTCAATATCGTCGCCCTGCCCTGGGCGGAGGTTTTCGTGGACGGGACGAGACAGGGAGTCAGTCCTCCGTTGCGAGCTATCCCCCTCAGGCCGGGCAAACATCGGGTAGAGTTGAGGAACGGGTCGTTTCCGGCCCACATCCAGACAGTCGAATTGAAGCCGGGCACGGAGCTCAGCATCACGCACCGATTCCGCCGCTGAAAGGGCCATGGCCGCTTATCGCGCTCTCGCGTCGTTGCTCGTTTGCCTGGTGATATCCGGATGCGGGACGTTCTCGAGCAAGGGCGAACCGGAACTCGAATTCGGAATAAGGGCCTACGAGGACGGCGAGCTCGCTTACGCCGCGAGGCTGCTGCAGCTGAGCCTCGACTCGGGGCTGGGCGGCGCGTCCAACCGGATGAAGGCCCATAAATACCTCGCTTTCATCCATTGCGCTTCCGGTCGGATTCAGCAGTGCCGCGACGAATTCCGGATGGCGCTGGAAGTCGATTCCTCGTTCGACCTCCGGGACGACGAGACCGGACACCCGATCTGGGGTCCTGCATTCCGCAGCGTGAAACCGAAGAAATAGCCGGACGATGACTGAACCCTGGCTGCTGGGCCGCTACGAGATCGTCGCCGAGCTGGGCAAAGGCGCTATGGGTGTGGTGTACCGCGCGAACGATCCCATGCTCAACCGCATCCTGGCGATCAAGACCATCAATACGGAGGAGGCCGGGCACGAGGGCATGGCGGAGTACGAGGCGCGCTTCTACACCGAGGCCAAGGCGGCGGGCAGCCTGAACCATCCCAACATCATCATCATCTACGATATCGGAAAAAGCGGGCACCTGGTGTACATGGCCATGGAGTACATCGAGGGCCACGAGCTGCGCGAGCTCCTCGCGCAGGGACAATCGCTGCCGGTCGTGCAGGCGGTCGACGTCGCCGCCCAGGTCGGAGAGGGCCTTGCCTACGCCCACCAGCACCAGGTCGTCCATCGGGACATCAAGCCCGCCAACATCATGATCACCCCGGAAGGGCGAGCGAAAATCGCCGACTTCGGCATCGCCCGGATGCGCTCGAGCGAGACCCGCACACAGACCGGCGTGATCATGGGCTCGCCCAAGTACATTTCGCCCGAACAGGTCGTGGGAAAGCGCGCCGATCATCGCTCGGACATCTTTTCGCTCGGGGTGATCCTCTACGAGTGCCTGACCGGGTCCACCCCGTTCAACGGAGAAGGCTTGAGCGCCTTGATGTATCAGATCACCAACCACGATCCGGCGCCGCCCAGCTCGGCCAATCCGCAAGTGCCGGTGATGCTCGACTACATCATCGCCAAGGTGCTCGCCAAGGCACCGGAAGCGCGCTACCAGAGCGCTGCCGATTTTGCGAACGACCTGCGCGAGTGCAGGCTGCAGATGGAAACGGGACAGCAGGGCACGGGCCCCGCCCTCTTGACGACCCGGCCGCCGATTCCCGTGGCGCCGCAGGCCGCGACAGCCCCGATTGCGCAGAGTCCGGGAGGGAAATCGGGCGAAGAGGACGCGCCGGCGCCCTCGCCGACCAAGGGCATCTCGCGCGCGTTCGATTCGCAGGAGGCGACCCAGCGCCTCATGCGCCAGATCGGCGCGGACGGGACAACCGAGTTCGTTTCGACCAAATCCATTTCCGCGACGTCGATCTCGCGCGACCGGGCCCTGCGCCCCGGAGAGCGGCCTTGGGGACAGCGCGAAAACGTGATCATGGCCGCCACCGTCGGGGCGGCGGTCGTCATCGCGACGGTGATCGCTCTGGTCTGAGCCCTGACCCGCCGCGCGCCCGACGCGAGGCGCGAGGCGATAGAATGACGGCTTTTGAAAGTCAGCATGCCCCGCCGGCTGTTCGTCACCACCGCCCTGCCCTACGCGAACGGCCCGTTCCACATCGGCCACATCATGGAATACATCCAGGCGGACATCTGGGTGCGATTCCAGCGCATGCAGGGCCACGAGGTGCACTTCATCGGTGCCGACGACGCTCACGGCGCGCCGATCATGCTCGCGGCGGAAAAGGCCGGAAAGCCGCCCGAGCAATTCATTGCGGAAATCGCTGCGGGGCGCAAGCAATACCTCGACGGCTTTCACATTGAGTTCGACAACTGGCATTCGACCCACTCGAAAGAGAACACCGAGCTCTCGCAGGACATCTACCGCAAGCTCGACGGGGCGAGGTTGGTCTACAAGAAGGCGGTCGAACAGTTTTTCGATCCGGTGAAAGGCATGTTCCTCGCCGATCGCTACATCAAGGGCGAGTGCCCGAACTGCGGAACGAAGGATCAGTACGGAGACGCCTGCGAGAATTGCGGCACTGTCTATTCGCCCACGAAGCTGAAGAATCCGTATTCAACGCTCTCCGGTGCGAAACCCGAGCTGCGCTCTTCCGATCACCTTTTCTTCAAGCTCTCGGACGAAAAGTGCGTCAATTTCCTGCGCGAGTGGCTGGAGCAGCCCGGCCGGTTGCAGCCCCAGGTGGTCAACAAGGCTTGGGAGTGGCTGGACGGCGAAGGCGACAAGGCGCTCGCCGACTGGGACATCTCGCGCGACGCGCCTTACTTCGGCATCCCGATCCCCGGCCTTCCGGGAAAATATTTCTACGTCTGGCTCGACGCGCCGATCGGCTACCTCGCCTCGCTGAAAAACTATTTCGATACCGGCAAGGCGCGCAAGAGCGGCGAGACGCGCGGCTTCGCGGAGTTCCTTGCCGCGCGGGACACGGAGATGATCCACTTCATCGGCAAGGACATCATCTACTTCCACACCTTGTTCTGGCCGGCGATGCTGAAATTTTCCGGTTACAAGACGCCCGACCAGATCAACGTCCACGGCTTCATCACCGTCTCGGGCGACAAGATGTCGAAATCGCGCGGCACAGGGATCGACCCGTTGCGCTATCTCGAGCTCGGGATGAATCCGGAATGGCTGAGGTATTACATCGCAGCGAAGCTGAATGGCAATGTCGAGGATATCGATTTTGACCCGGATGATTTCTTGGCTCGAGTAAATAGTGACCTAGTCGGAAAGTACGTCAATATCGCCAGTCGCGCCGCCGGGTTTCTCAACAAGCAGTTCGACGGGAAACTCTTACCCGTCGATTCCGATCGGGTAGTGGCCACCGCGAAATGGACGATGCTGGCGATCGATGCCGAAGAGCGGATCGCCGGACACTATGAACAAAGGGAATTCGGAAAAGTCGTTCGCGAGACGATGGAGCTCGCGGACCGAATCAATGAAGCGATTGACCGCGAGAAACCCTGGGAACTCGCCAAGCGCCCGGATCAGAAGCAGCGCCTGCACGAGGTGTGCTCGGACAGCATCGATGCATTTCGGCGCCTCACACTGTTCTTGGCGCCGATTCTGCCGAAAACGTCGGAGCGGGTTGCGACTCTGCTCGGGCTCAAGCTCCCGTTGAAATGGAACCAGCTCGGGGAACCGTTGCACAGCATCAGACAATATGAACACTTGATCACCCGTGTCGAAGAAAAACAGCTCGACGCGCTGTTCGAACCGCCATCGGAGAAAGCCGCGATGACCACGCCCGCCAGCCCGTCGACAGACGGAACGATATCGATCGAGGAGTTCTCCAAAGTCGACCTCCGCATCGCCAAAATCGTCAAAGCCGAACGCGTCGACGGCGCGGACAAGCTCTTGAAGCTCACGCTCGACACCGGCAGCGGGACTCGCACGGTGTTCGCCGGCATCAAGTCCGCGTACGATCCGGCGAAGCTCGAAGGCCGTCTCACGGTGATGGTCGCGAATCTCGCGCCGCGCAAGATGAAGTTCGGCGTTTCCGAAGGCATGGTGCTCGCTGCTTCCGGGGACGGGCCGGGTCTATTCCTTCTTTCCCCCGACAGCGGCGCTCAAGCCGGGATGAAGGTGAAGTAGGAATGGGCGTTCTGCCGTCGCCGCTCGCAGGCTCGCTGCTCGTCGCAGCGGCCTGGCTTGTCGTGGCGGTGGCAGGACTGATTCCCGCCGGGAACGCCGCCTTCGCCAGGCGCTTCGCCTTTCCGCTGGGCGCGGCGGCCGGCGTCGCGCTCGCGGCCTTGGGCCTCCAGGCGGTGTGGCTGCCCGCGCAGACCCTGACGCTGCCGCTCGGGTTGCCCGATCTGCCCTTCCACGTTCGCATGGACCCTCTCGCGGGATTCTTCCTGATGCTGCTCGGCTCGGTCTCGGCCGGAATTTCCGTGTACGCCGCCGGCTACTTCCGCGAAGAGCCCTCGGGACGTCTGACGCTCATCAGCATGCAGTACCACGTGTTCCTCGCGAGCATGGCCTTCGTGCTGCTCGCCGACGACGCGTATCTCTTCATGGTCGCCTGGGAAACGATGGCGCTGTCCTCGTATTTTCTGGTGATCACCGACCACCAGCGGCCGGCGATCCGCAGCGCGGGGTTCCTCTACCTGCTGATCGCGCATCTTGGAGCGATCGCGATCTTGCTTTGCTTCGGCGTCCTGCACGGGGGCCGCGGCGACTACACGTTCGACGCGCTGCGCGCCGCCCAGCTGCAGCCCGCGTGGGCGAGCGTGGCCTTCCTGCTCGCGTTTTTCGGCTTCGGCGCCAAAGCGGGGATGATTCCGCTCCATGCGTGGCTGCCGGAGGCGCACCCGGCCGCGCCCTCGCCGGTGTCGGCGCTGATGAGCGGCATCATGATCAAGACGGCGATCTACGGCATGGTGCGCGTGATCTTCGACCTCATTGGCGGAACGAGCGGCAACATCCGCTGGGAATGGGGCATGGCGGTGCTCGTCGTCGGCGCAGGCACGACGCTCTTCGGCGTGCTCTACGCCTTGGTGCAGCACGACCTGAAGCGCCTGCTCGCCTATCACTCGGTCGAGAACATCGGCATCATCCTGCTCGGACTGGGCATGGCTATGGTCTTCATCGGTTTCGGCCACCCGGCAGCGGGCGCGCTCGGCCTGATCGCCGCCCTCTACCACACGCTCAACCACGCGGTGTTCAAGGGGCTCCTTTTCTTGGGTGCCGGCTCGATCCTGCACTCCACGGGCATGCGCAACCTCAACGACATGGGCGGCCTGATCCGCGGCATGCCTAAGACCGCGTTCTATTTCCTGATCGGCGCGCTCGCCATTTCGGCCCTGCCGCCGCTCAACGGATTCGTCTCGGAGTGGCTGACCTTCCAAGCCGCGCTCCAGGCGACGGTCCTTCAGCACGGCGTCGTGCGCAGCCTTCTGCCGCTTTTCGCCGCGACGCTCGCCCTCGCGGGCGCGCTCACCGCGATGTGCTTCGTCAAGGTGTACGGCATCGCCTTTCTCGGCCGAGCGCGCGAGCCGGCCCATCGATCGCCTTTGCCCCACGCCGGCGACGCCGGCCCGATGGAACGCTACGGCATGGCCTGGCTTGCGGCCGGTTGCTTCGTGCTCGGGCTCTTCCCGACTTCCTTTCTCCTGATGCTGAACCGTGTCGGCGTCTCGCTGACCGGGCATGGGCTGTCCGAAGATGCGCTGCTCGGTTCGGGTTGGCTCTGGCTCGTGCCCACGGCGATGGGGCAGGCAAGTTATTCACCCGTGATATTTTTCGTCGTGATCGTAGCCGTGACTCTGCTCGCGTTCCTGCTGGTACGCCGCTTCTACCACGGCCGCCTGCGCTTCTCCGATCCCTGGGACTGCGGCTATCCCGAGCAGACGTCGCGCATGCAGGACACCGCGGATGCCTTCGGCCAGCCGATCCGCCACGTGTTCGGACCGATCTACCGCACGGATCGCCGGCTGCCCGGCCCCGAGGACACGGAGCCCAGATATTCGCTCAAGGTCGAGGACCGCCACTGGTACTGGCTCTACCTGCCGGTGGCGCGCGCGGCCGAAATCGTTTCCTCGAAGATCGCGCTCCTGCAGCAAGGCCGGATCAGCATCTACCTGCTCTACAGCTTCATCACCCTGATCGCGTTGCTGGTGTTCGTGCGATGAGCAGCGCTCCCGGCATCGCTTTCCAGATCCTGCAGTCGGTGTTCGTCGTGCTCGCGGCGCCGCTCCTCGTGGGCTGGGTGAACCAGTGCCGCGCCTGGCTGCAGAACCGCTCTGCGCCTTCCATCCTTCTGCCTTACTACACACTCGCCAAGCTCTTCAACAAGGACGCGGTGTTCGCGCACGACGCATCGCCGATTTTCCGCTGGACGCCGTACATCCTGTTCGGCTGCATGTGGCTCGCCGCGGGCATCGTTCCGGTGCTCGCAACCGGCCTCCCCTTCGCGCCCGCCGCGGACATCATCGCGCTGGTGGGCGTGTTCGCCCTCGCGCGCATGTTCTCGGCGCTCGCGGCGATGGACATCGGCACCTCGTTCGGGGGCCTCGGCGCACGGCGCGAGATGCTGATCGGCTTTCTCGCCGAGCCCGCGATGTTGATGACGCTGTTCACCGCGGCGTTCATGTCCGGCTCCACCCAGCTCACCACCATCGTCGATACCCTCGCGCACCGCGAGTTCGCCCTCTACCCGAGCCTCGCCTTCGCGGCGGTCGCCTTTCTCATGGTGCTCCTGGCGGAAAACGCCCGTATCCCGATCGACAACCCCACCACTCATCTCGAGCTCACCATGGTTCACGAAGCGCTGATCCTCGAGTACTCGGCGCGTCATCTGGCGCTGATCGAGTGGGCAGTCGCGATCAAGCTCTTCGCCTACATGACCATCGGCATCGCGCTTTTCGCACCCTGGGGCATCGCAGACGCCGGCGACTGGTCGGCGCTGCCGTATGCGTTCGCGGCGCTCGCGGGGAAGCTGGCCCTCGCCGGAGCCGGCCTCGCCCTGATCGAAACGCTGCTCGCGAAGCTGCGCCTGTTTCTCGCGCCGGAGTTCCTGTCCACCGCGTTCCTGCTCGCCGTGCTCGGCATGCTGACGCACTTCCTGGTGAAAGGCTGACTTGGCAATCCCACTCCTCGCCCAGCTGGTGAACGTGCTCGCCGCTTTCCTCCTGCTGATCGCGTTCGCGATGCTGTCGCAGCGGCGCGTGCTGACGCTCATCAAGCTCCTCGCCTGGCAGGGCGCCGCGCTCGCCACCTCCACGGCCATCGTCGCCTGGTCGACCGGGCAGACGCACCTGTATTACTCGGCCCTGATCACGGTGTTGCTCAAGGTGATCCTCATCCCCTGGGTGCTGCACCGTCTGATCGACCGCCTGTTCGTGCGCTGGGACATCGAGACCCTCATCAACATTCCGACGACCATGCTGATCGGGATCGGCCTGGTGATATTCGCCTTCGCCCTGGCCACCCCGATTTCGCAGATGGCGACCACGCTCACGCGCTCGACGCTGGGGATCGCCCTCGCGAGCGTGCTGCTTTCCTTCCTCATGATGATCGTGCGCCAGAAAGCGGTGCCGCAGGTCATCGGTTTTCTGGCCATGGAGAACGGTCTCTTCTTCGCCGCCACCAGCGCCACCTACGGCATGCCGCTCGTGGTCGAGTTGGGCGTGGCGCTCGACGTGCTGGTCGGCACCTTCATATTCGGAATATTTTTCTTCCATATCCGCGAGCGCTTCGACAGCCTCGACATCCGGCATATGGAAAAGCTCAAGGAGGACTAGCGTGGAAATCGCGCTAGTCCTCGGCGTTCCCCTTCTCGGCGCGCTGCTGCTCGCCCTCGCCGGCCACCGGAGCTGGGCGCCCGAGCTGAACGCGACGATGAGCTTTGCAACATTCTTCGCTACGACGCTACTTACGGCCCGAGTCATCGCAGGCGGGACCATGGTCTGGCTGGACGAGCGATTCATCGTCGACCCGTCCAACGTGCTTCTCGTGGCGCTAGCGGGCCTGCTCAGGGAGCAGTTCTTCGTAGATCCGTTCAACGTGTTCCTGGTCGCGCTCACCGCCTTCGTAGGGTTCACCACGGCGCTATTCTCGCGACCCTACATGCGCACCGAGCAGGACCACGGCCGGGTCAACCCCGCGCGCCTGCGGCTCTATCACAGCATGTACCAGCTGTTTACCTTCACGATGCTCTTGTGCCTGCTCTCGAACAACGTCGGCGTGATGTGGGTGGCGATGGAAGGCGCGACGCTGTCGACCGTGCTGCTGGTGAGCCTTTACCGCACCCCGGCGAGCCTCGAGGCGGCGTGGAAATACTTCATTCTGTGCTCGGTCGGCCTCGCGCAGGCTCTTTTCGGCACGATCCTCCTGTATTTCGCCGCGGAGAAGGTGCTCGGTCCGGGAGGCACTGCGCTCCTGTGGACGCATCTCCACCAGGTGCGCGGCCAGCTCGAGCCGACGGTGCTTTCGCTGGCGTTCGTGTTCCTCCTGGTCGGCTACGGCACCAAGGTGGGCCTCGTGCCGCTGCACAACTGGTTGCCCGACGCGCACGCCGAAGGCCCGACGCCGATCTCGGCGGTGCTCTCGGGGCTGCTCCTCAACGTCGCGCTCTACGCGGTGGTGAGGAGCAAGGTGCTCGTCGACGGAGCGCTCGGGCGCAATTTCTCGGGCGGCCTGATGATGGGTTTCGGGCTGCTCTCGGTCGTCGTCGCGGCGTTTTTCCTTTCCAGGCAGCGCGACATCAAGCGCATGTTCGCCTATTCGTCGGTCGAGCACATGGGCATCATGACCTTCGCCTTCGGCATGGGCGGCGCGGTGGCGGCGTTCGCGGGCCTGTTGCACATGACCGTGCATTCGCTCACCAAGAGCGCGATCTTCTTCACCGTCGGCCACGCCTCGCAGGCCGCCGGGACGCAGAACATGGACTCGATCCGCGGATTGATCCAGACGAGCCCGACCCTAGGCTGGGGCTTGGTGCTCGGGAGCCTTGCGATCCTCGGGCTTCCGCCTTTCGGTGTGTTCACGAGCGAGTTCATGGTGCTCACGACCGCGATGCACGAGCACTCCTGGGCGACGCCTTTCCTGCTGGTCGCGCTAGTCGTCGCCTTTGCGTCCATCTTCGGCAGGGTGCAGCCGATGGTGTTCGGCGAAACCACGGCGCAGCGGCTGCCGCGCGGGCCGGCGCTCGTCCCGGTGTTCGCGCACCTCGCGATCGTGCTCGCATTGGGGCTTTACATTCCGCCCTATCTCGTCGGCTGGTATCGCCAGGCGGCGGCGCTGATCGGCTGAATCATGAGCAGAGCATTCAAAGAGCTGGGACTCGACGCCACGCCGCTCGCGGCCGCGACACCCGCGTTCTGCACCTCGATCCCCGCAGGCGAGCTGCGCGGCATCTGCGAGCAGGCCAGGGCGCGCAAGGCGCGCCTGGTCGCGCTGTGGGGCAGCGACGAGACCACGCGCCGCGCCGGCCACGCGCTGCACCTCGCGCTCGCTTTCCCCGCGGGCCTGCTCTGGGTGAGCGTCCCGCTTTCGCGTGAAGACCCGCACTACCCCGGAATCGCCGACATCTACCCGAGCGCGAACCGCATGCAGCGCGCCGCGGCCGATCTACTCGGGATCATCCCTTCCGCGGACGCCGACCGGCGCAAGTGGCTGCGGCACGGAGCCTGGCCCGAAGGCGCGTTTCCTCTGCGCAAGAACGTCGAGGCCGGTGCCCGCTTCGCTCAAGGACCGGACCGCTACCCCTTCGTCCCGGTCGAAGGCGAAGGCGTGCACGAGATCCCGGTCGGCCCGGTCCACGCCGGCACGATAGAGCCGGGGCACTTCCGTTTCTCGATTGTCGGCGAAAAGATCCTGCGGCTGGAAGAGCGCCTGGGCTACAAGCACAAAGGCATCGAAAAACGCTTCGAGCAGATGACGCTCGAAGAAGGCGCGAAGCTCGCCGGACGAGTCTCCGGCGACTCCACCGTCGCCTACGCGTGGGCGTACGCGATGGCGGTCGAAGGCGCGACCGGGACCGAGCCGCCCCGGCGGGCGCTTGCGCTGCGCGGCATCCTGCTCGAGTTGGAGCGCATCGCCAACCACCTCGGGGACCTGGGCTATCTCGGCAACGACGTTTCGCTCTCGTTCGGCTTTTTCCAGTTCTGGCGGCTGAAGGAAGACCTGCTGCGGACTCACGCGCAACTCTTCGGCCACCGCTACCTGATGGATGCTGTGGTTCCTGGAGGCGTCGCGAAGGATCTGCCGCCCGCGGGGGGCGAAGCGCTCGCCGAGCGCCTGGCGAGAATCGAGCGCGAGGTCGCGACCCTGAAATCGATCTACGACGAGCACGCGGGCGCGCAGGACCGCTTCATCATGACCGGGCAGGTGACGCCCGAGCTCGCCGAGCGGATGGGCCTCACCGGGCTTGCGGCCCGAGCGAGCGGCGTCGCGCGCGATCTGCGCGTCGATTACCCGATCCCGCCCTGGCAGCAGCTCGACCCGCGCGCGGCTTCGCACACGCGCGGCGACGTCGCGGCGCGCATTGCCGTGCGCTTCGACGAGGTCTTCGAATCGATGCGCCTCGTGCAGGCGCTCGTACGGCAACTGCCCGACGGAGACATCCGCGCGCCGCTCGGGGCGGCTGCAGCGGGCGCGCGCGGCGTCGGCTGGGTCGAGGGCTGGCGCGGCGAGGTGCTGATCGCCCTCGATGTCTCGGGCACAGGTCGCATCCACCGCCTGCACCCGCACGATCCCTCCTGGCAGAACTGGCCGCTCCTCGAGCACGCGGTGCACGGCAACATCGTTCCGGACTTCCCGCTCATCAACAAGTCGTTCAACCTGAGTTACAGCGGAGTGGATTTGTGAAATGTACCAGCTGCTGAAACAGATCGCGAAGACGGGCATCGTCACCGAGCCCGCTCCGCTTCCGGACGCCGCGCTGCGGGCGCTCGAGCAGCGCCTGGGCGAGTTGATCCTCAAGCACTTCGGCCGCGCGCTGGCGATCCGGCACGTGGACGCTGGCTCGTGCAACGGCTGCGAGCTCGAGATCCACGCGATGAACAGCCCCTACTACAATCTGGAGGGTCTGGGCATCAAGTTCGTGGCGAGCCCGCGCCACGCCGACATGCTGCTGGTGACGGGCCCCGTGTCGCGCAACATGGAAACCGCGCTCAGGCGCACTTGGGAGGCCACTCCCGACCCGAAGCTGGTGGTCGCGATCGGCGACTGCGGTTGCACCGGAGGAATCTTCGGCGAGAGCTACGCGAGCTGCGGCCGGGTCTCGAACGTCATCCCGGTGGATGTCGCCGTTCCCGGCTGCCCGCCTACCCCCGTCGCGATCCTGCAGGGAATTCTCACCGCGATAACGCCCGGCCGCAAGTAGCGATGGAGCTCCCTCTTGCGTTCATCGGCTGGTTCTTCACGCTCGCTTCGGCCGGCGCGCTCGTTCTTGGCGCCGCGCTGATCGCGATGCTGGCGACCGCGGGAGATCTGCAGCGACGCTACCTCGGCTACAGCATGTGGAACGATCTGGTGCTCGCGGCGATATGGGTGCTGGGGCTCGCCGGAGGAATCGGCGTTATCCGCCTGCAACCGTGGGGAAGATACCTGCTGGAGCTCTTCTGCTGGGCGCTGATCGTGCTGCTGCCGCTCTCCGCGGCCTCCCGGCTTTACGCTCTCAGGCAGCCCGACCCGGGGCAGCCTCCGGTCAATTGGCTGGGGGCGATCGGGGGCGTCACGCTGATCCTGATTCCGGTCATCGCGATCTGCGCCGCGACCATCGTGACCCTGCGCAGCCCCGAGGCGACGAAAGCGTTTTCCTGACCGGATCAGGGTTTCAGGTAAGCGTAGCCTTCCTTTTGCTGAAGATGCGTGATCTGCACCACGCCCGAGGGCACGAACTCGACGCCGAGGATGAACTGGTCCTTCCTGAGCTTGCGGTTGCGCAGCGTGATCTCGCACACCTGGAACTTCACACCCTTGCCCATCAGATCCTGTACGCGCGCGTCGAAGGGCCCGAAGCGGTCCCTCGCCCCCTCCATGAGGAAATCGACGCCGTCAGCGTGGGCCACCGCAATGAGCTTCGCTTTGGAATCGACCTCGAGATGGTTGTTGATGTTGCGCAAGCCCTTGGTCGCCTGCTCCAGGCCACCGTCGAAGTGATACACGGCCTTTTCCTGCGCCCAGGCGGCGGACCCCGCAAGGAACAGCACGAGGATGGCGAACAGTTTCGCTGCGAATCTCACGGCATGCTCCTTTCACAATCGTCGACGCCGCTCACTTTACGCGAACCCGCCAGGATTAGAAAATCAGCGGATGGCGAAACACCTGGTGATCTCCGGCCGCGTCCAGGGCGTGGGATTCCGCTACTCGATGAGCGAGGAAGCCGAGCGGCTCGGCGTCACCGGCTGGGTCAGGAACCGCCGTGACGGGACGGTCGAGGCGGTTGTCGATGGAGCCCCCGATGCGGTGGAAGGGATGCTCGCCTGGGCACGCCGCGGACCGCGCGGGGCGAGCGTGACCGACGTGCAGGTTACGGAAACTACGGGAAGCTTCGAAGGCTTCGAGATGCGGCCGACCGGATGAGGCGCGCGTCTATTTCCCTCCGCGTTCGCACGCGGCCTGATCGCGCTGGCAAGCTTCCTGGCAGGCCTGCGCCGCGGGAGCTTCGGTCGTCGTGCGCCGGCATTTCTGCATGCAGGCGGTAAAGGCTCCCTTGCAGGTGGGCGCATCGTCGCCTCCCGAGATTCCCTTGTAGGCGTAGTAACCCGCCGCCATCGCGAGCGCGAGGACGACGAGCAGGCCGAAGGCGCTCAGGCCGCGCTGCGAAGCTCGCATCACCCCGCCTTACGCTGGTCCGTTTTCGCGGCGCGCAGCTGCTCCGAGGCGATCACGATCGCAGGAACCTTTGCGCCGGCGCGGGGCGCGATCCGATAGCAATCGAACTCGCCGCGCTCGCTTGAACGGACCCTCACGTTCCTCCCCTGCATGTCGCCTCCTCGCCTCTCGCGCTGAAAGCGGCGCTCACCGTACTCCAGCGCGAGCGCCTTGTCCAACCCGGATGTGGCAGGATTCGTCTCTCGACATTTTCCAAGGAGGACTTTATGAGAGCCGCAAGACCGACGTTTGGCGCATTCAACCAGGGAGGGGTTCCCACCATCGCGTGCTTCAACAAGGCGTCGACGCCTCTCGGGGTCGACTTCGACGCCCTGATCGCCGCGCTGCAGGCGTTCGTGGATCGATGCGTGATGCCGGTGTGGGGCACGCCCGCGAAGCTGGTGAAGTCCAAGGGATACGTGAAAGGCGCGTGGGCGATGGTTTTCCTCGACAATGCCGATCAACCCGGCGCCCTCGCTTATCACGATCTCACGCCGGACGGGCTGCCGCAGTCCAAGGTTTTCGTCAAAACGACCTTGGACAACCACGACCTGGTAAGCGTGTCGGCGTCGCACGAACTCGTCGAGATGCTGGTCGACCCGGCGATCAACATCATGACGACGGGTCCCGATCCGAAGGTCATGTATGCCTACGAAAGCGCCGATCCGGTCGAGCAGCTCAGCTTCAAGGTCGACGGTATTGCGATGACGGACTTCGTCTATCCGGCCTATTTCGAGGTCTTTCACAAGGCCGGCTCGGTGCGGTTCGATCAGATGAAGAAGGTCAACAAGCCGTTTCAAATCCTTTCCGGCGGCTATCAGATCGTCTTCAAGAACGGAAAGTGGAGCCAGATCTTCGCCTCGGTCTCGAAGAAAAAGCGCTTTGCCCGCGAGGACCGGCGCGGCCACCGCAGCGAAGAGCGCGTGCGGGCCGCAAGGAACAAGCTGCGGCGCGCCGACCTGGGAAAGATCGCCCGGCTCGAGCTCCGATGACGCAGCGCCGCAAACCCGAATGCTCCCGTCACGATTGCTCAATGACAGCGAACTGACTACCATCCCACACTTCGTAAAAGGAGGAGTTGATTCATGGGCAGCGAATACAAGATTCTGATCATGGGCGCCTCGTACGGTTCGCTGTTGGGGACCAAGCTCGCTCTTGCGGGGCACGCGGTGCATCTGATCTGCCTTCCCGCCGAAGCCGACCTGATCAACAAGGAAGGCGCGATCGTGCGCATGCCGGTCAAGGGTCGGGATGGGCTCGTCGAGGTCAACTCGAAGAAGCTCCCGGGAAAGATGTCCGCGGGCGGGACGGCTGGGGTCAATCCCTCCGACTACCATCTGGTTGCGCTCGCCATGCAGGAGCCGCAGTATCGTTCGCCGGGCGTGCGCGAGCTCCTCGCCGCGGTGGCCAAGGCCAAGGTGCCCTGCATGTCGATCATGAACATGCCGCCGCTGACGTATCTCAAGCGCATTCCGGGCATCGACGCCGACGCCTTGCGGAGCTGTTACACCGACGCGAGCGTATGGGACGTCTTCGATCCGAAGCTCGTCACGCTATGCAGCCCGGACCCGCAGGCGTTCCGCCCGCCGGAGGAAAAGGTGAACGTGCTGCAAGTGAGGCTCCCGACCAACTTCAAGTCGGCGCGCTTCGATTCGGAGACCCACACCGCCATCCTCCGCCGACTCGAGTCGGACATCGAGGCGGCGCGCTTCGACGGGATCGAGCTGCCCGTCAAGCTCAAGGTGCACGAGTCCGTCTTCGTGCCGCTGGCGAAGTGGGCCATGCTGCTGGCGGGCAACTATCGCTGCGTGCAGAGAGACGGCATGCGCCCCATCAAGGACGCCGTGCACAGCGACCTCGAAACCTCGCGCGCTGTATACAACTGGGTGGTGAAGCTGTGCGTGTCCCTGGGCGCGAACGAGAAGGACCTCGTGCCTTTCGAAAAGTACGCGAGCGCGGCACTCTCGCTCCTGACCCCGTCCTCCGCGGCGCGGGCTCTGGCGAACGGCGCGGCCAACATCGAGCGCACCGACCGCCTGGTGCAGACCATCGCGGCGCAGAAGGGCATGCGCTTGCCTGCGGTCGATCAGACCGTCGCGCTGGTCGACGGCTGGCTGGAGAAGAACCGGAAGAAGGCGGCCTGAAAAGGCCGTGAACCAACTTTCCCCACGGGAGAACCACAGAGTCCACCGGAATAAACGGAAATACTTCACACGGGTCGCCGTATTGCTGCGCCGCCCGGGCGTCCGCGGGGCGACAATGGCTGCGACGTTCCTGCCTAAGGTAGCGTGACCCAAAGGGGAGGCCACTACATCGAGGGTGCAGCGATGTTACGACATGCAACCGCGCCGGATTCCACGCAGCGTTCCGACCCCGGCTTTCGCGGATACCACTCAGGGGTTGGCTTCCGAAATATCTGCGTCGCGCTTTTCGCCCTGGCGCTGGCCTATCTGGCCGGCGGCTGCTCCAAGTCGGGCGGCCCGCACGGCCCGGAGGGGAGCGGGGTCGATCTCTCGAGCGTGCCTCCGTCTGCATATCCCCTGCCGAGCGCCACGGACGCGGCGCGCTTCCTCAATCAGGCCTCTTTCGGCGCGACCGAGGCCGAGGTCAACAAAGTCAAGACCTACGGCTACAGCGCCTGGCTCGAGGACCAGTTCTTCATGCCGGGCCGCTCGCACGAGGCGTACATCAACGCCGTGAGCGCGAGCCTTCCCTCCGGCCAGAGCCTCGACGACAGCCACGTGATGAACACGTTCTGGAGGGAGGCCGCGACGGGCCAGGACCAATTGCGCCGGCGCGTCGCGTTCGCGCTGTCGCAGCTGTTCGTAGTCTCCCTTCAGGACTCGACCGTCTCCGAGTTCAAGCGCGGCGTCGCTTCCTATCTGGACATGCTCGGCCGGAACGCCTTCGGCAGCTACCGCCAGCTGCTCAATGAGGTCACGCTCCATCCGATGATGGGCCTCTACCTTTCGCACCTGCGCAACCGCAAGGAGGATCCGGCGCGCAACCGGGTGCCCGACCAGAACTACGCACGCGAGGTGATGCAGCTCTTCTCCATCGGTCTGTACGAACTGAACCCGGACGGCACGCCGAAGCTCGTCAACGGGCAGCCGGTGGAGACTTACGACAGCGACGACATCGTCGGCCTGTCGCGCGTATTCACTGGATTCAGCTGGGCGGGCCCGGACAAGTCCGACACCCGTTTCAACGGCGGCGGCACGCAGGATCCGGACCGCGAAGTGCTCTTCATGCAGAGCTACCCGCGCTTCCACTCGATTTCGGAGAAGCGCTTTCTCACGGGGGTGATCCCCGCGGGCACGAACGCCGATCCCGACGGAGACCTGCGCGTCGCGCTCGACACCATCGCGAGTCATCCCAACGTCGGCCCATTCATATCGCGACAGCTCATCCAGCGCCTGGTGACGAGCAACCCATCGCCGGCTTACGTCGCGCGCGTCGCCCAAGCGTTCGACGCGGGGCGCTTCACCTCGGGGCTCTGGACCACAGGCACCGGCCAGCGAGGCGACCTGCGCGCCACCGTTGCGGCGATCCTGCTGGACACGGAAGCGCGGACGGCGGCGCGGCTCGCCGACCCGGGCTTCGGCAAGGTGCGCGAGCCCATTCTCCGCGTGGCGCACTGGATGCGCTCCTTCAACGCGCGCTCCTCCTCGGGCAATTTCCTGCTCGGGGTCACCGACGACGCCACGGCCTCGCTCGGCCAATCGGCGATGCGCTCGCCGACGGTGTTCAATTTCTACCGGCCGGGGTACGTCCCGCCGAACACCTCCATCGCGACAGCAGGGCTCGTCGCCCCGGAGATGCAGATCGTCAACGAGGTCTCGGTCGTCGGCTATTCCAACTTCATGCGCTCGGCGGTCCAGAACGGCCTCGGGTCGGGCACCCCGCGCGACATCCAGCCGGATTACACCGCCGAGCTTGCGCTCGCCGACAACGCCGATCTTCTGATCGACCGCGTCAGCCTGCTCCTCACGGCCGGCTCAATGAGCGCGGCGACGAGGACGATAATCCGTGACGCGGTCAACTCGATCGCGATGCCCGCCACCAACCAAACGACCGCGCGCCTGAACCGCGTGCGGCTCGCGGTTTTCTTCACGCTGTCGTCGCCAGAGTATCTGGTGCAGAAATAAGGGAGCAAGCCATGCGTGCGTCCCGACGCCAATTCCTCAAGACCGCTTCGCTCATGTCCATGGCCGGGGTGGCCGGTCCTTTCGCGCTCAACCTCGCCGCGATCGGCGCCGCCTCGGCGCAGGCCGCTCCGGGCTACCGGGCGATCGTGTGCCTTTTCCTCTACGGCGGAAACGATCACACCAATACGCTCATCCCGTACGACCAGCCTTCCTACGACCAATACCTTGCGGCCCGGGACACGATCGCGATCGCGCGCGATCAGCTCGCCGCCACCGCCACCGGCGCGGTCGCGTCCCAGGGAGGGCGCGAGTTCGCCTTCCATCCGGCGCTGACCTCGTTCAAGACCCGCTGGGACGAGGGCAAGCTTGCCGTGGTCGCCAACGTCGGGCCGCTCATAGTGCCGACGACCGTTGCGCAATACAACGCCCGCTCGGTGCCGCTGCCGCCCAAGCTCTTCTCGCACAACGACCAGCAGTCCGTGTGGCAGGCGCAGGCGCCGCTCGGGGAGGGCGCGAAGCTCGGCTGGGGCGGCCGAATCGGCGACCTGCTTGCCGGCCAGAACACGAACGTCCAGTTCACCTGCATTTCGGCGGGCGGCAACGCGGTGTTCCTGTCGGGGCAGAACGTCATCCAATATCAGGTGGGCTCGAGCGGGCCGGTGGCGATCTCGGGTATTTCCGGCACCCTTTACAGCTCCGCGAGCGCAGCGGCCGCCTACCGCAACCTCATCACCGGCACGAGCGCAAACCTGTTCGAGAACGAGCTCGGCGTGATCACGAACCGATCGATCACGTCGAACCAGCTGCTGAGCGCCAGTTTGCCGCCGGCTTCGACATTCCCCCTGCCCAACCCCACGAGCAACCTCGCCTCGCAGCTCAACGTCGTCGCCCGCATCATCTCCGCGCGCAGCGCTCTCGGGACGAACCGTCAGGTGTTCCTGGTCAGCCTCGGCGGCTTCGACAACCACGACTCCCTCCTCACCCAGCACAACCAGCAGCTGACGATCGCGAATGCCGCGTTGAACGCGTTCTACGGCTGGCTCGGGCAGATGGGCGTGCAGAACGACGTGACGATCTTCACCGCCTCCGATTTCGGACGCACGCTCACCTCGAACGGCGACGGGTCCGATCACGGCTGGGGCTCGCACCACTTCGTGCTCGGCGGGTCGGTCCTCGGCCACGAAATATACGGAACCCTCCCGCCGACCGCTTTCGGCACCAGCGTCGACGTCGGGCAGGGAAACATGGTGCCGGGCATCGCGGTCGACCAGTACGCCGCGACGTTCGCGCGCTGGCTGGGCGTGAGCGACACTAATGTGCCGCTCGTCGTTCCGAACGTGGTGAACTTCGGTACCTCGCGCTACCTCGCGTTCCTATAGATCGACCGTCGGCCGCGGCGCCGGCGGAAGCGGACGCAAAAGGCCTGGAAAATCTCCAGGCCTTTTTCGAACGGGTGTATACAGGTCTGTATAGTATACGATAGACTTGACCAGCATTTTCTCCATAGAATATACTCAGACAGCTCTGTACAATTTTTAAGGCGACAGTGAGCGCCCATCGTTCCGGCAAGCTCCCCTCTCGCCCGGCGAGCGTGCGAGAGCGCATCGATCAGACCGCCTACGAGCTCTTTTCCCGGCACGGTATCCGCGCGGTGGGAGTGGACACCATCAGCGCGCGCTCGGGCGTGGCGAAGATGACCTTGTATCGCCACTATCCCTCCAAGGAAGACCTCGCCTTCGCCTTCCTGCGCCGCCGCGAGGAGCTGTGGACGCGTTCCTGGCTGCAACAAGAGGTGGAACGCCGCGCGCAGGCACCGGCTGAGCGCCTGCTTGCCGTTTTCGATGTCTTCGACAAGTGGTTCCGCCGGTCCGATTTCGAGGGCTGCTCGTTCCTCAAGGTGCTGCTCGAGCACGACGACAGGGGGCACCCGGTTCGAAAGGCCGCAGAAGCCCACATTAAGACGATCCGCGCGTTCCTGAGACGGTTGGCCAAGGATGCGGGTGTGCGCGATGCCCACGCATTCGCACGACAAATGCAGATGGTAATGATGGGCTCAATCGTGGCCGCCTACGCGGGCGACCGGGACGCGGCGCGGCGGGCAAGGGAGTTGGGATCGCTGCTCCTCGCACGCGCAGGCATCGGGACCGGAAAGGGAGGCCGATCATGACGACGTACGCCACCGGCCAGCAGAATCGCGCCGCGCTTCTCGACAGCCAGCGCCGCGTGCTCGAGCGGATCGCGAACGGCGCGCCGCTGCGAGAGATTCTCGAGACGCTGGTCAGGCTGATCGAGGAACAGGCGGAGGGAATGCGCTGCGCCGTGCTGCTCGCCGATACCCAGCAGCAGCGGCTGAGGTTCGCCGCGGCGCCGAGGATCCCGGAGGATTACAAGGCGGGCATCGATCCGTTCCTGCGCATCGCTCCCGACATGGGCTCGTGCGGGACCGCGGCGTTCCTGCGAAAGCCTGTATACACGCAAGACACCGGGACAGACCCGCTCTGGAAGGAGTGCCGCGACATCGCGGTCCGCAACGGACTGCGCGCGATCTGGTCGACCCCGATTCTCTCGGACGACAACGCCGTGCTGGGAACGTTTGCGATGTACTACGGAGAGCCGCGGCTGCCCTCGCCCGAGCACATCCAGCTCATCGACATGGCGACGCAGATGGCGCGCGTGGCGAGCGAGGCAAAGGGCAAGGAGGAGAAGATTCAAGCCCTGTCGCGGCAAAAGGAAGATCTCCTTCGGCTTGTCATCGACACGATTCCCACGATGGCCTGGAGCGTTCGGCCTGACGGCGTCGTCGATTTCGTCAATCAGCGTTGGCTGGAGTATACGGGCCTGTCATCTGAGGACGCACTCGAAGAGGTGATTCAGACCCTTCATCCCGAAGACCTGCCAAGCGTCATGGAGAAGTGGTCTGTGGACATGGCTGCCGGGGAACCGTACGAGGGCGAAATGCGCTTGCGGCGCGCCGACGGGGAATATCGCTGGTTCCTGAACCGCACCGTGCCGCTGCGCGACGAGTGGGGAAACATTGCGAAGTGGTATGGAACGGCTACCGATATCGAGGACCGGAAGCGCGCCGAGGATGCGCTGCGCGAGAGTGAGGAAAA
>Ga0209155_1000113_pt1 | contig 33958 bp, 40 predicted proteins | sample GraSoiAngelo_122_FD_185879 | JGI IMG/M metagenome (GOLD analysis project Ga0209155, IMG submission 185879) | Grasslands soil microbial communities from the Angelo Coastal Reserve, California, USA - 14_0927_02_20cm (SPAdes) (version 2) | ecosystem: Environmental > Terrestrial > Soil > Grasslands ... | reverse complement strand
GTGACCATCCTCACGGGCTTTCTCGGCAGCGGCAAGACCACGCTGCTCAACCGCATTCTCAGGGAAGACCACGGCCAGCGCATCGCGGTGATCGAGAACGAGTTCGGCGAGGTCGGGGTCGACAGCGACCTCATCGAGAAGGGCGACGAGCAGATCGTCCAGATGAACAACGGCTGCATCTGCTGCACGGTGCGCGGCGACCTGATCCGCATCCTCGGCGAGCTGAAGGATAAGCGCGACCAAGGCGCGCTCAAGTTCGACCGCGTGGTGATCGAGACCACCGGCATGGCGGACCCCGGGCCGGTGGCGCAGACCTTCTTCACCGACGACCAGATCGGCAACTATTACCTGCTCGACTCGATCATCACCGTCGTCGACGCCAAGCACGCGCCGCAGCAGCTCGACGAGTTCCACGAGGCGCAGGAGCAGGTGGGATTCGCGGACCGGCTGCTGCTCTCCAAAACCGACTTGACCAACGAGGAAGAGACGAAAAAACTGGTCGAGCGGCTGAGGCGGATGAACCCGCGCGCGCCGATCAAGAAGGTGCACTTCGGCGACGCGCCGCTCGCGGAAGTGCTCGACATCCGCGGCTTCAACCTGAACGCCATCCTCGAGCTCGACCCGGAATTCCTCACCGACCTCGATCACGAGCACCACGACGAGGTCGAGTCGTTCGTGTTCCGCGCGAAAAAGCCGTTCGACGGCCAGAAGCTCGAGCAGTTCCTGTCGGGCATGATCCAGGTCTACGGGCCGGACCTGCTGCGCTACAAGGGCATCCTGTGGATGAAGGGCAACGCCCGGCGGGTGGTGTTCCAGGGCGTGCACATGATGATGGGCGGGGACCTCGGCAAGCCCTGGACCAAGGCGGACAAGAAGGAATCGATCCTGGTCTTCATCGGCAAGAAGCTGCCCAAAGACCTGTTCCTGGCCGGTCTCGAGGAGTGTCTGGCAAAATAGCCGAGCGATGAGCCTGCGGCGCAACGCGGTTGTACAGATCGTCTTCGCCTTCCTGCTGCTGCTGGCGCAGCAGGGCGCGCTCACGCACGAGATCTGGCACGCGGCGACGAGCAGCGCTCACGCCCAGACCGGGCACAAGGCGCCTGACCCCAGCAAGAACCGGCTCTGCGACCTGCATGCCTCCCTCGGCACCGTGCTCGGCGCGGTCACCGGCGTCGTCGCTGCAGCGCCACCCGCGGCCGCTCCGCAACTGTCCTTCATTGCCTGCGAATCGCCGGCGGCAAGCGTTTCCCTACTCGCTCCACCTTCCCGAGGGCCTCCAGCTCTCTCCTGATGTGACCGCGTCGCGCTAGCGACCCTTCATAACCAGAGGAGAGAATAATGTTTCGAAGCATGTGGTGCGCCATGGCGCTTGCCGTGGCGGTGGTCCCCGCATACGGGCAGGACGTGCGCGAGGAGTTAAGGCAGCTCCAGCAGCGCATCCAGCAGCTCGAAAAACGCCTGCAGGAAACTGAGAACGTCGCCGCACAGGCGAGCGCGCGTCCCGCTGGCGAGAATGCATTCAATCCCGCGGTCTCGCTGATCCTGCAGGGGACCGCGGCCCGCAGCTCGCTCGACCCGAATACGTATCAGATCACCGGTTTCGCCCCTACCGGCGGCGAGGTCGGGCCGGCGCGCCGCGGCTTGAGCCTCGGCGAGTCGGAGCTCGTCGTGGCCGCCAATATCGACCCGTACTTTCGCGGGCAGCTTGTCGCATCGCTCACGCCGGAGGACACGGTCGAAGTGGAGGAAGCGTTCTTCCAGACGCTCGGTCTGGGCAAGGGCTTCACCATCAAGGGCGGCCGTTTCCTGTCATCGATCGGCTACCAGAACCAGATCCACTCGCACGCCTGGGACTTCCAGGATGCGCCGCTCGCGTACAAGGCGTTCCTCGGCGGCCGGCTCAACGACGATGGCGTGCAGCTGCGCTGGGTGGCGCCGACCGATCTGCTGGTGGAGCTGGGTACCGAGCTCGGCCAGGGCCGCACATTCCCCGGCACCGCGCCGAACAAGAATGGCACCGGCCTATGGACCGCCTTCGCCCATGCCGGCGGCGACATCGGCGCGAGCACCGCCTGGCGCACCGGCTTGTCCTATTTGCGCACGTCGCCGCAGGACCGCGCCATCGACGACGTCGGTGCGCTCGGCACGCAATCCTTCACCGGCCGCAGCAATCTCTGGATCGCCGACTTCATCCTGAAGTGGGCGCCAGGCGGAAATCCGACGCTCACCAACTTCAAGCTGCAGGGCGAATATTTCCGGCGCAAGGAATCCGGTGACCTGAATTTCAACAACGTGAATTCCGGCGACTATTCGAGCCGGCAATCGGGCTGGTACCTGCAAGGCGTCTACCAGTTCATGCCCCAATGGCGCGTCGGCTACCGCCGCGATCAGCTTGATCACGGCACTGTTAGCAACGGCATCGGGCTGACCTCGGCAGACTCGCCTCTGCTGCTCACGGATTACAACCCCAAGCGCAACACGTTGATGGTCGACTGGAGTCCCAGCGAGTTCAGCCGCATCAGGCTGCAGCTTGCCTCGGACAAGTCGCGCTTCGGGATGACCGACAACCAGGTGCTCCTGCAATACATCTACAGCCTCGGCGCGCATGGCGCGCACACGTTCTAGGGATCCCATCATGAGAATCCTGCTTACAGCGTTGTCTTTTGCGATCTCTTCGCCGGCGTTCGCCGCGCTCAACATCCTGGCCTGCGAGCCAGAGTGGGGCGCGCTGGCGAAGGAAATCGGCGGCGACAGGGTGACGGTCTACACCGCCACCACGGCCCTCCAGGATCCGCACCGCATCGAGGCACGCCCGAGCCTGATCGCACGGGCGCGCAGCGCCGATTTGATGGTATGCACCGGCGCCGAGCTCGAGATCGGCTGGGCGCCGCTCCTGCAGACGCAATCGGGCAATCCGAAGATCCAGGCCGGGCAGCCAGGCTATTTCGAAGCGGCGAGCGTCGTCGCGCTGCTCGAGAAGCCGACGCGCCTCGACCGCTCGATGGGCGACATTCACGCCGCCGGCAACCCGCATATTCACCTCGACCCCCGGAATATCGCCAGAGTCTCGGCTGCGCTGAGCGAACGCATGGCAACTCTGGACCGCGCCGATACCAGGTACTACGAAGATCGGGAAAAATCGTTCCTCCAGCGTTGGAGCGACGCAACGGCGCGTTGGGAAAAACAGGGCGCACCGCTGAAAGGAATGCCGCTGGTCGTCTATCACAAGAACTTCACGTACCTGATCAACTGGCTCGGCATGCGCGAAGTCGGTGCGCTGGAGCCCAAGCCGGGACTGCCGCCGAGCACCGCGCACCTTGGCGAATTGCTCGATCAGCTCAAGCGTGAACCGGCGAAGGCAGTGGTGCGTGCCGCCTACAATGAGCCGCGCGCCGCGGAGTGGCTCGCGGAGCGCGCCAAGATCCCCGCGGTGATGGTGCCGTTCACCGTGGGCGGCACGGACAACGCGAAGGACCTGTTCACGCTGTATGACGACACCTTGACGCGCCTGCTGGCGGTTGCCAAGTGACGCTCGACCTCAGCATCATCTGGCCCGCGCTCCTGGCAGGGCTGCTGGTCACCGCGACGCACGTCCCGCTCGGCATCCAAGTGCTGAAGCGGGGCATCGTCTTCATCGATCTCGCCGTGGCGCAGATCGCCGGGCTCGGCGTCATCGTCGCGGACTGGCTCGGCTACGAGCCGCACGGCGCCGCCGTCCAGGCGGCGGCGCTGTCGGCCGCGCTGGCCGGCGCGCTGCTCCTCAACTGGACCGAAAAGCTCTGGCCCGAGGTACAGGAAGCGGTGATCGGCGTGACGTTCATCGTCGCCGCCAACGCCGCCATCCTGCTGCTCGCGACCAATCCGCGCGGCGCCGAGCATCTGAAGGATCTCCTCATCGGGCAGATTCTCTGGGTAAACCCCGCCGAGCTGCCGCTGGTGGCGCTCGTTTCCGCAGTGATTCTCGCCCTCTGGTTCGGCTTCGGCGAGCGCGCCGGACGGATAGGCTTCTACCTGCTTTTCGCATGCGCTGTGACCGTCGCGGTTCAGCTGGTTGGCGTTTACCTGGTCTTCACCACGCTCATCGTTCCAGCCCTCGCGACCCGTCGCATGGTGCGAGGCCGCATGGCCCTGAGCTACGCGCTCGGGGCCTTCGGTTATGCGCTGGGCCTCGCGCTATCGCTGGTGTCCGACCTTCCTCCCGGGCCGCTCATCGTGTGCGCCATGACCGCGCTGGGTATAGTCGCCGCTCTATTGATCTCGCGGCAGGCGCCCGCCTAATGCCTCTCCTTGAAAGCACGCTGACCTGCCCGCAGTGCGGGAAATCGAGCGTCGAGACGATGCCGACCGACGCCTGTCTATTCTTCTACGACTGTCCGCATTGCGGCGCGCGCCTCAAGCCCAAGCCGGGCGACTGCTGCGTGTTCTGCAGCTATGGCAACGTGCCGTGCCCGCCGGTTCAGGCCAAGCGAGCTCACTGCGGGCCGGTATAGACGCAGCCCTGTCCCGAGGAATCGCGCCGCACGGTCACGCGAGCGAGCGATGGAAAGCGCAGCGCGAGCCGCTGCCAGATCCAGGCGCACAGGTTCTCGAGGCTCGGCTTGTCCAGGCCTTCGACTTCGTTGAGCACGCGATGGTCCAGCGCGCCGCGAAGCTCGCCGCACGCTTCTTCGAGCTGGGCGAAGTCGATGATGAAGCCGGTACGCGGGTCGGCCTCGCCGCGCACCGCGACCTCGACCTGGAACGAGTGGCCGTGCACCCCGTGATTTCTATGGCCGGCGGGAAAATGCGCGAAGTAATGCGCCGCGTCGAAGCCGAAGCGGTAGGAGAGCTCCATTGGCGTCACGGAATGCCGATCAGCTTGTGCGTCTGCAGGCTCAACCGCCAGCCAGGATGCGCCCGGCAATAGGCAACGGAAAGCTGCGTGTTGCGCGCGCGGTCCGGGCCGTCCATCGGTTGCAGGAAGAAATGCGTGAAAGCGAGATGCTCGAAGCCCTCGGGCTCGGCACCGGCCTGCGGGAACACGAGCTTCAGCTCATCGCCGCGATCCACGACGAGCGCCGCGCCGGCCTTGGGGCTGACGCAGACCCAGTCGACGCCGTCGGGCACAGGCTGCGTGCCGTTGGTTTCAATCGCGACGCGAAACCCGCGCCCGTGCAGCGCCTCGAGGAGCGGCGCATCGAGCTGCAGGAGCGGCTCACCGCCCGTGCAGACGACGAAGCGGTGCTCCTTCACGCCTCGCGGCCACGCCCCGAGGACTGCCTCGGCGAGCAAGGGGGCGCTCGCGAAACGCCCGCCCCCGGGTCCGTCGGTGCCCACGAAGTCGGTATCGCAGAAGCGGCACACCGCGCTCGAGCGATCCTCCTCCCGCCCCGACCAGAGATTGCACCCGGCGAACCGCAGGAACACCGCGGGCGAACCCGCGTTCGCCCCTTCGCCCTGCAGCGTGTAGAAGATCTCCTTGACGCTGTACACGGCCGAATTATCCGACAAACTATCCGGCAAAAACCCGCGGCGTTCGCCTCAACGCCAGCCGAAGCGCGAGCGGCGGAATGACCAGCCATTGAGCGAGCGGCGAAAGGCCCAGCTCGAATTCGCCCAGCCTTACGCGCGGCATAAGACTGGAGTATTCCCAGCTGCGCAACGCGACGGTGTTAATCCATTCGCTAAAGGCGGTATAGGCCAGTGCCGTGATAACGGTGAGCGCGGCGATGCGGGCGCGGGGCCATTGCTCGGTCGAGCCCGCGCGCATCAATACCAGGGAAAGCGCCAGCGCCACCGTGCCGATCAGGATATCTCCGATTGTGCAATGCGCGACCGCGAAGGCGATGTAACCGGGACCCGCTTCGTTCCACAGCGTGTAGAGCGGCAGCTGGGCAATCTCCCATCCAAGGCTCAGCACCGCGAGCCATGGCAGGTAGCGACGCAGGATCAGCGAGCGCGTTGCGGCATCGCGGTACCACGGCGCGCCGGCTTCATCGCGATTCACTTCACCTCCTTCAGTTGACTGATCCGATGCCGCGTTCGGCGATTGGCGTCCAGGTACCGTCTGCGTCTTTCGATAGAAACACGCTGCGGCTAAAAGTTGCAATCGCATAGATTTTGCGTTGCTTGGGGTTCTGCGCGATGTAAGCGATGGCGTCATCGCGCAGCGCCGGCAGTTTGACCTCGGTGGCGGCGCCTCCGGCCAGCGGCGCGCGCGACAGTCGCGCGCGGCCATCGAAGGTCCCGAACCAGATCTGCTTGCCGTCGAGATCGAAAAACACGGACACGGCCTGTGCGTTCGCGAGCGGCGTAAAGCGCTCGCCGTAATCTCGCGACAAATACACGCCACTCGAAGTCGCGACTGCCACCATCGCCGCATCGACTGGATGCACTGCGAGCGCTTGCGGGTTGCCGTCGAGACCCTCGCCGCGTGCCGATTTCCAGGCCAAGCCGTCGTTTACTGTGTAATGCAATCCAGGCCCGCGCATGCGGGAATTGGCGGATGAATTCCAGACGTAAACCGCGTTGGTATTCCATCCGGTCGCGAGCAGATGAAAGTCGCTTTCGCCCTCCAGCCCCAGCTGGTCCCACGTCTTGGCGCCGTCGCGGCTGCGCAAAAGACCGAACGGGTTCACGAGCCCAGCGCCCGGCGCCGGATGGCCGCTGCTGTAGATGTAATTGGCGGTCGCGGCGAACCCCATGTAATCGTGCTGGGGCCCGGGCGCCTTGGACCATTTGCCGTTCTCGTAGACCGCAAGGCCGTGGTGGCTCGGGATCATCAGCCGCTCGCCGTCCGCGCTGTACGCGAGGCCGTGCACGTGCACGAGCATGACCGGACTTTGCGCCGTCGCAACTGCCGATATGCCAATCAAAATCAAAGCAAGAAATCTCATTTTGTCCTCGCGTTTCGCGTCATCTCGGCGCGCGCGTCGAGCACCTCGCGCGTTGTCCAGTGGCTTTTGATGTACGCCAGCGCCGCCCAGATTTCCGCATCCGAAAGCTTGCCGCCGAAAGCAGGCATGTCGCTTTCGTAATTTGGCGGTGCGTAGGGCGGGACCAAGCCGTGCTTCGTGATACCGAAGAGCACGTCGTCGGAGTGATGCCACGTGTGACCGCTCTCGTCGTGCGGCGGCGCCGGCAGGCGGCCGTTCGGCAGCCGACGGCGCCAATCCGGTTGTCCTTCGAGCTTCGCGCCGTGACACGCGGCGCAGTTCTGTGCGTAAACATTGGCGCCAAGGGCGACGCTGCCGCGGTCGCGCTCGTCGCCGCAGCCTACGAGCACGGCGAGCGCCATGCTACGGGCAAGCATGCTTGATCGATTCACTGATCTCTTTCGGTGTGGCGAAGACGATGGATGCGCGATCGCCTTGCATGCCGGCGCCAACGACAACCGGCTTGCCTGGCGCCGGGCCGAGCTTGCTCGTGTCGGTCTTGAAGCGCAGGTTGAACTCCCAGACCTTCTGGCTCCTGCCATCGGCGGTGTCGACCGTGTAGGTATCGCCGCAATGCTTGATCGAAGTGACCTGGCCTTCGGGCGGAGCCTTGCGCAAGTCGAGCTTCCCGCCTCGCTGAGCCGGAGGCGCCTTGCCTCCCGCGACCGCTTTCAAGTAGGCGATGAGATCCTGGCGCGCCTGGCTCTGTTTCAACCCGGGAAAGGTCATGCTGGTTCCAGGAAGGAACGCCGCGGGATTGCTCAGCCACTGGTCGAGCGTCGCTTCGTTCCAGACTACATCGGCGCGTTTCATCGGATCCGAATAGCGCAGAAATCCTTCGACGCTGCCTGCTTTCCGATTCCAGATATGCGCAAGACTGGGCCCGGTCATCTGCTCGCCGGCCGCAACGGAATGGCAGGCCATGCATTGCCGGAACACCTGCGCTCCACGCTTGGGGTCGCCTGCAGCGTGCGCGGCGAGGGTCATCGAGAGGACTGCTGAACAACCTAGCCTTTGCCATTGAGGCATATGGATCTCCGTTACGCTTTCGAAGGCCCGCGCTGCGGGCCGCCAAAACAAAGCCTGCCGCCGCTCCGGCGGCACGGAGATCAGATCAGGAAGGAGTGAAGCAGGATGCGGCGCGGCGGAGCGCCCGAAGGTGGCACATCTAGCCCTGTGGGAAGAAGTGCTGTCGGGCGACTAACAACAAGCACCGGTAACTGGACCGGACCGCGCACCAAGGACACAGTCAACCCAGCAAGCTGAAGATCGGAAGTGCAGTGCGCGACGCAGAGGTTCCCGTTCTGCGCCCGGGCTGCGGGAGATGGACAATCAGCGCAGTGCTCGTCCGCTGTCATCGCGATGGGCGCGCTCATCCCGCGCTCCATAGAACAGGCAGCGAGCGCAACGGCGCCCTGGGCAAAGACCAGGAGCCCGATGAGGAGCAGCGCGACGCGCCGCTTGAGAATCCCCGCCATGACGGTCAGGGATTCTACCCTGTAACTAGCACCTCAAAGTCGAACGCGCCGCAATCGCAGCGCGTTGGTCACCACCGAGACCGAGCTCATCGCCATGGCCGCACCGGCGAAGATCGGCGAGAGCAGCAGGCCGAATACCGGATAGAGCACGCCTGCCGCGATCGGCACGCCGAGCGCGTTGTAGACGAAGGCGAAGAACAGGTTCTGCTTCACGTTGCGCATCGTGGCGCGCGACAGGCGGATCGCCTTTACGATCGCGCGCAGGTCGCCCTTAACGAGTGTGACCGCCGCGCTTTCGATCGCGACATCGGTGCCGGTGCCCATCGCAATCCCCACATCGGCCTGCGCGAGCGCGGGCGCGTCGTTGATGCCGTCGCCCGCCATGGCGACGACGCGGCCCTGCGCCTGCAGCTCCTTGATCCTCTCGACCTTCTGCTCCGGTAGAACCTCGGCGATGACCTCATCGATGCCAAGCAGCTTTGCGACTGCTTCGGCGGTCTTGCGCGAGTCTCCCGAGAGCATGACGATGCGGATGCCTTCGGCATGCAGCGCGCTTACCGCCTCGGGCGTGGTTTGCTTGATGGGATCGGCCACCGTGAGTCCTGCGGCCACCCTGCCGTCGATTGCCGCAAAGATGCTTTTATCGGCGAGCGCCGCCGGCACGCCGCCGAGCCGCTCCATGTAGCGCCGGCTTCCGACTGTCACGCGGTGTCCGGCGACCCTGCCCTCGACGCCCTGGCCGGTGACTGAATTGAACCCCTCGACCGGTGAAAGAGGTACCCCGCGCTTCTCGGCTGCCTGGACGATCGCCTGCGCGAGCGGATGCTCGCTCGCGCGCTCCAGCGATGCGATGAGACGTAGCGCTTCATTTTCTTCGAGAGAAGAATTTTCCAAACCGAGATCGGTCAAGACCGGCTTGCCAAGTGTCAGGGTGCCGGTCTTGTCCACGACCAGCGTGTCTACATCGCGCAGCTTCTCGACTGCCTCGGCGCTGCGGAAGAGCACGCCGTTCAGCGCGCCTTGCCCCATCGCCACCGTGATCGAGATCGGCGTAGCGAGGCCGACCGCGCAGGGACAGGCGATGATCAGCACCGCCACCGCGTTGACGAGCGCGTAGTTCAATCTCGGCTCCGGGCCGGAGAAGAACCAGGCCAGCGCGGTCAGGATCGCGATGGCGACGACGACTTCGACGAAGTATTCGGCGACCTTGTCGGCGAGCCGCTGCACCGGTGCCTTGGTGCGCTGCGCCTCGCCCACCATGTGCACGATGCGCGCGAGCAGGGTGTCGGAGCCGATGCGCTCTGCGCGCATGACAAAGCCGCCCTTGGCGTTGACCGTGCCCCCGACTACGCGGTCGCCGGGCCTCTTCGGCACTGGCAGCGGCTCGCCGGTGACCATCGACTCGTCCACGTTCGAAGAGCCTTCGACCACGCTGCCGTCGACGGGAATCTTCTCGCCGGGCCGCACACGTAACCGGTCGCCCACTCGCACCTCTGAAAGAGGAATTTCCTTTTCAACCCCATTTTCAATCCGCAAAGACATGGCCGGCGCGAGCGCGAGCAGCTGGCGGATGGCATGGCTCGTCTGCCCCATGGCGCGCAGCTGCATCACTTCGCCGACCGATACCAGGGTCACTATGATCGCGGCGGCCTCGAAATAAGTGCCGACCTCGCCGCCGTGCATTCGCAGTTCCGGCGGAAAGAGCCCGGGCGCTGCGACTGCCACCACGCTGTAGACGTAGGCGAGCCCGACACCGAGCCCGATCAGCGTGTACATGTTAGGGCTGCGGTTCTTCAGCGACAGCCAGAACTTGCGGAAGAAGGGCCAGCCGCCCCACCACACCACGGGCGTGGCAAGAAGCAGCTCTACATGCCTGGAGTACTTGAATTGCGCCGCGAACCCCAGCATCGGCGCCATCGCAACGAACAGCAACGGTGCGCTCAGTACCGCGCTCACCCAAAGGCGGCGCGTCAGGTCGCGCAGCTCCGAATCGTCCTCGACGCCGCCCTCCATCGGCACGAGCGCCATGCCGCACTTCGGGCACGAACCGGGACCGATCTGCACGATCTCCGGATGCATCGGGCAGGTGTACTCCGCCGCGCGTGCGGGCTCGGGGTTGGACCCAGCCGCGTACTTCTCCGGGTCCGCCCGGAACCTGGACACGCAATGCTTGCTGCAGAAGAAATACTTCTTGCCGCGGTAATCAGCGCTGCCTGCGGCTTTCGCAGGGTCGACAGTCATGCCGCAAACCGGATCGGTCGCCATCACTTTTCGCGCCTCGCGACGAGACGGACGCGGATATCGAGCGCATCGCGAACCCGCAAACCGCCGTTGAGAGCACTGATAGGCTCGATACCGAACTCCGACTGGCGGATGCGGAAACCCGCGACCACCACGAGCGTGTCGTCCTGCCGCAGCACGGCCGCGGCGAAGCGCAGATCGCGCGTCACTCCACGGAGCGTGACGCGTGCCGTGACCGTCGGCCCCCACTGCGGACCGACGAGCGCGATCGACTCGACCCGGACGAGCGGATGCCTCGCCGCGTCGAGCACGTCCGCTCCGAGCATGTTCTCGCGAGTGTCGCGGCGCGCGGGCTCCGAGACCTGGGCCGCAAATTCGTCGCCTTCCTCGGCGCGCGCTGCGGGCGGATCCACCGCGAAGGAATCGACAGGAATTTCGAGCCGGAAGCCGCTCGCCGCCGCGGCGTCACCGGCCCGGATCTCGCCGTGCACGCGGCCGACGACGACGTGGCTGTGGCCGAAGCGCGCTAGCGGGCCGTCGCGGTAGACGAGGAGGCGGATTTCGGACGCCTGCGGATCGACGCGGTAGCGCGGCGCAGCGGAGGGAACATTCACGTCCGCCCGCACCGGCTCGGCGAGCACTGCCGTTTCCCTGGGTGGCGGCAGCGTCTGGCATGCTGCGGCGAGCAGCAACGGGAATAATAGGAGTAGCGCGCGTGTAACCGGGTGCATGGTGAACTTGCGGAATTCGACCGAGTCCTACGGGATCATAGCGCAGGCGTTTCACTGGCTCGTTGCCTTGCTGGTGCTTGCTCAGCTCGGCATCGGCCTGTACGCGGCGAACCTGCCGGTGAGCCTCGCGAGGCTGCGGTGGCTGTCGCACCACAAGTCGCTCGGCCTCGCCATTCTGGCGCTTGTGCTGTTGCGGCTCGGATGGCGCGCATTGAATCGGCCGCCCGGGCTGCCGGGCTCGATGCCTCGCTGGGAGCGCCGCGCAGCGCTCGCGACGCATCGGCTGTTCTACCTGCTCCTCATCCTTGCGCCGTTCGCCGGCTGGCTTTACGCCTCGGCCGCGGGTCTGTCGGTGAACTGGTTCGGGCTGTTCCAGGTACCCGACCTCGTCTCGAAGGATCGCCAGCTCGCCGAGCTGTTCAAGGCGCTGCACATCGGCCTCGTCGCGCTGCTCGCCTCGCTGGTCGCGCTGCACGTCGGCGCGGCCCTGCGCCACGCGCTCCTGCTGCGCGACAGCGTGATGCGCCGCATGCTGCCCTGGAAGCCGCGAAGCAACGACTGATGCCGCGATTGCTCCTGGTCCTGTTGGTAAGCGCCGCGCTCCCGGCGGCCGCCGACGAGTGCTACTCGGTCGATCCCGCCGGAGGCAGCGTGTCTTTCGAGCTGAGGCAGGCGGGCTCGCCATTCCGCGGCGCCTTCCACCGCTTCGGCGGCGAGCTCTGTATCGCGCAGAGTCGGGTCGCGCGCATCGACGTGTGGCTCGAGCCCGCGTCCGTCGAGACCGCGCTGCCCGAGATCGACGCAGCGCTCAAGGCAAAGGAATTCTTCGACGTCGCCAGCCATCCGCGCATCGCCTTCGCCAGCGAATCCGTACAGGTGCGGGACGATCGGCAGCTCGCGCGCGGCACGCTCGACATCAAGGGAAAGCGCCGCAACGCGGAGGTCCCGTTCCGGCTTCGCGAGAGCGGCGGCAAGCCTCTCGTGTCCGGTTCATTCACGCTCGACCGGCTGGACTACGGCATCGGCACCGGCGAGTGGTCGGACACCCGCTGGCTCGGCGCCGAGGTGAAGATCGATTTCAGCGCCGCCCTTTCGCGCAGGTGACCGCTCGGCCGAAAGCGTCCTGGATTGTATGGCGTGCGGTTTGCAAGTAGTCTTGAATATCCCGGTTTCATTCCCCAGATAGGCTTTTCTCTCATGGAATCCTTCCACGGCACCACCATTCTTTCCGTGCGCCGCGGCGCGAGCGTGGCGCTCGGCGGCGACGGCCAGGTAACGCTCGGCAATGTCGTCGTCAAAGGCGGCGCGAAGAAAGTCAGGCGCCTGTACCAGGACCGCATCCTCGCCGGCTTCGCCGGCGGCACGGCGGACGCGTTCACCTTGTTCGAGCGCTTCGAAGGCAAGCTCGACAAGCACCAGGGCAACCTGATGCGCTCGGCGGTCGAGCTCGCCAAGGACTGGCGCACCGACCGCATCCTGCGGCGGCTCGAGGCGATGCTGGCCGTCGCTGACCGCGAGCACTCGCTCATCATCACCGGCATGGGCGACGTGCTCGAGCCCGAGCACGGCATCGTCGCGATCGGCTCGGGCGGTCCCTACGCGCAGGCCGCCGCGAAGGCCCTGCTGGAAAACAGCTCCCTGTCCGCCAAGGACATCGTCGAGAAGTCGCTCGCCATCGCCGCCGATCTCTGCATCTATACGAATCACCAGCGCAGCATCGAGGTGCTGGAGTGAGCGGCATGACGCCGCAGGAGATCGTGCACGAGCTCGACAAGTACATCGTCGGGCAGGGGAGAGCGAAGCGCGCGGTCGCCATCGCGCTGCGCAACCGCTGGCGGCGCCAGCAAGTGGCCGAGCCGCTTCGCCAGGAGATCACGCCGAAGAACATCCTGCTGATCGGCCCGACCGGGGTCGGCAAGACCGAGATTGCCCGTCGCCTGGCGCGGCTCGCCGACGCGCCGTTCATCAAGGTCGAGGCGACCAAGTTCACCGAGGTGGGCTACGTCGGCCGCGACGTCGATACCATCGTGCGCGACCTGGTCGAGATCAGCGTAAAGCAGACCCGCGAGCAGGCGACGCGCCGCGTGCGCACGCGGGCGCAGGAAGCTGCCGAGGAGCGGATTCTCGACGCGCTGCTGCCGTCCCCCCGCGCGGCTGAGATCGAGGAAAACGCCACCCGGCAGAAATTCAGGAAGAAGCTGCGCGAGGGCGAGCTCGACGACAAGGACATCGACATCGAGGTGGCGGCGAGCCAGCCGCAGATGGAGATCCTCGCCCCGCCGGGCATGGAGGAGCTCACCTCGCAGATCCAGGGCATGCTGTCCAACCTCGGCGGCGCTCGGCGGCGGCTGCGGCGCATGAAGATCCGCGAGGCGGCGCAGCTGCTGACCGAGGAGGAGGCAGGCCGGCTGGTCAACGACGACGAGCTGAAGTCGCGCGCGCTCGCCAACGCCGAGCAGAACGGCATCGTGTTCCTCGACGAGATCGACAAGATCACGAGCCGAGGCGATGTCGGCGGCCCCGACGTCTCGCGCCAGGGCGTGCAGCGCGACCTGCTGCCGCTGGTCGAGGGCACCACGGTCTCGACCCGCTACGGCATGGTGAAGACCGACCACATCCTGTTCATCGCCTCGGGCGCGTTCCATCTCGCTCGGCCCTCGGACCTGATTCCCGAGCTGCAGGGGCGCTTCCCGATCCGCGTCGAGCTCGACTCGCTGTCGGTAGAGGACTTCGAGCGCATCCTCGTGTCCACCGATGCCAGCCAGGTGAAGCAGTACCAGGCGCTGCTCGAGACCGAGGGCCTGAAGGTGGAGTTCCGGCCCGAAGCCATCCGCCGCATCGCGGAGATCGCCTTCCAGGTGAACGAGAAGACCGAGAACATCGGCGCCCGGCGCCTTTACACCGTGCTGGAAAAGCTGCTCGAGGAGGTTTCCTTCGACGCCGGCAAGCGCGGCCCGGGTGCGGTGACGATCGACGCCGCGTACGTCGACACCCGCCTCGGCGAGCTCGCGAAGAACGAGGACCTGGCGCGCTACGTTCTTTGAGAGGAGCTTTTTTTCAGCTCTTCTTCAAGGCATTTCCTGCAAAGGCAGCCGCGTCCCGGGATCGGCGTGAGGCTGGGCACTGCGGCACACCAGCATTCGACGTCGCCGGCGCCGCACTCGAACTGCGCGCCGCAGACCGGGCAGCGGATTTCATCCAAGCTGCTTTACCGCCTTGCGCAGGAACTCCATTTGCTTTTTGAAATTGGTGCAACCGTCGCAGATCGCGAGGTGCACGCGCAGCCGCAGGCGCTCGATGAAGCCGAGCTGCCGGTCGAGACCCTGGGAAACCAGGCGCGAGACCTCCTTGCACGTGGGCATCATCTGCCGAACCAGTTTTGTTCGAGACACAGGCGCAGCGCCATCCGCGCGCGGTAGAGCAGCACCCAGCAGTGGGTCGCGGTCACGCCGAGTTCCTTACAGATCTCGTCAGTCTCGAAGCCGAGGTGCTCGCGCAGCATGAAGGCTTGCGCGGTCCTGGCGGGCAGGCGCGACAGGCATTCCTCCAGCTTCGCAAAGAACTCCTTCTGCTCGAGCGCCGCGTCCGGATCGGCCCAGGCGGAGGGCATTTCGCGCCAGTGGCCGGTCTCGTCGAATAATTCCTCCATCTGGTCTGCGTCGGCCGCTGGCGCTTCCCGGCTGGCGCGGCGGATGGCGTCGACGATCTTGTGCTTGAGGATTCCCGTGAGCCAAGTGCGCAGGTTCGAGCGCCCGGCGAAGGCGGCCTCGCCGGCCAGCGCCGCGAGCAGGGTCTCCTGGACGGCGTCCTCGGCGGTATGCCGGTCGCGAAGCTGCAGCGCGGCATAGCGCAGGAGGTAGGGCCGCTCCCCTTCCACCCGGGTCCGGAAGTCGCTCATTGCCAGAGATTCTAGGGGTCTTGAAACCGGAGAGGGAGCCCCTACATGGAGCGTATGCAGTTTCAGGAAAGGAGAAAGCGAATGGCTAACATTACCCGATTCGATCCGTTCAACGAACTGGTCGATGACCTGTTCAAGGGCTTCCTCGTGCGTCCCCTCGCGGTGGAAGGGCGCGTCGAGCTGCCCCGCATGAAGGTCGACGTGGCCGAGAAAAACGGCGCCTACGTTGTCACCGCCGAGATCCCGGGCGTCACGAAGGAAGACATCCAGGTCACCATCGACGGCGCGCAGGTAACGCTGTCCGCTGATGTCAAGCGGGAGAAGGAAGTCTCGAAGGAAGAGCGCGTGCTCCACACCGAGCGCACGTTCGGCAAGGTCACGCGCAGCTTCACGCTGCCGCAGGAACTGGACGAGGCGAAGGCCGAGGCCAGGTACCACGACGGCGTGCTCGAGCTGACACTGCCGAAGAAGCAGGCAGCCGCGCAGAAGCGGATCACCATCCAGTAACTCTCCCCGCAGCACAGCTCCAGGGCCGGCAAAAAACGCCGGCCCTTTTGTTTTGTAGAATGCCCCCGGGATGAACGCCCCTTTCAACCACAGCCCGCAGGCCGCGGAGAAGGCGCGCATCCTGGCCGAGGCGCTGCCCTACATCCAGCGCTTCCACGGCAAGACCATCGTGGTGAAGTTCGGCGGCAACGCCATGACCGACGAGGAGCTGAAGGCCGGCTTCGCGCGCGACGTGGTGCTGCTCAAGCTGGTCGGCATGAACCCGGTGGTGGTGCATGGCGGCGGGCCCCAGATCGAGCAGCTGCTCGCGCGCCTGGGCAAGAAGGGCGAGTTCGTGCAGGGCATGCGCGTCACCGACAGCGAGACCATGGACGTGGTCGAGATGGTGCTCGGCGGCCAGGTCAACAAGGAAGTGGTGGAGCTCATCAACCAGGCGGGCGGCAAGGCGGTCGGCCTGACCGGGCAGGACGGCGCCTTCATCCGCGCGCGCAAGATGCTGCTGCCTTCGAAGGAGAACGGCCACATCGACCTCGGCCAGGTGGGGGAAATCGACTCGATCGACCCCTCGGTGATTCAGGCGCTCGAGGCCGGCGGCTTCATTCCGGTGGTGGCGCCGATCGGCACCGGGTCGGACGGCATGACCTACAACATCAACGCCGACCTGGTCGCCGGCAAGCTCGCCGAGGTGCTGCGCGCCGAGAAGCTGGTGGTGCTCACCAACACGCCGGGCGTGCTCGACAAGGCCGGCAAGCTGCTGACGGGGCTGACGCCGAAAAAGATCGACGACCTGGTGGCGAAAGGCGTGATCTCGGGCGGCATGCTGCCGAAGATCGGCTCGGCGCTCGACGCCGCGCGCAGCGGCGTGAAGAGCGTGCACATCATCGACGGCCGCGTGCCGCACGCGCTGCTCCTCGAAGTTCTCACCGACCAGGGCGTCGGCACCCTAATCCGAAGCAAATAAGGGTGTGAGAATCGCCCGGCTGGAGCCTTCACGGCGGGTGTGGATCTTCGACCTCGACAACACGCTGCACGACGCGGCGGCGGGCATCTTTCCGTCGATGCACGAGCAGATCAACGCCTACCTGAAGCGCCATTTCGGCGTCGACGATGCCGGTGCGGATGCGATGCGGCGCCGCTTCTGGCTGCGCTATGGCACCACGCTGAAGGGCCTGATGCGCCACCACGGCACCGACCCGCGCCATTTCCTGCGCGAGACGCACCGCTTCCCGCAGCTGGCGGACATGGTGGTGCACGAGAACGCGCTGCGGCATGCGCTCGCACGCCTCGGCGGCAGGAAGCTGCTGTTCTCCAATGCGCCGCGCCATTACGTCGAGCAGGTGCTGCGGGCAATCGGTGTCGGGCGTTTCTTCGACGCGGTGTACAGCATTGAAGACGCGCGCTATCTTGGCAAGCCTGCCCTGCAAGGCTTCCATGTGCTGCTGCGCAACCACGACCTCGATCCGCATCGCTGCGCCTTCGTCGACGATGCGCTCGACAACCTGCGCACGGCGCACCGCCTCGGCATGTCGACCGTGTGGGTCAGCCGTGACCGGCGCCGCGCGCCCTTCGTGGACTTGCGCGTGCGCTCGGTGATAGAACTCCCCCGCTTGGTGTTCCGCTAGGGCTCGGCTTAGAATCTGCGCCGGTCGGTCCTTTCCCCCCATGCCCCGCGCCAAAGGCGAACGCAGGCTCGAGATCCTGAAGGCGCTCGCGCACATGCTCGAGGCGCCGAAATGGGAGCGCATCACCACCGCGGCGCTGGCCGAGAAGCTCGACGTCTCCGAGGCCGCGCTCTACCGGCACTTCGCCTCCAAGGCGCAGATGTACGAAGGGCTGATCGAGTTCATCGAGAGCTCGGTTTTCACCCTCGCCAACCGCATCGCCGAGGACGAATCCGACGGCCGCCGCCAGGCCGACAAGCTGGTCGAGATGCTGCTCGCGTTCGCCGAGAAGAACCCCGGGATGGTGCGCGTGATGACCGGGGACGCGCTCGTCGGCGAGCACGAGCGGCTGCAGGCGCGGATGAACCAGTTCTTCGACCGCTTCGAGGCGACGCTCAAGCAGTCGCTGCGCGCCACGGAGGACGGGGATACGGCAAGCCGCGCCGCCGCGCTATTGCGCTACTCGATCGGCTGCCTGCACCAGTTCGCCAAGAGCGGCTTCGTGAAGAAGCCCACCGAGAGCTTCAACGCCCAGCGCCGCTTCCTGCTCTAATCAGGGACAGACCACGTTTTCAAGCCGGCTGGAACAGCTCGATCGGATTGCCGTCGGGGTCCTCGAGCTGGATCTGCTTTCCTCCCGGGCCTGATTCGATTTCGTTGCGGAAACTCAAGCCCTGTTAACGGATTGCCGCCATGGCTCTGTGAAAAACGTGGTCTGTCCCTGATTATCGGCTGCAGACCTTGCAACCGGGGTCCTTCGCGACCTTGACGCTGCGCCAGTCGCCGTTCTTGGCGTCGAGCAGCAGCAGCCGGCCGTTGAGCGATGTGCCGATCTGCGCCAGCAGCTTGATCGCTTCCATCGCCTGCAGCGCGCCGACGACCCCGGTGAGCGGGGCGAAGACGCCCATCACCGAGCACTGAACATCCTCGACCTGCGCGTCCTCGGGAAAGAGGCATGCATAACAAGGGGAATTTTCCTTAGTCAAATCGAAAACTGCCACCTGGCCGTCGAAGCGCATGGCGGCGCCGGAGACGAGCGGCTTGCGCTGCTGCACGCAGCCGCGGTTGAGGGCGTGGCGCGTGGCGAAGTTGTCAGTGCAGTCGAGAACGACATCGTTTTTCGAGATCAGCTTTTCGATTTGATCGCCTTCGACGCGCGCCGCGATCTCGACGACTTCAACTTCGGGGTTGACGGCGTTGAGGGCCGCACGTGCCGCTTCGACTTTCCTCGCGCCGACCGAGTCGGTGCGATAGAGGATCTGCCGCTGCAGATTGGTGAGATCGACCTTGTCGGCGTCAGCCAGCGTCAGCCGGCCGAGGCCCGCTGCCGCGAGATAGAGGGCCGCCGGGCAGCCGAGGCCGCCGGCGCCGACGATCAGCGCGGCTGCCGAGCGCAGCCGTTCCTGCCCCTCGATGCCGATCTCGGGGAGCAGGATGTGCCGGCTGTAGCGGAGGAGCTGCTCGTCGTTCAGTTAGAAGAAGGCTTGGTCTGGGCGACCGTCGGCGACTGGCCCTTCACCGGCTCGCCCTTGAGGAAGGCGAGCGCCTGCAGGAGCTGGAAGTCGTCCTTGCCGCCGAACTCGGGCGGCTTCTGCTCGCCCGGCGCGGCGTTGCTGGCGGGGGCGGCGGGCTTCGCGCGCGACGCGGCCGGCTCGGCCTTCTCGATCTTGGCCTTGCCGTTCTCCAGGTGTCGCTGCAGGTCGGCCTCGCGCACGCGGGTCGCAGTGGCGGTGTCGGCCGGGTCCTCGACGACCAGGTCGGGCGTGATGCCGAGCGCCTGGATCGAGCGGCCGCCGGGCGTGTAGTAGCGCGCCGTGGTGAGCTTGATCGCGGTGTTGTTGCCCAGCGGCATGATGGTCTGCACCGAGCCCTTGCCGAAGGTCTGCGTGCCGATCACCGTGGCGCGCTTGTGATCCTGCAGCGCGCCGGCGACGATCTCGGAGGCCGACGCAGAGCCGCCGTTCACCAGCACCACCATCGGCACGGTTTTCACCGCCGATGGAATGCTCTTCAGCACGTCCTCGCCGCGGCTGCCGCGCACGTAGTCGTCCGGCGTGGCGAAGAACTTCTTCTTCGCGTCCTCGGCGCGGCCGTCGGTCGAGACGATGAGCGACTTGGCCGGCAGGAACGCGGAGGAGACCGCCACGGCGCCGTGCAGCAGGCCGCCGGGGTCGTTCCTCAGGTCGAGGACCAGGCCTTTCACCTGCCCTGACCTGAACAGCGCATCGAGCTGCTTCACGAGGTTCTCGGCAGTCGCCTCCTGGAACTGCGACACGCGCACCCAGACATAGCCCGGCTCGATGGTCTTCGACTTCACGCTCTGCACGCGGATGATGGCGCGCGTCAGCGTCACCACGACCGGGACGGTTTCGCCCTTGCGGGAGATGGTCAGCGTGATCTGCGTGTTCGGCTTGCCGCGCATCTTCTTCACCGCATCGGTGAGCGTCATGCCCTTCACCGGCATCTCGTCGAGCTTGATGATCAGGTCGCCCGGCTTGATGCCGGCCTTGAACGCCGGCGTGTCCTCGATCGGCGAGATCACCTTGACGAAGCCGTCTTCCATGCCGACCTCGATGCCGAGGCCGCCGAACTGGCCCTGCGTGCCGACCTGCAGTTCCTTGAACGCTTCCTGATCGAGGTAGGCGGAATGCGGGTCGAGGCCGGTCAGCATGCCGTTGATCGCCTCGGTGATGAGCTTCTTGTCCTCGACCGGCTCGACGTAATTGGTCTTGATGGCGCCGAACACCTCGGTGAAGGCGCGCAGCTCCTCGATCGGCAGCACGGTGCGCGCCGCGCGGTCGGCGACCGCCTGGAAATTGAGGCTGATCAGCACCCCGGCGATGACGCCGATGAAGATCAGCCCGATGTTGCGAAACTTGTTATGCATAGGGATCGCTTATTTCAACTTGACCCAGCGCAGCGGGTCAAAAGCGCGGCCAAGGTGCCGCAGTTCAAAGTATAAACCCGATTCCTCGTTGCCACCGCTCGCGCCGGTAGTTGCAATGCTGTCGCCCGGCGCCACGGCGTCGCCCACCTGCTTGAGCAGCGACTCGTTGTTGGCGTAGACCGAGAGGTAGGCCTCGCCGTGGTCGACGATGAGCAGGTTGCCGAACCCGCGCATCCAGTCGGCATACACGACCTTGCCGCCGGCAATCGCCCGCACCGGCTGTCCCTCCGGGGCGCGGATGAACACGCCCTTGGCTTCGGTTCCCGCCGCTCCCCTTGGAGCGCCGAACCTGCCGGTCAGTTCCCCGCGCACCGGGAGCCTCAGCTGGCCGCGCAGCGTGGAAAAGGTCACGTGCCTGTCACCGGGCTCGGGCACGCTTTCCACGAGGATGCGGCCGATGCGCTCGATCAGCCGCGCCAGCCGCGCCTCGTCGGCGCGCAGCACCCTGATTTCCTTCCGGCTCTTGCGCACCTCGCCGGCGACGCGCTCGAGCACGCGGCGCCGCTCGCGGCGCTCGGCGAGAATCTTTTGACGGTCGACGCGGCTCGCGCGCTCCACCGCCAGCAGCCGCGCGTGCTGCGCCTCGGCCTCGCCCGCCAGGTGCTCGAGCTCGGCGATGCCCGCGCGGTGGGCGGCGATCAGCGACGCCGCGGCGCGCGAGACGTAGCCGAGGTAGTGCAGCGTGCGCGAGAGAGCCGAGGGGTCATCGCCGGAGAGCGCCACCCGCAGGGCGTCTGGCCCGCCGCCGGCGTAACGGGCGGCGAGCATGCGCTCGATGCCGGCCTGGCGCTCGGCGAGCGTGCGCTCGAGCGCGCGGCGTCGCTCCGCGACCTGCGTCGCCTCGGCGCGCAGGCGCTGGCCCTCCGCCTCGAGCGCGGCGAGCGTGCGGTTGGCGTTGGAGATCGCGCGCTCGGAATCGCGCAGCGCATCGCGCGCCTCGCGCTTTTCGCTTTCCCTGCTCTCCAGTTCCTGCTGCAGCGAATCGATGCGGGAACGCAGCGCCTGCAGATCTTCCTCCCGCGGCGCGCCTTGCGCGGCGAGCGCGGCAAACGCGAGCGCGAGAAGCAGAGACCGCCTCAGGCCTTGACCTTGCCTTGCGCCGACACCGCGGCGATGCGCTTCGCGACCTCCTCGGCATCGCCGAGGTAGTAGTGCCTGCGCGGCTTGAGCTTGTCGTCGAGCTCGTAGACCAGCGGGATGCCGGTAGGGATATTTTCATTCACGATCGCTGCATCGGAAATATTGTCCAAATGCTTTACCAAGGCGCGAAGCGAGTTGCCGTGCGCGGCGATCAGCACGCGCTTGCCGGCGCGGACCTGCGGCGCGATCGCCGTTTCCCAGTAAGGGACGACGCGCGCCACCGTGTCCTTGAGGCATTCCGTGCGCGGCACGATAATTCCGGCGTAGCGCGGGTCGTGGGCCTCGCTGCGCGGGTCCTCCGGTGCGAGCGCGGGCGGCGGCGTGTCGTAGCTGCGGCGCCAGATGAGGACCTGCTGCTCGCCGAACCTGGCCGCCATTTCCGGCTTGCTGAGCCCCTGCAGCGCTCCGTAGTGGCGCTCGTTGAGCCGCCAGTCCTTCACCTCGGGCAGCCACATCCGGTCGAGCTCGTCGAGCGCGAGCCACAACGTGCGGACGGCGCGCTTGAGCACCGAGGTGAACGCAAGGTCGAAGGCGTAGCCGCCCGACCTGAGCAGGCGGCCTGCGGCGCGGGCTTCCTCGATGCCTTTCTGCGACAGGTCGACGTCGGTCCAGCCGGTGAAGCGATTCTCGCGGTTCCAGTCCGACTCGCCGTGCCGCAAAAGGACAAGCTTGTGCATCACGCTGAATTATAATGGCCGACCCCAGTGGATTTCGTACGCAACAACCTCCTGCTGATCGTCGTCGCGGTCGTTTCCGGCGCGATGCTGATATGGCCGCTTCTGCGCCGCACGACGGGCGGGCCGTGGGTCGACGCCTCCATGGCGACGCAGCTCATCAACCGCGAGGACGCGCTGGTGGTCGACGTGCGCGACCCGGGCGAATACGGCGCCGGCCACATCCTCGGCGCGAAGAACTGGCCGCTCGATCGCCTCGACGAGCGCGGCGGCGAGGCCGCCAGGCGCAAGGACAAGCCGGTGATCGTGTACTGCGACACCGGCGAGCGCGCCCCGAAGGCGGCGGCGGCGCTGAGGAAGCTCGGCTTCACGCGCGTAGTCAACCTCTCCGGCGGCCTGCCGGCCTGGCAGCAGGCCGGCCTGCCGGTGGAAAAGTGATGGCGCGGGTGCTGATGTACATCACCGCGGCTTGCCCGTTCTGCCAGTCGGCGGAGCGGCTGCTGCTTGAAAAGGGCGCGCGCATCGAGAAAGTCCGCGTCGATCTCGAGCCGGCGCGGCGCGCCGAGATGGTGCAAAAGAGCGGCCAGCGCACCGTGCCGCAGATCTGGATCGGCGAGCGCCACGTCGGCGGCTGCGACGATCTCTACTCCCTCGAACGCGAGGGCAAGCTGGACCCACTCCTCGAGGGCTCGCCATGAGCGAAGCGCAGCAGCCGCAGGCAAGTTTTCAGATCGAAAAGATCTACGTCAAGGACCTCTCGCTGGAGATTCCCAACGCGCCGCAGGTGTTCGTGCAGCAGGTGCAGCCGCAGGTCGAAGTGCAAATCAACACCGCGGCGGCGCAGTTCGCCGAGGCCTATTTCGAGGTGACGGTGTCGGCGACCGTGACCGCGCGCGTCGAGGAGCGCACCCTGTTTCTCGCCGAGGCCGTGCAGGCGGGCATTTTCTCGGTGCGCAACGTGCCGAGCGGGGAGCTCGATCCCCTGCTCGGCGTGGCGTGCCCGACGATCCTGTTCCCGTACCTGCGCGAGACCATCTCGGACCTGATCGCGCGCGGCGGCTTCCCGCCGGTGCTGCTCAGCCCGATCTCGTTCGAGGCGCTCTACGTGCAGCGCCTGCAGCAGCGACAGCAACAGCAACAGCAGGGCGGCGAGGGGCCGCGCATCGAGGTCGCGCGTTGATGCGTTTGCTTTTGCTGCCAATCCTGTTGTTTGTGACTTTCGCTGCAACGGCGGGGGATTTCCGCGCCGTCGAGGAAAGCGGCGCGGTGCTCTACGATGCGCCCTCGCGCGAGGCAACGCCGGTCTACGTGGTGTCGCGCGACTATCCGCTCGAGGTGCTGGTCGAGCTCGACGCCTGGGCCAAGGTGCGCGACGGCGCCGGCGCCATCAGCTGGATCGAGAAGAGGCAGCTCGGCGAGCGGCGCACGGTGGTCGTCACCGCGACGAGCGCGGACGCGCATCTGCGGCCCGAGGACGACGCGCCGGTCGCGTTCGTCGCCTCGCAGAACGTCGCGCTCGAGCTGCTCGAATCCGCCCCGGAGGGATGGGTGCACGTGCGCCACGCCGACGGGGCGGACGGGTATCTGCGCGCCGCGCTGGTCTGGGGAATTTGAGGCGGCATGGCGCGCATCGCGGTGCTCGGCGCGGGCGCCTGGGGCACGGCGATCGCCTGCGCGCTCTCGAGCCGGCTCGAGGTTGCGCTGTGGGCCCGCGACCGCGCCCAGGCCGAGCAGATTTCCGCGTCGCGCAAGAATGACCGCTATCTGCCCGGCATCGCGTTGCCCGCCGCGGTCCAAGTCACCTCGAGGCTCGAACAGGCCGTTTCCAAAACCAGGCTCGTGCTCGCCGCGACGCCGGTAGCCGGGCTGCGCGAGCTCCTTGAAGGCCTGCCCGCAGCGCAGCCCTTCGTCTGGCTGTGCAAGGGCTTCGAGGAAGGCAGCGGCTCGCTGCCGCACCAGATCGCGGAGCAGACGCTGGGCAAGAGCGCGCGCTGCGGCGCCGTCTCGGGCCCTTCCTTCGCGCAGGAAGTGGCGCGCGGACTGCCCTGCGCCCTCACGCTCGCGTCGCGCGATGCCGCTTTCGCGCGCGAGGCGGCCGGCCTGCTGCACGGCGGGCGCCTGCGGGTGTACTACAGCACCGACCTGGTCGGCGTGGAGATCGGCGGCGCAGTGAAGAACGTGATGGCGATTGCCGCCGGCATCTCGGACGGTCTCGGGCTCGGGCACAACGCGCGCGCCGCGCTGATCACGCGCGGCCTTGCCGAGATCGCGCGCCTGGGCACGGCGCTCGGCGGCGCGCCGGAGACCTTCATGGGCCTCGCCGGCGCGGGCGACCTGATCCTGACGGCGACCGGAGACCTGTCGCGCAATCGCCGCGTCGGGCTCGAGCTGGCGCGCGGCCGCGCGCTGCACGAGATCCTCGAGGGTCTCGGCCACGTCGCCGAGGGCGTGCGCTCGGCAAAGGAGGTCTCGCGCCTCGCCGCCGCGCGCGGCGTCGAGATGCCGGTCACCGACGCGGTCAACGCGGTGCTGGAAGAGCGGCTCACGCCGGCGGCGGCCGTCGACCTTCTGCTGTCGCGCGACGCGAAGATGGAGCGCTAGGCGCCGCCGGGAAAGCCGAGCTGGCGCCAGGCTTCGTACACCACTACCGCCACGGCATTCGACAGATTCAAGCTGCGATTGCCGGCCCGCATCGGCAGCTTGAGGCGCATTTCCTCCGAAAACTGCTCGAGCAAGGAATTCGGCAGGCCTGCGGTTTCCGCACCGAAGACCAGCACGTCATCTTCCGCGTACCGTACATCGGTATAGAGTATTCGCGCTTTTGTCGTGAAAGCGAGGATGCGTCGCCCGGCGAAGTGAGCGCGACACGTGTTCCAGTCCTGGTGCAGTTTCAGTTCGGCAATTTCATGGTAGTCGAGACCGGCGCGCCTGAGCTGCCGGTCGTCGATGGAGAAACCGAGCGGCTTGACCAGATGCAGACGTGCGCCGGTATTCGCCGCGAGCCGGATCACGTTGCCGGCGTTCGGCGGGATCTCGGGCTGCACGAGGACGATCTCAAGCATCGGGCGGGAAGGTCCGCGCAACGACCCAGTTGACCACGCGCGCCGCGCCGGCGCGCTTGAGGGTTGCCGCAAGCTCATCGAGCGTCGCGCCGGTGGTCATGACATCATCGACCACTGCGATCGCCGCGCCGTCGAGCGAGCGCTCGCAGCGGAACGCGCCGCGCACGTTGCGCGCCCGGTCCGACCACGGCAGATCGGCCTGGGCTCGCGTATTTCTTTCTCGAGCGACGACGGTCAATTCGAGGCGCGCCCGGCGCTCCCTCGCGACATGGCGGGCGATTTCCGCCGCCTGGTTGTAGCCGCGCTCGCGCAGCCGCTCCTTTGAAAGCGGGACCGGAAGCACGCAGTCGGCCCTTTCCCCCGCCGGGATGCATTTCTGGAGCAAATCTCCCAAAAGCGGTGCAAGGGCGAGCTGGCTGCGGAACTTGAGCGCGTGAACCAGCGTGTCGGCCGGGAAGCGGTAAGCGAGCGCGGCGGCGGTCGCATCGTAGCGCGGCGCATCGGCGAGGCATCGCCCGCAGAGCGCGGCTCCGGGCGAGGGCAGCGCGCAGCGCGGGCACAGCGTGCCGGCGAGCCGCGGCAGATCGGCGTCGCACGCCGGGCAGAGAATGCCGCGCGCCGCGCCGCGGCATAGGAAGCAGCTGCCGCCGAACAGCAGATTCGAAAGGAATTCGCGCATGCTATCGTCTCGGCATGTGGACTGTAGCGCAGCTTTCCGAGGATCTGGCGGCGGGCAGGACGACCAGCCGCGATCTCCTCGAGCAGGCGCTCTCGCGCATCGCCGCTCCTGAGGGCGAGGGCGCGCGCGCCTTCCTCAAGCTGTACACGGACACGGCGCGCGCCGAGGCCGAGTTCTCGGACCGGCTGCGCCGCGCCGGCATCCGCCGCTCGCCGGTGGACGGCCTGCCGATCTCGCTCAAGGACCTGTTCGACGTGGCGGGGGACGTGACGCGCGCCGGCTCGAAGATCCGCGCCGAGGCTGCGCCCGCGAAAGCCGATGCGCCGGCGGTGGCGCGATTGCGCGCGGCGGGCGCGGTGATCCTCGGCCGCACCAACATGGTCGAGTTCGCCTTCGGCGGCGTCGGATTGAATCCGCATTTCGGCACCCCGAAGAACCCCTACGACAGGAAAACGGGGCGCGTTCCCGGAGGCTCGTCTTCCGGCGCCGCGGTGGCACAAGCCGACGGCATGTGCGTGATGGCGCTCGGCTCCGACACGCGCGGCTCGATCCGCCAGCCGGCGGCGCTGTGCGGCGTCGCGGGATTCAAGCCGACGGCGCGGCGCGTGCCGCGCGAAGGCGCCTTTCCTCTTTCCTTCACGCTCGATTCCGTCGGGCCGCTCGCCAACTCGGCAGCCTGCTGCGCGATGTACGACGCGATTCTCGCCGGGGAGCCGCCGCTGCCGCTGCCGGAGATGCCGTCCAGGGGCCTGAGGCTCCTCCTGCCTCGCTCCTCGGCGCTCGAGGATCTGGATCCTCAGGTGGGGAAGGCATTCGACGTCGCCCTGGCACGTCTTTCCAGGGCGGGAATGCTGGTGACTGAAGTTCCAGTCCCGGCTTTCGACCGGCAGGGCGAATACTTCAAGGGCGGCGGCCTCGCCGGGGCCGAGGCCTACCATATCCACCGGCCGTACCTCGGGCGCCTCGCCGAGTACGATCCGCGCGTCGGCAAGCGCGTGCTTCTGGGCAAGGACATCTCGGGGCCGGACTATGTCCTCATCACCGAGCTGCGCGCCGCCTACATCCGCGAAGTCGAGGCTCTTGCCGCTGCGTTCGACGCCATCGTCATGCCGAGCGTGCCGTGCGTCGCGCCGGCGATCGCCGAGACCGAGCGCAGCGACGAGGACTATTTCCGCTGGAACTTCCGCATCATGCGCAACACCGGGCTGATCAATTTCCTCGACGGCTGCGCGCTGACGCTGCCCTGCCACGCGAAAGGCGCGGCGCCGGTTGGCCTGATGCTGTGCGGGCCGGCGATGAGCGATCGCCGCATCCTCGCGGTGGCGGCCGCGGTTGAGCGGGCCCTTCCCGGCGATTGACCGGCGGGTCGCGCGCCGGCGCTTCGCCCGCGCCGCGCGCACCTACGCCGGGGCCTCGCGCATGGAGGCCGAGGTCGCTTCGCGCATGCTCGAGCGGCTGGATTACGTGAAGCTCTCGCCACGACGTATTCTCGATGGCGGCAGCGGGCCGGGGCGCGACGCCAGAGCGCTCACGGCACGCTATGCAGGCAGCCAGGTCATCGCGCTCGATTTTTCGCTGCCGATGCTGCCCCGGCCAGGCCTGCTCGAGCGCCTGCGCGGGCGTGCGCCCTTGGCGGTGTGCGCGGACCTGGCGCAGCTGCCGTTGCCGGAAGGAACAATCGACCTTGCGTGGTCGAACATGGCGCTGCACTGGCTGAACGAGCCGCTCGCGGCATTCCGGGAATTGCAGCGCGTGCTCGCGCCCGAGGGGCTGCTGATGTTCAGCACGCTAGGCCCCGACACGCTGAAGGAGCTGCGCGCCGCAGCCGGCGAGCGGCGCGTGCATGCCTTCCTCGACATGCACGACCTCGGCGACATGCTGGTCGCCGCCGGCTTCTCGGCGCCGGTGATGGACATGGAGCTGCTCAGCCTGGCCTATCCTGACCCTTCGGGTCTGCTCGCCGATTTGCGCGCGAGCGGCCAGACCTGCGCGCGCGCCGACCGGCCGCGCGGGCTTGCGGGCAAGCGCTTCGGCGCGCGTCTGCGCTCGGCGCTCGCGCCCCACGCCACGTTCGAAGTGGTCTACGGCCACGCCTGGAAAGCCGCGCCACGAGCCGCCGAGGAAGTCAAAACAGTGCGCGTTTTCAAGCGTATTCCTTGAGAGATGTGGTAATTTCGGCTTCCTCGTGAGCGTGGGGCCGCTGCCATGGTCGTAGCAATCGTATTGGTTTTATTGGTCCTTGGCTCTCTCCTGTTTCACTTCCTGAGCCCGTGGTATTTCACACCGATCGCCTCCAACTGGCAGGCGATGGACGACACGATCAGCATCACGTTCTGGGTCACCGGGTTTGTCTTCGTCGCCATCAATTTGTTCATGGCCTATGCCGTGCTCCGCTACCGTTACCGCAAGGGCGGACGGGCGATGTACGAACCCGAGAACAAGAAGCTGGAATTGTGGCTCACCGGATTGACCACGGTGGGCGTCGCCGCCATGCTGGCCCCCGGCTTGTTTGTATGGGCGAAATTCGTCGAAGTGCCGAAAGACGCGGCAGTGTTCGAGGCCTTGGGCAAGCAGTGGTACTGGAGCTATCGCTTCCCCGGGAAGGACGGCAAGCTGGGGACCGTAGATGCAAAGTACGTCAGCGATAAAAATCCGTTCGGCATGAATCCCGACGATCCCGACGGACAGGACGATGTGCTGGTGGCAAGCCCCGAGCTCCATCTTCCCCTCGGCAGGCCGGTCAAGGCGCTGCTGCGCTCCGTAGACGTCCTGCACGACTTCGCGGTGCCACAGTTCCGGGCGAAGATGGATCTGGTGCCGGGCCTGGTCACCTATATCTGGTTCACCCCCACCCGGACCGGGAAATTCGACCTCCTGTGCAACGAATTATGCGGCGTCGGGCACTTCGTCATGCGCGGCAAAGTCGTCGTCGAGGAAGAGCGCGAGTTTCAGGCGTGGTTAAGCAGCTATCCGACGTTCGCGCAAACCTCGGCGCAAGCAGCCGGCAGTGCTGCAGCCGGCAAGCCGCTCTATGCAGTGTGTGCCGCCTGCCATGGCTCGCAGGCGGAGGGTAACCCTGCGCTGCACGCGCCGAAATTGAGCGGGCAGGGAGACTGGTATCTGAAGCGGCAATTGAAATATTTCAAGAACGGTGCTCGCGGCACACACGACAAGGATGTGTTCGGCAAGATGATGGCGCCGATGGCGGCGACGCTGGGTGATGACGCCGCCATCGATAACGTCGTCGCCTATATCAAGACGCTGCCGGATAATCCTGCGCCGCGGACGGTGACGAAGAGCACGACCTATGGTCAAAAGACTTATGTGACCTGCGGGGCCTGTCACGGTGCTGATGGGCGGGGCCTGCAGGCAACGAATGCCCCCCGGCTGGCGGGGATGAGCGACTGGTATCTGGTCACTCAATTGAAAAATTTCAAACAGGGTATTCGCGGCGCCCATCCGAAAGACATGTACGGTCCGCAGATGGCATCGATGGCCGCAATTCTGGCCGATGACCAGGCAACCAATGACCTCGTTGCCTACATCAATACCTTGCGCTGACCGGCCTATTCCTTGCGGTGACCGGCCTATTGTTATAATGATCGGACCTCAAGCGGAGAGGAAATCTTGATGAGTTCCGTCGCGCATGACGCAAGCCTTTTTGTCCCGCCTGCGGAGGTCGAAGAGGTAGAGCTTTACCATCCGAAAACTTTCGTCGGGAAGTACATCTGGAGCCAGGACGCCAAGATCATCGCCGTCCAGTACGCGATCACCGCGATGGGGATAGGGTTGGTGGCGCTGGTGCTGTCGTGGTTGATGCGGCTGCAGCTGGGGTTCCCGGACCGCTTCTCCTTTATCGACCCGAGCAACTACCTTCAGTTCGTCACCATGCACGGCATGATCATGGTGATCTACCTGCTGACCGCGTTGTTCCTGGGGGGGTTTGGCAACTACCTCATCCCGCTGATGGTCGGCGCCCGCGACATGGTTTTCCCCTACGTCAACATGGTGAGCTACTGGGTCTATCTATTCGCCGTGCTGTTGCTGGCGGCGAGCTTCTTCGTGACCGGCGGGCCCACGGGCGCCGGCTGGACCCTGTACCCGCCCCAGGCGATCTCCCAGGGCACCCCGGGGGCGAGCGGGGGAATTATCTTGATGCTCGTTTCCCTGGCTTTCTTCATCATCGGATTCACCATGGGCGGCCTGAACTACGTGGTGACGGTGTTGCAGGCGCGCACGCGAGGGATGACGCTGATGCGGCTGCCCTTGTCGGTATGGGGAATTTTCATGGCCACCGTGCTGGCGCTGTTGGCCTTTCCCGCCCTGTTCGTCAGCGCCATCATGATGATTCTGGACCTGACGCTGGGCACGAGTTTCTTCATGCCCGCCGTCGTCTCGATGGGAAAACAGACTGGCCACGCGGGAGGCAACCCGCTGTTGTTCCAGCACCTGTTCTGGTTCTTCGGTCATCCCGAGGTCTACATCGTCGCCCTGCCGGCCTTCGGCATCGTCTCCGACCTGCTCAGTGTCCATGCAAGAAAAAACATCTTCGGCTATCGGATGATGGTGTGGGCGATCGTGGCCATCGGCGCGCTCAGTTTCCTGGTGTGGGCGCACCACATGTACGTCAGCGGCATGAACCCGTACTTCGGCTTCTTCTTCGCCACCACCACGCTGATCATCGCCGTCCCCACGGCGATCAAGGTCTACAACTGGGTCCTGACGCTGTGGCGCGGCAACATCCACCTCACCGTCCCGATGCTGTTTGCCATCGCGTTCATCTTCACGTTCATCAACGGCGGGTTGACGGGCCTGTTCCTCGGTAACGCGACCGTGAGCGTCCCGCTTTCGGACACCATGTTCGTGGTCGCGCATTTCCATATGGTGATGGCCATTGCGCCCATCCTGGTGGTGTTCGGGGCGATCTATCACTGGTACCCCAAGATCACCGGGCGGATGCTGAACGACAGCCTGGGCAAATTTCACTTCTGGGTCACCTTCCTCGGGAGCTATGGCATCTACTATCCCATGCACTACCTGGGAATGATGGGCGTGCCGCGCCGGTATTACGCGATTGGAGGCACGGACTTCATCCCCGCATCGGCCCACTTCGTGAACGAGTGGATCACCATTGCGGCGTTGATCGTGGGTGCCGTGCAACTGGTGTTCCTGTACAACCTCATCTGGAGCTATTTCAAAGGCAGGCCGTCGGGTAGCAACCCCTGGAACGCCACCACATTGGAGTGGCAGACCCCTCACACCCCGCCGAGGCATGGCAACTTCGGCCCGACGCTGCCGTTGGTCTACCGCTGGGCCTACGATTACAGCGTGCCGGGCGCCGAGCAGGACTTCATACCGCAGAACGTCCCGCCGCGAGAGGTCACCCGTACCAGCAGCAAGAAGTAGGCGCCGAGGAATCCGACGACGTGAGCAGGTTCCATCAGCTGATGGTCAAGCCGTGGGTGCCCGCCGAGGGTATCGTCGAAGATCTTGGCGATCGAGACACCTCTTCGCGGGCGGCGAGGAAACTCGCCCTGAGGGTGTTTCTTGCGGTGGTCGCGGTCCTGTTCACGCTCTTGGTCATCGCCTATGCAGGCCGCATGGCGTATGAGGACTGGCGTCCCGCGCCTCAGCTAAAGCTGTTATGGGCGAATACGTTTGTGCTGATATTGAGCAGCGTCGCCTTGCAGTGGGCGCAGCATTCAGTACGCCGCGGGCAGATGGACGCCACGCGGGTCGGCCTGCTTGCTGCCGGCGCCTTCACGGTGGTTTTTCTGTTCGGGCAAGTCCTGGCCTGGCGGCAACTGAGCGCGATGGTGTATTTCGAAATGACCAACCCTGCCATCGCGTTTTTTTATCTGATCACAGGATTGCATGGGGTGCACCTGCTGGGCGGTCTGGTGGCCTGGGGCAGAACCGTCGCCAGGCTGTGGGGCGATTTTGACGTGGCGAAAATCAGGCACAGCGTCGAGCTGTGTACTCTTTACTGGCACTTCCTGCTTGGGGTTTGGGTGGTCCTTTTCGGCCTGCTGTTTTCCGGGAACAATCTGGACACTTTGCTGAAGCTCTGCGGGATCAGGTAACAGGCCCAAAAGAAAATGACGCCAGCTCAGACAAGCACAGCAGATCCCGTTGCGTTGCCTGAAGGCCTCCAAGGCATCGTCGCCGACTGGTCCTCGGACCAGCGGGCGTTCAAGAACGTCCCCTGGGGCAAGGCGATGATGTGGATCTTCCTCCTCAGCGATACCTTCATCTTCAGTTGCTTCCTGATCTCGTACATGACGGTGCGCATGTCCACCACGGACCCCTGGCCCAACCCGAGCGAGGTTTTCGGCCTGACGCTGTGGGGCAGGAGCGTCCCCCTGCTCCTGATCGCCATCATGACCTTCGTCCTGATCAGCAGCAGCGGGACCATGGCCATGGCGGTCAAGTTCGGTTATGAAAAAAATCGAAAGATGACTTTCATCCTGTTGCTGTGCACCGCGGCGCTGGGCGCCACATTCGTCGGCATGCAGGCGTTTGAGTGGACCAAGCTGATCTTCGAGGAGGGAATCCGTCCCTGGGGCAACCCCCTGGGCGCGGCCCAGTTCGGCGCGGCTTTCTTCATGATCACGGGTTTCCACGGCACGCACGTGTCGATCGGCGTGATTTTCCTCCTGATCACGGCGACAAAGGTTATTCGGGGAGATCTGGATCACGAGAGGCCGGGCTTCATGACCGGCAGGAAAGGAAAATACGAGATCGTCGAAATCATGGGCCTGTATTGGCACTTCGTCGATCTGGTGTGGGTATTCATCTTCGCAGTTTTCTATCTTTGGTGAGGTAAATCGTGGCGGCGCACGTAGAGGGGCAGCAGCATCCGATCGGCATCTATCTCAAGATCTGGGGATTGCTGTTCGTTCTCAGCACGGCGTCCTATCTTGTCGACTACTTCCACCTTCAGGGTTATCTCAGGTGGTTTCTGATCCTTGCCTTCATGCTGCTGAAAGCGGGGCTGATCGTGGCGGTCTTCATGCACATGCTCTGGGAGCGGCTGGCCATGATGTATGCGATTTTGGTCCCGACGCTGCTGCTGATGGTGCTGTTGGGCATTGGAGCGCTCGAAGCCGACTACACCTTTTTTACTCGCGGCGTCTTTTTCCTGAAGGGATTGCTCTAGCGCAACGAGTGAATTGCTGCCGATGACCAAAATTTCGATCATTCTCGGGGTCAGCGTGGTGCTGATGCTGTTTATTTTCCTTCTCGTGGGCCATCACCGCGACATCCCCGACCGGGTCCGACTGGACCGCAGCGAGCTGCTGGGCGCCGGTTCGAGTCCCGTTGGCCAGATCGGCGTCCCTGCGGCGGACAGTCAGCGGGAGCCCGTGAAAAAAGCGGCGGGCGCGCCGGCGCCCGGCCGCCCCTGAGCAACGCCGGGGGTCAGGGCCTCAAGCTCGCGCACCACTTTGAACCGCTTGCTGATCGCCTCCGCGTCATGGGGCGGCGTGAACACGGCATGATATCGGGCTAGCGGATCCACCAGAAATACCGCCGCCGTGTGATAGACGGGATAGTCTTCCACGCCCGGTGTGATCGCAACCTGATACGCGGCGCCAAGTTGACCCGCCAGGTTGGCGATCTGCGCGTTGTCTCCCGTCACCCCGAGAAAGGTCGCATCAAAATATTCCACGTACTGCCTGAGCTTGCCGGCGGTATCGCGATTTGGATCTACCGAGACAAAGACGAACTGGAGATCTTCGGCGCCGGCCGTATTCTTGGCGATGTTTTCATGCGCGCGGGCCAGCACCGCCAGCGTTGTCGGACAGACGTCCGGGCAGTAGGTGAAGCCGAAAAAGAGAAACGACCATTTACCCTTCAAGCTTGCAAGATCAAATACCCGATTCTTGTCATCGGTGAGCGCAAAGGCGGTAAGCGGCTTCGGGTCAGGAAACAATGTGAGCACCTGATCCGGCAGCAACATGGCCCGCGAATCGTGTTCCCGATAGACGTCAGCGAGCCACGCTCCGGCAAGGATCGCGGCCAGCGC
>Ga0209155_1000112_pt1 | contig 34033 bp, 34 predicted proteins | sample GraSoiAngelo_122_FD_185879 | JGI IMG/M metagenome (GOLD analysis project Ga0209155, IMG submission 185879) | Grasslands soil microbial communities from the Angelo Coastal Reserve, California, USA - 14_0927_02_20cm (SPAdes) (version 2) | ecosystem: Environmental > Terrestrial > Soil > Grasslands ... | reverse complement strand
CGCGCATCGGATTAGCAAAACACGCGCCCGCGTTGTAGAGCCGGTCTGTGACCGCCGAATCCGGAGTCGCAAGTTGCGCGTGCCCACCCATCCCGATCAAAGCTTCGCGTAAAGCGCGATGAATCTTCTCATAGATCGACATGGACGATTCGGCAAAGGCTGCATCATTCGCGGGAATTACAATGGAATATGTCAGGTCGTTTCCGTGAAAGACTGTTCCACCGCCGGTCCATCGACGAACTAAATCGCGCTCCGCAGCATAATGACCGACATCGGCAAATCTTCCAAAATATCCAAATGAAAGAGCAGGGGAGTGCCATCTGTAGAACCGGATCGACGCGACCGTAGCATGCTCGAGCAGTGCTTCGTCGATGGCCATGTTCATCGCCGCCGAGTGTGGCGAGTTGTCGTGATAGATATGTAGTGAAGAGAACAGGCGTGACGTTGTATCTTCATGCCCGTCATTCCGAGCGAAGTCGAGGGATCTCTGACTTCGTTTGGAGTTGAAAATATCGAGAGATGTCTCGACTCCGCTCGACATGACAATCAGGTGTGAAGCTCGTCCAAAATTTTGGCGACAGCTTCACGTGGATTTGGATGCGCGGTGATCGGCCGGCCAATGCCGATATAATCTGCGCCTGCTGCAATTGCCTGGCACGGCGTCATGAATCGTTTTTGATCGCCCGGCTCCGCCCATATCGGACGAATTCCCTGAACCGCGATTCTGATTTTGTCGCCGAATTCCGCCCGTAATATTTTGATTTCATGGGGACTAGCCACGATTCCATCGATTTTTGCTTCGACACCTAATTTGGCCAGGCGCAAAACCTGATTCTCCACTTTGTCGGAGATTCCAATTTCGCTCAGCGTTTGTTCCGTCGCGCTTGTCAAAACAGTCACACCCAGGATCGTCATGTTATTTGCGCGAGCCGCAGTCGCGGCGCAGATCATTTCGCTCCCACCGCTCAAATGAATGGTGAGCATGTGCGCACCAAGACGGTTCGCGGATTCGACTGCTCTTGCGACCGTGTTTGGAATATCGTGCAGCTTGATATCGAGCCAGACTTTGGCGCCGGTGGACAAAACCGCGCGCACGATTTCAGGACCTTCGGCTGTGTAAAGTTGCAAGCCGATTTTGAAAAATGAAATTTGGTCGTGCAGTTGCTCAACGAGATCGAGCGCCCTTTCTTTCGTCGCCACGTCAAGCGCGACGATGATTTTATCGGATACCTTTGTCATTCCTACGTCCAATCTGTCATGTCGAGCGGAGTCGCCTGCCAACCCGTAGCTTTACGCGAAGGCTGGAGACATCTCTCAATATTGCCGACCGACGGTAAGAGATTCCTCGACTTCGCTTGGAATGACAGAACAAATTGCAAGCTATGCAAGTTTTCGCGCCTGCGAAGATTAATCTTTCGCTGAAGATTCTGAATCGCCGCGAAGACGGCTTCCACGAAATCGAGACGCTCATCGCGCCGATAACCCTTTGTGACGAAATTACCGTCGGCAAGCGCGACAGCAGCAGCGGAATTGAGTTTCACTGCGATGATCCGTCGGTGCCGAAAGGGGACGACAATCTCGTTGTTCGCGCGGCGAATCTGTTTTTTGAGACGACCAAGTTAACGCCGGGGGTTTCAATCGGCCTCAAAAAGAAGATTCCGCACGGCGCGGGTTTGGGTGGTGGAAGCAGCGACGCGGCTTCGGCTCTGCTCGCGCTCAACGAATTGTTTGAAACGAAATTGCCGCGTGAAGCGCTTGCGAAAATGGGCGAGACAATCGGATCAGACGTTCCATTTTTCATTTTCGAATCAGCCGCGATATGCAAAGGACGCGGCGAACAGGTCACGCCGATGAAGTTGCAGCCCGACTTGGGCGGGTTGTCCATCTTGTTATTGAAACCGGCTTTTGCGGTTTCAACAGCATGGGCTTACTCGCGCTGGCAGGATTCGCGAGAAATTTCGAGAGTCTGGTACGCGACCCAGGAATTCGCCGGCCAATCTTTTGTGAACGATCTCGAGCGCCCGGTCTTCGAAAAATTTGTCTTCCTCGCGGAATTAAAAATGTGGTTGCTCAAGCAACCGGAAGTCGGCGCCGCGCTGATGTCCGGTTCCGGTTCAACGGTTTTCACGGTCATGCGCCCGAAGGCAGATGTCGATGTTGTTGCGAAGCGCGCGAAAGCGGAGCTCGACCCAGAGCTGTGGACCTGCGCTTGCGAGACGGTCTAATACGCGAACAGACGCGGAATTATTCGCCGGTGCCGCGTTGCAGTATAGCGTGCGCGTATTCGCGATTCAATTTTGCGATAAAACTGGCGCTGATCTCGGCGGGACAAACCGCTTCGCATTCGTAAGTGTTGGTGCAATTACCGAAGCCTTCCGCATCCATGATTTGCACCATTTTCAAAGCGCGTGTGACGCGTTCAGGTTTTCCCTGAGGCAGCAGCGACAGGTGTGAGACCTTTGCCGCAGTGAACAGCATGGCCGACCCATTCGGACAGGCGGCTGCGCACGCGCCACAGCCGATGCAGGCCGCAGCTTCCATTGCCAGATCGGCATCGTGTTTCGGAATTGGGGTCGAGTTCGCTTCTGGCGCCGAGCCTGCCCGGGCAGAGATGAATCCCCCGGCCTGCACAATGCGATCCAGTGCGCTTCGATCGATCACCAGATCCTTGACGAGAGGGAATGATCTCACCCGAAACGGCTCGACCACGATAGTTTCGCCATCACGAAATTTTCTCATGTAAAGCTCGCAGACCGCGCCGGGATGATCGGGGCCGTGGGCCTCGCCATTGATCGTCAGCGAACAAATGCCGCAAATGCCTTCGCGACAATCGGAGTCGAACGCAATCGGTTCCTCGCCGCGCCCAAGCAAATTTTCGTTCAGGATGTCGAGCATTTCGAGAAACGACGTGTTCGACGAAATGTCGCGCACCTCATAATCGATGAGCTTGCCGCGGGATTGCCGATCCTTCTGGCGCCAAATCTTGAGTTTAAAATTCATTAATAAGAAAAATGAGAGATTCCTCGACTTCGCTCGGAATGACAGATTACTTATAACTACGCTGCGTTAGATGGACGGTTTCGAAATGTAACGGTTCACGATGCAGTGTTGGCGATTCTCCATCGCCTTGAAATTCCCACGCAAACACTGCGGCTTGGTTTTCGTCGTCGCGCAGCGCCTCGCCTTCGGGCGTTTGGTGTTCTTCGCGAAAATGCCCGCCGCACGATTCGTTGCGCTCGAGAGCGTCGATGCACATCAGCTCCGCGAATTCCAGAAAATCGGCGACGCGACCCGCGCGTTCGAGCGACTGGTTAAAATCCTCGTCTTTGCCGAGCACACGGACATTGCGCCAAAATTCTTCGCGCAACTCCCGAATTTTCACGAGCGCCTCGCGCAGTCCTTTGGCGTGCCGGGACATTCCACATTTGTCCCAAAGAAGAAGACCGAGCTCACGGTGGATGGAATCGAGTGAACGTTTTCCATCGACATCGAGTAACTTCCGGATCCGCGTCCGGACATCGCTCTCCGCCTGCTGGAATTCAGGAGAATCCGCTGGCGGCCGTTTTCCCATCTGGCTGGCGAGATAGTTCGGCAATGTGTAGGGCAAAATGAAATAGCCGTCGGCCAAACCCTGCATGAGCGCGCTGGCCCCGAGCCGATTCGCCCCGTGATCGGAGAAGTTCGCTTCACCGATCACGAACAGACCGGGCACGTTGCTCATCAAATTGTAATCCACCCACAGCCCACCCATCGTGTAATGCACCGCGGGGTAAATTCGCATTGGTACTTTGTAGGCATTTTCGCCCGTGATCTTTTCGTAAACTTCGAACAAATTGCCGTATCGTTCCCGAATCGTATCTTCGCCCAGGCGCTTGATTGCATCCGCGAAATCGAGATAGACACCGCGCCCGCCTGGGCCGACACCGCGGCCTTCGTCGCAAACTTCCTTGGCCGCTCGCGATGAAATATCGCGCGCAGCAAGATTGCCGTAGCTCGGATATTTTCGCTCGAGATAGTAATCGCGGTCTGCTTCGGAGATTTCGCCAGGCGGCTTTTCGCGATCTTCTTTGCGCTTTGGAACCCAGACGCGCCCGTCGTTGCGCAGCGACTCCGACATGAGAGTCAATTTCGATTGATGTTCGCCACTGACGGGGATGCATGTGGGATGAATTTGTGTGAAGGACGGATTCGCGAAGAGCGCGCCCTTTTTGTAAGCGCGATAGGTGGCGGTGACATTGCAACCACGCGCGTTTGTTGATAGATAAAAAACATTTCCGTAACCGCCGGTCGCGAGCACGACGGCGTCGCCCGCGTGCTTGTCGATCTTTCCGGAGCGCAGGCTGCGCGTAATGATTCCCTTGGCATTTCCATCCACAATCACCAGGTCGAGCATCTCCGTTTGCGGAAACATCTGCACGCTGCCGGCGGTGATTTGACGACAGAGCGCCTGATAACAGCCAAGCAAAAGCTGCTGGCCGGTCTGTCCGCGCGCGTAAAACGTTCGTGATACTTGTGCTCCACCGAAAGAGCGGTTGGCGAGCAGCCCACCGTACTCGCGTGCGAACGGCACACCTTGTTCGACGCATTGGTCGATGATCTGATTACTGACTTCAGCGAGACGATATACGTTCGCTTCGCGCGAACGGAAATCGCCACCTTTGATAGTATCATGGAACAAGCGGTAAACGCTGTCGCCGTCGTTCTGGTAATTTTTCGCCGCATTGATGCCGCCCTGGGCGGCAATCGAGTGCGCTCGCCTCGGCGAATCCTGAAAGCAAAAGCATTTTACTCGATAACCCAGTTCGCCGAGCGTCGCCGCAGCCGAGCCACCCGCGAGACCGCTTCCCACAACGATGATCTCGAACTTTCGCCGATTGTTTGGACTCACCAATCGCGAGTGATCGCGATGGCTCCGCCATTTTTGGTCGAGCGGTCCGTGCGGAATTTTGGCGTCCAGCGTCCCAATCATAATTGCTGTGCCGGTTTGATGAGTCCGAGCAGAATGGCAATCGGGATGGATGTATAGCCAATGAACATGAGCCAGGCAAAGATCCGGCCGCCAAATGCAAGACGTGGGGTGAGCTTTTTGTCATTCAATCCCAGCGACTGAAAAAAGCTGGATGATCCGTGGCTCAAGTGGAGCGCGAGCAAAAACAGACCGAGCACGTAGAACCCCGACACAAGATAATTTTGGAAACCGTAAACCATCATCGAGTAGACATCGTAATGGCCGAGCGGGTCCGCATTGAGCAAGGCAAACCGTGGATCAGTTACACGTACGGTGAAGTGCGCCAGATGGTAAATAATAAACGCCAGCACGATCAATCCGCTCATGACCATGTGTCGCGAGGCGAACGTGGCTTTTACATATTCCCTGTCGAGGTATGGCTCAGGCCGGGCACGCCGGTTTTCAATCGCCAATTGGATGGTCACGTAAATGTGAATGATAACCGTGACGAGCAGGAAAATGCGGATCAGCCACAACAGCGGGCCAAGGTCGCGCAAGTGTTGCGAGTAACCGTTAATCCAGTCCGGGCCGATGAAAATTTGGAGATTGCCCAACAGATGTCCGACAACAAAGAGGATCAGAATGATCCCAGTGATGGCAACGATCATTTTCTTCCCAACCGACGAGCGATAAAAAGCCTCTAGAATATTCACGCTAGATTCGCGCGCCGTGCGATCGGAGCGCGGATTTCAGATTATGGACGCCATGTGGAGCGTCAAGAACGCACTGGAGGGCATCCGGAAGCGTCGCTACAATTAAACGCCTTCGACAAGGATCATGTTCGTTCTGGCGGTGCGGTGGCGCATTTTGCGCGGCTCGCGGTATTCCTCGCAATTGAGCCATTCTTTGGCGCGGTCCGTCGATTCGAATTCAAGCACAACGATGCGCTTTGGGTCCCAATCGCCTTCCAGTGTCTCAGCCTTGCCGCCACGCACGATGTATTTGCCGCTATATTTTTTCACCGTCGCGTCGGCGAGCTTCTTATATTCTTCATAGCCGACAGGATCGACAATGTCGATTTCGACGATCACGTACGCGGGCATAGGTCAGAGAGAAGTCAGAGGTCAGAAATGAACGTGGGCGGAGTCATCAGACACCGTCAACCAAAATCATTTCTGTTTTCGCGGTGCGATGGCGAATTTTGGACGGCTCACGATATTCTTCGCAGCTGAACCATTCTTTAACGCGCTGCATCGATGGGAATTCGATCATGACAATGCGTTTCGGGTTCCAATAGCCCTCCAGCGACGATGTATTTGTCGTCATAGTTTTCGACGATTGGGACCACGCGCTTCTTGTATTCCTCGAAACCGACAGGATCGACAATCTCAAGATCGACAATCAGATAGGCGGACATTGGCAGGAGTCAGAAGTCAGGATTCAGGTGTCGGATGAGCCTCCGTTTCCGCGGTTGCGGTCTTTTGCGGCTAACTCTGGGATCTTTTTGCGGCGGCGGAGTCGCAGCCAATTGTTCCAGGTCTTGCGAAGACTATCGCGCGGAGTCAGGTATTTTTGGGTGAGTTCGTTACTCTTAACGATCTGCGCGAGAATTCCTTTCACGGAAAAGTCATCGGTGTTCAGAATCGTGTACGCAGTTCCAACGGTTGCCGCATGATGCGCATCGCTGGCAGCGGTCATGGGTAACCCGCGAATCTGCGCATACTTGAACGCGTAACGATTGTAGCGGCGCAGCGTGGTCGCAGCGTTGAAAACCTCGATGGCATCAATCGGCAGCGTCTCCAGCGTTGACAAACGGATCCCGGCGCGAAACAAATCGTAGGGGTGCGGAGGAATGGCGAGACCGCCGCGTTCATGAATCATCTCACAGACCTCGCGCGCCGGTTTCCCTTTCAAATAGGGCAACTCGGCGCCGATACAGAGCAGGTGACCCTCCGAGGTCGTCACCTCGACTCCTGGGAGGACGAGAAAATTATCGACCGGTAAGCCGTCGAGCCGCATCAAGCCTTTCTCGAGCAGATAATTGACAGCATCACACGTGTTGTGATCGGTGATCGCGATCCCGTGCAAGCCCTTGGCACGCGCTGCGGCGATCAAATCTTCGGGACTGGAAACACCGTCGCCAGAAAAAAACGAATGCGTGTGGAGGTCGATATTAAACGGCATTTTCCGAGAAGGCTAATTTGGAGCGCGCGAAAAGTGAAAGCATCGACTCAAGTCAGCGCCTCTAGCAGAACACTCGGCTCGGGTTCTTCCTGATGCCGATGGAACTGGATGTCGTAAAGCCGTCGATAATACCCAGATTTCTGAAGCAATTCGCCGTGCGTGCCGATCTCTTTGATATGGCCGCGGTCCATCACTACGATTTGGTCGGCCGACAAGATAGTGGAGAGCCGATGTGCGATGGCGATCACGGTGCGTCCGGCGGAGAGCACTTCGAGTGCGCGCTGAATTTGTTTTTCCGATTCTGAATCGAGCGCCGAGGTCGCTTCGTCGAGGAGGAGAATCGGCGCGTTTTTCAGCAGCGCGCGCGCGATGGCTAGCCGCTGCTGCTGTCCGCCGGAGAGCAGGCAACCTTTATCACCAATTGTCGTTTCGTATCCCTGCGGCTGCGCCATGATGAAGTCATGCGCGAACGCGGTGCGTGCCACGGCGTAAACCTCTTCCGGAGTGGCGTCGAGGCGTCCGAATTGGATGTTGTTAAAGATGGTGTCGTGAAACAAAAATGTGTCCTGGGTGACAAGACCAATCTGTTTTCGCAAAGACTGTTGCGTGAGCGTGCGCAAATCGCGGCCATCGATCCGGACGCTGCCAGAGATCGGATCGTACAAGCGCAAAATCAGCGACAGAACGGTTGATTTGCCCGCGCCGCTCGCTCCAACCAGCGCGTAATTCTTACCCGGTTCGATCCGAAGATTGAGATTCTTGACCGCATCGGACGAGCCAGTGGCATAGCGGAAAGTGACATTTTCGAAATCGATGCGGCCTTCCGAGTAAGGCAATTCAAAGGCATCGCGGGCGTCCTGCACGCTCGGCTCCGAGTCCAAGATGTTGAAAATCTCCTTCGTGGCGGAGACCGACTGTTGCATCACAATGTGGATTTTGCTGAGTGTCTTGATCGGCTCGTAGAGGATGAAAATGCCCGAGATCAATCCAAAAAACCGCCCGGCGCTCAGATGGACGGCGTAAACGTAAAGCAACGCTAGGCCCACGCCCACCGCGGCGATCATTTCCACTAACGGTCCGGTTGCTTCCATCGATTTGATCATTCGCATCATGTTGGAGAACAGAAGCTGATTGCTCCGGCGGAACGATTTCTCCTGATGCTCTTCCCGGCCGAACGATTTGATGACCCGGATGCCGGCGAATGTTTCCTGCATGGTCACGACCATCTGCCCCATGTCTTCAAACTGGTGCCGCACCGCCTTGCGCGTGCGCTGGCCATAAATGCGGATGGGCGCGAGACAAATCGGAAAAAGAATCAACGTCACAACAGTAAACTTCCAATCGATCAAGAGGAGAACGGTAATTCCGCTCACAATCGTGATTGGCTGTTTAAAAAGATCGCTGCTCACCGTGGTCAGCGCCGCCTGCATGCCGCGGGTGTCATTAGTAATGCGCGACATCAGAAATCCAGCCCGCATTTTGTTAAAGAATTCCATCGAGTGCCGCAGAATCTTGCTGAAGAGTTGGGTTCGGATATCGGTCACGACTTTGTTGCTCACCCATTGCATGTAGTAAGCGTTTCCGTAGGAGCAAAGACTGCGCGCCGTCATGACAAGCGGGATAGCGAGGCAAATCCAGACAATCGAGTTAATCTTCGGACCCACATTCAAGATCTCGTGATGGGCCAGGAGAGTGCGTGGGTTCACCGCTCCGTGGAAAATGAAGTTGGAGACCTGTAGCATGGTCAGGGGGATGAGCGAAGTGACTATACCGAAGGCGAAACCAAACGAGAGACCAAGCACAAAACGCCACTTATAGGGCGTGACGTAACTGTAGAGCCGCCGGTACGGACCCACGGCTGTCCGCAATGTTTGCCAGAATGATGGCTTTTTCTTACCCGTTTTTCCTTTGCTCATGAAGGTTGCGCCGCCGCATGAGGCGCTAGCAGCGAATCCATAGCACCAATCACCGCATCCGTCGAGATTTGGCTCATGGGAAGACGCGGCCGGACAGGCGAAAACTTTGTCAACGGCACGCCCGAATCTCCGTGCAAGATCAGTGCTGACCCTTCCCGCGGGCGCCAGTGAAATGGATTGGTTGGTCCAAAGAGGACTACTTGCGGTGTTTGCATCGCAGCGGCGAGATGCATCGGAGCGGAATCAATCGTCACAAGAAGACGCGCCTGTGCGATTAGTGCGGCCAGGGTAAGCAAATCCGTTTTTCCAGAAAAATCGGCGACGCGCTGCTGCGTTTGTCTCTTGATTGCAGCGACATGTGCTTGTTCAAAAGGCGAAGTTCCACTGCTTAGCACAAGATCGACATCATGATTGAAGCCGGTCTGTTCAATCACCTTCGCCCATCGTGCCGGATCCCAAAATTTTTCCCTCCGGGCCGAACCAGTATGGAAAATAACAAACGGCTTGTCGATCTTCGCATCGCGCCGGAGCTGGTCTGCTTTTGCGCGAGCGGTTTCTGGCAACGCCAGACGAACCGAGCTGGAAGCGAAGCGAAGCCTGAGGGGTTGGAGGAGAGCGAGATGATAATCAACCGTGTGCATGTCTCGCATGCGGACATCTATAAAATCGGTGTAAACGCGAGCCCGGTTCCTGGACTGATCAAGCACCCGGGCAGACACGGCGCGTACTCCTGCGTGCGATAAGAAGGCGAGAAATGCGGAGCGATCGGTGCGCGTGAAATCAATGCAGTAATCAAATTTCTCGCGGGCGACGTTAAAAAACAAAGCGAGGTCGCGCGGATTGCGCCGGGCAGTCCAAATCTGGTCGACATCCCAAATGGCTGGCACCAGCTCGGCGCATTTATTTGAAACCACAAGAGTTAACCGGGCATCAGGGAAATTTGCGCGCAGCGCGGTGATGGCTGGCATGGTCAGGATCAAGTCACCAATCCGTTTGAGCTGGAGGAGGAGAATGTTCACTGCTTGGCAAGAAGGGGTCGCCGTGCCGACCGGAGGCGCCTAGGAAATTGGTGTTCCTTGAATCTGCATAGCGAGTTCGTAAGCGCCCAGCAATCGCGTTCGGAAATGGTTCCAGGTGAAATTCTCAACCACGCGGCGTCTTGCTGCGCTGCCCATCTGGTCGACTATTTCAGGATGGGTATGCAGATGTTCGATCGCCGCCGCGATCGCATCGACATCTCCCGGTTGCACGATGATTCCCTCCACGCCATCGCGCACCAGATCGCCTGCTTCGCGTGTAGTGATTTGTGGCAAACCGCAGGCGGCCGCCTCGTAGGTGACTTTGGCGCTGCCCTCCCATTGTGAGGGAAAAATATGAACTGTGCTTTGGCTGAGATAACTCTCCGGATCAGGGACGAATCCTACAATGCGGATGTTATCGCGCCAGAATTGCTTGAGGAACGGTTTCGCTTCATCGTGTACGGAACCAACAAGCCATAATTCTGCCTCCGGCAGATTGAGGCGATGCCATGCCTCGAGCAAATGGTGAATGCCTTTCCGCTTGATCAGTGCTCCCGTAAAGATCGCCCGAAATTTTGCCGGCCGCTGGCCGGGCTTGAAGCGCTCCACATCCGCGCCCCGCGGCAGATAAAATAGTTTTTCCTCCGGGAAACCTTGTGCGCGAAAGGTGTCCGCTGCTGTCTCCGATAACACGACCAGCAGATCGGCAAGGCGATACTCTTCGATGAAGCGCTTGCGATCGAGCAGCAATCCGGCCTTCCATTTTTGCAGCGCCGAAACGCTGCTTGCCGATTCACTGGTGTCCGGCCGGCTCACTCTTGCCTTCCTGCCATCGCGGTGCCAGGTCGGAATCTCTACGATCGATGGGATGCCGCGTTTTTTCGCTACTCGAAGCGAGCGTAAACAGTCTCCCGACCAGCTGTGAAACAAGTCGTAGCGCCCGGTTGCCAGATGCCGGGCTGCGATCCAATCAAGATATTTTTTCTTCGCGCCATAATAATAAGGCCGTTCCAAGAACGAGATCAGGCGCACAGGATGCCAGCGCAAAGAACGGATTAGCGAGGCGGGAATTTCCTTCTGTCGATTGTCGTAGGCGATTGCTTTTCCGAGAAATCCAGCTCGATACGACGCGCGCAACGTTTCAAATGCATCGGTATCCAGACCGGAACCACCGATGCGCGCGAAGATCGAGTAGAGCAAATGCCTCGGAAGAGTACGTATCGCGGGTGAGGCGGGGCCTACCGGCGCAGGAGCGTTCAAAGTTTTACCTGGCATCGGCTTACCACTATTCTGGCGAACGTGGAGCAAGTAAAGTGTCGGCTCCGATCGAAATGACAAGATGCATTTAGAGCTTTCCCAGCCATGACAAAAAGACTCCGCATTGGGTTTGTTCGGCGCGGGTATTCCCCGAGTGGCGGCGCGGAAGCGTACCTAAAGCGGCTCGCCCGCGGAGTTGCCGAAGCTGGACATGACGCGCAACTCATTACCACAGGCGAATGGCCGCAAAATGAGTGGCCTTTTGGGGCAGTCCGCCGCTTGCAGTCCGGGTCGCCAATCGGGTTTGCCAACGGCTTGGAACAAATACGACCGCAGCTTCATCGCGATGTCCTGATGGCACTTGAGCGAGTCTGGAATTGTGATGTGTACCGCGCTGGCGACGGCGTCCATCGCGCCTGGCTGGCTCGCAAAAGGAAATTTGAACTTCCGCTGGAACGATTTGTTCGAGATTTCAATCGCAAGCATCGCGATATTTTGCAGCTCGAAGAAGCTCTCCTCGCAAATCGCGGCGCCGGCCGCGTGATCGTCAATTCTCACATGGTCAAGAATCAAATCGTCGATCATTTCGGCTACCCCGCGGACAAGATCGACATCGTCCGCAACGGCGTTCCGATTCAGCAATTTCGCTTCGATACGGAGCTTCGGGAGAAAGCCCGCGATGAATTAAAAATAAAGCCGGACCAAATCGCGCTGCTGTTCGCCGGCTCAGGCTGGGAACGCAAAGGCTTGCGGTTCGCAATCGCGGCGATGGCGCTCTGCCGCAATCGAAAAATGCATTTGCTCGTCGCTGGCCGGGGAAATCAGCGGTACTACAAATCAAAGCGCGTGAAGTTCCTGGGAGAGGTCGACGATCTGGTGCGCATTTACGCAGCGGCGGACATTTTCATCTTACCCACGATTTACGATCCGTTTTCCAATGCTTGCCTCGAAGCGCTTGCTTGCGGACTTCCGGTGATCACGACTCGTGACAATGGGTTTAGTGAAATTATTGAGCATGGGGTGCACGGCTCGATTGCGGACTCCGCGAATGACCTAATGGGGTTGCGCGACGCCATTCAATTTTGGTCGGATGCGGAGCGGCGTGCCGCCACAAGATCCACAAACAGTCAGCGCGCGGCGCAGTTCGATATTTCAATGAACGTCGCCCGCGTGCTGGAGATTCTGGTTCAGGCTGCGGCCAACGCCGCATCTACGTCTGGAAAGATCCGAAATACCTGATCGAGCCGCGCGATCTCGAAAATCGAACGCACTGTTTCCTGCAAGTCAGCCAGTGCAAACTGGCCACCGTAAGCTTCAACCTTCTGCATTCCTTCTATCAATGCCGCGAGTCCCGCGCTGTCGATGTAGGCGACGCGGGAAAGATCGACAACTAACTGTTTCGGTTTTTTGTCGATCATTCTGTTGAGAGCGGCGGTGAGGCTGGGTGAAACGTGCAGATCGATTTCGCCTTCGAGCGGGAGCACATTGGGGCGGTCTTTGGACGGCATTGGCACGGCAGGAGAAGCGGATTTTTTCATTCAACCATTCAATCGTCAATCGATTACCATCCGAGTGTATGGATGAGGCCTTCCACATCTGAAAGATCATCGATCAAGAAATCGGGCTGATATTTCGCAAGCTCTTCGCGACTCCATGTGCCGGTAGCGACGGCGATCGTGCGTGCGCCAATGGCCTTGCCGCAGGCAATATCGCGCGGGGTGTCGCCGATCACGTCGATCTGGGATGGGGAGAATTCCCGTCCGTGCTTTTCCTTTGCGCGCGCGCGCGCGAATGATCCAAGCCGGTTGCGGTCCTGATGGTCGTCGGCAAACGCGCCGAACTCAAAAAAGTGCCAGACGCCATGGTGTTCGAGCTTCAATCGTGCGCCGCGCGAGACATTTCCGGTGAGAAGCCCGAGAACGAGATGCGGCCGCGACTTGAGTTTCTCGAGCAAATCGAGCACTCCGGGGAGCAATTTGCCTTTGCGTCGGGGCAGTTCGAGCGAAAGAAAATGAACGTAGCTGTCCAGAAACGCGCCGATGTTTTCATTCGTCGCGAGAATGTCATTCTTCTTCAGTATGCTCACGACGATGCCCGAATCGGTCATCCCCGCGATTTCGATGCCGTGCAGGTCATCGGCAACACCGAAGCGCTCCTCGAACGCGGATTTGAGAGCGCGCACACCAGCGCCGCCTGAATGGATCAACGTGCCATCGATGTCGAAAAGAAGCAGACGCTTTTGCATATCGGTCATGTCGAGCGAAGTCGAGACATCTCTTACTGCTCTTCCGGAAACGTGCAATTAAGTGCAGCGGTCCCTTTAACAATGAGAAATTCCTCGACTGCGCTTCGCTCCGTTCGGAATGAAGGCTTAGAGACTGGGCGCGTGCATCATGAGTACCGCGATCATGCTACCGAGAAAGACGAGCAGGGCAATCGCCGAGCCGGCGAGAATTGCAGTGCGAATCGGGTCCTTTTGACCCTTCTGACGTGGGAAGGGAGATGCGTTGGCGAAATCGGGCGGTACTGCGCTTAATTCCGCGGGCGTGGCTTCGAGCTCCTCGAGCTGAGGCAAAGGGTGCGACCCGGTTGTATCCGCTTCGTAGCGTGCTTCGGCTGCTCCGAACCGAATTCGATCGTCAAAACGCAGCGCTGCTTCTGCGACCGGGATACCGTTGACGCGTGTACCATTGGTTGAACTGAGATCTTTCAACCGATAAGCCTTGCCGATCCACTGCAAGTGCGCGTGACGACTCGAGACCGATGGATCGTCAATAACGATCGTGTTATCCGGGGCGCGCCCGATCGTGATCAGGTCTTCGACGAGTTCGTGCGCAGTCCCGTTGATAACTAGCTTCGGCATACTGTCGATCTTAGCGCAAGTCAGCGCCTCGTAAACACTGATTGACCGATTATCCGGTCGTTACGCGCTGGGTCAATTGACCCACCAGCCGCGCACTCGCATAGTGGCGCTTCCATGGCGATTGAGTTGACTCGCAATTTTTGCATTATCGCGCACATCGATCACGGCAAAACGACCCTCTCGGATCGTTTGCTGGAGCGTACGGGCACGATCCACGAGCGCGAGAGGCAGGATCAGCTTCTGGATTCAATGGACCTGGAGCGCGAGCGAGGGATCACGATCAAGGCGCATCCAGTGACGATGCGCTACACGAGCAAGTCAGGCGAGACGTATCGGCTGAACCTGCTTGACACGCCGGGGCACGTGGATTTTTCCTATGAAGTTTCGCGCAGTCTCGCTGCATGCGAGGGCGCCCTGTTGGTTGTCGATGCGGCCCAGGGCGTGGAGGCGCAAACGGTGGCGAACGTGCATCTCGCACACAAGCAGGGGCTCACCATTGTCCCGATCATTAACAAAATCGACCTGCCAAATGCGGATGTGACCTCGGTCCATCGACAACTCGAAGAAATCCTCGCGATCCCTTCGGAGGAAGCAATTGAGGCGAGCGCGAAGATGGGGATCGGCATCGAGGAAATTCTTGAGGCAATCGTGAAGCGAATTCCGTCGCCGCAAAAACCCACGGATAAGACATTGCGCGCTCTGGTGTTTGACTCCGTGTTCGATGTTTATCGCGGCGTGGTGGGCTACGTGCGCGTTGTCTCCGGAACGATAGAAGTTAATCACCCGATCACATTGATGAGCAACAGTGCGCGCTACGAAATCAAGGAAGTCGGCGTGTTCACGCCGAAAATGCTCGTCCAACCGAAGCTGAATCCCGGTGACGTGGGTTATTTCATCGCCAACATCAAAACAACCGCCGACATGAAGATCGGCGACACCATCACAGACCAGCGTCATCCGGCGCGCCAGCCACTGCCGGGTTTTCAGGAAATTCATCCGATGGTGTTCAGTGGCATCTATCCGATCAACACGGGTGACTTCGAACATTTAAAGACGGCCATCGGAAAGCTGCGCTTGAACGACTCAGCGTTCGTGTATCAACCGGAAAGTTCCGTCGCGCTCGGATTTGGATTTCGCTGCGGATTCCTGGGCTTGCTTCACATGGAAATCATCCAGGAACGGCTCCGGCGCGAGTACAATATGGACATCATCGCCACAAGCCCGAGCGTCGTCTACGAAGTAGTCACGACCGGTGGCGAGAGACTGTTAATCGACAACCCTGCCCGCTTGCCCAATCCGAGCATGATCAAGGAAATTCGGGAGCCGATTGTAAAGGCGTACGTCCTTTGCCCGAACGAAAATATCGGCGACATCCTGCAATTAATTCTCGAAAAGCGCGGCCAGATGGAACATACGGAGTCGCTCGATATGCGCCGCGTGATGTTGCATTGCGAACTGCCGCTCAACGAAATTCTTGTCGATTTTAATGACAAGATCAAAAGCATTACGCGCGGCTATGGTTCGATGGACTACGAGCACGCCGGCTATCGGCCGGCGAAACTGGTGAAGCTCGATCTGCTCGTGAACGGCGAACCGGTCGATGCCTTTTCGATGATTGTCCACAAAGAGCGAGCAGAGGCGAGGGGACGGCAATTAGCGGCGAAGTTAAAGGAAGTGATTCCGCGTCAGCTTTACCAGGTGGCGATTCAGGCGGCAATCGGCGGGAAAATTATTGCGCGCGAGAGTGTTTCGGCATTACGAAAAAACGTAACCGCGAAATGCTACGGCGGCGATATCACGCGCAAGCGGAAACTCCTTGAGAAGCAGAAAGAGGGAAAAAAACGAATGAAAAGCATCGGGAAGATCAACATCCCGCAGGAAGCGTTTATCGAGGTATTAAAGGCGCAATGAAGTTGAATGACGAAATCCGAATGATGAAGGAAATCCGAATGATTAATTCGAGCCCCCAGCGACGTCCCACTGGAGCTTGTGGTCATTCGAGCTTCGTCATTCACAAGAGGTCCATCGATCCGGCTCGGAAGGCCGCAAACTAAATGTAATTGTCCGTTTTACCTTATGTTCACGCCCCGCCACGTTAAGCACAGCAGATTACTCTTGCGGCACGCTCGCAAGTACCTGCGCTACAAGCGCGATCTTCTCAGCGCCTCGGATCGCGACGAAATCGTCGCGGGAATCGAAAACCTCCGCCATGCCTTGCAGCAGCGTGATCGCCAGAGGATACACAGTACAGCCGAAGCGCTGGATAAAACGTTGCACAGGCTGACGCCGGTAACCTGGGAATCGCACTGGCGCGAAAATTGCGAAGTGATCCTGGTGGCGATTGTGGTGGCGGTCGGCATCCGCTCGTATTTTCTGCAGCCGTTTAAGATTCCGACCGGGTCGATGCAACCGACTTTAAATGGGATCATCGGTCATCCGAGCACGCAACCAGCGCCAAACATTCTGCGGCAGATTGGCGAGTTTGTCGTTCTAGGCCGCAATTATATCAACGTTGTCTCGCGCGAGGATGATCAGGTCCTTCAAATCGAGCAGAAGAAAGTTCTCTTTTTCTTCACGTTTTCACGACTGATCTGCCAGCAGCAAAAATTTCTCGTCTACGCGCCGCCGGAGACGCTCAATCATGATTTCAACGTTTTCTCCGGCCGCGCTTATCGTCGCGGCGACATCATTGCCAAAGGCGCAGTGGACACAGGCGATCAGGTCTTTGTCGATAAATTCAGTTATAACTTCGTTAAGCCGCATCGGGGCGAGGTTTTCGTTTTCCGGACAAATCATATCTTCGGGATTCGGGAGGACCCGGACACCGGATCGCCTTTCTATATTAAACGGCTTGCCGGCCTGCCCGGAGACGAGTTGCGGATCGACCCGCCTCTTCTCTTTATCAACGGCAAAATCGCGGAAGGTTTTGGTTTCGCGCGAATAATGACGGCCAAGCCTCCCTATCGCGGCTATGCCCTTGGCCATGATTATCTATCAGAGCCGAATCGTTCGTTTACTGTGCCGCAGCATGGTTACTTTGCCCTGGGCGACAACAGTTACAACAGCTACGACAGCCGTTATTGGGGACCGGTGCCGGAGGAAAACCTTGTCGGGCGCGGCTTGCTTGTCTACTGGCCATTCAACTGGCCATTCAAACTGGCCATTCAATCCAATCAGCACTGGGGATTGATTCGTTAGGAAATAGTTTCTGCCGCATGCTGTCGAGTCTCCCGCGAGTATATCCGCTGCTCGGGCTCGGCGGCGGATATGCGCTGGTGATGTTTTTTAACCCGGTGCGGCAGGCACTGGGGGATGGCTTTCGATGTGTCGCGCGCTTTAAGCGAATCTGGCTCACCTTTGCCTTCCTTGGGTTCGGCTACTTCGTTTTCCAGTTCGCCACCTTCACACCGATACGAAATTCCGCCGATCTCGATCTAAACCAGGTCACTTCATTGCCGAGCTGGCATTGGCCCCGATTTGTCGAGATATGGAGGGAAACGCCGTTGCCTGCGCTGGAAGGGGTCGCGGGAATTTTCGATAACGCGACTACCACTTATCCGCTCTCGGTCGTGGCAGCTGTCCTTATGATCATTAACTGGCGTGGACTGCACAGCGCGTTGCTCCGAGCCTTGCGGAAGCGCTATCGTGTTGGGGGTTATTTTATCTACTTAGTTCTGCTGCTCAGCGCGTTGGCGTCGCTGTTCAAACCGATTGTATTCTGGCGATTACCGGAGTGGAGCGGTCTTGTTCCTGCCGCCGGACTGCTGCGAATTTCGGCCACGGTCGATACTGTCGCATTCATTTTTGAATATCTCTTTGGCGTCTACATCCAGGTTTATCTGATCACGGTGTGTTTGGCTTGGGTAAAAGGTGTCAGTTTTGAAGAAGGAGCACTCTTCCGCTTCGCCATGCGCCGCTTTAGTTATGTTTTGAAGTGGGCTGGCATTCTCGTGGCGATAAGCACGTTGATCGTACGGCTGCCGCTCCTCCTCGCCTACTTCACGAATATTCCCGGCGTGCTCGATTACCTGCCCATGGAACGCGTGCTCATGAGCGGTTTGATCATCGCTTTTTGCTCGGTCCAAATCTCGCTTACACTGCATAATGAAACACTGGGCGAAGCGATACATGCCCATGGCCGGTTCATTCGGGAAAATCCGGGTCGTCTCGGGTGGTTTTTGATCATTTGCGGAATCCATTTTTTTGGCATCATGATCTGCGACGCCATTGTCCGCGGCGCAATTGCCGATCGGTTGGGCGCGCTCTTCATCTGGAAATTCATCTTTGCTTGTCTCCGCGGGATTATTACCGGCTGGCTTCTGGCTTCATGGGTCTGTTTATTTCGTCAATCCGAAGCCGGCCGCATTAATCAGGAGAGATGGATTCAGTATTGAGTCCGGCTGTGGGGATACACGTGAATGCCGCGAAAATTACGCGCCAGAGCAAATCGAACCTGGCGCTGGCGTTTATTTCCTTAGGGCGCGAGCGCAGGCGCGACATCACGATCTTTTACGCATTTTGCCGCGTGATCGACGACATTGCCGATTCGTCGGAGCTTGACGTGGCAGAGAAACGAGCGCGCCTGACGGCATGGCGCAAAATGCTTCGCACCCCGAAGCCAGCCGATCCGCCCCTTGCTCCCGAGGTACGGAGTTTGATCGACAAGTACTCGCTGTCGCCTTCCATGCTCGAAGAAATTATTGCCGGGGTGGAAATGGATTTGAGCATCTCACGATATGCCACGTTCGAGGAACTCCGCGTTTACTGCTACCGAGTCGCCAGTGCCGTTGGCCTCGTCAGCATCGAGATTTTTGGATATCGCAACCCGGCCTGCAAAGACTACGCGCTTGAGCTTGGGCTGGCTTTGCAAATGACGAATATTATTCGTGATGTCGGCAAGGATTTACGGAGCGGCCGGATCTATCTGCCACAGGAGGATCTGGCGCGTTTCGATTACTCCGAAACCGAATTGCAAGATCGACAATATAACGAACGTTTCATTCGTTTGATGGAATTCGAAGCGGCGCGCGCACGGGAATTTTTCTCCCGCGCAGCGGCAGCTCTTCCATCCGAAGACCGCCGAGCGATGGTGCCTGCCGAGATTATGAGCGCGATTTATCGCGGCCTGCTTCGCAGAATGGAGGCGGATAAATTTCGCGTTTTCGAAAAGGAATACCGCCTCAGCAGATTGGCGAAAGCAAGTCGAATCGCAACGCAGCTACTGAAGTCTCTTTGAATTTGCCGTGCAACCTTCTCTGGCTTGCACAGTTTAATTCGTCAACGAGGGTGAATTTATGGCGAGGAATTTTTGCATCGTTGTTTCGGCTCTCACGATCGGCTCAACTATTCTTACTTCATGTGAAACACCGGAGGGTCAGAGAGCCGCTTACGGTGCAGCTACCGGATCCCTTTACGGCGCAGCTACCGGAGCGCTGATTGGCGCTGCGGCCACGGGTAGCGGCCGCGGGGCCGGTATTGGTGCAGCGGCCGGCGCCGGGGCTGGCGCTTTGATGGGTGCAATTCAAGCGGATCAGGCAGCGCGTTATGGTCCGCCGCCGCCGGGCGGCTTTCCGCTCGCGCGCTGGGCTGGAAGACCGGGTTTTTATTACAGTCCTTACACTGGTCGCGTTTACGATCTTCGCGGAGTTCCGCCCGGCGGATTAACGCGCGACATCGACACCGGCCGCTTGTTCCGACGGCCCTGATCTCCCGGCGCGTGCCCGCTGTCTAACTATGATTCGACGAAAGTTTGTTTCGCCTATTTCGGCTTTTCCCCAAGCAATGTCGCTGGAAAAAGGAAGGTCTGGTCCATTCTTTATCGGAGCGCGTGGAGAGCGACAATCCCAAGCTGCCGGAATCGCTATAGTTTGCCCAGCAGCGCATCGACTTTCTTTTGCGCGTCTTCATCCATCCGGATCAATTCCGGCCATTCACGCCGATAATTCTCGCCCGGTAATTTGCGCGTAGCATCAAATCCCATGTGCGAGCCGATGTTTTGATCGCTCGGTGCGTGGTCCAGCGAGTCGCTGGGATTTTTGATGATGGTTGTATCGCGCGCAGGATCGGTGTTCGCGCACAACCGGAAGAGCACTTCGCTCGTGTTGTGCACATCGCAATCTTCGTCCACCGCGACAATATATTTGCTGAACATCATCTGCCCCATCCCCCAGAGGCCGTGCATGACCTTGAACGCCTGATACGGATACTGTTTCCGGATACTGACGAAGACCAGATTGTGGAAAACGCCTTCTGGCGGCAGGGTCATGTCCACGATCTCCGGGAAATTCATTTTGAATACCGGCAGGAAAATCCGGACACAGGCATCGCCGATGTAGTAATCCTCCATGGGTGGAACGCCGACGATCGTTGTCGGATAGACTGCGTCACGCCGATGTGTAATCGCGGTCAAATGAAAAACCGGATAATCTTCGACTGCGGTGTAATAACCGGTGTGATCGCCAAAGGGCCCCTCCGGGCGCATCTCACCGGGCTGAACGTAACCTTCCAGGACAAAGTCGACATCGGCTGGTACATCGACATCAATCGTTTTGCAGCGGACGAGCTCGATTGATTTTTTTCGCAGGAACCCCGCAAAAAGGAGTTCATCCAGACCATCCGGGAGCGGCGCGGTAGCCGCGAACGTATAGACCGGATCGCCACCCAGCGTGACCGCGACCGGCATGCGTTCGCCGCGTTCGTAATAGCGTTTGCCATGGCGCGCGCCGACCTTGTGGATTTGCCAGTGCATTCCGGTCGTGCGCTCGTCGTAGATTTGCATCCGGTAAATGCCGACGTTTCGCGCGCCTGTCTCGGGGTCTCGCGTGTGCACGTTCGCCAGGGTGATGAAACGTCCGCCGTCCTTCGGCCAACACTTGAGAATGGGAAGATCGGTCAACGAAAAATCGGCGCCGTTGTCGATCTTATGGACAGTTTCCTGACACTGCGCTTCGCGGACCTGTTTCGGACGCGCATGCAGCAGATGAATTCCTTGCTTGAGTAAACTCCAACCCTCGCGCAAATCGGTCGGCGGTTTCGCTTTCAGGATGAGTTGAATTTCCTGGGCGATATCTCCAATGTCCCCGACCTGTAGCGCGAGCGCCATTCGGCGACGTGATCCCATCGTGTTGATTGCGACCGGGAATTCGGATTTTTTCCCATCCACCACCGGTTGCTCGAAAAAAAGCGCTTTCCCGCCGCCGGGCGATTTCATCTCGCGGTCTGCCCATTCCGCGATGAGCAGATCCGTGTCGACCGGAACGCCGATGCGTTTCAGCTCGCCCGCCTGTTCAAGCGCGTCGAGAAAGTTTCGAAATGAGCGGTAAGCCATTGGTCAGGCGTGCCGCTAACACTGATCTGTCTGATGACAGAACGCGACAGAATTTTTGATCAGGGATACGGCGGCACCAGATACTGGAAGGATACAACCCTGCCATTGGAGAAAGTGGCCGTTTTGTAAGGATAGGGGATGCTTGGCGGGATGTATGAATAAAAGAATGGATCGTAGAAGGGATCACCGAAGAACACGAAGCTACGGCCGCCATGATGATGATGGCTTCCCACGAAACCGACGCTGGTGAATCCGAAACCATAACCATAACCGTATCCATAAGGACCGTAGTAAGGCCCGGGATAATAGGGATAAGTCGTATAATTTATGTAAATCCACGTTTCGGTTGGACGGCCGCGCATATTGCCCACAATTTTCCGGTCGGGCGAACCCCAGGCCAGCCAGACCGCGTTGAGCGACATTCCGGCGCGAATTTGCCCGTGGCTTACCATCGCCTGATCCCTGCCAGAAAGACCCTGGTAAATTTCAGGATTTTTCGAAATGCGCGACTCGGGAGTGGAACAACTTGTAAGAATTAACGCGCTCGCTGCGATGCCCAGCGTCAGCGCCTGAAAAAAAGGCCCACGTTTCATAGTTTGGTGAAAAATCATACCGTCATGGGGTTGCGAGTCAAACCATGCAGTTTCTTGATTGAACACGATGTTGCCGGTAACGTTGCGACCAGATGCAGGACCGCTACGGCCATCGGATTTCCTATTTGCGGGTCTCGATCACAGACCGTTGCAACGAGCGCTGCACTTATTGCATGCCGCAAGAGCTCCAGGAATGGTTGCCGCGCGACGAAATCCTGACTTTCGAGGAGACGCTGCGGCTTATTCGCGTTGCGGCCGAATTGGGTGTGTCGAAGCTGAGGATCACGGGTGGCGAGCCGCTCACCCGCCGCGGTGTGCTCGATCTGATTCGCGAAGTCCCAAAAATCCGAGGGATTCGCGACATCGGCCTTTCGACGAACGGAACACTGCTCGGGCGTGAAGTGGAGCCGGGTCTGACCATGGCGCACGCCTTGCGAAACGCCAGCGTGCGATCGGTTAACATCTCGCTCGATACATTATCTCGAGGCGTTTATTCGCAGATCACGGGCCGTGATTTACATTCACAGGTTCTCGACGGGATCGACGCGGCAATCGCAGCCGGGTTCGACCTAATAAAATTGAATTGTGTTCTTATGCGCGGTCGGAATGAGGACCAATTAATCCCGCTGATAGAATTCGCCGCCACGCGCAATTTGATTCTCCGTTTTATTGAGATGATGCCGGTCAGTACGAGCGAAGTTCTGGACGATAAAAATTTCATGTCGATCTTTGAGGCGAAACGGTCGATTGAGTCACATTACGGCAACCTGATTCCGGAGCCGGAGTTTCGAACAAATGGCCCGGCCAGTTATCATCAAATCGCAGGACGCCAGCAGCGCATCGGGTTCATCGGGGCGATGACGAACCTTCATTTCTGCGAGAGCTGCAACAAACTTCGTCTCACCTGCGATGGGAAATTGCGCCCTTGTCTCGGGAGCTATCTCGAGTTCGACATTATGAAGCCGTTGCGCGCCGGCGCGAGCGATGACGAGTTGCGCCAGTTTTTTCTCGATGTGGTAGATCGAAAACCTGAGCAGCACGATTTTCGCAATAATTACAAGCCAGGCCGCAAAATGGTCGCAATCGGTGGTTGATAGATGACGGGTCTCTCACACATCGACCCCGACGGTCGAGCGCAAATGGTCGATGTCTCAGCCAAACCGCTCAGCGCCCGGACGGCGGTTGCGACAGGAAAAATTCGGCTCCAGCCCGAAACGCTCGATTTGATTTCCAAAGATCAAATCGCAAAGGGCAACGTCTTCGCGACTGCCCGGATTGCCGGGATTCAAGCGGCGAAAGATACCGCGCATCTCATCCCCCTTTGCCACACCCTGCCGCTGAGCGAAATTAAGATCGACATCGTAACGTCGCAGGGTGGCGCTGAAGTAATTTGCACCGCGCGGACGGTTGCACAGACCGGTGTGGAGATGGAAGCCCTCACCGGCGTCAGTGTCGCGCTCCTCACCATCTACGACATGTGCAAGGCAGTGGACAAAGAAATGCAAATTTCAAAAATCCGATTGCTCAAGAAAACAAAGCGCACTGTAGCGGCGGTCTATGACCGCCGAAACCAAAATAAACGGCGCTCATAGAGCACCGCTGCAATTAAAAATGCAAATAGCCGTTGGCATCATTACCATCTCAGATCGTGCCAGCGCCGGCGACTACCAGGATCTCGGCGGACCGGCGCTGAAACGGGTGGCACAACAAGCGGGCTGGCAGGTTGTTTCCGAGGCGATCGTTCCGGATGATGAAGCGCGCATTCAGGAGACAATTCGCTCCTTTTCCCGGCAAGGATGCGCCTTGATCCTCACGACCGGCGGAACAGGAATTGGTCCGCGTGACGTTACGCCAGAAGCGATCCGCGCAATCATGCGCGTCGAGCTCCCCGGCTTCGGAGAAATAATGCGCGCTGAATCGATGAAGGTCACGCCCAACTCGATTTTGTCCCGCAGTCTCGCGGCGATTGTCGATCTTTCGCTCGTGATTGCTCTTCCGGGAAAACCGAGCGGCGCCGTGGAATGCCTGGGCTTTGTGCAAGGCGCCATCACGCACGGAGTCGCGCTCGCGCAGAACGTGCCGACCTCGTGCTGATTTTTTAGTCGGGATAAATAAGCAGTCGCATTAATTGTCTGCCGTAGTTCGTGAGATGCGCGTTTTCGCCGTGCCCGGAAATTACGTCACGAGTCAAAGAGGAATAATCGATCGAGCTTTTTTTAACATAGCTCAGCTCCGGCTGCGTTACTTGTTGGTCGCTTGGTTCAATTTTTAGGGGCACACCGGAGCGCGCAAAAGAGACTTCCCATGAGGATTTCTGGTTCCGGGCGCCCGCCACCAGCATCCAAGGATAGAGCTTTGGCAGCTCGAAATGCGGCGATTTAGGCAGGCTCACTTTGTAGAATACCTCTTCCCTGCTGAGGAACTCGGGAATGGTGAGCGCGGGATTTTTGCGGAGCGCAAGAAAGAGCCGCGCGATATCAAGACCGGCAAGATTGATGCCGTTGTAAATGCCATTGTGATTGGGATCGTTTCTAAAGAATGCGTTGTACCACGTCTCGAATTGATGACTGAACATCAGATTCAATTCCAAGTGGAGATGTGCGCGCGCCTGATTCAATCCGGCCCCGGTGTAGCCCATCACGGCGATATGCTGGCCGCGTTTCACCGTATCGCCGGGCTGCACGGCGATTGAACTCAGATGTCCGTACAAACTGTAGTAATCAGAGCCTTCCCAGTGGTGCTCGATCACGATGTATTTGCCGTAGTTGGAGTAGCCGGGCACGAGGTTGGTGTGGACGACTTGTCCATCGGCTATAGCGCGCACCTCGTCGAGAGGTTCGCCACGCGCATCGCGGTGCAGGGCGCGAATGTCGATGCCTTCGTGGAACCGGGTGTAAACGATCCCTGCTGACGTCTCCATGGGATCACGCACAAAACCATATTGACCCCCTTCCCACGGCGTGGACTTCACTCCTTTGTAATTGCGCTCGATATATTGGTAAAATGCGGAACCGTCACCTCTGAAAAGCGCGTCGTTGTCGGTTGGCAGGACAAGATCGACGACAGTTCCCGCAGTCTGAGCGATCATGGGAAAATGGAAAACGAGAACGACCGAAAATGCCGCTGCCAGTGACCGCATGGCCCAATTATCGCTTGCGCTGGCCGATTAGCCGCCAATCTCTTTTCATCGAGTCAATATCGGCTGCAGTTAGTCCAGAAGCGATGTAGATTTTTCCATCGGAAACGCGCTTGTCGATTTCAAGCTGGGTAATTAGGCGGCCATTGATGAGTACAAAGAGGAAACTGCCCCGGCGCTCGATGCTCAAGGTGTCGAGCATGATCTTTCCGTGTTCATCAAGTTGCAACAGCGCGCCATAAGTTCCGTCTTTGGCCGTATAAGGATAATATGCGATGACGTCACGCTCGGAAATGCGCGGTATTTTTTCGATCGCAACATTTTTCCCGGAAAGTTGTGCGCGAACTGACGTTGCGAATATCTCGGTATCCTGTGGATTAGCTTGTGCGTGCACCCGGAAGATGCAGTGCCGTGGTTTTGCGGCCCAGACAGTTTTCTGGGCGGCGGGCAACGCGAAAAGCGTGCAGATCGCAAGCGCACAGAGATTCTTCATGCCGATTGATAAAGAGTTTGACAGGATTTGCAACGTTTGCTGTTTAACCCGCTCATGAGGCGACGCTTTGCATTACTGCTTCTGATAGTCGGGATCATCGGGCACACGTTTGGCCAGGATGCCGCTCCTACGACAACGCCGCAAAGACGCAGTTGGTTGGGCCGCATTCTCCACCCATTTTCTTCCGAACCGATTCCGCGATACAAAGATCCGAGATTGCGCGGCCTTGGACTTGATCTTCAGATTACTCCCCAGACCATTAAGCTCTCAGAAGTCCGCCAGCTCGCCATCAAAGTGACGGTTACGAACCAGTCTAAGCGCCCCATTCCTCTCGATTTTCCGACCAACCAGCGAATCGAAATTTATTTGAGAAACTCGACGGGAGACATCCTGACGAAGTGGTCCGACAATCACGCCATCACCCAAAAGTCTGCCCTGGTCTTGATCAATCCGCAGGAGCACGTCGAATACAACGAAACGATTGCAACGCGCGATTTGACGCCGAATAAAGTTTTTATCGCCGAGGTTTTCTTTCCCGCATATCCTGAGTTACGAATTCGGCAAAAATTTCTGGCTGTGCCGTGAGAGAGTTGATAGTCGAGGCTGATGGTTGATAGAGTCGAATCGTGTCGGTCAATCAATTATCAACCAGAACTTATCAACTCTTCTCAGATTACCACACCCATCCCCAGGGACATCGGGTGCAGCTTTACACGCAAGCGTTGCTTCAGCCTTGGGCGGAGCGGGCGCGCAAAATGGCATTAACCGACATTGCCTTCACCGATCACGACCGTTATCATACGGGCATCGATTTTGATGAAATCGACCGTCTCCGGGAAAGAAACCCCGATCTGAAATTCCGCGCTGGCATCGAACTGGATAACGATCCAATTCACTCAGCGGCCGGCCGAAAATGGATCGAGCAACATTGGAACAAGCTCGATTTTGTCCTGGGCTCGGTTCATTTCCTCGATCGCGCCGATCAAATGTTCGACAGCGTGCCGGTCGGCGCGGAACAATTCGAGGGCAGCAGTATCGACGCCATTTACGCCGATTACTTTCGGCGTGTCCGCGAAATAGCCGCGACTGGGCTTGTCGATTGTCTGGCCCATCTCGATCTTATCAAAATCCACGGTCATCGGCCGGATACAGAGATCGACGCGATGGTCAACGAGACGCTCGATCTTATTCGTTCGCGCAATCTCGCGGTTGAGCTTTCCACCGCTGGATGGCGCAAGCCCGTAAACGAACTTTATCCCGCGGACCGAATCGTCGAACTCTGTCTGGAGAAAAGGATTCCTTTCACGACTGCCTCCGACGCGCATTCGCACGCGCAACTTGGCGATCATTTCCCGCGTCTCGCAGAGAAGATGTCGATCTTCGGGATTCGCGAAGTGTGCGTTTTCGAAAAGCACAAACGCAAGATAGGCGGTGTATGCGCAACATCACCGTAGCGACAGCCGTGCCGGCTGCTTTCATTCAAACCGCGCGCTATAGCTGAAGATCGAGCTGGGATCGGTCTTGGTCCGATAATGTCTTTTCAGTTTCGGAAGGCAGCGGCAAATTAAATCCGAGACGGCTGGCGAGGCGCTGGCAGGTTTCGGGCGCAAATCCTTCGAAGTGGTTGCTTACAAATGCCCAGACATTGCGCAGCTCCGAAAGATGCCGCTCGATTTTGAGCGACCAGCTTTCAAGGGCGGCCTCCCGCTTCCACAGCAGTTTTTCGTAACGATGGACGTGGCCTCCATCGACATCGTATTTCGTTGCGTAATCGCCGAGCAAACGGAGATAGAGGAAATCCGCGGTCCGCGGCAGGAATTCGAACGGAGCAAGATTTCGTTCGTTGAGCGGAGTCGTGTCAGCCCACACCCAGCAAATGCGATATTTCTCCAGAAGACCAACGATCTGCGGCCGATGCCATCCAGCATGACGAAATTCAATCGCGAAACGGAAATCGCGGGGCAATTGTGCAAGAAATGCACGCAGGGCCGGTTTGCCGTCTTTTGGAGCAAAGGACGGCGGGAGTTGGATGAGAATGACCCGGAGCTTCGGTGCGAGCGGGGCAATGGCGCGGAGGAATGAGTTTAACTCTGCTCTGCAATCGCGCAGGCGACAGGCGTGCGTGATCTCGCGGGGGAGTTTACACGTGAAACGAAAGGTGGCAGGGGTCATCTCGACCCAGCGGCGAATGGTATTTTCCGCGGGCGCAGCATAAAAGGTTGAATCTATTTCCACGGCCGGGAAGTGGTTGGCGTAGAATTCGAGCCATTGAGAGTCCGGCAAATCCGACGGATAAAAAGTACCGCGCCAGTCTTCAAAGCTCCACGCACATGCACCGATGCGTATTTTTTTCTGATCGGTCAGATTCAAGCGAGATTAGGAAATTAATCGGTTTCGCGCCTTCGAAAAGCTGTTACTCTAAAAATCGGAGGTGAATAGCCAGCCGTCGGGTTCGTGTTCGAGTGGCTGCTGAACTTGACGGAACGGATAAGTTAAATACTCTGCCACACCCCATGAATTTCTTCGTTCGTGCCATTCTACTTGTTACTGCTGCCGCCCTGATTTTGCCGGAATCAGGCGTGGCCTCGATCATCTTTCAACCGGGCAAAAAAGCGAAGTTTGTAGCGCCTGGGGACGAAGAAATAAGCGAGACCGCACTAGAGTTGTATCAGATTGGGCAGAGTGCCGAAAAGCAAGGCAACGTGAAACGAGCGATTCACGCGTATAAGGACATTGTGCGGCGGTATCCCAAAGATGCTCTTGCGTCCAGTGCCCTGTATCGCGCGGCGCAGCTGCAGGAACAGCTGCATGATTATCTCCCAGCGGCCGACTCGTATCGCCAGCTGGTCGAAAGATATCCTGCCAGCCCGCACTTCGATGAAGCAATCGAGGCACAGTTTCGCATCGGCGAAATTTATTTGGCCGGGAAGAAGTTGAAAATCCTTGGCATCCCGATTGCGTCGTCGCTGGATCGCGCGGTGACTATTTTCGCTAACGTTGTTCGGACAGCGCCCTACGGAAAGTACACAGCGCGAGCGCAATTTGACATTGGCCTCGCGCGCGAGAAACAGCACGTACCCGAGATGGCAATCGAAGCTTACCAGGCGGTCGTGGACAAATTTCCAAACGAACCGGTGGCGGCGGATGCGCAATATCAGATCGGTTATATCTGGTTTAGTGCGGCGCGAACTGGCACAAAAGATTTTGCAGCCACGACCAACGCCAAAACGGCTTTCCAGGATTTCCTATTTCACTATCCAAACAGTGAGAAAGCAGCACAGGCCCGCGCAAACATGGCGCTTCTCGAGCACAAGGAAACAACTAGTTCCTACGAAGTGGCCAAGTTTTATGACAAACAGAAATATTATCGCGCCGCTGTCATCTATTATAACGAGGTAATTCGTCAGCAGCCAGGATCAATGGAAAGCGATCACGCCAAGAAACGGATCGACGCGTTGCGCGCAAAGGTCGGCGATGCCGCGCTTCAACCTGCTCTTGCGACGGCAGAGGCTGCCAAGAAAAAGGGGAATGCGCGTGAAACACGGATGGCTAAAAGTGGATCGGCAAAGCCGGGTCCGGCAAATAACGAAGCTCCGTTGCCGGCACCGGAGACCGATGTTTCGTTGCCTCCCCCGGCTTCACTCGCACCCGACACCACAACTGCGCCTGCAACCCTGTTGGTTCCACCGAGCACGAGCCCGAGCTCCGATACGTCTCCCGCCCCTGCGACGTCGCCCTCTCCAGAAGCGTCCGCCTCACCGGCGCCGTGAAAGCCTTATTTGCGGCAGTATTTGCCTGCGTCACCCTCAGTGGTTGCCTCGGCTACCACGTCGGGCCGGTAAAGCCATATTACCTTCGGGACGTTCACACAATTGCTGTCCCGACCTTCAAAAACCGCACCCTCGTCCCGCGCATCGAAGTATTGGTCACCGATACAGTTATCAAGCAGCTGCAACAAGATGGGACGTTTCAGGTTGCGAGTGACGGCAACGCAGACGCTACTTTAACCGCCGAGATAGAGCGCATCAACCGAAGCCCGGCGCGTTCCGTGCGGGGTAACGTCCTGGCTACGACCGAGTTTAATCTGGCCTTGGTCGTGAGATACACGCTGATTGGGCGGGACGGTAGCCTGCTGGTGTCGCGGGCCGAGGCTGTTGGAGCGACCAGCTTTTTTGTTGGTACGGATGTGACTACAGATGAGCGGCAAGCATTGCCCCTCGCTACCGAAGACCTTGCCACCAGGTTAGTCAGCCAGCTGAGCGAGGGCTGGTGATGACTGATGAAAGGTGAAGAACGGCTTTGGTCGATCCTCAATGACAAACTTGATAATCTGCGTATTGCCAATCGTTTGCCTGAGGCAATTCGCATTGCTGAAACGGCGCTCGAAATTGCCAAGCGCGCTTTTCCAGGGGCCGGGATGCCGCTGGCGACCAGCTTCGAAAAGTTAGGGCAGCTCCTCGATCAAAGCGGAGACCGTGCTGCGGCCAGAGCGCATCTGCTAAAGGCACATGCGATCCTGGAGAAGGTAAAACCACCGGATCAGCGCGCCATCTTCCGCTCCGCCCGTCGGTTGGCGTTCTTATGCGATAATCTCGGTCAAACAGAGGAGGCGATCGGCTTCTACGAGAAAGCGATCGCGGCGGGTACTCAATTTGAAGACCTCCCTTACTCAGATCTGGGCACGATGTTAAACAATATTGCGCTTATCTTCCGCAAGTCGGGGCGGCAGAAAGCGGCGGAACCCTACTATCTGCATGCTTTGCAGATTTACGAGAAGCAGCTGGGGCCCGATCATGCCGATGTAGCGTCAGTCCTAAACAATCTGGCCGTCTTTTACACTAACGAACGCCGGTACACGGAGGCGGAGAAAATACACCTTCGTGCGCTGGCTATTCGCGAGAAACTTTACTCGTCCGCGCACCCGGACATTGCACAATCAAAGTGCAACCTTGCGGTGCTCTATCATTCGCGTGGCGATTACGAGAAAGCAGCTGAGTTTTATCGCGCTTCACTCAAGACTTGGGAGGAGACAAACGAAAAGCCCTCCGAAGACTATGAGATTGTCGTCTCGAATTACGCCGATCTTTTGCGTTCTCTCGGCCAGGTGCGTAAGGCGCACCAATTGGAAATCCGTGCGCGCAAGAGGCGCTCAGGCTAATTTTTAACTACTGATCGCTCGCCCTCCTGTCACAAGATCAACATCGTTGGTTTAACCTTGCAGCTTACACGCGCATGCGCATTGTAGCGGCCACTGCCTTTTGCTCGCGTGGCGGAATTGGCAGACGCGTACGGCTCAGGACCGTATGGGGAAACCCGTGGAGGTTCGAGTCCTCTCGCGAGCACTCCTAGCGGAGTAGCAGGAACGAAGAGCTGTCAGTTCGAAAATGGGCTGACTTACTTCTTCGCAGCTTTCCTTCTTGCTGCCCAGCGTGCTTTCATTAGCTGGGAAAGTCTTTTCCGTCCGGCGGCAGTGATTCCACCCTTCTTCCTGGCGGGAGTTGTTTTTCTGCCCGCCTTTAGCTTTGCCCAGCGAGCTCTGGCGGCAGCCGCAAGTTTCGCCCGAGTCGCGGCCGACATCCGTCGGCGGCCTCCGGGGCTTGAGGAGCTTGCCGGAGCACCTCTCAGGATTGAGGACAGACGTCTTTCCAACGCATCGATTTGCCGGCGAACCGAAACGGCTTCTTCTAAAGCTGCAACAGATATATCCATGAATGGTGAGATAGCCGGAGTTGGGTGCCATGGCAATCAACTTTTGCAACAAATCAAATGTTCCAAAGTTTTGCCGCGGCTTCCGTGCGTTACTACATCTGGGTAATAACCAGAAAAAGGAGGAGCGGTTGTAGAATTGCAAGTTCATAGTGAGTCCGTTTATGATGACGAACGCCAGTATCGCGACACAACCCGAGCGGGTCCGGCAGATGTTCGCGTCCATCGCTCGACGCTACGACCTAGCGAATCACATACTCAGTTGCGGCGCGGATTTTTATTGGCGAAAACGTGCCGCGGAAATAGTCGGCAGCTGGCAGCCGAAGAAAATTGTCGATCTTGCCACGGGCACTGGAGACTTGGCACTCGCGCTACAAAGAAAATTACCGGCTGCGGAAATTGTTGGAGTTGATTTTCTGCCGGAGATGTTGGAGCTGGCGAAGCAGAAAGGCGTGCGGCAAACCATTGTGGCTGACGCGATGAGACTGCCATTTGCCAATTCTTCGTTTGATTGCGTGACAGTTGCCTTTGGTTTGCGCAACATGGAAGAGTGGGGCGGAGCGCTGCGCGAAATGGCGCGCGTGCTTAGAACCACTGGCCATTTGCTTGTTCTTGAGTTTTCTCTCCCTCGATTGTCGATCCTTCGCGGCTTTTACCGCTTTTATCTGCATCGATGCCTGCCGCTTCTCGGTTCCTTTCTCACCTGGCAACAGAAGGCTTATGATTACTTAGGCGAATCAATCGAGGAATTTCCGAGCGGCCAGCCCATGCTTCAATTGATGGAAGCCAATGGCTTCGGCAATGCTATTGCAGAACCGCTCAGCGGCGGCATCGTGACGATCTATACGGCGGATAGGTAGGGGCGAAGCGATTGACTTCAATCGCCCTACCTGGGCGTCGCTGTAGGCGTTGCGCTCATTGACGAAACCGATGATGCGCTCGCGCCGCCTGCTGGCGTAGGACTCCCCGGCACAACGGCAAGCGGCAACCGGAGCGTGTTAAAATCGGGATCGCTGACGACAAACGTGCCTTCGCGTTCCTCTGCACGCGCGAACCATGTTCCGTCGCCGTCCTTGCTGCCAATCAAGAGCTTGTGAGAGCTCTTGTCGTCTAGCGAAGTGGTGAATGTGATCGCGAGCTGCGGTTTATCGAAGCCTTGCTGCGGCGCGGTTGCCGCGACCCAGCGCACCGCATGCAAGTTCGACAACGTGGTAAGCAACGATTCTAGATTCGTCTGGTTAATCGATCCGCCTCCGTTCACCCAGGTCCATTCACCTTTCGCGTTGCGCACAAGTGATGACTCATTGTTTGCAGCCACGCTCAAACGATGAATCTGCTCCGGTTTAAATTTAAAGATCCACAACTCCTGCCACTGCAAAGGATCAGTGGAAAGTCGGTCTAGCAGGCTGCGGCGGACCGCGACAACGAACGGTTCATCGCCAAGCCGCGCGTAAACATTATCGCCATCTGCTTTTCCAAAAACAATGGTAGCAAAGGGCTGCTCACCCGCTTTGGTCTCGGCAGTATTCTCCGAGGCGAAGGAACTGAACGTCAATTGCAGTTGCGGTTTATCGAGGCCGTATTTCGGCAAATTGGAGGCGACGTCTTCAACGAATCGTGTCAGCTGCTCATTTTGTAACGTCTCGATGAGACGCCGCACCTCCCCGGAATTTGCCGGCGCGTTCTTCCGGCTGACGATCGTCCAGTTCTCACCTTTGCGCGCCAGCACGGTCTTGCCCTTACCCGGAGCATCAATTGTGATCCGATCAAGAATGTTTGTGTCGATCCGGACCAAATGGCGATCGCGCAAGTCATTTGGTTTGGTGTCGAGAACCTCCTCGATCTTCTTTGGCAGCGTGTAAACGAATCCACGCGGGGCGAACCGCACATACAGCTGGTCTTTTTCTTTTTCCGGCACACCGCCGATCTGCAGCAGCTGTCCCCGTTTATCTTCCTGTGTAAATAGCGTGATCGCGCCGCGCGGTTCCGCCAATCCATAAGCGTGGAGATCGCCGTGGTCGTCAGCCACGAATTGCTGAATACGGGCGGTGGTGACCTGCGCGATCAGATCCGCAATTTTTTGATCATCGCCGCGCGCGCGAAGCGGCTTCACGATATCCCAGTGATCGCCTTTTTTCTGAAGCTCCATTTCACCGGCAGGCGTCTTGAGTACAACGCGCGTAATCTGCGCAGTGATTAGGTCGGTTAATTTTCGGTCGCGAAACTCTTCCGGCTTTTTATCGACATCCTTCTTAACCGATTGTCCGGCGAGAAAAGTTTCTTTCGAGTTATCAAAACGCACATACATCCTGCCTTCCAGGACCGCGTCTTTTCCGAACAGAATTTCGGGCGGTCTATCTTGGCCGACTAATTTGAGCTTCAGCTTCGGCTTGTTCAGGCCGTACTCGTTCAGTTTGTTTTTGTCGGCCTCGATTTCTTTTGCCGGAATCGTCCCGTCCTTCTGCCAGTTCTCCAAGTCTGACAGCAGATTCTCGATCAAAGAAGCGTCTGCCTGGTCTTTGATCGGCGTCTCGAGGCGCCATTTGTTGTCGCGGCGCCGCATCTCGATTTTTTCGTCGCCATTTTGAATG
>Ga0209155_1000106_pt1 | contig 35013 bp, 33 predicted proteins | sample GraSoiAngelo_122_FD_185879 | JGI IMG/M metagenome (GOLD analysis project Ga0209155, IMG submission 185879) | Grasslands soil microbial communities from the Angelo Coastal Reserve, California, USA - 14_0927_02_20cm (SPAdes) (version 2) | ecosystem: Environmental > Terrestrial > Soil > Grasslands ... | reverse complement strand
CCGATCAAGAACGTGATCAAGATGCTGGTGCCGAAGGTGGATTCGGACGGGAATGAGCTGGGCGGCGTTCCCACCGTGCTGCGCGATGCCCCGCTCGGCACGTATCTAGGCTGGAACATCACCGCCGGCCCCGGCGACCCCAACTATGACGGGCGGCCGTTCCACGCCGGGCAGACCTGCAACTACGTCGGCGGCATGGTGCCGTTCGCGAAGAAGACGTCAGACAAAGCGGCGGACGACCTGCGGCCATCCCTGGAAGAGCGTTACGGGACGCACGGCAAGTACGTCGCCGCGGTCAAGGCTGCAGCGGATAACGCCGCTTGCCAGGGGTATCTGCTTGCAGGGCCGGACGCGAAGGCGATGGGCGCCAAGTGCACGACGTCGATCCCCGCGGGTTTCCCGGATGACTGGGCGCAGCTCGTGACCGCGGCGCAGAACAGCAACGTCTGCAACCAGCCTGGCGACGGCGGCAAGTGCAATCCTGCCGGGCCCTGACGCTCGACGATGCGGTCCTAGTGACGAAGGGGGCGGCTCGCGAGGGCCGCCCCTTTGTTCGACCTACTTCACCGTTGCGGTGAAGACTTCCTCCATCTTGATCCCGCGCGAGCACCCGGGCGCGGGATCGAGGTTGGCCCGGCTGTCGACCCACAACGGATGGGCGACGCCGCCGTAGGAGGCGACGCCTGCGTAATCGCCCTGCTGATTGCCGTAGTTGATCCCGACGCAGGGAAAGACGCCGTTGCAGTCGTGCTCGTTCGACGTCGCATTACTGACGCGGATGTCCGCGGCGAAGCTGGCGGCGCCGTCGTTCGAGCGGGCCAGATAGAAGTCGGTTCCGTAGCGCTGTCCGGTGGTGTCGTTGCGCGTGTCGTAGAACGCGATCACCACCTGGCCGGTCACTGCGTCGACTGCGAGCCAGTGGTTGAACCGGTCGACGGCGAACGGGAGTCGGTCGCCGACCGCCCGCGCCGCCGACCAGGTCGCGCCGCCGTCGCCCGAGGTCGACAGGAAAATGTCGGTCCCCATGTCGCCTACGTCCATCCACGAACAATACAGGCGCCCGCGGTTTGGACCGGCGGATCGGTCCGTGTCGCAAGCGGGGTACACGAGCGCGCGCCGGCTGAACTCCGCCGGGATTCCGGCATCGAAGGGAATCGTCTTGGGAGAGATGACGACCTGCGGCGAGAAGGTGGCGCCGCCGTCGAGCGAGCTGGAGAAGGCGATGGTGTTCGCTGCGTAATCGTTCCAGGCTACGTACAGCTCGCCGTTCGGACCGACGAACGGGATCGCCCCGATGGCACGGCCGGGTCCGTGCGGCTCGTCGGCGCGGGCCACGCTGAAACTGGCGCCGGAATCCTTGGATCTCGCGACCAGCACACCGCCGCCCGTTGCCGAGCCGCCAGCTGCGGCGTCCCAGGCAATGTAGACGCGGTCGCGGAAGGGCGAGCCCGCGGTGCGGTCAGCGGTGATCATTGGCTTGTCGTTGAAGTGATCGGTGCCACCCGAGAACCAGAAGAACGTCGCCTGCGGCCAGGTACGTCCGCCGTCGGTGGAGCGCGCGACCGCCATTTGTGTGCCGTTGATCCCGTTGCCGTGACCGAAGAACACGACGATGTATCCGTAGAAGAGGTTCCCCTTCGAGTCGAAGGCCAGCGTCGGGTCGGAGCCGAAATCGATGCCATTGGTCCCCTTGGCCGGCGGCAACGGTAGATCGGCTCCGCCCCAGCTCTTGCCGGCGTCGCTCGAGAAGTAAGCGCGCATGGGCAGGCGGAAGATCTCGTTCGATCCGCCGGCGATCACCTTCGTGTCCTTCATCGTGATGTACGTCTCGGACTGTGGTCCGCATTCGTTCGAGACGTCTACGTTCGTGCCGTACGCGATCGACTGCGTGGCGTCGCCCACGGCGAGCGCGCCGCCGTTCTGGATGTACTGGTATTTGTCCCACCAGGTGGGATCCTTTGGGTCGAGTCCTGCTTGTGCCGATGAAGTGATGACGAGCGCGGCGAGCGCCGCGAGGAAAGTCAGGTTCCGCATGATGACGGCTCCGGGTGCAAAGGGGCCGGCAGCATGAATCATTTGTCGAGTTGGCCGGCATGAGACCTTAGTCGGAGCGACCGGCAACGCCCTCGCGTGTCGCGACGTCTACTGCATACGCGAAGGATCGCGCGGGCCGCCCGGCGACCGCGGCGGCGGATCGGAGTACTCGTATCCGGCGGCGCTCATCGCTTCGGTGATGTAGGCCATGATCCGCTTGTCGAAATAGGCGCACATCAGGGCGCTGGCGGCGAGGGCGTTCGGCGGTGGATCGCCGTGAATATGCGGCAACCAGCTCTCCAGCCTGCCATCGGCGCGGAGCACCAGGGCAGCATCGAAAGGGGCAATCCGGATGGTCGTTTTCATCTCTTCCTCCTTGCGCGCGAGGATGGCAGGAGGGTCCGACACGCGGCGCTCCCCGTCCGTCGATGGACACGTTAGGATACGTGGTCGAGGAGGATGCAAACGATGAGGATTCACTCGCGCTGGCTCGTGGGGGCATCGCTCATCGCCTTGGTCGGAGTGGCCACCGGTTGCGTCCACACGCCACCTTCTCCCGTCGCGAAAGACGAGAAGCCGAAGATGGAGAGGATTCTCGTGACCGGTTCCCACATTCCGCGCACGGTCGAGATGCGCTCCGGGCTGGCGAACACGATTTCGCCGGTTCGGATCTATACGCGCGATCAGCTCAGCGACACCGGCCGGTTTTACGATCCGGCTACGGCCCTGCGCGCGCTCGATCCCTCGCTCACGTACTGACCGACGAACCTGTTCCGCTATGGCGTTTGCGACTCCGTGAGCGGGATGGGGAAGGCGGCGTGGATGACGTCATCCGTCGTGTCGATCGCGACGTGGGTGGCGTCCAGCTTTCCGTAGCGACGCAGGTCGATCCAGCGGTGCCCTCCCTCGAACAGCAGCGAGTACCGCTTCTGCTTGAGCAACTCGTCGAGAATATTGCTGGGGTTCAAGCCGCTGGACGCCGCGAGGCCGCCCGACTGCACCCGGATGAGGTCGATGTCCGCAATCGCCGGGCCGGTGTTGTTCAGCGCGATGTTTGCTTCCGCCCCGATGAAAGTCTGATAATGCGTAATATCTTTTGAGTATCGAACTGCGGGCGTTGGCGGAACCGTGCCATTGCTGCATTCTGCGACCCCCTCTGCGGGAGGTCGCATGCGAATCCTGCTGCTGGTCGCGTCGTTTGTCGTTTCCTTCAGTGCCCGCGCCATCACCCTCGACGAGCTCTTGGCAAAGAACCTCGCCGCCCGCGGCGGCGCCGCGAACGTGCAGAAGCTCAAGACGCTTCGTCTCACCGGGCGCGCCGTCTTCTCCGGCATGGGACGCCGCGGATCTGCGATCGAGATGGCGTGGGCGCAGGTACAGACGCGTCCGGGCCATTTTCGCTCGGAGGTGACGCGACAGGGACTCACTGCGGTGCAGGCCTGGAACGGGAAGGAAGGGTGGAAGCTGTCGCCATTCCGCGGCCGCCGCGAGCCGGAGCGCGCCTCGCAGGATGACGCGCGCGCGCTCGCCCAGGACGCCGACATCGAAGGCCACCTCATCTCCTGGCGTGAGAAAGGAAGCCGGGTGGAGTACCTGGGCGTCGAAGACGTCGACGGCACGCCCGCGCACAAGATCCGCGTCGCCCTGAAGGACGGCGACGTGCAATACGTCTTCCTCGATCCGGACGCGTTTCTCGAGATCCGCATCGTCAACGAACGTCGCGTGCGCGGCAGCGAGCAGGTCACCGAAGCCGACCTCGGCGCATACGGCCTGGTGGCCGGCGTCTGGATTCCCACCTCGATCAACCAGGGCCGCAAAGGCGCTCCGAGGACGGCGCACTTCATCGTCGAGAAGGCCGAGGCGAACGTGCCCGTCGACGACCGCGTCTTCGAGTATCCGCAGGGCACCATCGGTCGCGAGATTGTCGCCGGTCCGGACGCGCGTCCGCCTTCCTTCGAGGCGCCGCCGGCCCCGCCGATGGCCAAGGTCTCGTTCGATGAAGGCGTCATCTCCGGCCTGGACGCGCGAAACATCGGGTCCGCCACCATGAGCGGCCGCGTTTCCGCCGTTGCGGCAGCGAACGTCGACGGCAAGACGCTGGTCTACGTCGGCGCCGCCAGTGGCGGCGTTTGGAAGAGCCAGGACGGCGGCACCCGCTTCGTGCCGGTCTTCGACAAGCAGCCGGTCCAGTCGATCGGAGCCATCACCATCGATCCGCGGGACCCGCGCACGGTGTGGGTCGGTACCGGGGAGACCTGGACGCGCAACTCCGTCTCCATCGGCGACGGCATCTACAAGTCCACCGATGCGGGCGAGACCTGGGCGCACATGGGGCTGGCCGAATCCGAGCGGATCGCGCGGATCGTGGTGCATCCCAAAAGCTCCAACGTCGTCTATGCGTGCGTCACGGGAAAGCTCTGGAGCGACAGCAAGGAGCGCGGCGTCTACCGAACCACCGACGGCGGCAAGACCTGGTCCCTCATCCTCAGCTACGTGGGAAACGCCTCGACGGGCTGCTCGAGCCTGACGTTGGATCCGCAGAATCCGGACGTGCTCTTCGCCGGCACCTGGGACTTCCGCCGCAAGGGCTGGACGTTCCGCTCGGGAGGAGACGGGCCGAACGCGCCGAGCGGCAGCGCACTTCTCCGCACCGCCGACGGCGGCAGGTCCTGGAAGACCATCGACGGCAACGGGCTGCCGCCCCATCCTTGGGGGCGGGTGGAGGTCGTCATCGCGCCCTCGTCACCGAAGCGCGTCTACGCGTTCATCGAATCCGAGCATTCCGCGCTCTACCGCTCCGACGACGGCGGCACCAAGTGGGCTGCGCTCGATCGCAGTCAGTCCATGGTCTGGCGGCCCTTCTACTTCGCGCGGCTGGTCGTCGATCCCACCAATCCCGACCGCCTCTTCAAGACGAACCTCAACCTGATCGTCAGCGAGGACGGGGGTCGCAGCTTCTCCGACGCCAGCGGAGGATCGCACGGCGACTGGCACGATCTCTGGATCGACCCGCAGAATCCGAAGCACGTCATCGGCGGCGACGACGGCGGGCTCTGGCAGTCCTTCGACGGCGGGAACCGGTGGTGGAAGCAGGAGAACCTTCCGATCTCGCAGTTCTATCACGTGGCTCTCGACGGAGCGGACCCCTACCACGTCTACGGCGGGCTGCAGGACAACAGTACCTGGGTGGGCGACTCCGCCTACGGCGGCGGAGTCAGCAACCGGCGCTGGGAGAACCTCTACGGCGGTGACGGATTCTGGGCAGTGCCCGATACCTCCGATCCGGAGGCGGTCTACGTCGAATCGCAGGGCGGCTTCATCGGGCGCGTCGATCGCCGGACGATGTCGTCGCGCGACGTGCAGCCGAAGGCCTTGTACAAGGAGAAGCTGCGCTTCAACTGGAACGCGCCCATCGCCGCGAGCCCGACGCAGAAGGGCGTCGTCTACATCGCGGCGCAGTTCCTCTTCCGTTCCAGGGATCGCGGCGACACGTGGGAGCGCATCTCGCCCGATCTCACCACCAACGATCCGGAGAAGCAGCGCCAGGAAGAGTCGGGCGGCATCACCGTCGACAACTCCTCGGCGGAGGCCCACACGACCATCACCGTGATCAGCGAGTCCCCGCGCGACGCGAACACCATCTGGGTCGGCACCGACGACGGCAACGTCCAGCTCACCCGGGACGGGGGAGGGCACTGGACCAACGTCGCCGGAAACGTCTCCGGCTTGCCGAAAGCGAGCTGGGTCTCGTGGGTCGAGGCGAGCCGCTTCGAGCCGGGAACGGCGTACGCGGCGTTCGACCGGCACAACTTCGGGGACATGACGCCGTGGGTGTACCGCACGCAGGACTTCGGGAAGACATGGATGCGCATCGGCGGTCCATCCGCTCCCTTGCGCGGTTATGCGCACGTGATCAAGGAGGACACGCTGAAGAAGGACCTGCTCTTCCTCGGAACCGAGCTGGGACTCTTCATCTCCGTGGACGGAGGCAGGAACTGGGCGGAGTTCCGCGGCGGCGAGTTCCCGCGCGTGGCGGTGCGCGATCTCCAGATCCATCCCCGCGACGGCGATCTGGTGCTGGCGACGCACGGACGCGGCATCTGGATCGTCGACGACCTGACGCCGTTGCGCGCGCTCTCGAACGACGTGCTGGCGAAGGACGTGGCGTTCGTTTCCGGACGTCCATCGCAGCAGCGCCTGTTCGCGGGCGGCGGCTGGTCGGAGGGCGACGCCACGTTCATAGGCGAGAACCCGCCGAGCGGCGCCCTCATCACCTACTACCAGCGGGCGCGGCACCTCTATGGGCCGATCGAGCTGGAAGTGCTGGACGGCCAGGGGAAGCTCGTCGATGCCATCCCGGCGAGCACGCGGCGGGGCCTCAACCGGGTGACGTGGACGATGCAGCACAAGCCGCCCCGCGTCCCCCGCGCGGCGACGGTGACGAACTGGGGCTCTCGCGGTCCTCGCGTGATGCCCGGGACGTACACCGTGCGGCTGCGCAAAGGCGACAAGGCCGTGGAGTCGCGCATCGAGATCGCGCTCGACCGGCGGGCCACCTACTCGCCCGATGACCGGCGCAAGAACTACGACGCGGCGCTCAAGGTGGTGGCGCTGTTCGGCGACATGAGCACGCTGATCGATCGCATCGACGCGGCGCAGAAGGGCACGGCGGAACGGACGGGGAAGCTGGCGAAGGGTGACCCCCTGGTGCCGCGGCTTGCGGCCGTGCGTGAGAAGCTCGAAGAGGTGAGGAGGAAGATCGTCACCACCAAGGAGGGCGGGGCGATCACCGGCGAAGAGCGCATCCGCGAGCACACCGATTATCTGTACGGAGCGCTGCTGCGGTACGAAGGGAAGCCGGCGGAGTACCAGGAGGCGCGCATCGGCGCTTTGCGGCGGGAGTTGGACGACGTCCAACGCGACTTCGATCAGCTCGCGGCGACGGAGGTGAAGGCGCTGGATGCCGCTCTGCAGGAGCGCAGCCTGGCTCCGATCCCCACGACGGCGGCGGTGGAGACGCCGCGCCCGACGACTGCGGCGCGGGAGCAGTAAACGCGAGCTCCGATTTCTGGCTCGATCGGCCCTCGTGGCGGACAATGTCTCTCACCGCGACCGCGGGAGCGACATGGAGATCCTCTTTTTACTTGTCGGGCTGCTTTTCATCGCCTTCGGGTTGCTCGTCCTTGCCGCTGAAGTCCGCACACGGCGTGGCGCCTGCGAGGTGCGTGGCGAAGTGGTCGGATTTTCGACGGCGGAGGGTGGCGCGTCTGGTGCCAGGTATTTCCACGCGGTGGCGCAATACGTGGGGCTCGACGGCGCCACCCGGTACCTCGAAGGCTCCGTCGGCTCTTCGTCGCCGCTCGACTCCGTCGGCGACGCCGTCACCGTGCTCGCTCAGCCAGACGATCCGGAAAAGGCCGTCATCAAGTCGCCGCTCTCATACATTCTCGGAGCCGTCGTCGTTCTCATGGGGCTCGCGTCGTGCGTCATCTTCTTCGCCATCTTCCGGATCAGCACCTTCTCCGTTGCCGGAGCGGTGGTGGTCGTGAGCTGTGGCGCCTGGAAGCTCCACGGCGCAATCCGCGACAAGCCCCTGTCCCTCGCGGCCTGGAGGGATTACAAGGCCAGGCTCCTTCGCGCACGCATCTTTACGGACGCGACCAAGGGACAAATCCCGTGGGCGGACCCAGCCGCCTTGCGGACCGCCGTGGCGAACCAGAAAGCGGCGAACCGCTTTGCGATTCCATTTTTTCTTCTCTCCGGCGTGGGCCTGGTCCTTCTCGGGAGTCACCTCCGCAAGCAGACCGAGTCTTTCCTCGAGCGAGCCGTACCGGCCGCCGGCGTCGTGGTCGACATGGTCGCAAACGACTCGGGCGATACCACCACCTATGCGCCCATCGTGGCGTTCGAGGACCACGGGCGAACGTACAGGTTCAAGGATTCCGTCGCTTCCAATCCGCCGTCCCATCGAATGGGCGAGGCCGTTCGCGTGCTCTACGATCCCGGTCGTCCCGCGGATGCGCGCATCGATCGCGGTCGGTGGAACAAGGTCATCCCGATCCTGGTGGCCATCTCTGGCGGCCTGTTTTGCGCGCTGGGGATCTGGCTCGTCTGCCGGCGCTCCTGACGCGATTCCCGGAGTGGTGCATCAGGGCAGAACGCCGAGCTCATCCAGGCTGGCATCGAGCTCGGCGGCGTCGCGATAGACGCGGTAGGCGCCGGCCGCCAGCAGCTCGTCGGCGCCGTACCCGCCCGTCAGCAGACCCACGCTGAACATCCGCCCACGCCGTGCGGCGAGCAGATCCCAGACCGCGTCTCCGACGACGTAGCACTCCTCGGCCGGCACCGACAGCCGCTTCGCCGCCATCACGAACAGATCCGGTTCCGGCTTGGCCCGCGCGACGTCACCGCGGTCGACGACGACGGTCGTCTGCGGAACGGACAACGCTTCGAGGGATGCGTCGATCTCGGGATGGCGGCCAGAGGTCGCGATCGCGTGCGGAACGCCCACCTCGCGCAGCCGTTGCAGCAGTTGGGCGGCCCCGGGAAGCGGCCGCCGCGTCTGCGCGAGGGAGCGGAAGATCTCGCCATGGCGCGCCTGCAGCCGCTCCGCTTGCGCCGCCGAGAGCGGCCGGCCCACTTCGCGCGAGACGGCGCGCGTGAACAGGCCACCGCTCATTCCGATGCGCCGGTGGATCTTCCACCCGTCGATGGTCATCCCCGCTTCTTCCAGCGCCTGCTGCCAGGCGACCACGTGCGGATAGACCGTATCGACCAGGGTGCCGTCGAGATCGAAGATGAGTGCCCGCATGGCGCGGAGGCTACGATAGTTCCTAGGTTAGGGCATGCCGAACACAGCCTACGACCAGTTCAAGGAGCATGAGGGCAAGCGCTATACCGGCATGAAGATCGGCCGCGGTCACAAATGGAAGTACGAGGCCGGGGACTGGGCGGAGAAAAAGGTCACGCCCGACAAGTGGGAGTTCCAGTATTCGGTCGTCAAGCGGCGGAAGGGACGGGCGCCGGAAGGCTCGGGTGCGCCCCTCGGCACGGCTTACAACTGGTACATCCTCGCGCACCAGGTGGTCACCAAGCTCGACGCCAACAGCTATACGACCGAGATGGCGGGCATGAAGTACAAGCTTGCGCACAAGCGCGCCGACAAGACGACCTGGAGCGCGAGCGACCGCGCGCAGCGGAAGCGGTTGGTCCAGATCCTCCGCGAGATGATCGGCGAGCTCGAGCAACAGTCCGCGGAACCTGCTGCCCCGCAAAAACCGCAGCCAGTGAAGGCGAAATTGCCGCGCAAGGCCTCGCGTCATCGGGTCCGGCCCGCACGGCGACATCGGCGCGCAACGAGGCCTCTCGTCCGCCGTTCGGCGACGGCGTCGCGATAAGCTATTCTCCGGCAACCATCTGGTTGACAGAGTCAACTGATTGGCTCCACACTCCGGGCCATGGTCCGGCAGCTCCAGTCCAGTGCTCTCGACGATTGCGTGCAAGCCGTTCGTCGGTTCAACCGCTTCTACACGCGCAAGATTGGCGTCCTCCAGGAAGGCCTGCTGGAAAGCTCGCTCTCGCTCACCGAGGCGCGCGTGCTCTACGAACTCGCGCACCGCACAGATGCGACCGCCACCGACCTGCGCGGTGAGCTCGGTCTCGACGCCGGCTACGTGAGCCGGATCCTGCAGAGCTTCCAGAAGCGGGGCTGGATCCAGCGCAAGCCGTCGAAAGAGGACGGCCGCCGCCATCTGCTCTCCTTGACCCGCTCGGGTCGCACAGCGTTCGAGCCGCTGGATGCGCGGTCGAACGACGAGGTGCGCCGCCTGGTCGGCGCCATCGCCCCCTCCGACGCGACGCGGCTGCTCCAGGCCATGCGGACGATCGAGGGCGTGCTCGAGCCAAAGTCCAAGTCGCCTTCGCCGTACCTCCTGCGGACGCATCGCCCTGGCGACATGGGCTGGGTCGTATACCGTCATGGCGTCCTCTATTCGGAGGAATGGGGATACGACGAGCGCTTCGAAGCGCTGGTGGCGCAGATCGTCGGAGAGTTCGTGCAGCGATTCGATCTGGCCCGTGAGCGCTGCTGGATCGCCGAGAAAGACGGCGAGCGTGTTGGCTCCGTGTTCCTGGTGCGGAGCTCGAAGCGCATCGCCAAGCTGCGGCTGCTGCTGGTCGAGCCGCAGGCGCGCGGCCTGGGGATCGGAAAGCGCCTCGTCGACGAATGCATCCGTTTTGCGCGCCAATGCCGGTACGACAAGCTGGCGCTCTGGACGCAGAGCGAGCTGAAAGCGGCGCGCCGTATCTATGAGCAGGCCGGGTTCCATCTGGCGGGAACCGAGCGGCACCAGAGTTGGAGCCGCGACGACCTGGTCGCGGAAACGTGGGAGCTGAAGCTCGGTTGAGTCCCTGCGGGGTATAAGGAGCTCATGGTTACGGGAAGCTGTCACTGCGGAGGGACGAAGGTCGAAGTCAGCGTGGCGCCGTCGTCCGTCACGTCCTGCAACTGCACGTTCTGTTCGAAACGAGGGGCGCTCTGGGCGTACTACGACCTGGACCAGGTGAGACTCGTCGCGGACGAGCACAGGGCCAGGTACCAACGCCCCGGTCGTCCGGTCGCTCACCATCACTGCGCAGTGTGCGGGTGCAGCACATGGAGCGATTCCCCGGTCTGGGTCGACGGCAAGCCGCACCCGACGCAGCGGCGCCTGCTGGTCAACGCGCGATTGTTCGATGATTTCGATCTTGCGGCCGTACCGGTGCGGCATATCGACGGCCGTACCGGCTGGTGAGTTAGACTGGGGTCGAGGTATCCCGCATGTGCAGGTCCCACGCTCATGTCCGTCTGGCGTTCTTCGCGGTGCTCCTGGTCGCCTGCAAGACCGGAAGCCCGAACACGGCGATCGGCGCCGCCGTCACGACCGCCGCCGGGCTCAGCGCATCCGTAGCCAATCGCGCGGCAGGTGGGTGCTATGCAATCTGCACCGCCGGGACCGTCTGCAATACGAGGACCGGCCTCTGTGACCGTGAGGCGTGCGACGGAAGGTGCGGAGCCGGTGAGGTCTGCGAGGAAACCTTCAATGGAAGCAAGTGCGTCGCAGGCACGACGGGGGTCGTGACGAAGGCCGACCGTAGCGGAGTCGTCATTCCCGTCGCGCCGATCGTGCAAGCGCCGGACTCCAATCACGCCTCGCCTACCATCGTACCGGCGGCGGAGCAGCGCGACCCACGGAAGTGAGCGTGCGCTACAGCATCCAGCCGAGGCGCAGGTGGAGCGAAGGCAGGGGGTAGGTTGCGCCCAGATCCGCGAGGTTGTCCACCCGGTTCCGGACGTCCGCAGTGGCGCCGGGCGGCACCGTCACCGTGCGATCGGAGATGAGCTTCAACTGGATGCCGAGATCGAAGCCGATGACGAAGCCGGGATCGAACCGCCACATCCACCCCACACGCGGGGTCGCGTACCACGTCGTGAGGTCCACGGTTGCCGTCTGCGGCCCGAAGGCGGTGTTCTCGGTCACTGCACCCTTGAGCGCTTGATGCCCGAACGATGAACCGACGAAAAATCTGCCGCGGAACAGGAACACCCGCAGATCCAGATCGAACGCGTTGAATTGGTCGAGTCGGGCATCGGTGGACCCGCCCTTCGCGCCGGCCAGCTCGAGCAGCGGATTGGCGATGAACGCTGGAAAGTCGCTGTATCCAATCCCGACGGCGAAGAGATCGACGATGCGCACCAAGACTTCGGCGTCGATCGGTCTCGGCAGGCTGACGACTCCGAGCATCGCCGCGACGTGCACCGGACCCGAATCCTTCTCGTCGCGTCGATCCTGGGCGCTCGCGGAGAGGGGGAGACAGACGAGCAGCGCGGCCACTGCGACTCGATCGGGCATTGCGCCCTCAAAACATGCTCGTCGAGCGCGCGCGTCCGGCCTCGACTTCTGGTTGTTCGGGTGTTGACGCAGTTCGGTAAGCCTGGCCTTCCGGGATCCGGTATGCTCGGCGCACACTCGGAGATTGCGCATGGCGCCAGGGGAAGCGCTCACCCAGATCGGCTTCGGCCGCACCGCAAGGCGCGACCGGTGGTGGACGTCGCCGCTGCTCACCTTCCTCGGCCTCGGCTCGTTCGTCGTCTACACCACCTGGGCGGCGCTCCAGGGCAAGCACTACGCCTACGGCAACTACCTCTCGCCGTTCTATTCGCCGGTCCTGTTCGGCGACGCTCCCCACGCCTGGTTCGGACCCCAGCCGGGGTGGTGGCCAGGGTGGCTGCTCTTCACGCCCGCAATCCTCATTCTCTGGGCGCCCGGCGGGTTCCGACTCACCTGCTACTACTACCGCGGCGCGTACTACAAAGCGTTCTGGGCCGACCCGCCCTCGTGCGCGGTGAGCGAGCCCCGCGCGCGCTACCGCGGCGAGGCCTCATTGCCGCTCGTCCTGCAGAACGCGCACCGCTACTTCCTCTACCTGGCGTTGCCGTTCCTGCTCATTCTCGCGCACGACGTCTGGAAGGCGATGTGGTTCGAGGGCCCGTCGGGACAACGCTTCGGAATCGGCCTTGGCACGCTGGTCCTCGCCGCCAACGTCGTTCTCCTCGGCGGGTACTCTCTCGGCTGCCACTCCCTGCGCCACGTGGTGGGCGGAGGTCTCGACCGGCTTTCCGGCTCGCCAGCGCGGCGCACCGCGTACGACTGCGTGAGCTGCCTCAACCGGGGGCACATGTCCTGGGCCTGGGCCAGCCTCTTCGGCGTGGCGCTCGCCGATCTCTATGTGCGGCTTTGCTCGATGGGGGTCCTCAGAGACTGGAGGATCCTCTGAGCGCGCAGGTACAGACCCACGAGCACGACGTTCTCGTGATCGGCGCGGGGGGCGCCGGCCTGCGAGCGGCCATCGAGGCTTCGGCCGCAAAGGTATCCGTCGGGCTGGTCTGCAAGTCGCTGCTCGGGAAGGCGCACACCGTGATGGCCGAGGGCGGCATCGCGGCGGCCCTCGCCAACGTCGACGAACGCGACAGCTGGAAGGTCCATTTCGCCGACACCATGCGCGGCGGGCAGTACGTCAACAACTGGCGCATGGCCGAGCTGCACGCCAAGGAATCTCCCGACCGCGTGCGCGAGCTCGAGGCCTGGGGAGCGCTCTTCGATCGAACAAAGGACGGCCGCATCCTGCAGCGCAACTTCGGCGGACATCGCTATCCGCGGCTGGCTCACGTGGGCGATCGGACCGGCCTGGAGATGATTCGTACCTTGCAGGACCACGGCATCCACCAGGGGATCGACGTGCACATGGAGTGCACGGTCGTCACTCTGCTGCAGGACGGCGACCGCGTCTGCGGCGCCTTCGGGTATGACCGCGAGCGCGGCCTGCTCCACGTCTTTCGCGCCGGCGCCGTCGTTCTCGCCACCGGCGGAATCGGCAAGGCCTACAAGATCACCAGCAACAGCTGGGAATACACCGGCGATGGCCACGCGCTCGCGTACGATGCCGGCGCGGAGCTGATGGACATGGAATTCGTCCAGTTCCATCCCACCGGCATGGTCTGGCCGCCCAGCGTGCAGGGGATCCTGGTCACCGAGGGAGTGCGCGGCGAAGGCGGGGTTCTGCTGAACAAGGAGGGCCGCCGCTTCCTCTTCGACGACATCCCCGAGAACTACAGTAGCCAGACCGCCGCCGACGAGGACGAGGGCTGGCGGTACACGCAGGGCGACAAGAGCGCGCGAAGGCCCCCGGAGCTGCTCACACGCGATCACGTCGCCCGCTGCATCGTGCGCGAGATCCGCGAGGGTCGCGGGAGCCCGCACGGCGGCGTGTTTCTCGACATCAGCTGGATCAAGCGCCGGGTGCAGAACGCCGAGCAGGTGATCAAGAAGAAGCTGCCCAGCATGTACCACCAGTTCATGAAGCTGGCGGACATCGACATCACCAAGGAAGCGATGGAGGTGGGTCCGACCACGCACTACATCATGGGCGGAGTGCGCGTCGACGCCGAGACGCAGGCGTCCACCGTTCCGGGACTCTTCGCAGCTGGAGAATGCGCCGCCGGCCTGCACGGCGCGAATCGGCTGGGAGGAAACTCGCTCTCCGATCTGCTGGTCTTTGGTGAGCGCGCCGGAGCTCATGCGGCACGCTTCGCGAAGGATCATCGCACGGCGCGCATCGATCAGGCGCAGGTCGACGAGGCGGCGCGCCGCACCCTGGCGCCCTTCGAGCACGAGGTGGTCGGCGACGGTGTGGGACCGTACCGCATCCAGCACGAGCTCCAGGAGATGATGCAGGAGCTGGTCGGTATCGTGCGCCGCGAGGAAGAGATGAGGCGGGCGTTGGAAGAGCTGGCAAAGCTGCGCGAGCGCGCCTCCCGCGTCCGCGTCGACGGAAACCGCGCCTACAATCCGGGCTGGCACACCGCGCTCGACTTGAGCGCGCTCCTCACCGTCTCCGAGGCCGTGGCTCGCTCGGCGCTGGAGCGGCGCGAGAGCCGCGGCGCTCACTTCCGCGACGACCTGCCCAAGCCCGATTCGGCTTTCGGCAAGCTAAACGTCGTGGTGAAGAAAGGTAGCGGCGGGGAAATGCGCGTCGAGAGAAGGCCAATTCCCGAAATGCCAGCGGAGCTGAAGCAGATCATCGAGCAGATGAAATGAAGGCCACCTTCTCCATCTGGCGCGGCGATGCGCAGGGCGGTGCCTTCCGCGACTACGCCACCGAAGTTTCCGAGGGCATGGTGGTACTCGACGCGGTCCACCGCATCCAGGCGGAGCAGGCCAACGATCTGGCGGTGCGCTGGAACTGCAAGGCGGGCAAGTGCGGCTCGTGCTCGGCGGAGATCGACGGACTTCCCCGCTTGATGTGCATGACGCGGCTCAGCGATCTGCCTCTCGAGCGAACGATCTCGATCGCGCCGATGAAGACGTTTCCGAAGATCAGGGACCTGGTCACCGACGTCTCGTGGAACTTCGACGTCAAGAAGCGGATCAAGAAGTTCAAGCCCCGGCCGCCCGACGCGCCCGACGGCACCTGGCGCATGGCCCAGGCCGATATCGAGCGTGTGCAGGAGTTCCGCAAGTGCATCGAGTGCTTCCTCTGCCAGGACGTCTGCCACGTGCTCCGCGAGCACCAGCTGAACCAACGGTTCATCGGGCCGCGCTTCTTCGCCTACGTGGCGGCGCTGGAGATGCACCCGCTCGACACCGAGGACCGCGTCGCGGAGTTGAAGGAAGCGGAGGGGATCGGGCTCTGCAACATCACCAAATGCTGTACCCGGGTCTGTCCGGAAGACATCAACATCACCGACAATGCCATCATCCCCCTCAAGGAGCGGGTCGTGGATCGGATGTACGATCCGCTCGTCAGGCTCTTCCGGCTCTTCCGCACCTGAGAAAAGGAGCGCGCCATGTTCGAGCTCAAGCCAATCAGCACAGCGGCAATTCCCCGGGCGGTTGCCAAGGCGGAGCGATACCGCCTGCTCAACGAGCCGCAGGAGGCGGAGAGCATCTGCCGCGACGTCCTGCGCGTGGACGAGGACAACCAGGAAGTCCTCACCATGCTGCTCCTCGCCCTGACCGACCAGTTCGGCAAAGGCATCGCCGGCGGCATCGAGCAGGCGAGCAAGGTGCTGGCGAAGCTGCGCGGGGAGTACGAGCGCGCTTACTACGCGGGGGTGATCCGCGAGAGGTGGGGCAAGGCGCAGTTGCGTTCCGGCGCCCACCACGGCCTGGCTTCCGGCTTCTTCACCGAGGCGATGCATTGGTACGAGAAGGCGATGGCCTCGAGCCCTGCTGGAAACGACGATGCCATCCTGCGCTGGAACGCCTGCGTCCGCTTCCTCGAGCAGAATCCGCAGCTAGGGATCGATACCGCGGAGGCTGCAGGCGAATCGGGTTTCCCGGACGGCGCCCCGGCGCGGTAACCGCCGGGGGGTAGCCGCTGCCGCGCCGGACGCGGCTTTGCGGCTATGGCTTTGGGTTGTACACTCTTGTGCCATGGCGAGCATCGAGCGCCACGTGACCCGCGAAGTTCTGGGTCTCGATGCCAGGGCCGCTTGCCGCGAGGCGGCGAAGCTGATGGCGCAAAAGCGCATCGGCGCCGTCGCGGTGTTGCAGGGCGGCAAGCCCGTCGGGCTCGTGAGCGAGCGCGACCTCGTCTACAGCGTGCTCGCGGAAGGCGGCCACTGCGACGGCTCCATCGCCGATGCGATGCGGCGCGATCTCCCCTCGGTCTCGCTCAGCACCTCGGAGAGCGAGTGCGCCGATCTGATGCGCGTCCACTTCACCCGGCACCTGCTCGTCGTCGACAAAGGCGAGATGGTGGGGATCATCTCCATGCGCGACGTCATCCAGCTGATGCTCGACGAGAAGCAGTGGCTGGTCGACGAGCTGCAGATCTACATTTCCGGCCGGTAATGGCCCATGAAAGTGGCAGTCCTCAAGGAGATCGTCGCCGGGGAGAAGCGGACTGCAGCGGTCCCGGCGACGGTCGAAAAGATGGTCGCCGCCGGGATCGAAGTAAAGATCCAGGCCGGAGCGGGTCTGTCTTCTGGTTTCTCCGACGGAGACTATCGGGCCGCGGGCGCCGCCATCTCGCCTGACGCGGACGGAGTGGACGTCGTCCTCAAGGTCCAGCGCCCTGTCGAGCAGGAGCTGGAGGGCATTCCCGAGCGCGCCGCACTGATCGCCTATACGCTGCAGTCCCGTGGGGATGCGGGGTACGTCGAGAAGCTGAAGCGGCGGCACATCAGCGCGCTTTCGCTCGATCTGTTGCCGCGGATCGCGCGGGCCCAGAACATGGATGTCCTCAGCTCGATGGCGAACATCGCCGGCTACAAGAGCGTGCTACTGGCGGCCAATGCGCTGGGGAAGTTCTTCCCCATGCTCATGACCGCCGCGGGGACCGTGCTGCCGGCGCGGGTCTTCGTCCTCGGCGCCGGAGTCGCAGGGCTGCAGGCGGTGGCTACTGCCCGGCGCCTGGGCGCCGTGGTGAGTGCCTTCGACATCCGCCCCACCGTCAAGGAGCAGGTCGAAAGCCTGGGCGCGCGATTCGTCGGCGCGGATCTCGACCAGCACGCCGAGGACGCGAAAGGCTACGCAAAGGAAGTCAGCGCCGATACCGCCCGCAAGGAAAAGGAGCTCCTGCTCGAGGAAATGAAGGCGACCGATGCCTGCATCACCACCGCGCTGGTCCCGGGCAAGCGCGCTCCCGTCCTGGTGACGGCACAGATGGTGGAAGCGATGCGGCCCGGGTCGGTCATCGTTGACGTTGCGGCCGAGCAGGGCGGCAACTGCGAGCTGACCGAGGCAGGGAAAGAGATCGTCCATCAGGGCGTGACCATCATCGGACCGATCAACATTCCCAGCGCGATGGCCTTCCAGGCATCTCAGCTCTACTCGCGCAACGTCCTCAATTTCCTCATGCACCTCTACGACAAGAAGGCGGGAAGGATGTCGCTCGATCCCGCCGACGAGATCGTCAAGTCCTGTCTCATCGCGCACGCCGGGGAGGTACTGCTGCCGGCGTAGGGGGGATTCCATGATCGACCTGGGGTTGATCGGCGACCTGTACGTCTTCGTGCTGGCCGGGTTCCTCGGCTACCAAGTCATCTCGCGGGTGTCGCCTCTGCTGCACACGCCGCTGATGTCGGCCACCAACGCGATCTCCGGGATCTCGCTGGTCGGATCGCTGGTCGTCGCCGGAGCCGGGTACAACGAGGTCAGCACGTTGCTCGGCTTCGTCGCCGTCACGGCATCCACCATCAACGTGGTGGGCGGATTCCTCATCACCGACCGGATTCTGAAGATGTTCCGCGCCGGCAAGTAGATGCAGCGCAACCTGCTCCAGCTCTTCTATCTGCTCTCCGCGATCCTCTTCGTGATGGGATTGCGCGGGCTGAGCCATCCGAAAACGGCGCGCCGCGGGATGTTCCTCGCCGAGTTCGGGATGCTGCTCGCCATCGTCGGAACCCTGCTTCACCACGAAATCATCGGCTACAAGTGGATCGCCGCCGGACTGGTGCTGGGAACGCTGATCGGCGTGCCGATGGCGATCTGGATCCCGATGACCGCCGTCCCCCAGCGCACGGCGCTTTCGCACTCCTTCGGGGCGCTGGCTGCTTCGTTGATCGGCATCTCCGAGTACTACCGGCACGGGGCGGCGCTGGGCACGGTGCGGGTCGGCGTGATCGGCGTGGAGGTGATGCTGGGTTCCTTGACGTTCACCGGTAGCTTGATGGCGGCGGGGAAACTGCAGGGGCTCATCCGCGGATACCCGATCACCTACAAGGGACAGAATTTCTTCAATCTCTCCATCCTGGCGGCGATGCTGGCCCTCATCGTCGCCCTGATGTTCATCCCGGCGTCGACGACCGCTTTCTATTCCCTGGTCGGGCTCGCCTTCTTCTTCGGCGTGATGCTGATCCTGCCCATCGGCGCCGCCGACATGCCGGTGGTGATCGCCCTCCTCAACTCCTACGCCGGGCTCACCGACGCCGCGATGGGATTCATGCTCGACAACAAGATCCAGATCATCACCGGGTCGCTGGACGGATCGTCCGGATTCATCCTCTCCATCCTGATGTGCCGGGCGATGAACCGGTCCATCACCAACGTCCTGTTCGGCGCCTTTGGCAAGGTCGTGGAGCAGCCAGCCGGCGCGCTCGAAGCAAAGAAGCCCATCCGCCAGTGCTCGATCGAGGAAGCGGCGGAAATCCTCGGCACGGCGCGAACGGCCGTCTTCGTCCCGGGATACGGCATGGCGGTCTCACAGGCCCAGCACAGGGTGCGCGAGGTGGCCGACGTGCTGAAGAACAAGGGCGTCACGGTCCGCTACGGCATCCACGCCGTCGCGGGCCGCATGCCAGGCCACATGAACGTGCTGCTCGCCGAGGCCAACGTGCCCTACGACGAGCTCTACGACATGGACCAGATCAATTCGCAATTTCCGGAGACCGACGTCGTGGTCGTCGTCGGCGCCAACGACGTCGTCAACCCCGCCGCCAAGCGGCTGCGCGGCAGTCCCATCTACGGGATGCCCATCCTGGAGGTCGAGAAGGCGAGGGTGGTCATCGTCTGCAAGCGTAGCCTGGCGGCGGGGTTCGCGGGGATCGACAACGAGCTCTACTACGGCGACAAGACGCTGATGCTCTTCGGCGACGCGAAGGAGACGATGGTCAAGCTGACCGCGGCGCTGAAGGAGTAGCACGTCACCCTCAACTCTGGTTCCCCGACCGCCTAAGCTTCGACCAGTCGATGCGCCAGGCCTTGCCCATGGGGATCCAGACCAGGGGCCGGCGGCTCTCCGGCGGTGTCGCCAGCGCGAGATGGTACAGGTCGTCGACCCGGGCGTGGAAACCGCGCGTATGCGGCGTGTCGGGAAAGCCCAATCCCTCCCGATCGAGGTGGTGGCAGAACTCGTGCAGCAGCGTGTGCAGGAGCCCGCGGTAGGATGTCACCTTGCCGAGCACGGCGGTGCGCATCCAGATCCGGATCCGTTTCTCCTCGAAGTCGTAATCGCCGAACAGCTCGGAGTGTCCGCCTTCCCAGACGCTCCGTGGCCTCGCCCCGAGAACGCGCAAAGTCGGCCGGCTGACCCCGTAGGTCCGAGCGAGCAGTTCAAGGACGGATTCGCCCTCGCCCTTGACGCCCCGTGCGTCGCCGGTGCCGACCGCTTTCGCGAAGAGCGCGGTGCATGTCTGCAGTTCCCTCGCGTCCGGGAGCGGCCCGAGCCTCGTGAGCGCGTCGCTCTCGTCGAATTGCTGACGCGCCCTGCGGCTTCGTGGAGGCCGGTCCGTGATCACGCCGCGGTCAAGCCCGATGGGCCGCCAGGATCGCCGCCGCCGATCGCTCGACGTCCTCCCGCGCCGTGCTCCAGTTGCACACCGAGATGCGCATCAGCGTCCGCCCGTGCCAGACCGTGCCCGAGAGCCAGCACGTGCCGTCGCTCTGCACGCGCGAGATGACCTGCCGGGTCCAGCCGTCGCCTTCCTCGACGGAGGAGCCGGGGTGCTCGAAGCGTACGAGAACTTGATTGAGCACCACTTCGTTCACCACGGTCACTCCAGGCGCCGCGGAGAGACGCTCGGCGAAGAGGCGGGCGTGCTCGCAGCAGCGCTCGACGAGAGCAGCGATGCCGGCGCGGCCGAGGGAGCGGAGCGCTGCATAGACGGTGAACCCTCGTGCCCGGCGGGAGAACTCCGGCGTCCATTCGTAGTTGTCGCGATCGGTGCTCGACCGCTGCAGATAGGCCGCGGTCCGCGCCATGGCTGCGCGGTGGGCGGCCGTGTCGCGCACGAAGGCGAGGCCGCTGTCGTACGGCACGTTCAGCCACTTGTGCGCGTCCGTGGCCCACGAGTCGGCCGCCGACACGCCCTCGAGCAGGTGGCGGAAGCGCGCGCTCGCCGCTGCCCAGAGGCCGAAAGCGCCGTCGACGTGCACCCAGGCGTTGCCGTGTGCGCGCGCCAGCCGCGTGATGTCGCGAAGCGGATCGAAGGAGCCGGTGTTCACGTTGCCTGCCTGGGCGCACACGATGACGGGAGCGCCCTCGGCACTTCGGAGCGCATCGCGCAGGGCGTCGGGCAGCATGCGGCCCTGACCGTCGCTCTTCAGTTCGGCGACGCTGGCATCGCCCAGGCCGAGGAGTCGCAGCGCGCCGTGGACGGTGACGTGCGCTTCGTCCCCGGCCAGGACAACGATGCGCGGCGCGCCGTTGAGTCCCTCCGCGGCGACGTCCCATCCGGAGCGCGCCAGCACCGCCTGCCGCGCGGCCGCGAGGCAAGTCGTGTTGGCCATCTGCCCACCCGTGACGAAGCCCATGCCCGTCCCCTCGGGCAAGCTGAACAATTCACGCAGCCAACCGAGCACCGTCTCCTCGACGACGGCCGCCGCAGGCGACAGCACGAAGAGGCCGGCGTTCTGGTCCCACGCGCTCGTCAGCCAGTCGGCGGCCAGCGCCGCCGGCACGCTGCCGCCGATGACGAAGCCGAAGAAGCGGGGACCGCCGGTGGCAACGATGCCCGGGTCGGCGTTGCGCGCCAGTGCCTCGACCACGCGCGCGGCCGGCTCGCCCTGATCGGGCAGCGGGCCAGCCAGCGCGGCACGCATCGCCGCCGCATCCGCAGAGGCGCCGACGGGTCGCTCCGGGAGCCCCTGCAGATAGCGAACTGCGGCGGCGTAAGCGGCATCCAGAGCTGAGCGATCCATTGTCCGCCCCTTTCAAGTTCGCACTGTTGTAAGCGGCCCGATGCCGGCGCGCCGCCATCACTCGAGGACCGCCAGGTCGAGCTCGCGGAAGCGCTCGGGATCGCCCACCACCTCGATCCGCGCAATCTTCCCGTTTGCGAACGTGAAACGGAGCACCCGGAACAGCCGTCCGCGCGGAGCGAGGACGACTCCCACCGCGCCGTTCACGAGCACCGGCCGTGTGAACCGCGCACCGCGAGCGAAGTTGACCGCGCCCCTCGCCCAGTTCCGCGCACCGCGGACTTCCCTCGGCCCGCCTGGAGCAACGGCGGCCGCGTCCGCCCGGACCACGAGGTCCGGGTCGAGCACCGCGAGAAGCGCGTCGAAATCGCCGCCCCGCAGAGCGGCGAGGAAGGCGTCCACGACTTCCCGCTGACGCGCGAGATCGGCGTCGGAAACCGCCGGTCCGCCCTGCACGCGGCGGCGAGCGCGGCTCGCAAGCTGCCTCGCCGCGGCCGGCGAGCGTCCGACGATGGGAGCGATCTCTTCGAAAGGGACTGCGAACATGTCGTGCATCACGAAGGCGAGACGCTCAGCAGGATTCAGCCTGTCGAGCACCACGAGCAGCGCGAGTCCCACCGAGTCGGCGAGGAGCGCTTCCTGCTCGGGATCGATCGGACCCTCGCGACCGACGGTCGGCTCGGGCGACTGCGGACCAACAGGATCCTCGGGCCGCGCCTTGCGAGAGCGCAGCATGTCGAGGCACACCCGCGCCACCACCGTCGTCAGCCATCCCTTGAGGTTCTCAACCTCGCTCGTGTCGGAACGGCTGAGGCGGAGCCAGGCCTCCTGGACGGCATCGTCGGCCTCGCTCAACGAGCCGAGCATCCGGTACGCCACCGCCCGCAGATGCGGCCGGCTTTCCTCGAACGGTCTTCCCAGAGTGTCGCGTTCGTCCACGTCACATCCTTTGCCCCTCATCCGTCATGGCATTGACGGATGCAACCCAACCGATGTGACAAGGAGACAGTGATGCAAGCACGGATGAAGAACCCGGCGATGATCGTTCCCAACGCGATGCAGGCTCTCCACGCCCTCGGAGCGTCTGCGGAAAAGGGCGGCGTGCCGTCGCGGACGCTCGGCCTCGTCCAACTGCGAGCGAGCCAGATCAATGGCTGCAGCCTCTGCGTCGACATGCACCCCCGTATGCTCAAGCAGGCCGGCGAAACGGACGAGCGCCTCTTCGCGCTGGCTGCATGGCGGGACGCGCCCTACTTCAGCGACGCCGAACGCGCCGCGCTCGCTCTCACCGAGGCCATCACCCGACTCAGTGACCGGGCAGACCCCGTCCCCGACGAGATCTGGAAGGAGGCGACCCGGCACTACGACGAGCGGGCGCTGGCGGGGCTGATCCTCTCGATTGCCACCATCAACGTCTGGAACCGCCTCAACGTCAGCACCAGGCAGGTGGCGGGCTCGGGGCCGGGCTGAGCGCACGGCCGGCGCCGGGGAGGGTCAGCGGGCAGCTTGAGGCGAGTTCGACGGTGGCGTCTCGTATTGCGGCCGCGGAGGATCCCGTTCCACCTCCGACGCCGCCCGATGAGCCCAGACGAATTCGGGCTGTTCGGGGTTGCGGCACTCCAGAGCCACCCGGTACCAGGCCCGCGCGTTGCCCAGGTGGAATTTCCGGGCAGCGTGCACGCCAAAGTAGTACGGCGCCTCGCACGGCCGTGAACCCTCTGTCGCCGCGTCCGCGATCTCTTCTTCGCCGTCCTCGCCGAGCACGTACCGCGCGAGCTGCACTTCCCAGCTCTCGTACGCGCCGGGAAGCCCGAGGAACCGTGCAAGCCGTGCCTTCCACCGGGCCAGCGGATCGGAGAGGTCCTTCTGAAGCGCGTCGCGGCGCGCACTCCGCTCGCCGCGACGAACCATCGAGGCGGCACGCAGCAGCGTGAGGCGATCGGCAAAAGCCGGGTCCAGCGGCCTGTTGGGAAACAGCTCCCACAGGGCGTCGTCGAAGCCTCCGCCGTACGCTGCGGCGGCGAGCTCGTCGTCCACGAGGTTGGGCTGCGTGCGCAACCATGCCTCTGCCGCCCGCGAGCCTTTCGCCGCGCGCGACGCGCTCCATGCGCTGAGCAGGACGCCTGCGTTCTTCTCGGGGGGCACCTTCTGGCTGAGCAGCGCGGACACCTCGAAGGCCTGCGCGGCCGCTCCTGCTTTCGCCAGAGGAGGTACAAGCTCGACAATCGACTCTGGCCGGATTCCGGCCTGGAGCAGCGCTTCGATCGCGTGTTTCGCGTCGGCCGCGGGACGCCCGCGGAAGACGTCCGCGAATCGCGCGCCGAGCTCGCGGAAGTCCCTGCGCGTGAGGCCGGCGGGCGGATGCGCGAGGATGTCCGCGGCGCCGGCGTCGTTGTGGCTCCACCACCGCACCTCTGCGATTGTGACAGCGGTCTCGGCGTACGGATGACGGGCGAAATGAGCGAGCAGCAGGTTTTCCGCGTCTTCCTTCTTGCCCAGCTTGGCCAGCTGCACGCACGCAATGCGGTAGGCGCAAACCGCTTCGGTGGGAAGCGCGCGCTCGACCATGGCGAGGGCTTCTTCGTGCTTGCCCATTCCGTCGAGTTGATGGGCCGCTTCGCACCTCGCGCCTGCCACCCGGAACGAATCGTCGTCTCCGTACGCCCGCAACAGGTCGAGCGCTACGGAGAGGCCGGCGGGACCTGCCGGGTCGTGGATGGTCCGGATGCGCAGCTCACGTGTCTCCAGGTCCGCGGGTCGCTCGCGCGAGAGACGTGACAGGACGATCGACGCCCATCCGTTCCGTTCATCAACCAGCATCCGTGCCGCCTCGAGCCTCGCGGCGAACGGAAGTCTTTCGTCGAGGCCGAGCTCTTTGACCCGGAAGAGATCACCGCGCTGCTTCCAAAGAGCCGCTTCGTCGCCAAGGTACTTGCCGGGCGCGTCGTCGACGATGCTCGCAGCCAGGCGCCCGAACCGATCGAGATCGCGCGCATGGATTCGAAGCACCTCCGCCCAGACGAGGCGGCTGAGCGGTCGGGAATCGAAATGGCGCAACGCCACCCGAACCGCCTCGATCATCCGTGGATCCGGCGGTTCCGACTGCCTCGCCAGAGCGTCGAGCAGGTCCGCGGCGGCGCGCGCGCCGGGCAGTTTCGAGCTGGCCAGCGTCCCGTACGCCTCGTCGAGGCTCCCTCGATCGGCGGCGATCCTCGCCTTCAGCCAGCGATTCAAGGGCCCCGCCGCAGGGAGGGGCCAGGTGCCGAGCTCGTCCGCGAGGCCCGAGGCATCGTTGCGTAGAACGTAGCCGGAACGGGCCAAGCCGAGCAGCGCCGATCCAGTAGCCGCTGCGTACCAGGCGCTCGTATCCGCTGCACGCCATAGTGGGCCCGCATACGTCGTATCTGCCTGTTGGAGATCCGTCGCAAGCCGCGCCCGCAGATCTTCGTTGTTGCCGAGCGTCTGCAACGCCGAGTTCCGCGCCGTCATCAACGCCCTCAGTGGTTCGACATCCGTCGGAGCTGTCGGGCGCACGTTTTCCAGCTCAGCCAACGCGAGCGCCGGCAGCGCGTCGCTCGCGGCGGCCACGACCTGGAGATCGGTGTCGATCAGGAACTGGCCGACGGCGGGAATGGAGACGTGTTCATTGTCCCGCGCGGCGCCGATGAAGCGCAGCAAAGCCTTCTCGTCCGCGTCCTGCATCAGCCAGCGAAAGAAGAGATGGCGATCGCCTGCATTGGCATCTTTGCGTCGCGCTGCCTCGGCAAGCTTGCGCCGATCGGGCGCGAGGAATGCATGGAGCGCCGGCTCCTCCTCGGCGGGAGCGAGAGCGCGCGCCGCGCCGAAATATCCGAGTGCGAGCGCGAGGACGGCCCGCTGGCCGCGAACGTCGGCTCCCGCGGCCGCGTCGGCCGCGCTGAGCGCGATGGCGTGGGCGTCGAGGCGATCGTCCGCGTCGAATGCTCGCGGCAGCTGAAGCATGAGGGCGGCAGTGGCAGACGCGGCGTCGTGGAGAACGGTCGTCCCGTGGTCGCCTTTGGACCATCGGGTCTGCGCATCACGGATGGCCGCGAAGGCTTCCTTGTGCCCGCGCACCGCCCGAATTCGCGGAGCCTTGCCGGTGACCTTCTGGGCCGCGACCCACTCTTTGGCAAGCGGAGCGAGAGCGTTCATCAACTCGGGAAAATCCGGCAGCTCGCCAATGCGTCCGAATTCCCGTCCTCCGCGAGAGAGGATCCAGCCGCCGTTCGCAAAACTTGCCGCGACGTCCGCGTCCGCCAGCTCGCGCGCCGCGAGCAGGAACCTGCGGTCGGGTTCCAACCGCAGCACTTCGTCGAGAGCAAGGCGACGCTCCAGTGGGTGCGGAGGCAGGGGCTGCGTCTTGAGACCCAGCTTCCCTGCGGCATCGTTCTCCGCGGCGCTTTGCTCGCGGTTCCATTGGTCGTCCCTCAGCTTTCGCTCGCGCCAACGCCAGGCATTGACACCCACCGTCGCGCTGGCGGCGAGGAGGAAGAGGGCGATGAAGATCGCGATGCGTTTCATGAGGGCGTCCTCCACGGTAACGCAAGCTGATTGGTCGTCGAAACAAGTGCCGCGCGCACGAAGTGTGACCAGCACCGCGCAGGACGCACCCGTGTTGCGCGCGAGCGCGCTACGGCATCTAATGAGCGTGAAATTGGCCCCCTGTTTGCCAGCGCAGTACTAGTTGGTCGTCCGCCGGGAGATGGCCATGAGCGACGAGAGCTGGGAAGAGCAGTTCAGGCAGTTTCTACGAAAGACGGGCGAAGACTTCCGCCGCACCGGCGAGGACATCAAGGCCGAGGCGCAGAAGCTGCTCGACGCCGCGATGGATCCGGAACGGCAGCAGCGGGTTCGGAATCGCCTGAACGAGCTCAGTCTCTGGGCCCGAAAGACCGCGCAGGGTGTGGCGGGAGCGGTGGAGGACGCCACCAGCAAGGCTCAGACGGCGTTCCAGCGCGCCACCGACAAGGTGGCCGAGGCGCCTGGAGAAGGTCCTGCTGCGGCAAGCGCAGCGCACAAGCCCGCGGCGACCGCCAAGAAGGCGCGCAGAGCAAAGAGCAAAGCCGCCAAGCCAAGGCGAAAGATCGGCGGGAAGCGCAAGCGGTAGACGGCGACGTTGCCATCGGTTGCGCGGCCTGGTTAGGGTGCGCCGGTGGTCATGGCACTGGTCCTCTCGGCCTTGCACGTGCTCGCCTTGGGAATCGGGCTCGGCTCCGTCTTCATGCGCGGCCGGTTTCTGCGCGCGCTCCGAGCCGGTCCTGACCCGCGTGCGCTCGACGGTTTGTTCGCCGCCGATACGCTTTGGGGCGTCGCCGCTGCGCTCTGGCTCCTCACAGGGCTCGCTCGCGCGTTCGGACACGTAGAGAAAGCGCCCGAATTCTACCTGCGCAACGGTTTCTTCTGGATCAAGATGGCGCTCTTCGTGTCCGTCGTCGCGCTCGAGATCTGGCCGATGGTCACGTTCATCCGCTGGCGGAGCGCGCGGCGGGGGAGCCGGCCACTGCCCGGCTTCGATCGCCTCTCCCGTCTGGTTTTCGTGGATGACGTAGAAAGCGCGCTCGTGGTCCTGATCCCCTTCGCCGCCGCGGCGATGGCGCGAGGCCTCTGGCTCTTCTGAGGCCGTATTCCCCGGAGCTGCGCTATTCTCCGCGCGTGCTGACGCGCGCAATTCTGAGGCGGCCCGGGGCGGACTTCGCGGCTGGCCTCACCACCGCTGGGCTTGGCAAGCCGGATCCGTCGCATATGCTCGCCCAGCACGCCGCGTATGCGGATGCGCTGCGCGCGCTGGGTCTCGAGATCGAGGTGCTCGATCCGCTCCCAGGTTTTCCCGACGCGTACTTCGTCGAGGACGTCGCGGTGGTGGTGCCGGAGCTCGCCGTCGTCGCGCGCCCCGGAGCACCGTCGCGGCGGGGAGAGGCGGACGCCATCGTTCCGGTGCTCGCCCGCTACCGCGAGCTCGCGCGACTCGAATACCCGGCGACGCTCGACGGCGGTGACGTGCTCATCGCCGGCCGTACCGTCTTCATCGGCCTCTCCGCGCGCACGAATGAAGCCGGTGCCGAGCAGCTCGCGGGGCTGCTCGAACCGCATGGCTATCGCTCGCAGACGGTGCCCGTGGCGGCCGGCCTGCATCTCAAGTCCAGCGTGAGCTGGCTCGGCGGCGAGACTCTGCTGGTCAGCAAGCGGTTCGCAGACCGCCCGGAACTGCGCGCATTCCGCCACATCGTCGTGGACGAGAGCGAGGAACCGGCGTGCAACTCGCTGCTGATGAACGGCACGCTGCTGACGCCTGCCGGGTTCCCCAAGACGCGGCGCCAGCTCGACGAGTCGGGGTTGCCGGTCGTCGAGCTGGATCTCACCGAGCCGCGCAGGATGGACGGCGGCCTCACCTGCATGTCGCTCCGACTCTGAGCGCATGGCTGAACGACGCGAATCGAGCGCAATCCAAGGCTGGTTTGACGACTGGCGAAAGCTCGCAATCTCCGGCTACGCGAGTCTCAGAGGCGTTCCTTCTCGCCCTTGCGGCACTCAACGCGATCGCCTTCGTCAATTGACGTTGCTGGTTCAACTCGCCTGGGGCGAGTTGGCACGCTCAGTTGCGTATCGTGTCACCGGATCTCACGCCACGTCCTCCGCCGAACGTGCGTCGCGCTCCAGCGGGTGCCGTTCGTAGCCGTACGCGAGCCAGAGGAGCACGTACAGCGGCATGAACAGCGGTCCCAGGATCAGGTTCTGCACGACGTGCCGGCGCTCGTGGACCGCGAGTCTCAGCGCGTCGGCCTCAGACGCGAACAGGATGCAGCAGCCGAGCGTCACTCCGCACCAGCCGCTTCCGTGTGCCCACCGGCGCTCGAAGCCCGAGCCAGGCACGACCAGCCATTCCCACGCGCCATCGCGCCACCGATCAGGCCGCATCTGGCGCAAGGCCCACATCGGCAGCAGGAACAGCGCCAGGCACGCGACAGTCGTCGGCGCCGCCCACAGGTAACCCAGGCGTTTCATTGGTTTCCCGCCAGCATCCTAGTCCGGCTGCTGCTATTCGTATCTCGGAAATGGCGTTGACGGAGTACGCGTGAGCGCATGGGGGCATGCGGAAGTTGCGCCAACACGAGCTGCTCCCCCGGCGAGCCCCCCGGCTTGCGGGTGCCGGCGCCCGCAGCCATGATGCGCGCCCACCATGCTGCCAGATCCGAACACCGCGTCGCCGGCCGTCGCCGCGATCGGGCTCGCCAAGCACTACGGCGCGGCGCGGGCGGTGGATGACATTTCGTTCACCGTCGGTCGCGGCCGTGTCACCGCGCTCCTGGGCGGTAACGGCGCAGGCAAGACCACGACGATGTGCATGCTTCTTGGCCTGCTTCTGCCGACGGCGGGCAGCATTCGCGTGCTCGGCGAGGACATGACCCGGCATCGCTACCGCGTCTTGCCGCGGTTGAACTTCTCAGCGCCTTACGTCGATCTGCCGCACCGCTTGACGGTCGAAGAGAATCTTCGCATCTATGCCGGCCTCTACGGCATCCGCCACCCCGGCGAGCGAATGCAAGCGCTCGCGGCCGATCTCGATCTGATCGATTTGCTGCGCCGCGCTGTTGGCAGCCTGTCCGCGGGGCAGAAGACGCGCGTGGCGCTGGCCAAGGCGCTGATCAATCAGCCCGAGTTGTTACTTCTGGACGAGCCGACGGCGAGCCTGGATCCGGAGACCGGCGATTTCGTTCGTGGATACCTGGCCGATTACCGGACGCGGCGGAACGCGACCATCCTGCTCGCGTCGCACAACATGGGCGAGGTCGAGCGCCTTTGCGACGAGGTGCTGATGATGAAAGCCGGCCGCATCGTCGATCGCGGCGCCCCGAAGGCACTGCTAGCGCGCTACGGTCGGGATACCCTCGAGGAAGTATTCCTCGCCATCGCCCGAGGCTCCGCCGTGGAGGTATCGGAAGCGCTCGCATGATCGCCGTGCTCGTCTCCTGTGGCCGGATCTGGACTCTGGCGCTGCGCCACATCTATCTCTTGCGTGGTTCGTGGCCGCGTGTCCTGGAGCTCGTCTACTGGCCCGCGGTGCAGATCGTGCTCTGGGGCTTCATTTCGGTCTTCCTGCGCGGTCAATCGAGCTTCGTGGCGCATGCCTTCGGCGTGCTCCTGGCGGGCGTGATGCTGTGGGACCTGATGTTCCGAGGCCAGCTTGGCGTCTCGATTTCGTTCTTCGAGGAGATGTGGTCGCGCAACCTGGGCAACTTGTTCGTCAGCCCGCTCCGGCCGTGGGAGATGATCGCCGCGTTGCTCACCATGTCGGTGGTTCGAACGCTGATTGCCATGGTTCCCGCCAGCATTCTCGCCATCCTGTTCTTCCACTTTTCGATCTACTCGCTCGGCTGGCCGCTGCTCGCCTTCTTCGTCAACCTGCTCGTCTTCGGCTGGGCCATTGGCCTCGCCGTTTCCGGCCTGGTGATGCGCGTCGGCCTCGGCGCGGAGGGCTTTGCCTGGGCGGCGATCTTCGCCATCGCACCGGTCAGCGCGGTGTACTACCCGGTGTCAATCTTGCCCGACTGGTTGCAAGCGATCGCCTGGATCCTGCCGCCCGCCTATGTGTTTGAAGGCATGCGCGCCGCCATCCTCGAGCACCGCTTCCGCTCCGATCTGTTGCTCTGCGCCATGGCGCTCAACGTCGTCTACTTCGGCGCCGGCAGCCTCGCCTTCCTGCTCTTCTTCCGCTCCGCCCGCATCACCGGCAAGCTGCTGCAGATCGGGGAGTAGTCGGTGATACCAAATCATCGGGGCATCGAAATCGTTGAATCCAGTTGCTGAGAAGTGCGGTCCAGGTCGCGAGCAGGAGCCCATTGCGAATGGTGAGGACGAGCAGCCCAGAAAATTCAAGGTGGGCGATGAACGGATAGCAAGCCGGATATTCGATCCGGGTTACGCCAAGTGCGAGCAAGTAGAGCAAGCGGGCTATCGAGCTGCTGGCGAAGAGAAAGACGGGAAGGCCCCAAACAAGGTATTGAGGCGAAAGAACCGGCGAGGCGATCCAGATCCCGGCCATCGCGGTCGCGACCCCATCGAAGATCAGCGCCTGAGAGGGTCGCCCGATGGGGTGGTGCGTGCGCATGGCCCACCAGGAAAGCAGAGCGCCCAGCAATGCCATCGCCGGCACAAGCAAGCGGCACATCGATGCGATCCAGGGCGCCGATGCGGCGACCAGATCCCTCGCCCCGAACTGTCGGGCGGTTTCGAGCGGCGATCCGGTGATTACCTCGATCCAGGCGAGCACTGTTGCTCCGACTGATTCGACCTGAAGCCCCCGAGCGGACTGCAATTCCAGAGCGTGGAGGAATCCACTCCAGGTCACCAGCGCCGGCAGCACACAGGAAAGAAGCACTGTGGCGACGAACGTCGCGAGCGAATCGAGGACCTTGCGATAGCCGCGCTGTGCAACCAGGGGCGCCACAAACGCTGGGAAGAGGAGCGCCGGATAGACCTTCATGGCCGCTCCCACCCCGAGGAGCACACCTGCCAGAACCCAGCGATCGGTCACTGCAGCCAAGAGAGCCGCCGCCACGATGGCCGCAGCAAAGACGTCGAGACGCGTCTCCAGCGTCACTCCAACCAGGAACAGCGCGCCTGCCGAGATCCAGAGATAGTGGCGATCGGAATGCCGGAAGTCAGTTGCGAGATGAGTCCGGACGGCCCAGCCGGCAAACGCAATCATGAGCGCCGCAAGTCCGGCCAGCGTGCCGAAGGCGTATGGATAGAGAACCGGATGGGTCGTGATCAGGGCTGGCAAGACGATGGGAATGACCGCCAGGGGTGGATACTGGAAGACGAAATCCCGATACGGGAGCAAGCGTCCGTGTTCTGAAGAGTGGAATGGCAGCAAAGGGATGGTGGTGTCGCTCTCGGCAAGGAGAAACTCGAGGTCCGCCGGCTTCCCCAACATCAAGTTGGCCCAGGACAGATAGAGGTACTCGTCTCCGTCGCGAACGTGGTGGACGCGCAGAGCGGCGCTCGGATCGGCAAGCGAGGCCCCAATGGGGTCTTGCAAGAATCTTTGGTAGAGACGCTGCCGCTCTTCAGTGGAAAACTGTGCACGGTGGTAGCCGACGTGAAAGAAGGCGACCACCAGGATGTGCGGCCAGAACCGAAGGACCGCTCTCCACGACAGTTTTCGTCGCGCATCCACTCCGTCGAGCGTGGACCCGTCCCGACCAAAGCGTCAACCTTGCCGCGTTGACAGGTTCCAGGACCGTCGATAGCGTTCCCGCCATGCGTGCCGCCGCGGTTGCCGGGAAGCCGGGCGACGAAGTGATCTCGCCGCGCGAGGCGGCCATCCGCGAAGCGATCGACGCGCTCGACTTCGAATCCGTCGCCGCGCGATTCCGCGACGATGGCGAATTCGTTTTTCTCGAGAGCTTCCTGGCGCCGCTGCTGCTGGACGAGATGGTGGAAGAGTGCCGGCGGCTCTATCCGCAGATCCATCGCGCGTACGTCCCGTTCGTGCGCAAGGCCGGCACCGTCGGCCACGGCGCGATCGCCCGGCACGCGCCCGCGCTTTACGCGCTGTACCGGTCGCCGGCCTTCCTCGATTTCGCCCGACGCCTCTCCGGAGCGCAGGTCGTGCTCAAGAGTGGCTCGGACGCTCACGCGGCGGCGCTCTACGTCTACCAGCGGCCCGGCGATCACGTCGGCTTTCACTATGATGATTGCGGTTGCGAGGACACCGCTTCGTACACGGCATCTCTCGGCTTGATCAACGACACGGAAAGCAAGGTCCACTTCCAGCTCTTCCGCAACGATCGGCAGCGCAAGATGCGCGAGCTCTACATCTCGATGAAACCAGGTTCGCTCGTCTTCTTCTGCGGTTCCCGGGCGTACCATCGCGTGACGCCACTTGGCCGCGGCGAGGAGCGCGCCGTCTTCTCGTTCGCGCACGTGCGCGAGGGGAAGCGGCTCACCGGGTTCTGGCGTTTCTACGAGAACATCAAGGATGCCGTGCTGTACTTCGGGCCCAAGGCCCTCGTTCAGAAGAACTACTGACGTCAATCGAACCGCCTCAAGTCCGCCCAGAGCCCGCTCAAGGCCCGTTTCCGGTGCCGGCAGACGTACGCCACGCGGGGAAAGTCGAATCGGTTGTCGTGGTCTGAAACGCCGCGGATGGTGCCCACCTCCGTCACCTCGTCGAACAAAGCGGACAACAGCGCAGGCGAGTATCCCAGCGCGAGAACGGCTTGCGGTTCTACGCCTGCGGTCCAGTAGAAGAAGTCGTTGCCTCCGGAAATCGCTCGCGGAAGACCGTGCGCGGCGCCGAGCAAATCGACCGCGGAGGCTGTCCCGTAGCTCTCGGTGAGGATCGCGGCGCCGGGTGTCGCCGCCAGGCCTGCTCGCCGATAGGCATCCGCGATCTGTGCGACGTGGTTATTCCAGTCCGCGAATTGAATCAGCTCAGGGTTCAGCCGAACCAGCTGGAGTCGCTCCTGGAGGGCTGCTGGCAGGAGCGGGAGCGTGCCCGCGAGAGTCGCGGCGGCGGAGACGAGCCAGCCAGCGAGCAGCGCTCGCGCGGTCCTTGCGGAGAGACTGGAGAGCCATCGCGCGCAAGCGATCGAACCGGCGGCGATCGCGAGCGGTGCCGCCGACGCCACGTAGTACGGCTTCCCGTGCAGTGCGAGCACCGCTACGAGAACGGTGACGAACCAGACGGCGGCGGCGCGTTGTCCAGCAGACGCTCCGCGGCGCAGGCCGGACACGACGCCGATGGCCGCTACAGCAAGCCCTACAGGGTGAAGCAGCCTCGCCTGGTCGAGGAGGATCGCGGCCGTCGGCGTGCGCCGGCGCACCGCTGCGTTGCTGTCGGCGATGAATTCGAGCAGAGGCCAGCCGTGACGCTGTTGCCAGATCGCAGTCGGTACCAGAAACAGGAGGGCGATGGCGGCGCCGACCCAGGGTCCCGCAGTCCGCAACTGCGAACGCAACTGCGTCACAAGCATCGCAGCGACCAATCCGGCGGCGCATATCAATACGGTCGCCTTCGTGAGGAACCCCAAGCCGATGATGCCGCCGAGCAACTCCCAGCGTCGCGGCGCGGTGAGCCAGCCCGCTGATCGGAGATCGAAGAAGCCGAGGAAGATCCATCCCGTCAGCGCCCAGCACAGCTGGTCGGGTGCGTTCGTCCCGTGCACGCCGGCCGAGAAGAAAAAGATGGGGCCGGTGGCGACGGCGAGTGCCGCGAGGACCTGCGCGCCGCGCCCGCCGCTTAGCCGCCGCGCGCATGCCCCGGTGAGCACCACCACTGCCATGCCGAACAAGGTGTCGGGGATGCGCTGGGCAAACGGTGAGAGACCGCCGATGAGATCCGCCGCCCGCGCCAGCAATACGGTCGGCGTTGCGTGGTTCACTCCGGGCCCGCCCAGCTGGCGACCCGAGACGATGAGGTAGAGCTCGTCCCGGTGGAACCCGTACAGATGAATGGTCAGCAGATGTGCGGCGAGCGCCAGGAGCGCGATTGCCGCGACCGCCAACCGGTCGTCGCGCAGCGCGGCTTCGATCCGGACTCTCAACGAGGATGCGGACATCGGCAATTCCGATACCGAGAATAGCAGCGCTGTGGCTACCCCGTGGCGGCTTCCCAAAGCGGAAGGTTCAGCAAGGCGAACGACACCGCTGAAATGGCCTCGGTGACGGTCTCGGCGCGGAGTGCAAACGGGCTGCAAACCGGTCGCCAAGATATTCCTAAGCTTCCAAGCCTCGAAACGGTGCCGTGGGCTAGATCGTGACGAAGCACTCCGTCAAGTTTCCGATGCTCTTCAGGCCGTCGCGCGGCGGGGCGGGCGGGCCAGTAAGGGCGCCATTGGCGGCGGCGTTGTTGGTGCCTGGGGTAGAAGTGTCGAACTGATGGTTCACGGAGCTCAGCGTCGGCAGGCCGAAGACGACTTCAAGAAATTTCAGCACCGAGCTGTGTTCGTACACGGTCGGCTCTATGTGAGCCGGTTTCGCATGAGGAGAGATCACCCATGTCGGTACACGGATGCCCGCGCCGTACGCGTCAAGGACTGGCGGCGCTACGTGATCGAAGTACCCGCCAGCTTCGTCGTACGTCAGGATGTAAGCTGAGCTGGACCAAATCGAGGAGCTCATCAATGCCGTGATGAGGCTTTGCTGGATGGCCTCGCCATGCTGAATGTCGAACCCTGGATGCTCGCTGATGTCGAGCGTGGGCGTGATGAAGGCAACTTGGGGGAAGGTGTCCGCATTCAGATCGTCATAGTAGTCACTTTCAGAGAAGCCGATGACGCGCTTGTCTTTGCTCCATTCCGCGAACAGTTCAAAGGCATTGAGCGAGATGAAATTCTTACGGTGCCCAAGGTTATAGTTCTTCCAACTGATGCCGAACTCGTCCAACAGGTTGAGGATGATCGGGTAATCGAGGCTCCCTTCAGCGATGTTGTTGGTCGTGTTACCGCCCGACGTGCCGCCGCAAAGGTACAGGTGGTTCGGATAGGTTGGGCCGAGCAACGAGCCGAAGTAGTTTCCGCAGATGGTGAAGTCCTTGAAGAGGTTGTAGTAGTACGGCAGGTCCGCCGCGGTGCCGTCGGCGGTATAGAAGCCGTCCATCTCGCCGTTGTCCCACTCATCGTGAACGGCGGCCCAGGTGTGCGCGGGGTCGGGGGTATTCAGCGTCGTGAGATGTGCCGGTAATACCTTTCCGCCGCTGCCATCGGGCTGCGAGTAGTTCTGTGGCACGCCGAAGCGCCCGGCAAACGATGCGTATCCGTAGTAATGGTCGAAG
>Ga0209155_1000105_pt1 | contig 35275 bp, 28 predicted proteins | sample GraSoiAngelo_122_FD_185879 | JGI IMG/M metagenome (GOLD analysis project Ga0209155, IMG submission 185879) | Grasslands soil microbial communities from the Angelo Coastal Reserve, California, USA - 14_0927_02_20cm (SPAdes) (version 2) | ecosystem: Environmental > Terrestrial > Soil > Grasslands ... | reverse complement strand
GACGGCCCGCGGCCTTGGCTGATGGGGGATCGTCTAACGGTAGGACAGCGGACTCTGACTCCGCCAGTCTAGGTTCGAATCCTAGTCCCCCAGCCATTTGATTTCGTCTGGTTTTCTCCCGGTCAGCACTAGAACATCTCCGCCCAGTCGGGCGCTCAGTGGGAATGTCGACGGGCTGAATTATGCCCCGGGAGCGCAGCAGTAGCGCGCTGCACGTGCAGGTCCCGAGCGCGCCCGCTTTGGCATGCGTCGGAGGATCGGGCGGGCACTAGGGTCTACCGGGGAGGAAGAGACCTAGGATTTATCGCGCTCGGGAATGCCACCCTTGACGCAACCCGCGCCCGCAGCATTGAGGCAAATCAAACATCGCGTAACCAGTGAGTGTGGGACGAAAGCTCGGGCGCGGGCGAAGCGACGCTGGACCCAAAAATGCCCAGGCGGCCGGCGAGCGGATCGGCCGCAGGTTTGGAGAAGCCCTGCACGCCCGACAAGCTGATTGGCTGTCTTAAAAAATCCTAGGGGAGGCTTAAAGAATCCTAGGGGGAGGCCCGAGTTAAATTCGCGAGCAGACCGGTCGCTCACATCACCGCGAGAGTGGTACGGCCGGCTCTGAGATTCGCGTCTCTTCGAGCACCACGGTCTCGATGAGCGCCTCGCGCTCATACATCCACCGCGCGAGCAGTCCGGCGAACACCGCGCCGAGGATCGGGGCCAGCCAAAACAGCCAGAGCTGTCCAATATAGGGACCGCCGGCAAACAGAGCCGGTCCGGTGCTGCGCGCCGGATTGACTGAGGTGTTCGTCACCGGAATCGAGATCAGATGGATCAGCGTCAACCCGAGGCCGATCGGAATTCCGGCAAACCCGCTCGCCGCGCCCTTCGAAGTCGTTCCGATGATGATGAACAGAAAGAAAAATGTCATGAGGATCTCAGTCAGAAAACCGCCGGCGAGACCGTATTTCCCGGGGCTGAGATCGCCGTAACCGTTTGCCGCGAAGCCACCCGGCACCCAACCCGGTTGGCTGGATGCGATCAGCCACAACACACCGGCCGCGGCGATCGCGGCGATAACCTGAGCAACGATATAGGGGATGACATCCGCGGCTGCGCAGCGCCCGGCGCTCCACAGTCCGATGGTAACCGCGGGATTGAAATGGCCGCCTGAGATATGTCCGACGGCATAGGCCATTGTCAGGACCGTCAAGCCGAACGCGAGCGCGACTCCGACAAAGCCGATCCCGAGGTTTGGAAAACCGGCCGCGAGCACGGCAGCGCCGCAGCCCCCGAGAACCAGCCAGAATGTGCCAAAAAACTCGGCCAATACTCGGCGGGATAGATCCACACCCATCGGAGTAACCCCTCGAGCAACGGTGGCTTGTTTCGATGAAGGCGCCAGGGCCCTGACCCGAACCTGGCACCCGGTCGTAAAGACCACCACAGGCTCCTCCGCTTTTGCAAGCGAACGCCTTGATCTGTGTCAATCGTGCTCCGGCGATCGAAATCAATGCTGGGCGGGATGCCGCGCGGAGTTTTAGCCGGAGTGGAAAATCTGATTTCTGGGCGGCGCTCGTGAGGTTCGCATCCCGCAGTGCAGCCGTCTTTCCCGAGCCGCAAGGGGACCGCCGGCACAGACTTCCGGCGTGGTTGAAAGCCGCCGTTCCGCTCGCTGCCCAACTGGAGCAGTATTCGCCGCGCTGGCTGGCGCAGGACGCTGTCGCGGGGCTAGCCATCGCGGCCGTGGCCTTACCGACCGCTGTGGCCTATCCGGAAATCGCCGGATTGCCGCCGGCCGTCGGCCTCTACGCGAGCATCCTACCGCTCATCGTCTATGCAATCTTCGGCTCGTCGCGTCAGCTGATTGTCGGGCCGGATGCCGTAACATTGGCGATTCTCGGCGCGTCCCTGTCGCAATTGTTGCCGGCGGGTTCCGATGAGCAGAAGGTCATCGTCTCCGCGGTACTCGCCCTCACTGTGGGCATCATGTGCCTGTTATCGGCAGTGCTGCGTCTCGGCTTCATCGCCAACTTTCTGTCGCGGCCGATTTTGACCGGTTATCTGTGCGGTATTTCGCTGACGCTGCTGATAGCTCAGCTTGGCCGCCTCACAACCGTGCCATTGGAGAGCCAAGGGCTGCTACGCCCTCTCGTGGAGCTTGCCGGCGAGATCACACGCGTTCATGTGCCGACACTCTGCTTAGGCCTTGGCATGTTTCTGCTCATGCGGCTGTTGCGGGGACGGTCGCCGCGTTTGCCGGCTCCGCTCCTCGCCGTCGCGATCGGCATCCTCCTCTCTTGGCTGTTTGATCTGCAGTCGATCGGCATCGCGCTGATCGGCGAAATCCCCGCGAGCCTGCCGCAGCTGAGCGTGCCGGTGCCGCAGGGCGTCGAGCTCGACGATCTGGCGCTCAATGCGTTCGCGATCCTCGTCGTCAGTTTCGGCAGCGGCATCGTGACTGCCCGCAGCTTCGGCGCGAAAAATCGATATCGCGTCGATGCCAATCGCGAGCTGATCGGCTTCGGCGCCGCCAATATCGCCTGCGGTCTGTTCGGAGGTTTCCCCGTCACCGGCGCCGACTCGCGGACCGCCATCAATGATGCGGTCGGCGGCCGCACGCAGGTCGCGGGGCTCGTCGCAGCCGCGGTACTGATCGTCGCGCTTGTCGCGCTCACGAACGTCATGAAATACCTGCCCATTCCTGTTTTGGGGGCCGTTATCGCTTCAGCCGCAGTCGATCTGTTCGACGCGGCGCAACTGCGGCGCTTGTGGCAGACGAGCCGCCCCGATTTCGCGTTCGCGCTGATCGCGATGGCGGGGGTCGTCGGTCTCGGAGTCCTCAAGGGCGTACTCATCGCGATTGCCGCTGCCGGCGTTTATCTGCTCGCCCGCGTATCCCGCCCGAGCGATGCGCTGTTGGGATGCATTCCTGGCGACAGCCATGCCTTCTACAAGCTGCATCGCGAGCCGCACGCGAGGCCCTTGCCGGGTCTTGCCGTTTACCTCGTGCAAGGCAGCCTGTTGTTCTTCAATATCGATTACGTGCGCGATCGGATCCGCTGGATCGTCAGCCGCCTGCCGCAATCGACACGGTACTTCATCCTCGATGCCGAAGCCGTGACGACGATCGACAGCACAGCCGATGCCGTCCTCGCCGAACTCGTCGAAGAGCTTGCGCGCCGCAATCTCCGCTTCGGGATTGCCAATCTTCACGGGCAGCCGCGGCAACTCCTCGCCCGCTCGGGTCTCCTCGCTACGATCGGCCCCGACATGGTTTTTGCGCGCGTTGAGGATGTGGCGCGAGCTTTTCACACAACGCAACCGCTGCCCTGAAATCACGATCGCCCGCTGCGTCGTGGCGAGAACGTCCGATCGGCAGCGCTGACTCGCATCGCGGCGGAAGCGGGAAGCGGGTCAATCAGGTGGTTGTGAAGCGGGCTCGATCCAATCGATGAGCAAACCGTAGCCAACCGCCAAAATGGTCGGCCCGACGAAAATTCCGAGAAGGCCGAATGCGGCCAAACCGCCGAGCATCCCCAACAGGATCAGCAAGATCGGCAGGTCGCTGCCGCGGCTGATCAGGTAAGGCCTGAGCACATTTTCGAGCGGGTTGAAGATCAGAAACGACCAGATGGCGAGCGCGATCGCCATGCCGGTTGAGCCGTTGTAGAACAGGTACAGGCTGGACGGGAGCCAGATGAAGGTCGGGGCGAGCGGGACCATTGTCAGAAAAAAGCACAGAAACCCCAGAAGAAAGGCGCCCGGGACTCCCGCTACCCAGAATCCGATGCCCGACAATACGCCCTGGATCAAATTCGTGCCGACGATCCCGTAAACCACACCCTTGATCGTCCCTCCCGCGACATCCAAGGCACGCGTGGCCCGTTCGCTGCCGATCCGCGACGAGAACGCGTAGAGCCTGGAGCCCGCAGTGCCGCCCTCACGATAGAGAAAGAAGGCAATCACGAGGCTCAGCACTAGTTCGAGAATGCCGCCGCCAAAGCTCGCGAGCACCGAAAAAAGCCAGCCTCCCGCGGTCGACACATAGGGCTTGAGGGTTGCGGCGAAATTGGCTTCGCCCGCCGCGACCGTTCCCCAGTAATCTTGGAGGCGCGGGCCGATGAGCGGCAGTTCGCTCAACCATTGGGGAGGCGCCCCGATCCCGCGGTCCAGCGCCTCGCGAGCATCAGCGACAAGACCCGCCGCACTCTCGGCGAGAGTGGCGCTGACGAGGACTAACGGGAACACAATCAGCGTCCCGATAAGCAGCGTTGAAAATAGCGCGGCGAGCGATCTCCGGCCATTGAGCCACTGCTGGAGGCGGCGATTCAATCCGGAGGTCGAGTAGGTGATAATGACGGCCCAAAGCAGGGCCGAGATAAACGGGCGAAGAATAATGAACGTGCCCAGGGCAAGCAGCGCCAAAAGGGCCAAACCGAGTAACCGCTCGACAGGCAGCGCTTCGTCGCGCCGAGCTAGCTTCAGCGGCGGCTCCTTTTTCGATTGTGCCTGCCCGGTCGACATGATGTTTCGATACGGCCGCGGTCCCATCGCGGGATGCTTCTCTGCAGTCTCGGCCGTCAGTCAGGCTGCGTGCATTGAGCTAAATCAGCGCCCGCAGTCGCCGCGCGGGCCCGGTATAGGGATCAGCGGTCAGCATGACCATCACGACAGCCGAGCGCCTTGTAGATCTCGGCGACGAGTTCCTGCGCCATGATCGGCTTTTCCAATAGAGCCACTCCGCTCCGATCCGCCGTCGAGACCAGGCTGGTTGTGATCTTGCCGCCGGTAACGAGGACGGCGGGAATCATAACACCACCGCGACGAAGCCGCGCGAGCAGTTCGATCCCGTCGAGTTCGGGCATGTTCACGTCGACAAGCAGACAGCTCCTTTCAAGCGGTGGCGTCTCGGCCAAGAACATAGCGGCTGAGGTGTAGGAACGAACCTCGAAGCCGTTGGATTCGAGCATGACGTGGAATGAATCCCCCACCGCCGCGTCGTCATCAATGACATATACGATTGGTTTTGCCACGCTTGAGTTCCCTTTCATTCGCGCGGTTCAATCGCCTTTGCCGATCCGAGACCACGAGCGACATACTCGATTTCTCGGGCTAACGGCGCGAGCCCCGTATGTCGGTGTCCTTTTTGGAACAGTGCTCCACCTTTCCCGTGCAGGTGCCCCGGGGGTTCGGCCAACCCCGTCCCGGTCAGCGGCCCGCGGCTCCTGAGTGGCCGCCTTTTTTCTCGAAAATCGCAGCCTCAAACAGGGCGCGGTTGATGATCTGAACATATCGGCGATCCCGAATGGCAATCGCGCCGCGGTTCACAAGGGTTTGAAACGATCGGCCGACTGCCTCAAGCGAGATCCCCGCATAGGCGCCGATATCCGAACGTTTCATCGGCATATAAATTTCCTGCAAGGATCCCCTAGCCGTACCCTGGTGGGCTTCGAGCATCCTGAGGAAGAGACCTATTCTCGTGATTGCGCGTTGCCGACTGAGCAGAAATGCGTGTGCTTGAGCTTGATGCAGCTCGTGCGACAGCTGAGAAATCAGGTGAAACTGTAGGTCCGGATCGCTGCGGATTTGGGCATTTATCGCGACCATGGGCATCCGATACGCGGTCACCGCGGTAAGCGCCTCGGCGGAATTCAGGTGCGTGCCGTTCTGAACCGATCCGACCAGATCGTCGGCAAAGGAAAAGACGATGATATGCTGCGCTCCGTCCGGCAGCATCGTGTATGACTTTACGACGCCGCTAACGATGCTAAAGAGAGCCTCAGCGCCCTCACCTGTGCGGTACAACGGCTCTCCCTTGCGAAAGCGCACAAACGACGAAGGCAGCGCGAGTTCCGCACGGTCCCGAGACGTCGAGAGATGACTGGCATCGCCGGGCTCGGTGCTTACCGTCATCATAGCCCGGCACCGGCGATAGCCAGGACGCCATTCAAACCGTTTATCCTCGGCATCTCAAAGACTGCCGCAATCCCGGTGCTCGCAACTCCGTCGTGCATGCAGCACAGCTGCGGTCCGCGAGCTCTGACGCGGCTCCGGCGAGCGGTATTGACGTGACGTGCACGACGGCGTTGGGTCGACACCGGCTTTGGTTCCCGACGTTTTCCTCACGCACTTTTGCCTGACCCAGTATCGGACAGCATTGATCTGTCGCAATCGCGGAATAAAACAGTGTCAGAACAGAATTGAACGAAAGCTCAGAATCGAATGTAAGGCAGAAGCAAACCGTCTGAACTTGATCCCACCCCTGGACTCGGAGAATGCTTTTTTTCTTATCCGTGTTTAATCGAATTATTCAAAATGCGCCGATCTGGAGTAGGAGTATTTGAGTAATACCCGCATGCGCTAAAATCCGTCAATTTATCGCAAATACCGGAAAGTTTGATTTTCATCACCATCTGTTCAGCGAAGCCCTGCGTTCCACACTGGATGGGCTCGGTTTTCATGCCGCTTTTTTGATTGTGATCAACTTTCTGCCGGATTCGCCGCTCGCATCTCGCGCAAAAAGCGTGTTAACGTACGTTACGGGGGCGTTATCACGGAAAGAAGTCGCCAATAAAGGGGGCAGGCGGCAATGTCAGCACAAGGAGTACGTTGTCATGGCGGCAGATGGGCACATCGGAGGGAACGACGGATTCCCGCGAGGCCAAACCGTTCCGACAGCTGCACTCGTGCACGAGCTGACGGAAGCGCTCACGGCGCTCGGTAACTATCTCGCCTCAGCGAATAAGATCTACGACAGCACGCCGCGGTCGCAGCGGCTGGGCGAGGCGCTTGAAAAAAGCCTAGGCCAACACGAGCGAGCTGTCGAAGCGACACGGCGCCTGCGTGACCTCGGCCGTCCTCGCAGAAGGGTGGACGGGGACTGCCTCATCGGCCTCCGCTAGGCGGCGCGGTCAGGCTTGACGGCGGCGGGCTCGCTCGCTTCGGGACGGCGCATTCTGAAGCCAAGAAAGGCGATCGCCACGGTCGCGAGCGGGTTCAGCAAGCTAAAGAACGCAAACCCCGCATAGCTCAGCGTCGGCACTCCGAGTGTGGCCGCCATATATGCGCCGCAGCTGTTCCAGGGGATCAACGGCGAGGTTACCGTTGCCGAATCGCCGACCGCGCGCGACAAAGCGACCGGAAGGAGGCCGCGCCGGTCAAACTCGACGCGGAACATCCTCGCGGGCAGCACGATCGCGATGTACTGATCGGATGCGATCACATTCAAGCCGATACAAGTCCCGACCACCGCAACCACGAGGCTGCCCGTCGAGCGCACACCGCTGATTGCCGCCTCGGTCAACCGCTTCAACAGCCCGGCACGCTCGAGCACGGCGCCAAAGGCAAGCGCCGTCAAAATCAACCAGACCGTGTTGAGCATTGACTCCATGCCGCCGCGCGACAGGAGCCGGTCGATCTCAACCTGGCCAGTGCTCGAAACATAGCCAGTGGCCAGCGCGGACCAGATCCCTTTTATGAGCGCGAGCGGCGCCGGAAGCGACGCGTCTTTGGCAAAGGCAATGACCTGGTTGGCATTGAAAAGGACAGCCAGAACACCGCCGAGCAATGCCCCAGCAAAAATCGTGACGAAAGGCGGGAAGCGCAGGATTGCCAGGCCAAAAACCAGGACCAGAGGCAGCAATGTCCAGGGCGTGATGACAAAATGCTGAGTGAGGCCCGACAGCATTCCCGTAGCCTCGAATTCACTCGGCTGGCCGAGCAGCGCAAAACCGATCAGCGACAGCAAGAGCGCCGGGATGGAGGTCCACAGCGATTCCCGGGTATGCTGAAACAAATCGGAGCCTGATGCCGCGGCCGCCAAATTCACCGTATCGGACAGCGGCGATGCCTTGTCGCCGAAATATGCGCCCGAAATGACCGCACCCGCGGTGATCTCCGGCGACAACCCCATATTTCCGGCGATCCCGATCAGCCCGATCCCGATCGTGCCTGCGACGGTCCAAGAGCTGCCGATGCCGGTGGCGACAACCGCGCAGATCAGCGCCGCCGACGCATAAAAGTAGTGTGGGCTGAGAACCTGCAGCCCGTAATACACCATCGTCGCGATCGTGCCGCTCAACGCCCATGTGCCGATCAGTGCGCCGACGGCGAGCAAAATGAAAATCGCGGAGAGCGCAGAAGCTATACCGTCGGCGGTGGCCTGTCGCAAAGCGGACCACGGAACCCCATTCTTTACGGCGATGCCGCACGCGATCAAACCGCAGAACAGCAACGCGATCTGGTTCGGCCCTTGCGCAGCCTTGTCGCCATAGAGCAGGTACGAGGTCGCCAGAAAGACGATCAGCGCGACGGCGGGAATGCAAGCGTCGAGCAGTGACGGAGTACGATCGGAACCTGCCGGCGGCGGTGGCGGAACATCGGTCATTGCCGGTGGTACCTCTCTATGGTGTGCGGCCCGCGCCTTACTTGCCGAGCCGGCCGCCTCGGTGAGGGCGCACTCCCCGATCGCGACACAGTGAACCGAGTCCTCGCGCCGATGCCGACGGGGTGTCCTAGAACGTGATGGTCGTGCGTACGGTGAATACGGCTTCGGGGCTGGCGTGCGGCGCCAATGCCGGGTTCCAGAACACCTGGATGTCCGGCGTGACATGCATCCCTTTGAAGATTGTCGCCTTGTAAAAGATCTCGCTGACCCACTCCCCGTCGCGCACGCCGACTGTTCCGACCGACTGGTGATTGGTCTTATTCCAGCCGGCCGCAACACCGAGCTGGTCGGCGCGGTTTCGGCCGATCGGATTGTTCCAGATCGCGCCGCCTGCATAAGAGGTGCGGATCGGAATATCTGGTCCCGTCGCGTTGTTGACACGTAGGAACGCGCCGTATCTGTCGGTCAAATCCTGCGATATGCTCAGCGAGACGCCGGTTGATCGGCTGGAGACATTCGGGACAAACGGCTGCTCGTAAAGGAGCACGCTGTAAATGCCATCTCCCAAGCCCGGAACTTTTGGGGTCCATTGCGCATTGCCCCATTTGACCATTCTGCCTTGCTCGATACCGGCGCTCGTCAGTGTGCCGCCATTGAGATCGGTGCCGCCCTGGGCGCCCACCGCGAAATTGAATTGTCCATCCGGAGTCTTTACGCGTCCGTACGCACCCAATCCGGCGTTCGGAAAGGTCTGAGTTGCAGTCTGGGCAAAGGAATAGCTGATGAAGCTCGTCTGCGCGTTGGCGGCGAACTCGTTAGGGTCGAAGGAGAAAAGGTTGTATTGGCCGACCGTCAAAGAGAGCCAGCTGACCAGCCCCGGAAATGTGTGCGTGTAAGCGAGCGTCGACCAGGCAAAATTGTCGCGCGTCCAGTCGTTCGGGAAAGTGATCAGCCCGAGGCGCGACGCTTGGCTGCTGGTGTTCTGGGTACTGAAATAGGCCTGGTGAGAGGTGACGATGTTGATTTCGCCGGAGCCGAATTGCGTGTCCTTGAACGGCTTCCAGGTTACGTAGGGATAGTAAACGTTCGCGTAGACCGGCGCGCCCTTCGTGCCCCACTGGGGGTAAAAGGAATAATCGATCCCGAAGTCGAGCTTGTATTGTTCGCTGATGCCCTTCTTGAAGGCGAGCCATTTGTCGTATTCGGTGTTGAGCACGTCGGCATAAGGCCGCGACCAATCCTCTGACCCGGGGACAAACTGAGGCAGCAGCCGAAACGCCGGACGCGTCTTGGTCGAGCCTACCGTTGCGCTGACATCGGGAACATTCGACTCCGGCAAGGTTGGTACCGGTGTTGCTTGAGGGCCCGTAGGCAGCGGGTTAGCGGCGCTTCCCGGATTGTCGGCCAGCTGCGCGCGCGCCGGCGCCGTCGGAAAACCCAAAGCCAGGCCCATGGTCAACGCGGCTGCGACAGCTGGCGCATGGCATAGCATCCAGCGCAATCTCACGGTTGTCCCCCCTCGATGTAGCGCCGTCTCATCAGGAGCGGTACGCCGCCGCTTCAGTTCAGACCGGCCGTTTCAGTCAGGCGGCGGCCCATTCAATGTCGTGTACGGAATTCGCGATCGTTGTGCCGGCCTCGCCGCGCAGGATCGCCGCTAGATCCCCGAGCGCCCCAATCCCCGACTTTTTACCGGTTGTCTCAGCGAAGTGGCACGCGGCCGCGACTTTCGGTCCCATCGATCCAGCCGGAAACTCGTAATCGCGCATGGCAGCCGGGCTCGCGCGCCGAAATGCTTTCGCAGTGGGCTTACCCCAATCAACGAACACTGCGTCCGCATCGGTCGCCATCAGAAAGAAATCCGCCTCGAGCTGATGTGCGAGCAGCTCGGAACAGAGATCCTTGTCGATCACCGCCTCGATACCCCGCAATTTGCGGCCGGGTTCATAGACGGTCGGGATTCCGCCGCCGCCTGCCGCAATGACAATCGTGCCTTTTTCGAGCAGCCAGCGGATGGGGCGCACCTCGAAGATCTGCTTGGGTTGCGGCGACGGAACGACTTTGCGCCATTTGTCGCCGTCCTGCTTCATGACCCAGCCTTTTTCGGCCTTGAGCCGCGCGGCTTCGTCTCCGGAATAGACGGGGCCGATGAACTTGGTCGGAGACGCGAAGCCGGGATCGGCTGGATCGACCTCGACCATCGTCAAGATCGTCGCGAAGGGCACCTCGAACGGCAGCAGGTTTCCCAATTCTTGCTCGATCATGTAGCCGATCATGCCCTCGGTCTGGGCGCCGAGGACATCGAGCGGATAGACCTCTTCCGGCTTGTAGGCAGCGCCCTGCAACGCCAGAAGGCCTACCTGCGGCCCATTTCCGTGCGTGATGACCAGCTCGTTCCCGGGATAGATTTCAGCGAGCGCGGCGGCGGCGATCTGCACATTGGCGCGCTGCGCCTCGGCCGTCATCGGCTGGCCGCGCTTCAGCAGCGCGTTGCCGCCGAGCGCCACGACGATACGCACCGCCTCAATCCCCGAGAGTCGCGACGAGAATGGCCTTGATCGTATGCATGCGGTTTTCCGCCTGCTCGAAGGCGACATTCATCTCCGAGTCGAACACCTCTCCCGTCACCTCCATGGCGGTGAGGCCGAACTGCTCGTGGATGTCGCGTCCGACTTTCGTCTCGAGGTCGTGGAAGGCAGGCAGGCAGTGCATGAACTTCACGCGCGGGTTGCCGCTCGCCTTCATCAGCTTCATATCGACCTGATATGGCTTCAGGAGCGCAATGCGCTCCGCCCAGACCTCCTTGGCTTCGCCCATCGAAACCCACACATCGGTGTGGATGAAGTCGACCCCCTGCACGGCTTCCTCGGGGTCGTCCGTGATTGTCAGCCTGCCGCCGTATTTGCCTTCGAGGTCGCGCGCGATTTTGATGTAGTCCTCCGCCGGCCACAACGATTTGGGCCCGCAAATCCGGACGTCCATGCCGACGAGACCGCCGACGATCATCAACGAGTGCCCCATGTTTGATCGGGTGTCGCCGATATAGGCATATTTGATGTCATGCAGCGGCTTTTCGCTGTATTCGCGCATCGTCATCACATCAGCGAGCATCTGCGTCGGATGATATTCGTCGGTCAGGCCGTTGAAGACAGGGACACCCGCGGAGCGTTCGAGCTCCTCGACCGCCTCCTGGGAATAGCCGCGGAACTCGATCGCGTCGTACATGCGTCCCAACACGCGAGCGGTGTCCTTCACCGACTCCTTGTGACCGATCTGGGAGCCTGCCGGATCGAGATAGGTGACATGAGCGCCCTGATCGAAACAGGCGACCTCGAAGGCGCAGCGCGTGCGTGTCGAGGACTTCTCGAAAATCAGGACGATCTCCTTGCCCTTCAGATGCTCCTGCTCCGTACGCGCGTACTTGGCCCGCTTCAAATCGCGAGCCAGATCGAGCAGATAAAAGAACTCGCGCTGCGTGAAGTCCTGAACCGTAAGGAGAGAGCGGTTGCGCAAGTTAAGGCTCATTTTACGACCTCTCTAAGGCAACGGATGCTCATCAGTAGACAGGGTCGCGCGACACCGGGCAGGTCATACAATGACCGCCACCACGGCCGCGGCCGAGCTCGGATCCGCGCACCGTGATGACTTCGATGCCGGCCTTGCGCAGCAGTGTGTTTGTGTAGGTGTTGCGGTCATAGGCCACAACTACGCCCGGCTCGAGCGCGACGACGTTGTTGCCATCATCCCATTGCTCGCGCTCGGCCTGCCACGCGTTTCCCCCGGTCTCAATGACCTGCAGCGCGTCGAGTCCCAGCGCGTTCTTTACCACCTCCAGCAACGGCGCGTGATCGGGCCGAACCTCGAATGCGCCGTCGGCGCCGGTCGGGTAGATGCTGTAGCAAGCGATGTGATCGACCACTTCGCGGAAAACCGTGCACTTGTCGCGATCGCAGAAGCTGAACACCGTATCGAGATGCATCGCCGCACGGCTCTTAGGCATCACGCACGCAATCACCCGCGTTGCAGCGTTTTCCCTGAACAGGCTGTGCACGACCTGGCCGACGGCTTGATGCGTCGTGCGCTCGCCCATGCCGATCAGCACGATGCCTTTGCCGATCGGCATGACATCGCCGCCTTCGATGCTCGCGCCGGTGAACTCCTCGTCGGAATCGCCAAACCAGATTTTGAAGTCGCCGCGCTTGAAGCTGGGATGGAACTTGTAGATGGCCCGCTGCAGCAAGGTTTCGGGCTTGCGCGCCGGCCAGAACATCGGGTTGCAGGTCACACCGCCATAGATCCAGCACGACGGATCCCGCTGAAAGAGCGTGTTCGGAATCGGCGGCACCAGAAACGATGTGCCGCCCAGGATCTCCAGAAGCAACGCCGAGCTCTCGCTTTGCGGCAGATCCTCAATGGCGATACCGCCGATCAGGTGGTCGGCCAGCTGCTTTGCCGGCATCGCATCGAGCCAAGGCCGGACAGCGCGAGTGACAACCAGCCCAACGCTATTGGCGGTAATGCGCCGTTCGAGGATCCAAGAGCGTGCGTCGGGATCGTCTAGCGTCGCCGCGAGCAGATCGTGCAGCTCGAGAACCTCGGCGCCGCGGCTCTGCAATTTCAGCACGAAATCGTAGTGATCCTTTTGTGCTTCCTGCACCCAGAGGACGTCGTCGAACAAAAGCGCGTGGCAATTGCCCGGGGTCAGCCTTTGATGCGCGAGGCCAGGCCGACAGACCATGACGGTTCGGAGTTTTCCGACTTCCGAATGGACGCCAAATGTCCGTTCCATGTCGCTCTCGCTACGCCTGATGTACGACAGACCCGCTCGTCCGCGATTCGGTCGAGAAGGTTCGCCTGATGATCCGCAGAACCGGCGCGGCAACCTTGATTTAGATCAAGGGCAAATTGACCGGCGCGATACCGCCTTCATTTTCGGCAGGGCGACGAATTCTTTAGCTTAATGAATAGCTGTGTCGGCCCGCGTAAACGGGGCCGCTTCCGAACGGCTTAATGACGCTCAGCGCCGGTCTTGTCGTCTTCGGTTGCCATCCGTAACGCGTCCTCGATCTCCCGCCTGTATGGCGCGAGATCGACGGATCGGCTGCAGTACGGACACGGGATCGAGTCGTGCGCCTTGAGCCGGCGAAGAACTTCCTTGAAGCGATTACCGCATTGCGGATGACCGCAGACGAGATTGAACAGCCAGAGATCCAGGAGACTCATGCCGGGCGGCGGTATCAAAGGCATGCCTAACTTTCTCGCCAGCCTCAATCGGGCAGCGCGGTCAGCCGGAAGAACGTGATCGCGCTGTCGTCCGGTTTGCCGAACCAGGCCGCATACAGGCCCCGAAACTCCTTGGATTTGTACAGCCGGCTCAGCGTTCGATCGATAATGAGGCGGAAATCGTCATCGTCCCGCCGGAGCGCGAGCGCGAAGGGCTCATAGGTGAAGAGCCGATCGAGCACATCCTCCGAGCTGCTGCGCCGCGCCGCTTCCAATAGAATCGCGCGGTCGGCAAAAAGCGCGTCGGAGCTGCCGTTGAGCACCCGCTGGATGCCGGCTTCGTAGTTATCCACCGGCGCGACATTGGCAGCGATATCGAATTCTTTCAGCCGTCCCGTCAGCCAGCTCTCGCTGGTCGTACCTTTGACGGCCGAGAATGTCTTCCTCTCCAAGAAGGTGCGCGCGGGCGAGCCGCGCCAAATCGGATGCGAGGGCGGCGGCGCCTCGGCCAGGATGTCGCGGAGCGCCGAGGGAGCGTCGTTGCGCAGCATGGCGCCGATGCCGCCGGGAAAAATCGGGATCGAGAACGCGACTTCCTTTCGCCGCGCCAAGGTTGCCGTATCCGCGCCGCACAGGAGCGCAACCTTGCCTTGCTTCAGATCGTCGAAGCGATCGGCAAGCGTAACTGGAACCCACTGCACGGTCAGCGAGGCAAGTCCAAGCTCGGCCTTCACCTGATCGACGATTTGCTGGCACAGCGCGACCGAGTACCCGGCCGGTTTGTCCGATCGGTCACGATAGGAAAATGGCTGTGCGTCCGCCCGATAACCGAGGGTGATCTTCCCTTCCTCTTTGATCCGGTCGAGATTGGCGCTTGCGGCCGAAGCTGGTTGTGCGGTGGTCAGTAATGTCACGGCAAAGAATGCGAATGCGAAGCCAAGGGTCTGCGCTTGGTGTGGACGCCGATTCTCTGAGAACGCGCCTCGCATATTTTGTCTCCTGTTCCGGCGGTCGCTCATCACGGTCAGGCCGCTTTGGCTCGCGGAGCGACCGCCAGCTGGGTTGAGGTGAACCGGGGAGCGATAAAGCCCCAGATCACAAAGGCGAGGGCCGTAACAAGCATGCCTCCAAGCACGGCATCCTTGCCCGAAGCATAGATCGCATAAGTGCTGTAGAGCATCGCGACCAATGCCACCGCGACATTTAGCCGATATTGGAATTTAGAGATGTCCACCGCCTGCATCATGACCATCAAGGCCGATAACGCGATGATGTAGGGAACGACGTTCGTTACGACCGCGAGGCTGACGAGCGCCGAGAACTGCTCGCTGAGGCTCGGCGAGATCGTCGACAGCGCCATCGCGGATTGAACGACACCCAATACGATCATCCCGGTGATCGGCGCGCCCATCCGGTTCACTTTCGAGAACAAGCTCGGAAACATCCGTTCATCCGCAGCGGCCTTCCCGGTCGCTGCGATCGTGAACTGCCACCCGAGCAATGAACCGAGGCAGGCAACCACCGCGAGCCCCATGATGATCGACCCGACTACCGGGTTGAACATATGCGCATAAGCCGTTCCGAAAGGTCCGGTCGACTTTGCCAATTCGAGGTTTGGCACGATGCCTTGAATCACCGTCGTCGAGAGAATGTAGATGACGGCCGCGCCAAGCGTACCAAACATGCAGGCCAGCGGGACGTCGCGTTTCGGGTTCTCGACCGCGGCGGAATTCTGCGCCGCCGATTCCATGCCGAGAAATGCCCACAGGGTCAGCGAAATGCTCGAGCCCATGCCTTCCAGGAGGCTCAACCCCTTTGGGTTCCAGGCGGCCCCAAAGATCTCCGGACTGAACCAGAACCAGCCGATCAGCGACAGCGCGCCGACGGGGATAATAACGCCCCACACGGTCACCGAGCCGATGCGGCCGGTGACGCTCGGACCGCCGAAATTTGCCACCGTCGTCAGCCAAAGCAGAGCAATGACCCCAATGCAGGTCGCGATCGGGGTCGAAGACAGCCAAGGCATAAATGACGCCAGGTAGCCGACGGCGGAGATGGCTATCGCGACGTTGCCGACCGCCAGAGAGAGGAAGTACAGAAAGAACACAAGGAAGTAGCCGGACTTGCCGTAGGCGTCCTCGGCATAGGCCGACATGCCGCCGGGCCGTTGATTGAAGAGGCCGGCCTGCGCGAAGCCATAGGCGATCGCCATCGACCCCAATGCCGTCACGATCCAGGACAGCAGCGAGATCGCGCCGACCTGCGCCATATTGGTCGGCAACATGATGATGCCGGAGCCCATCATGTTCACGGCGACGATAAACGTCAGCTGAACCAGGTTCATCCGCTTTATGTCTTGTTGCCCCTGCATCGGGCGTTCCTCCCTGCTTTCAGCGCGCAACGCTCACTCGCGGACGACGTAGGTGTAAAACTTGATGCGGCCGTCGACCCGCTCCTGGAAAACCCCTTGGACTTCATAATTGAAGCCCGGGAATCGATTGAACGACTCCTGAAAGGCGAGGAAGTAGTCGAGCATCGGCCGGGCCCTGTCGTCCCAACGCTCGCCGGGGATCACTACCCCGATGCCCGGCGGATAGATCAGTGCGAGCGTCGCGGAGATGCGGCCTTTGACGTCCTCGAGCGGTACATAATCGACATCATTGGCAACTAGGGCCTCGTAGGCGTCCTTTGGCGACATCGCAAGCTCGGGAAAGCTGGATGCTCGAAAACACTGCCGCTGCAGATCTTTGATGTTAGCTTCGCGATAGAAGCGGTGCATTTCATTGCAGATCCGCTGCAAGGTATAACCCTGGTAGCGCTCACGATGCGCCTCGCAGATGGTCGGCAAGGCTTCCGGCAGCGCCGCATCGCGATCCCATAGGTTTTTGAAATTCACCAGCTTGGCAAGCAACGTGTTGAGCTTGCTTTCGTCCTCCGCCGGCGTCATCAGAAACAGGATGCTGTTGAGGTCGCATTTCTCCGAAATGATCCGCTGCTCACGGAGGTAGTTCGCGACCACGGTCGCAGGGACGCCGAAATCGAGATACTCGCCGGTCTTCCGATCGATCCCCGGCGTCAACAGTGCCAGCTTGTTTGGATCGACCATGGCGTAGCCTTCGTCGTACCCGGCATAGCCGTGCCACTTACTTTGCGGATGAAAACTCCAGCACTGCTGCTCGCGTTTGATGACCTCGGTGGGAATGTTCTCCCACGGTATATCGATCAGGTCCTCGGTAAAGCGAGATCCCTCGATCGTCACCACATCGGGAACGAACGGATCGAAGAACCACTTGTCTTCGTCGCAGCGCCCCGTATCGGCATAATAATTACAGAATTCGCGAAACTTCTTGCGAACCTCGATGCCGAGCTCGATGCACCGATCCCACAGGACCTCGCCGGCTTTGCCCTCGTGGACTTTGGCATTGACGTCGAGCGAGGCGAATAGTGGGTAAAAGGGCGACGTCGACGCGCTCATCAGGAAGGATTCGTTGAAGCGCTTGTGCTCGATAAAGCGCTTCTGTCCCTTGATATGCTCGTCGCGCTTATGGATCTGGGAGGCCTGCGAGAATCCGGCGCCCTGCTTGTGAACGGATTGCGTCGAGAACAGCCCGGGCATTTCGGGGCCCAGCTCCTCGAGCCGCATCGGGCTGTGGCCCTCGAACAGAGGGTGAAAGGCGTTGTAGCCGATCCACGCCTCGTCCCACAGAACGTAGTCGCAGAGGTGGCCGATTTTTTCCAGCACCTTTCGAACGTTGTAGACAGTGCCGTCGTAGGTCGCGAGCTGGATACAGGCGAGGCGGAACGGGCGTGCGGCGGTGAAGCGCTCCGGATCCGTCACGAGCGGATGTTTTCGGATCTGCTCGCGCAGGTAACCCTCGTCCCATGCGTCCCAGTCGACAGCGCCGATCATTCCGAACGGATTGCGGGCAGTCGGCAGGAAGATAGGAATGGCCCCGGCCTGGACCAGTGCGCCCTGGTGCAGCGATTTGTGGTTGTTGCGGTCGAACAGAACAAGATCGCCGCGGCGAAGCACCGCGTTGGCGACGACTTTGTTCGATGTGCTCGTGCCGTTCAGCACGAAATATGTTTTGTCGGCGCCAAACACGCGCGCCGCGTATTTCTGAGCCTCGACGGCCGCGCCCTCGTGGATCAGCAAATCGCCGAGGTCGACATCGGCATTGCACAGATCGTTGCGGAAGATGGTTTCGCCGAAATGCTTGAAGAAGAGCTGGCCGGCGGGAGATTTGCGATAGAACTGGCCACCCTGATGGCCGGGGCAATCAAAGGCGATATTGGCTTCACCGTCATACGCCATCAGCCCGCCGAAGAACGGCGGCAGCAAGGACAGCCCGTATTTCACGACACTCGCGACGACCTGCTTGGCGTAAAACGCGGGCGTCTGCTGCCCGAGGTAGATGTAGCCGCTCACCTCGCCGGTGAGCCCGAGGACGGCGAGATCGGAGATGCGGTGCGAATCCGCAAGCCCCCAAAGCGGCGTGTGAAACCCGTTGGCGCGGACCGACCGAGCAAGGTTGCGAGCCTTTTCGAGCCGCTCGCCATCGACCAGCGCAATGTAGGCGCCGACCGCCGCGTCCTCCGATACGTCCCGCTCGAAGCTATGGCTGATCTCGACCTCAAAATTCTGAGCAGCGATGTGATCGATCAGCTGCTTTGTCTGCGCATCCGCCGCGTCGACGATCGCAACCACCTTCAAGAGCTTATGAAACGGGACCGGGATGGTCGGCGCCCTGACGTCGCGCGGGATCATTGGCCGATCCCTCGCTTGACGCAGTCGACGAGATAGCGTCTTCCGGTGGTGATTGGCTCGAACCGTAATCCATGGATATCGGTCTCGAAGCCGGGAAACCGCCGGTCAAACTCACGCGCGTACAAAAGGTAGTCCTGGATCGATTGGGTGGCCGCGGTGATGCGCTCGCCCGGCATGATGAGCGGGATGCCTGGCGGATAGGGGACCAGCATCACGGCGAGTGTTCGGCCCCCCAGCTCGTCGATATCGACGCTCTCGACATCACCCCGCACCAGGCATTCATAGGCATCGGCCGGGCGCATCGCCATCTCAGGCAGCGTCGTGTACATGTCGCGCTGTGCCTTCGGCACATTGTCGTCGCGGTAAACGTGGTGCATGCGATCGCACAGCTCCCGCAGCCCAATCGACGCATAGGCTTCGGGATGCGCCTCGACCAAGGCCGGTAGGACGCGGAAAAGCGGCGCGTCGCTGTCGTACAGGTCCTTGAAATTGAGCAGCTCGGTGACGAGCGTGCTCCATTTGCCCCTGGTGACGCCCATCGAGAACAGCACGAGGAAGGAGTAGAGGCCGGTCTTCTCGATTTCGATGCGGCGCGACGACAGGAACTTGGTCACCACCGCGGCCGGAATACCCTGGTCGTGCATATCGCCGCCCGCCGATAGGCCCGGCGTCAGGATCGTGACCTTGATGGGGTCGACCAGAACGTGGTTCTCGGCAAGCCCTTCGAAGCCGTGCCAGCCGGCGCCCGGCTTGAGCACCCAACTCGATGTCGCATCGACCGGATGCTCTCCGATCTCGTCCGGCTGCCACACATCAAACCACCAGGAGTCGTTCACCTGCTGCTTGACGGCGGTCATGGCTCGTCGAAAGCCAAGGGCTTCCTCGATCATCTCCTGGACGAGGGCTCTGCCGCCCGGCTGCTCCATCATGGCGGCGGCAACATCGCAGGACGCGATGATCCCGTATTGCGGCGAGGTCGAGGTGTGCATCATGAACGCGTCGTTGAAGCGCGCCATGTCCACACGTACCGTCTCGCCGTGCTGGATATGAATCATCGACGCTTGCGAGAACGCCGCCAGCAGCTTGTGAGTGGATTGCGTCGCAAAGGTGATTGCGTGTGGCGAGCGCGCCGGCTGCGTCGACGAGATCGCGTGATAGCCATCGTAGAATTCGTGGAAATTTGCGTAGGCGTACCAAGCTTCGTCGAAGTGGAGCACCTCAATGGTATCGCCGAGGCTCTGCTTGATCGCATCCACGTTGTAGCAAAGCCCGTCATAGGTGGAATTGGTCATCACCATCAGACGGACCTTGCCACTCGTCTGTGCCGCGGCAGGGTTTGCGGCGATCTTTGCTCGGATCGCTTCCGGGGCAAATTGGTCGCGCGAGATCGGACCGATGATGCCGAGGCCGTTGCGCGAGGGTGTCAGGTAGATCGGCGTCGCGCCGGTCATGATCAACGAATGCAAGATCGATTTGTGGCAATTGCGGTCGCAGAGGACGATGTCGCCGCGGCTCACCGTGCCATGCCAGACGATCTTGTTCGCTGTGGAGGTGCCGCCGACGACGAATAAGGTTTCGTCGGCGCCGAAGATGCGCGCCGCATTTCGCTCACCTGCCGCGATCGGGCCGGTGTGATCGAGCAGCGAACCGATCTCGCCAACCGACACGGAGATGTCGGAGCGCAGCGTGTTCTCGCCGAAAAACTGGTAGAAGAGCTGGCCCACCGGGCTCTTGCGAAACGCGACGCCGCCGCCATGGCCGGGCGTGTGCCACGAGTAGCTGGCATGCAGCGTATAATCCATCAGCGCCTTGAACATCGGCGGCGGCAACCCGTCGAGATAGAGGTGCGCCGACCGGGCGATGGCGCGCGCCATGAACTCGAAGGAATCCTCGAACAATCGCATAAAGGCGTTCGCGTGCTTGAGGACGCTCGAGGGCACCATCTCCGCCGTGACCTCGTCGCCGAACAGAAAAATCGGCAAACGGTCGTTGCGCCGCCGCTTCGCCAACAGGACCTGTTCCAGTATTTGCCAGCGCGTTTGCTCGGCTTCGATGCCGTCTACGGACACGAGCCAGCAGGATTCGTTATTGGCGACATTGACGAGGCGCCTCGCATCGTCGTAGCTGAGATCCGCGACGACACGGAATCCCTCCTGCTCGATAGCGGCGGCCAGTTGACGCATGCCGCGCCCGGCGGCGCGCTTTCCGTCATAGTCTTCATCAATGATGGCCACGGGGAATGCTTGCAAAAAGTCCATGGCGCCCCGCGTACTCCTGCGACGCTTTGCTGATGATTGCTTGGGGCAGAAGATCGAAGAGAGGCCGTCCGCGAGCATTGACCCAAATCAATCCGGCCGCGTGACTGGAACCTGCGGCTAACTCGTAAGCATGCCGGTCGTTGCCCGCGGCTGGGTGGCGGTCATTCCGCGGCGTGCTGTGCCTTTTCGGCGAGGCCAGCGTCGGTGTGCTGCTCCCGCGGGCGGGCCCCCGGACGCAACCGCTCGCGGATGGCCTGGAACGAGACATAGAGCGGCGGGATCGCAAAGATGCCGACGAAAGACGCAAGGATCATCCCGCCAAAGACGGGGCTGCCGACGTCGCGCCGCGCCAATTGCGCCGCGCCCGTCGCGACGACGAGCGGGTATAGGCCGAGGATGAACGCAAACGACGTCATCATGACCGGGCGGAAGCGATCACGCGCCCCATCTATCGCCGCCTGCCGCAACGGTGTGCCCTGTTCCCGCTTTGCCTTGGCGAACTCGACAATCAAGATGCCGTTTTTTGCCGCGAGGCCGATCAGCACGACCATGCCAATCTGCGCGTAGAGATCGAGCGTCAGGCCACCAAAGACCATCGCTCCTACAGAGCCCAGGATCCCGATCATCACCGATAGAAGGACCGGTACCGGTATGGTCCAGCTTTCGTAAAGCGCCACCAGGAACAGATAGGCGAACAGGATCGCAAAGCCGAGGATCAGCGCGGTTTTGCCCTCCGCTCGCTTCTCTTGGAAGGCGGTGTCGGTCCATTCGCCGGCATAGCCTTGCGGCAGCGTACGGGCGGCAACCTCTTCCATCGCTTTGAGCGCCTGACCCGTAGAGACGCCCGGCGCCGGGCCGCCCTGAATGGTGACCGCTTTGAGGTTGTTATAGCGGATCTGCGCGGGTGCGCCGACGACGACACGCGGCTCGACGATGCTGCGCAGCGGGATCATCTTGCCCTCATCGCTGCGCACATTGATGCGATAGAGGTCATCGATGCCGGCGCGGTCCTGCGCCTCCGCCTGGACCTGGACCTGCCAAGTCCGCCCGAACAGGTTCACATTGTTGACGAAGTACCCGCCGAGCGAGGCCTGCAATGCCTGGAAAACGCTGCTGAGGGGAACCCCGAGGATCTGCGCCTTGTCGCGGTCGATGTCGAGGTAGATCGATGGGTTTGTCGCCGAGTAGGTACTGAAAATGCGGGACAGCTGCGGATCCTGGTTGGCCGCCACTGTCATCCCGCGAACCACCTGCGCGAGCGCCTTCGGATCGCCGCCGCGCAGATCCTCCAACACATAGGTAAAGCCGCCACCCGTGCCGAGGCCGATAATGGGCGGCGGCGCGAGCGGCAGCACCAGACCGCCGCCGAGTTGCCGGAACTTTGCGCCGGTCCGGGCGATAATTGCGCCCACACTTGCATCCGCGGCCTTGCGTTCCTCAAACGGCTTCAGAGTCACGACGATGAAGGCGGAATTCGATTGCGAGTAGTTGTCGATAAAGTTCAGCCCCACCACCGAGGTGTAATCAGCCACCGCCTCTTCGTGTTTTAGAATTTCCTCGGTTTTCTCGACGACCTCCACCGTCCGGCCGACCGAAGCGCCGCCCGGCAGCTGGATCACAACAAAAAACGCTCCCTGATCATCTTCCGGCAGGAACCCGGTCGGGGTTACCTTCAACAGACTGACGGTACCGAAACCGGCGACGGCAACCATGATGATGCCGATCACCGAAAACCGGAGAATGCGCGCAACTGCCGTTCCATAGGCGTCCCGCACGCGGTCGATTGAGCGCATCACCATTCCAATCGGCCCTCGACGAGGCCCGTGGTGCGGCCGCAGAAGGACTCCGCAGAGCGCCGGTGACAAGGTCAACGCGTTGATCGCGGAGAGGAACATCGAGACGGCAACAGTGACGGCGAATTGCCGGAAGAGCTCTCCAGAAATTCCCGGGATGAACGCGACCGGCACAAACACCGACAGAAGGACAAGGGTGATCGCGATAATCGGCGCGGTGATCTCGGCCATCGCGCGTTTTGTCGCATCGCCCGGAGACAGCTCCGGGTGCTCCTCCATAACCCGCTCGACATTTTCGACGACGACGATCGCATCATCGACGACAATGCCGATCGCGAGCACGATCGCGAGCAGCGACACGGTGTTGGCGGAGTAACCGATCGCGTTGAGCACGATGAAGGTGCCGATCAAGCTGACCGGGACGGCAAGGGTCGGTATCAACGTCGCCCGGAAGCTACCGAGAAACAGATAAACGACCAGCACCACCAGAACGAACGCCTCGATCAAGGTCTTCTGGACTTCATGGATCGTGTCCGTGACAAAGGCCGTCGGATCGTAGGTCACGTGCCAGGCAAGATCATCCGGGAAGCGCTTCTGCAATTCGGTGAGTCGGCCCTCGACGGCTTTCAGCGTCGCGATCGCATTCGCGCCAGGGGTCTGGTAAATCGCGATGGCAGCGGCGGGCGCGCCGTTGAACCGCGTTTCGCGGTCGAGATTTGCGGCGCCGAGCTCAAGTCGCGCTACATCCCCGAGCCGAAGTACCGAGCCATCTGGATTGGTGCGGATCACGATTTTCGAGAACTCTTCGACCGAGGAGAGCCGTCCCTTGGTTTGAATGTTCAGCTGGAGCTGCTGGTCATTCGAAATCGGTCGAGCACCGATACGGCCCACAGCCGCCTGAACGTTCTGCGACTGAATAGCCTTGATAATGTCGCCGGTCGTCAGGTCGAGCCCGGTCAAACTGTCGGTTCGGACCCATGCGCGCATCGCATAATCTTGAGCTCCCCATAGAACGGCATCACCCACGCCCGGCGTGCTCTTCACCTGGTCGAGCAGGTTGATCGTCACGTAGTTGGAAAGAAACAGCGGGTCATACGTACGCTTTGGCGAATAGACCGCGACGACCGCGAGCAAGGCGGAAGACTTCTTCTTGACCGTTATGCCTTGCCGCTGCACCTCATCAGGGAGGCTCGGCAACGCGATTTGCACGCGGTTGTTGACGTTGACAGCGTTGATATCGGGATCCGTGCCGAGCTCAAAAGAGCAAATCAGCGTGTAACTACCATCGTCGCCGCTGACGCTCTTCATGTAGATCATCTTGTCGACCCCGACGACTTGCGCCTCGATCGCCTGGGCGACCGTCGCCTCGACGACCCCAGAATTGGCACCGGGATACATCGTGGTAACTTGGACCTGCGGCGGGACGATGTCGGGGTATTGCGCGAGCGGGATCACGAACAGCGACACGAAACCGGCAATCGTCGTAATCAGGGCAATGACGATTGCGAGCCGTGGCCGGTCTACAAAAATGGCGGAGAACATCGATCTAGCCCCGGGTCAAGGCTGGCGTCGCTGGGTTGGCTTTCACCTCCATACCAGACCGGATCGTCTGCAGTCCTTCGACGATGATCTGTTCGCCGCCGGATAAGCCGTCCGTCACAATCATATCTTCACCGTTGGGTCCGCCGGTCTTGATGCGCCGGATCGCCACCTTTCCAGAGTCGACGATGAAGACGTAGACGCCCTGCTGATCCGTAATCAGGGCGGCCTGGGGCACCACGACCTGGTCTTCGGGCTTACCGGTCTCGAGGTTGACCGTCACCAATTGACCGTCGATCAAAACACCTGAGGGGTTTGGAAAAACGGCGCGCACCTGTACGGTGTCCGTCGCGCGGTCGACCGTCACATCGACAAAGTCGATTTGCCCCAGCGGATCGTAAGTTGACCCGTCAGGAAACCGCAACCGTGCTTTTATACCGGCAATTTCGGTCGTATGACCCGCCTCCCGCGCGCGCGTGAGCTGGCGTTGGCTCACCGGAAAGAGGACATACATCGGGTCTTGGCTGACGATCGTCGTCAACGTGCCGCTCTGCGGGCTGACGACGTTTCCCTTCGTGATCGTCGTACGACCGATTTTTCCGGAAATCGGCGAGGCGATTTCGGTATAACCCAGGTTTACCGTCGCGGTGTCCAGATTTGCTTTATCGATCAACGTCTGGGCGTCAGCAGCACGATCCGCCGTCAATGCCTGATCGCGCGCCGTAACGGTACCGGCGCTCGTCTTCATCAACTGATCGGCTCGCTGATACTGGATTGCCGTCAGCAGCTTTTTTGCCTGGCCCGCTACCAAGGCTCCTTGCGCCTGGTCGACAGCGGCCTGAAACAAATCCTTTTCGAGTCGATAGAGGGGCTGCCCTTCCTTGACAATCTCGCCCTCCTTGAACAGTACATTTTCGAGATATCCGGTAACCCGCGCGTGAACCTCGACGCGGTCGATCGCCTGGATCCGCCCGACGAAGTCAACTGTCTTCGTGATGGGCTTTCGCTCGGCGACGACCGTCCCGACGGGCACGACCGTAGGTGCGGGCTGCTGCGCCAAAGCAGAAGCGGTGAACCCGCAGATCAGGACGGCAGCTGTGATCGAAACGCGCATCGCGGTTTCCTTCTTCGCCAAGGCGGCCCTGCCGGATGCCGGCGTGGCGCCATCAATCGATAACTTCGACCTTGGCCCAACTGGAGCGCCATTGGATGCGACTGCCGCGGATATTGCGCACACCCTATACAGGCGTCGTTTCCAAGAGAGGCGGAGCCTTATGCCAGGCAGATCCCTGCCGTCCTTTCGCATAGCCATAGTCGAACAAGGCGCGGAGATACGCCGGATCAAATTCTTCGTGCTTCATGTCCGGGAAATCGGGTTCGATATAGGCGAGGTTGTAATCGACGCCGTCGCGCTTGGTCGTCGCATAGATGCGGATGATGTCATTGTAGCCGCTGTAATGGATCATCGTCGAAATAGCGCGGCCGACGATCTTCAGAAAGCGGCGGTCGACCTTCGCCCAATCGGGATCGAGCCGGCCGTTGCGCACAATATAGGCGTGCCGCTGGCGGGCGTGCTCCGCGGACCGCAAATCAACGCGTAGCCCTGTGTCGGGCGGATAAAGGAATGTCTGCACCACGGCGCCGCCATCGACGTTCATTTCCTGGTAGCGCCGGCCGGCGGCATCGACCTCGATCATGACCGGCGGGAAGGCGCCAGGTATTGCAGCGGACGCGAGTAGCACCTTGCGGGTGAGTTCGAGCGCTCCCGGGTGGCCCGAGCCCGCGATTGCACCCAAGTTCCAGATGACCGGGCGCTGTTCGTCGAGACTCGTCGTTCCGATCAGCAACAACCGGCCCCTCGCGTATTCGCGCGCGATATCGGCGAGCATTTGCTGGTCGACATAGCGCGAGATCAGTCGGGCGAGTGGTTCTGTATCCGCGAGCGCTTCGCCGAACAGCGCTCCAAACAGACCTGCATCTTCCGAAATATCCTCCGGCTTGATCGTCGTATACAGCGTACGGAGGCGACCGATATAGGCCCCCCCGAGGAAGGCGAAAGGCGCGATCATTGAACCGGTGCTGACGCCGGTCACCAGTTTGGAAGTCGGCATCTTGCCGCTATCTGACCAGCCGCAAATCAGGCCGGCACCGAATGCGCCGTCGTCACCTCCGCCGGAGACCGCCAGAAAATTTGCAGGAGAAAGGTTGACCGTCGAACCTCCGCTCGAACTGCCGGTGATGCGAGCTGCCGCACGTTCCCGCTCTAAAGCCTGAACCCCTTCGCGAAGGAGCGCCTCTCCTTGTGTGTCGGGCCAGAAACGTCCGTTCTGAATGCCGAGGACGGTGACCTGATCGGCTACGGCGGGCGGCATCGGAGCGCCTCGCTCAAGCGTGGAACAGCCGCTTGCCAGTGACAACCCAGAGACTGCCAGACCGATAAGTCCTCGTCGGTCGAGGCGTGGCATGTCGCGACCGTCAGCGCCGGTCAGTGCCAACGCCCGGAACTTCATGTCTGAAACTCCGATATTGAGGCTCGAGTACGACTTCCGATGGGCGGTGGGGAGAGGCACTGATTTACCAGACGCAAATGAAGCCTCTGCCCCCGCCGCCACATCTCGATGAGCGCTATTCCTGCACCACTACGACAACCGCGCGGTTCGTCCGGAGCCGCACCTGGTCGGCAGTCCGCGTGATTTGCGGATCCTCACCCTTCGCCTGAGTGTAGACCCGCGTCGGAACAATGCCCGCCCCGACCAAATAGTCGCGCACTGCCGACGAGCGCTTGGCCGAAAGCTCGATATTGGTATCTTCCTTGCCGACCGAGTCGGTGTGTCCGAACAGCCAGATATTGGCATAGCGGCACTTCCATGCCCGGGTGATCTGATCGAGAACGGCTCGGCTGTCCTGGTTGACCCAGGTCTTGTTGAAACCGAATTCGACGATATAGGCGCGCGGCGCATTGACGACTTGATCCGGCATCTTGATTGTCATGCCCTGCGCGCCGAAGCCGAGGTCGAGACCCGTCGTTTCGGATTTCAGGTTCATTGTGACGTTGTTTCTGCGGTTCTTCATCGAGATGCCGCCGGCGCCGGCGAGGAGCGTCACGTTGCCCTCGGTGGCCCCGTAGTCACCGCTTAAATCCGCGACCCTCGTCATACCGGCGATCGGCCCCGTGGCACGTGCGTGGGACACGCCCACCTTTATGCCGGCGCCGAAGCCATCGACCTTGAACGCGTAGGCGCAGTTCGTCCCCAAATTCGGGAGCCTCAGCACGCCTTCGCCCGATTGACCGCCAAGGCCGAGGCTCACCGAAGTGGTTTCCATCTCGATCCAGGGCGTGTTCTCTGCTTGCGCCGTCTGGGCGATCGCGGTGCCGCCGGCAGTCAATGCCAACACCGCTGTGGCTGAAGCGAGTATCATCGTCAAACGCATGACCGAAATCTCCCTATGCTTTGGGCAGAGCTTCGCTGGCGGCTATGCAATACCTGCTCCTCGTACCACCCTCCGAAAACTTGATCAGGATCAGATCTGCGAGGCGGTGCGACATTGATCTATCTCAATGGGCGCAGGCGCGGGCTTTGCGTCGGGTTGGCGTTCGAGGGAAGCCGAACGGGCGTTGATGCAGATCAATGCGGCGCCGGGCCTGAGAACGACCTTGGCCGTCGTAGGCTGTGCGCCGATACCTCCGACCTCCCAACCCGCTGGCAGATGATGAAGCCCAAGAAGTACTCCGAAGAGCTGCGACGCCTGCAAACGGGACTCTGCAAGCTGCAGGAGTGGGTCAAGTACAAAGGGTTGCGCATTGTCGTCATATTCGAGGGCCGCGACGCGGCCGGCAAAGGCGGCACGATCAAAGCCATCACCGAGCGGGTGAGCCCCCGTGTGTTCCGCGTGGCCGCTTTACCGGCGCCGTCCGACCGCGAAAAAACACAAATGTATATTCAGCGGTATATGCCGCACTTCCCCGCCGCCGGCGAGATCGTCATCTTCGATCGCAGTTATTACAACCGTGCCGGCGTCGAGCATGTCATGGGTTTTTGCACGCCGGAGCAGCACCGCGGCTTTCTTGCGCTGGTCCCTTTCGTCGAACGGATCATGGTCGAGGGCGGCTTGATATTGATCAAGTACTGGCTTGAGGTCGGCAAAGAGGAGCAAGCGCGCCGTTTCGCGGCCCGCGTCGACGATCCGCTGCGGCAATGGAAGCTGAGTCCGATGGATGTCGAGGCATGGCGCCGATGGGACGAATATACTCGTGCCCGCGACGAGATGCTGTTGTCGACCGATACGCCGCACGCACCCTGGTACATCGTCCGTTCAGACGACAAAAAAACGGCGCGCCTCAACTGCATCTCGCATCTGCTGAGCCTCGTTCCGACAGAGGATGTGCCGCGCGAAAAGATAAAACTCCCCAAGCGGCCGGCCAAAGACAAATACGACCCCGAAGCAGGACTCGCGGGTCGTAAGTTCGTGCCCGAGCTGCATTGATCCGGATTCGGTGGACGATCCAGGGGGTGAATTGATCTACGTCACTGCACGCCAGTGCTTAACGCGGCATTTGCGCGCTTTTGAATGAGCAATTGGGGAGGGCAAAGATGGATGAGGTGATCCGGCCCGACGACCTGCGAAAAGCAGCGCAGGCAAAAGAAGTGGAGCGGGCGCAGCAGATTGTCGAAGCCGATCGACGCCGCGCCGACGAACGCCGGCACCTGCAAGAAGCGTTCATGAATCGGCAGATCCAGGCTGATGCCAAAGACCGACTGCACAAGGCATTGCTGATGGCAGCAGAGCGCGGCGAGACGCACCTCCAGGTTTTCACGTTCCCGAGTGAATTATGCACCGATGGCGGGCGCGCGATTAACAACGGCGACCCGCACTGGCCCGATACGCTGGTCGGCTACGCCAAGCGCGCATATGAATTTTATAAGGCTGAGCTTCAGCCGCAAGGCTATCGGCTCCGCGCAGAGATCCTCAACTTTCCGGGCGGGGTGCCAGGCGATGTAGGGGTCACCCTGGCCTGGTGAGGTGTCCCAAGCTATCGGGGATCCACACAACAGATGGTCGGCTGATCCGGTTTAGCACGACGCGAACTTGGTGCTCAGTCATGAATCGTCCATGGTCGGCGCGGCTCATCACGGCGGTCCTGATGGCCGCGTTCGCATCGGCGGTCGTGGGAGATATGCCGGCGCTCAGTTCCGGTCGCCAGTTTGGCTCCCTTCATATTCAATTGCAGGCCGGCATCGAGGAGCGATATCCCAGGCTGGATCTCGCAGCGCTGAACGGTGATGGCGGAGCGGCGGGCGCGACCGAAGCGCGGCAGCTAAACGACTTGGCGCTTCTGTACCAGAACCAAGGCCGATACGCCGACGCCGAGCCGCTCTATCAGCGCAGTCTGGCCATGCTTCAGAAGATGCTCGGGCCAAATCATCCCGCGGTCGCGGCAACGCTCGGTAACCTCGCGGCCCTATATGAGGAAGAAGGTCGATACGCCGAGGCCGAGGGGCTCTGCCAGCGCAGCGTCGAGATCCTGGAACGGGCGCTTGGACCAGATCATATGGCTGTCGCGGTCGGCCTGCGTAACCTGGCCCTCGTCTACGAGCATCAGAGCCGTGACTCGGACGCGGAGCCACTATACCGACGCGCGCTCGGCATTCTCGAGCAGAATCTGCCGCCGGAGCATTTTGGGACCGCCAGCATCCTCAACAATCTGGCGCGGCTCTATTACAGGCGCGCGCGGTACACCGAGGCGGAACCGCTGTATCTCCGCAGCCTGGCAATTCTGGAAAAGACGCTCGGGTCGGACCATCCCGCCGTAGCGGAGAGCCTGCGTAATCTAGCCGATCTTTATCGCGCCGAGGGGCGCGCTGGCGAAGCCGAAGCGCTTGATCAACGAAGCGTCGTGATCCGTCGAGCGGCGCACGGATCCTCTAAGACCTGCAATGATTGTCCTTGACGCGGCGAGTGCACCGCCGCTTGACGATCGTATGCGCCGCTCACCAGCGCCTCCAGCAAGGCCCCTTCGATGTCGATCGCCTGCCCGTCGCTGATCGGCAACCACTACCCGGAATTGTGTGCGGCGGTCGATCACTATTGTGAGCGAACCAGTTCAGCGTTTGACGCCGAACCCATCAACGCGCTGACGAATGCAGCGTTTTTGATTGCGGCATGGAGCGCATGGCGGCTTCAGCTCAGCTATCCCCTCGGAAACGGGCGCGGTCTGATTAACGGCCTGATCGGGACGATGGCGCTGGTTGGTCTCGGCAGCTTTCTGTTTCACACCGTCGCGACGCGTTGGGCTGAATGGGCCGACGTGCTGCCGATCATGCTGTTCATGCTGCTTTATCTCTGGCTGGTCCTCACGCGGTTTTTTGGCTGGCCGCCCGGGCTCAAATTGGCCGTCTTGGGAGCATATTTTGCTGTGACTGCTTATCTAGAAGCGGCAGTTTCCGCGACCGTGCTGTGGGGCGGCGCGCTCTATGTGCCAACCCTCCTTCTGATGCTGGTGATCGGCATGGTGCTGTATCGGCGACGGTTGCGAGGGGCTGGGGCGTTCCTCGCCGCGATGGCCGTGTTTCTCGCCTCATTTAGCGCGCGAACGCTCGATGCGAGGCTCTGCTCGGCGTTTCCAGTCGGCACGCATTTCATCTGGCATCTTCTGAATGCGACGCTCCTTTTCATTCTCGTCAGAGCGGCCATCGTGCACTCCGCACCAATCGCCGACGCTCGTCGCGTCCATTCCCCTATTCGTTAGCCGGGCTTCCAAGCACGAGGCGGCCCCCCAATCAGGCGAGAGATTTCTTCGCGACACTTCTCAGCGAGCCGATGGAGGCAGCGCAAAGCGAAAGACAGTTCCGCCTTTGGGATTGTCCTCGGCGTACAGCCGGCCGCCATGCGCCTCGACGATGACGCGGCAGATCGAAAGGCCGACCCCGAGGCCCCCGGCCTTTGTCGTGACAAACGGCTCGAACAGTTGCGCACGGATTGCCGGCGACAGACCAGGCCCGGTATCGGCGACGCTGATCTCGACCATGTTGTCCGCGGTCAGTCTCGTAGTGATCGTCAGCACGCGCCGCTCGCTATCGCCCATGGCCTCGATCGCATTGCGCACCAAGTTAAATACGACCTGCTCGATCTGCACACGGTCGAAAAACGCTGACGGGGCAACAGAGGAGAGCCGCATCTCGATCGCGGGAATCGGCGGATCGATCCCGAGCAATGCGAGGCTCACCGCATTCCGGAGCATCTCTGGGATATTGTCGGCTCGCTTTTCGGAATCGTGTCCGGCAATAAAGTCTCGCAAATGTCGGATGATCTCGGTCGCACGCGCGGCCTGCTCCGCCGATTGCTGCAGAACACCCTTCAGCCGTACCGTATTAGAGGCCGCGAGAAACTGCATCGCGGCAGCGAGATAGTTGGATATCGCGGTCAACGGCTGGTTCACCTCATGGATCAGAGAGGAGACGTTCTGACCCAGCTCGCTCACCCGCGACAGATGGATCAGAACCGCCTCCATTTCGTTGATCCGGCGCTCGCGCAGTCGCTGCGAGGCCGCGGCCGCGCTCGCTTGGCGTTCGTACAGCAAAATAATCTGCGAGATCAGGATCAGCAAAACGAAGATAGACGTCAGAAAATCGAAAAAGCTGCCAACGTACCAGCCGATGTCGTAACGACCCCTGCTAATGAACGCGCCGAGCGCGATCGTGCACAGCCAGGCGAGCATCGTCACGATCAGCCAGAGATCCAGCGTTGAGAGGGGACGCGCTGTCCGGGCGAGCAAAAGCAGCGCGGCGAGAGGCAAGGCGAGCAAGGCACCGACTGCAATGCGCGCCTCACTCGTGAAGTAGCCGTTGTCGATCAGTGGCGGTAGCCATTGATGGCCTCGGGTTACCAGCAGAGTCGTTGCGGCCACCGCCACAATAATGGCGAGTACCATGCCAGCAATCGATCCGATCACGCCGTCGGTGGGGTCGCTTGCAGTATCGGCGTGCTTTCGCTGTAGCGCGGCCGCAATAATCGTCAGCGGGAGCGCGGCATGCGCGGCTATATATAGATATGCTGCCGTCTGAGGCCCGGCCCCGAGCAGGCCCGTCTGTGAGAGCACCTCGGGGAAGGTTAACGTGTGAGGGACGGCAATCAGGGCGGTAAACAAATAACCGCCCGCCAAAATGTTGAATGCGTGCAAGCGGCCGATCGAGTACTGCCCGAACAGCAACGCCGAGGTGATCAAATCGCTGACCAACATCAACGTCTTCTGGGTCAGCACAAACGCGGGGAGGTGGAACCATCCGATCCTGGCAAACGGCAGCGTCGCTAGGAAAACTGCCAGCAACAAGCACGCAACGCCAAGCGCCAGGCGACGCTGACCCGGCGGCGCGGGCAACAACGACAGCAATCCAGGTGATGCGCCTAGTCTGTCGGACATCTGATCCAAATGTCTCCTGGCCAGAGCAAGCAACAAGACCCGAAAATCTGAACATTTAATCCGGCCACTGCCATCCGTGTTTTACCTGATAAAGCGCCGCGCCATAGCCGTAAGATTGTCGTCGTTCGAGCGCTGCTGGTCTTCACTGGCTCAACCTGAGCAAGGCAGCGGCAGCCAACGAAGATCGGTGATCTGGTTTACCTCGGCCGTAACGGTCTTTGGCGGGACCGCTTGATCATCGCGGTGATCGAACGTCATCACAGCGGCGGTCATCGCAATCCGGAAGGTCAGCATAGGACAGCGCATCGCCGGCGCGCCCGGGCTCCGGAGCGGAAGCAGCGTCGCTTCAGCGGCGATCTGCCTCGAAGCGGGGTTGCAACCCCGCGGCAAGCCCCAACCGCACAAGCTCGGATAGGCTGTGTGCTCCAGTTTTTTCCATAACCCGGGCGCGATGGATTTCGACTGTCCTCGGACTGATGCCGAGCTCATATCCGATTGATTTGTTGGACAGCCCCAAGAGCAGCGCTTCCAGGACCTCTCGCTCGCGCGGCGACAACGATTTGAGGCGAGATGCCGCCGTTGCCGACAGCGCGTCTGGCTGCGGCCGGGTGCTGAGGTTGCCGAGCGCGTTTTTGGTTCGGTTCAGAATAGTATCAGGAGCGAACGGCTTTTCGATGAAATCGAGAGCACCGGCTTTCATAGCTCCGACCGCGAGCGGAACATCCCCATGGCCGGTGATGACAATAAAGGGAAACGGAAGGCCAAGCTCGATGAGCCGCCGCTGCATTTCGAGCCCGTCCATTCCGGGCATGCGAATATCGGCAATAAGGCAACCCGGGTCGAGGGCGGGCGCTGCCACGAGGAATTCCTGGGCTGAAGAGAACCGGCGGCTGCCGTATCCATTGGCCTCGAACAACGCCGATAATGAAGCGCGCACGGCCTGGTCGTCATCGACGATATAGATGTAGCCGACAGGCATTCCCGCGAGCCTCGGCGAACGTGACACACAATTCCCAAGCGGGCGCTGATGCAGCCGGAGCCGCGGCGCCCGCCATCGGGCTCATTAACTTAGATCAAATGCCGCAGCGGGAAAGCTACTCTTTTGGATATTGATCGAAATCGCATCCGGAAGCTGATGCAGAGAGCGGACTTCTCATGTCTCGCAGAGCGCCTCAAGAGCGTCTCGGTGATGAAATTCGATACGATGCGCTGTCGGAATCGCGATGATTCTGTCACGCCGGAAGCCCGACAAAACGCGGCACACGGTCTCGATTGTCAGTCCGAGGTAATCGGCGACGTCGCTGCGCGACATCGCCAGATCGAGCACACGCGGCGCATCCTGCCGTTCCGAGATCTCCAGGAGAAAGCTCGCGACGCGCTCGGAAGCGGTCATCCGCCCGAGCACCAGCATGCGCGTATGTGCGTGAGTAAGCTCGCGGAGCGTTCGGTCGTACAGACGGCGTACCAACAAAGGGTTCTCGTCGATCAGCCGATCGGCGGCGCGTTGCGGATACCGCGTGACGGTGACATCCCCGACGGCTTCCGCCGAAGCGACCCGGACGCCGGAAGTCGGGAGGCCGAAGCAGTCGCCGGCGAAACAGAATTCGGCGATATGACGGCGGCCATCGGCCAGCAATTTGCAGATCCGCACCGTGCCGGAGAGCACCCGGTACCAGCAATCCGAGGGATCGCTTTCGGCATAGATCGCCTCATCCCGGGCAAAGCTGCGGCGGCCTCCGATCTGCTCCAAGGCCAAGAAGACATCAAGGCCGCCGGCACGAGTGCTGGATGAGTTCGATGTGTCGGGATGCTCGAAGCTGCTGTCGAGTCCGCCGGCGCGATGCGCATACATGCGCCTCTCCTTCCCCTGGGGATCGCAGGGACCGTAGCGCTCTCACGCGGTCACCGGAATCCGGAGTACTCCGTACAGTAAGGGATTTAGGGACAACTACTGATACGGGCCCCAAGGGCCGGTATCCGTGCGAATGCACAAAGTCATCGCGATACCAGGTACTCTAACGGGCGTCAGCGGCTTGCGGCGCCAGCTACAGGAGGTCCCTCTTCCGCCATACAGGAAGGCCCCCCTCCGCCGTACAGGAAGCACTGTATGCCGCAACCGATAGGAAGCGGCTAGAATCCGGCGGATCAGGACCACTCTTCTCTGCTGTGACGGGCTCTCATGGTGCGGATACTGCTGGCCGATGATCACGATGTCGTCCGGCGCGGCCTAAGGGTGCTGCTGCAGGAGCATGCGGGCTGGGAAATCTGTGGTGAGGCGATGAGCGGTCGGGAAGCCGTTGATCTTGCGCGAGAGATGCAGCCCGATGTCGCAATCATCGACCTGATGATGCCCGATTTGAACGGCTTGGGGGTAACGAGCCAGATCCGCAAGGCGTCGGAGCGGACACAGGTGCTGATCTTTACGATGCACCACAACGAGACCCTTATTCACGGCGTATTGGAGGCAGGCGCGCGCGGCTATCTGCTGAAGACGGACGCGGAACAGCACGTTGTCACGGCGGTCGAGACGTTGCTGCGTGGTCAGCCGTATTTCAGCGCCCAGGTTTCAGAGACGGTATTGGAGGGGTTCCTGCGCTCCGGGAGGCATGCCGCGGCGGATAGTGCGGTGGTGCCGCGGCTTACCCCGCGTGAGCGCGAAATCATTCAGCTATTGGCAGAAGGCCATCGCAACAAAAAGATCGCGCAGATGCTCGGGATCAGCATCAAGACCGTCGAGACCCATCGCACCGCCCTGATGCGCAAGATCGGCGTTAGGTCGATCGTCGAACTGGTCCGCTACGCAGTCCGCAATAACTTGACCGAACCGTAAATCAGTGTACGGCGGGGCATTGCTGCGCCTGCCCCAGCAATTATTGCAAGCGATCTATGGAGGGA
>Ga0209155_1000104_pt1 | contig 35358 bp, 40 predicted proteins | sample GraSoiAngelo_122_FD_185879 | JGI IMG/M metagenome (GOLD analysis project Ga0209155, IMG submission 185879) | Grasslands soil microbial communities from the Angelo Coastal Reserve, California, USA - 14_0927_02_20cm (SPAdes) (version 2) | ecosystem: Environmental > Terrestrial > Soil > Grasslands ... | reverse complement strand
CCCTGCAGCAAGCCCAGGTAGTAGAACGGCCGGCGGATGAACGCATCGGTCGCGCCGATCAGCTTCGACACTTCGATCTCGTCGCGCTGCGTGAGGATCTGCAGCCGGATGGTATTGAACGTCACCGCCACGAGGCCGGTGCCGAGCAAGCCGGCGAGCAGCCACAGCCCCAGCCGTGCGATGCCGGCGAGGGCGGCGAGGCGGCGCGCCCAGACAGCATCCGCTTGCACGTGGGCCACTCCCGGGAGTTTCGCCAGGTCGGCGGCGAGCGCGTCCACTGCGGCCGCGTTAGTGCTGAGGACGAAGGCATCGGGCAGGGGATTGCGCCCCAGGGCGGCGATGAGCTCGGGAAATCCCTCCACTGCCTGCAGCTCGCGCAGCGCATCCTCGCGCGGCACGAAGCGCAGGGTCGCCACGCGGGGGTCGGTGCGCAGCCTCTTGCCGAGCGCCTCGGCCTCGGCGCGCTTTGCCTCGGGCTGCAGGAACAGCGAGATCTGCGGCTCGAGCGTCAGGCGCGCCGCGATTGCCCGCAGGCTCTCGAGCAGCGTATAGCCGCCGGCCGGAAGCGACAGGGCGATGCCGATGACCAGCGCGCTGGCAAGACCCGTCGCCTTCGTAAGCCGGCGCAGCGCCTGGCCGAATGCGCGGCGATGCTGCCGCAACCAGGCGCTCATGCGACGCGTCCCTTCTCGAGATGCAGGACGCGCTTGCCGTAGCGTGCGACCAGGCCCTGGTCATGGGTGGCGATGAGCACGGTGACGCCGACCTGGTTGAAGGCGACGAAGATCTCGAGGATGCGGGCGGCCGATTCGGCGTCGAGATTGGCGGTCGGCTCGTCGGCGATCAGGAGCGAGGGCCGGTTGACCACCGCGCGCGCGATCGCGAGGCGTTGCTGCTCGCCACCGGAGAGCTGGATCGGGTTCGAGCGCTCGCGCCCAAGCAGCCCGACCTTGTCGAGCGCCGCGCGCACGCGCCGCGCCGCTTCCTTCGGCGCGTGACCCGAGAAGGCGAGCGGCAGCATCGCGTTGTCGTAGACGCTGCGGTCGTAAAGCAGCTTCTGGTCCTGGAACACGAGGCCGAGGTTGCGCCGCAGGTAAGGGATCGCCGCGCGCTTGAGCGCGCTGATATTCTGCCCTTTGACGATCACCGAGCCCGAAGTCGGCCGCTCGATCGCCGGGATCAGCTTGAGGAGGGTCGATTTGCCGGCGCCGGAGCGCCCGGTGATGAAGGCGAGCTCGCCTTCGCCGATCGCGAAGCTCACGTCCCTCAGCGCCTCCTGGCCGCCGGGATAGCGCTTCGCGACCGAGGAAAAGCTAACCAACCAGCGCCTCGGCGAAATCGCGCGCGACGAACGGGCGCAGGTCGTCGATGTCTTCGCCTACGCCGACGAAGAGAAGCGGAACCGGCCGCTCCCTCGCGATCGCGCAAACCACCCCGCCCCTGGCGGTGCCATCGAGCTTGGTGAGGACCAGGCCGGTGAGGCCGAGCGCGTCGTCGAAGGCCTTGACCTGCGCGAGCGCGTTCTGCCCGGTGTTGGCGTCGAGCACGAGGAGCACTTCGTGCGGCGCGCCTGCCTGCGCTTTCGCGGCGACGCGCTTCACCTTGCGAATCTCCTCCATGAGGTGCAGCTGCGTCGGCAGCCGCCCGGCCGTGTCGGCGATGACCACCTCGGCACCGCGCGCCCGGGCCGCGCCGAGCGCGTCGAACAGCACCGCGCCCGGGTCGCCGGATGGCTGCGCGATCACCGGCACGGCGTTGCGCTCGCCCCAGGCCACCAGCTGCTCGCGAGCCGCGGCGCGGAACGTGTCGCCTGCAGCAAGCAGCACGCTGCGCCCCTGCAACTGCAGCCAGTGCGCAAGCTTGCCGATCGAAGTCGTCTTTCCCGAGCCGTTCACGCCGGCGAGCATGATGACAAACGGCCTTGCTCCCGTAATCTCCAGTTTCCTTTCCAGCGGCAGGAGCAATTCCGCGAGCGCGTCCTTCAGCGCGCGTCTCAAGGCCTCCCCGTCTTCTAGCTTTTTCCTTCGAAGAGAAGAAACGATCGCCTGCGTCGCAGCTACGCCGCAGTCGGCCTGCAGCAGCGCGGCCTCTAGCTCCTCGTAGAGCGACTCGTCGACGCGCCGGCGCGCGAGCAGCACGGGGACGGGGGTGTTGAGCACCTCCCGCGTGCGCGCAAGGCCAGCCTTGAGGCGCGCCGCCCAGGAAAGCGCTGCTACCATGGATCGGTGAATTCTAGCAAAGGCAGGCTGCGAATCATCGCCGGCGAATACCGCGGCCGCCGCATCGCGGTCCCGGCAAAGCCGGGATTGCGCCCGACGCCGGACCGCGTGCGCGAGACGCTGTTCAACTGGCTCGGCCAGCGCCTCGACGGGCTCGCCTGCCTCGATCTTTTCGCCGGCAGCGGCGCGCTCGGCTTCGAGGCCGCATCGCGCGGCGCGGCACGCGTGGTAATGGTCGAGCATGACCGCGCGGTGTCCGCGCATCTGGAGCGCACGCGCGCTCTGGTGGGTGCAAGACAGGTCGAAATCGTGCAAGGCGACGCGTTCGACTATCTGGCGCGGCGGGGCGAGAAATTCGACGTGGTTTTCCTCGACCCGCCGTTCAGGCAGAATGCGCTGCCGGCAGTGCTCGAGCGGCTGCCGGCGCGGCTCGCGGCGCTCGCGCGGGTCTACGTGGAAGCCGCGGCGCCGCTTGAGCCTCGAGGCGCGTGGGAGGAACTCAAGCGCTCGCGCGCCGGACAGGTGAGCTACCAGCTGCTCGAATGGAGAGGCGATGATCAAGGCCGTCTACCCGGGAACGTTTGATCCGCTCACGCGCGGGCACGAGGACCTGGTGCGCCGGGCGAGCAGGCTGTTCGACTCCGTGATTCTCGGCGTCGCCGACAGCCGGGCGAAGCGCACTTTCTTCCCGCTGCAGGAGCGCATCGACATGGCCCGCGAAGTGCTTGGCGGCGTCAAGAACCTGAAGGTGGTCGGCTTCGACGGCCTGCTGATCGATTTCGTGCGGCAGCAGGATGCGCGCGTCGTGCTGCGCGGCCTGCGCGCGGTGTCGGATTTCGAATACGAGTTCCAGCTCGCCGGGATGAACCGCAGCCTTTATCCCGACCTCGAAACCATCTTCCTCACGCCCTCCGAGCAGCACATGTTCATCTCGGCGACGCTGGTGCGCGAGATCGCGGCGTTTGGCGGAGACGTGTCGAAATTCGTCGATCCGGTGGTAGAGAAGCGGCTGAAGGCAGGAGCCGCTAGCGCTGACAGCGCGGGCAGAAAAAAGTAGAGCGCTGCCCCTGCGCGATGCGGCGGATCGCGCTCCCGCATCGCCTGCAGGGCTGGCCCGCGCGTTCGTACACCCAGTAGCGCTGCTGGAAATAGCCCGGGTTGCCGTCGGCTCCGACGAAGTCGCGCAGGCTCGAGCCGCCGGCGCGGATCGCGGCGCGCAAGGTTTCCTTGAGGGCGGCGGCAAGCAGGGCGCAGCGTCCGCGCGACAGGCGCCTCGCGGGCGTGCGCGGATGGATCCCGGCGCGGAACAGGCTCTCGTTGGCGTAGATGTTGCCGACGCCGGCGATCCGCCTCGAGTCCATCAGGAACAGCTTGATCGGCGTGCGGTGCGCGCGCGTGAGCGCGTGCAGGCGCTCCGGATGCAGCGCGCGCGACAGCGGCTCGAGGCCGAGATGCGCGAGCAGCGGATGCGCTTCCGCGCGTCCCGAGGCCCACAACACTGCGCCGAAGCGCCGCGGATCGCGCAGCCGCAGGATGCGGTCGCCGAGCAGCAGGTCGAAGTGATCGTGCTTGCCGGCAGGCGTGCCGGGCGGCAGCAGGCGCAGGCTCCCCGACATGCCGAGGTGCAGGATCAGGTGCCCGTCGCCGCAATCGACGAGCAGATACTTTCCGCGCCGGCGAATCGATCTGATGGTGCGCCCGGCAAGCCGGCGCACGGCGGGCGGCACCGGCCAGCGCAACCGCGGCTCGCGGATCTCGACGCCCGAGATGACGCGACCGGAAATGTGCGGCAAAAGTCCTCGCCGCGTGACCTCGACTTCGGGTAGTTCTGGCATTTAATCGGCAAGCTTGTGCAGGGCACCAAATATACCTAAGATGGGTCGAAGCCAAATGCCAAAATATATTTTTGCCGCTGTGCTGTCCCTCGCGGCGTGCGCCGCAACCCCTCAGCCCGCGCCCGAGGAGCTGAGCGAGCCGACGCTGTACGACTTCCTGCTGGGCGAGATCGCCCTGCAGCGCGGCGACGTCACCCTCGCGGCGAAAACTTACCTGGAGCTTGCAAAACACACGCGCGATCCGCGCGTCGCGCGCCGCGCAGTCGAGGTGGCGAATCTCGCGCGCCTGCCGGACCTGGCGATCGAGGCGGCGAAGACCTGGCTCGACATCGAGCCGTCGTCGCCGCAGGCATTGCAGGTGACGGCGGCGCTGCTCATCGGCTCGAAGCGCGTCGAGCAAGCCGAGCCGTATCTCGAGAGGCTGCTCGCGGCCGACGGCGTCAATCTCGAGAACGGTTTCATGCAGCTCAGCCGGCTGCTCGCCGGCAACCCGGACAAGAGCGCCAACTTGCGCGTCGTGCGGCAGCTCGCGGCCAAGCATCCGAAGCTTGCGCCGGCGCAATTCGCCATCGCGCAGGCGGCGCTCGTCGCGGGCGACGACGACGCGGCGCTCGCCGCGTCGCGCAGCGCCGCCGCGCTGCGCCCCGAATGGGAGCCGCCCGCGGTGCTCGAGGCGCAGGTGCTGCAGAAGCGCTCGCCCGCCGCGGCGGCCGAGCGCCTCGAGGCTTTCGTCGCGAAGAACCCGGGCTCGCGCGAAGGCAGGCTGAACTACGCGCGCGCGCTGGTGCTCGACAAGCGGTTTCCCGAGGCGCGCAAGCAGTTCGAAGCGCTGCTCGCGGCGAATCCCGGGAACACCGACGTCATCTACGCGGTCGGCCTGCTCGCCTACCAGCTCAAGGACTACCCGGTCGCCGAGGAGAACATGAAGCGGCTGCTCGGCCTGGGCTATCGCGACGCGAACGGCGTGCGCTACCTGCTGGGCCAGATCGCCGAGGAGCAGAAGGCCTGGCCGCGCGCCATCGAATGGTACGAGCAGATCGTCAGCGGCGAGCACGTGGTCCCCGCGCGCCTGCGCGCCGCGAGCGCGATCGCCAAGCAGGGAAAGCTCGACGAGGCGCGCGCCTACCTGAAGCGCGCGGCCGAGGACAACCCCGACCAGGAAGTGCAGCTGGTCGTGGCCGAGGCGCAGCTGCTGCGCGAGGCGAACCACAGCCGCGACGCCTTCGAGCTGCTCGGCCAGGCGCTCAAGAAGGATCCCGAGCAGCCCGACCTGCTCTACGACATGGCGCTGACCGCCGAGAAGCTCGAGCGCTACGAGCAGATGGAATCGAACCTGCGCAAGCTGATCGAGGTGCAGCCCGAGCACGCGCACGCCTACAACGCGCTCGGCTACTCGTTCGCCGAGCGCAACACGCGGCTGGCCGAGGCGAGAAAGCTGATCGAAAAAGCGCTCGAGCTCTCGCCGGAGGATTATTTCATCATCGACAGCCTGGGCTGGGTGCTGTACCGCGAGGGCAATCTTAAGGGCGCGGCGGAGCAGCTGCGCCGCGCCTACAGCGGGCGGCCCGACGCCGAGATCGGCGCGCACCTCGGCGAAGTGCTGTGGGTGATGGGCCGGCGCGACGAGGCCGAGCGCATCTGGCAGGAGTCGATCAAGTCAGCGCCGGAAAACGACACGCTGCAGAAGACGATCAAGCGCTTCAAGCGGTAATGGCGATCGCGCTGCGGCGGGCGGCCGCCTATGCGCTCGCCAGCCTTCTGCTGGGGGGCTGCGCGCAGCTCGAGACGCGCCCGGCCCGGGAGGCGGAAGTCGATCTCGCCGGCCGCCTGGCGGCGCGCTACGGCGAGGAATCGTTCACCGGCAATATCGCCTGGCGCCACGCCAAGGATTTCGACGAGATGCTCATCACCACCCCGCTCGGCCAGGGCGTGGCGCGCATCGTGCGCGAGGGCGACCAGGTGACGCTCACCACCGCCGAGCCGCGCGAGTACCACGCTGCAGACGTCGAGTCGCTCACCCAGCAGGTGCTCGGCTTCCGGCTGCCGCTCGACGGGCTCGCCGACTGGGTGCGCGGCCGGCCTTCCCCCGACCTCGAGCGGCGCGGCTGGAAGATTGAGTACCAGGAGTACGCCGGCGAATTGCCGTCGCGGCTGCGGCTGCTCTACCCGGGAATCGAGCTGCGGCTCATCATCTCGCGGTGGCAATGACCTGGTACCCGGCGCCGGGAAAGCTGAATCTTTTCCTGCACGTGCTCGGCCTGCGAGCGGACGGCTACCACGAGCTGCAGACCGTCTTTCGCCTGATCGACCTCTGCGACCGCGTAGGCATCGCTCCACGCTCGGACGGCGAAGTGCGCTTCGAGGGGCCGTTCGGCGAAGAAAATCTCTGCGTCCGGGCGGCGCGGCTTCTGCAACGTGAAACGGGCTCCAGGCGCGGGGCCGAGTTGCGCCTCGAAAAGCACCTCCCCGTCGGCGGCGGGCTAGGCGGGGGCTCGTCGGATGCGGCGACGGTCTTGCTGGTCCTGAATCGCCTCTGGGAAGTCAATCTCGGCCGGGCGAGGCTGCGCGAGATCGGCCTGCAGCTCGGGGCCGACGTGCCGTTTTTCATCTTTGGGCGCAACGCTGTCGGAGAAGGCGTCGGCGAGCGCCTGCGAGCGCTCGAGCTGCCGGCGGCCTGGTACCTCGTGCTCACGCCGCAAGTCTCGGTTTCGACGAAGGAAATGTTCGCTTCGGCGTTGACAGCGGATACGAAACGACTCAAAATACCGCCCTTTTTCTCGGGACAGGGGCGCAACGATTTCGAGCCGGTCGTGACCGCTCGCTTTCCCGAAATTGCGGCGCAGCTGGCGTGGCTCAAGAGCCGATGCCCGCAGGCGCGCATGACGGGCTCCGGGGCTTGCGTGTTCGCCGAGTTCGAGACGAGGGTGCTGGCGGACGTGGTTCAATCCCAGTTGCCGGGGGGGATGAGCGGGTTCGTGGCGCAGGGGCTCGAGCGTCACCCGCTCCATGACCGGGCAGATTGAACAACTGGGGAGTCGCCAAGCTGGTTAAGGCACCGGATTTTGATTCCGGCATACGAGGGTTCGAATCCTTCCTCCCCAGCCATATACAGTGACCGCGATGACCACTGGGATGAACAGCGCGCCGCTAGACCGCCTGATGGTATTTACGGGCAACGCCAATCCGCGCCTTGCGCAGGACGTGGCGAAGCACCTCAATCTGCCCATCGGACGCGCGATCGTCGGCAAGTTCTCGGACGGCGAGGTGCTGGTCGAGCTGATCGAGAACGTGCGCGGCAAGGATGCGTTCGTGCTGCAGTCGACGTGCGCGCCGACCAACGACAACCTGATGGAGCTGCTGGTGATGATCGACGCGTTGAAGCGCTCCTCGGCGGCGCGCGTCACCGCGGCGATCCCGTATTTCGGCTACGCGCGCCAGGACCGCAGGCCGCGCTCGGCGCGCGTGGCGATCAGCGCCAAGGTGGTGGCGAACATGCTGGCGTCGGTCGGCGTGGCGCGCGTGCTGACGATGGACCTGCACGCCGACCAGATCCAGGGGTTCTTCGACATCCCGGTGGACAACATCTACGCCGCGCCGGTGCTGCTGGGTGACGTGTGGAAGCAGCGCTACGAGGACTTGATCGTCGTCTCGCCGGACGTCGGCGGGGTGGTGCGGGCGAGGGCGCTGGCGAAGCGGCTGGAGTCCGACCTGGCGATCATCGACAAGCGGCGGCCGAAGGCGAACGTAGCCGAGGTGATGAACGTGATCGGCGAGGTGAGCGGGCGGACCTGCGTCATCATGGACGACATGGTGGACACCGCCGGCACCCTGGTAAAGGCGGCGCAGGTCCTGAAGGACGAGGGCGCGACCAAGGTGGTCGCCTACTGCACGCACCCGGTGCTCTCGGGCGGCGCGGTGGAGCGCATCGCCGGCTCGCCTCTCGACGAGCTGGTGGTGACCGACACCATCCCGCTGCGCGACGAGGCCCGCCAGTGCAAGAAAATCCGGCAGCTGTCGGTGGCCGGCCTGCTCGCCGAGACGATTTTGCGGATCTACACCGAGGAATCGGTGAGCTCCCTGTTCATTGAATAGATTCCCAATCCAGGAGCAACGCGATGGCAATTGAAATCACGGCGCGCAAGCGCGAAGCGCAGGGCACGGGTCCGAGCCGCCGCCTGCGCATCGCCGGCAAGGTGCCGGGCATTCTCTACGGCGGCGACCAGGCCCCGGTCAACATCGAGCTCGACCACAAGGACCTGTTCATCAAGCTGAAGAACGAGAGGTTTCACGCCTCGATCCTGACGCTCGAGCTGGCCGGGACCAAGGAGCAGGTGCTGCTGCGCGCGGTCAACATGCACCCGTTCAAGCTGCAGGTGCAGCACGTCGACTTCCAGCGCGTCGTCAAGGACAAGAAGATCCACATGAAGGTGCCGCTGCACTTCGTGAACGCCGAGAAGTCGCCCGGCGTCAAGGAGCAGGGCGGCGTCGTCAGCCACGTGCTGAACGAGCTCGACGTCATCTGCCTGCCGGATGATCTGCCTGAATATATCGAGGTCGACCTCGGCAACCTCGCGGTCGGCCACTCGATGCACGTGCGCGAGCTGGCGCTGCCCAAGGGCGTCGAGCTGGCGCTGCACAAGAACGAGAACCCGGTCGTCGCGACCGTGATCGTGCCGGCATTGATCACCGAGGAAGAGGAAGCGGCCGCAGAGGCGGTGGCGCCGTCCGAAGTGCCGACGACCGAGCAGGCCGCTCCGGCGAAGGAAGGCGAGGCGCCTGCGGAGGGTGAGAAGGCCGCTCCGAAGGCTGCTCCCAAGGCTGCTCCGAAGGCCGCCGAGAAGCCCGAAAAGCCGGAAAAACCCGAGAAAAAAGAGAAAAAGTAACCTACCTTGATCCGTCTCGTCGTCGGCCTGGGCAACCCGGGCAAGGAGCACGAACGCACGCGCCACAACGCGGGGTTCTGGCTCGTCGAGCGCTTCGCCTCGGCCAACGGCATCGTGCTGCGCAAGGACAACAAGTTCCAGGCGCTGGTCGGCCGGCACGAGCCGAGCGGCGCCTGGCTGCTCATGCCGCAGAGCTTCATGAACGCGAGCGGCCGCGCGGTGCAGATGCTCGCCGGGTTCTTCAAGATCAAGCCCGAGGAAATCCTGGTGGTGCACGACGAGCTCGATTTCCCGCCCGGCACCGCCAGGATCAAGCAGGGCGGCGGCATCGCCGGCCACAACGGCCTGAAGGACATCTCGCAGCGCCTCGCCACGCACGACTATTGGCGCCTGCGCCTGGGGGTCGGCAAGCCCCCGGCCGGAATGGAAGGCGCCGACTACGTGCTGCAAAAACCCCCGGCCGAGGAGCGTGCGGCGATCGATGCGGCCATCGACAGGTCCCTGGCCGTGCTGCCGCAATGCCTGTCGGGCGACATCCAGAGTGCCATGCAGAAGCTGCACACGGAACCGGAACCGAAAAAAGAGCCGGAGAAAAAAGAGCCTGTGAAGGAAGGCGGCCTCAGGTCTTCGCTGAAGTCCCTGTTCGGCAGGAAATGAACCTGAAGTGCGGGATCGTCGGCTTGCCGAACGTCGGCAAGTCGACCCTCTTCAATGCCCTCACCAGAGCAGGCATCGCGGCGGATAACTATCCGTTCTGCACTATCGAGCCCAACGTCGGCATCGTGCAGGTGCCCGATCTGCGGCTCGAGGTCATCGCCGAGATCGCCCAGCCGCAGAAGGTGGTGCCGGCGGTGGTCGAGTTCGTCGACATCGCGGGCCTCGTCGCCGGCGCCTCCAGGGGCGAAGGGCTCGGCAACCAGTTCCTCGCCAGCATCCGCGAGACCGACGCCATCGCGCACGTGGTGCGCTGCTTCGACGACCCGAACGTGATCCACGTCGCGGGCAGGATCGATCCGCTGTCGGACATCGGGACCATCAACACCGAGCTGGCGCTCGCCGACCTGGAGGCGGTGGAAAGGCAGCTCGCCAAGCACGAGAAGCTGGCGCAGACTGGCGGCGACAAGGAGGCGCAACGCCTCGTTTCCGCCTTGAAAAAAGTCGGGCAAGCTCTGGATGCGGGGCTGCCGGCGCGCAGCGCCGAACTTTCGAAGGAGGAGCGCGCGCTGCTGAGGCCGCTCTTTCTCCTCACCATGAAGCCCGTCATGTATGTCGCCAACATCGGCGAACAGGGATCCCAAAAGCTCCTCGAACAAGTCGAGGCGTACGCGGCCAAGGAGGGCGCACCGGTGGTCCCGATCAGCGCTTCGATCGAAGCGCAGATCGCCGGCATGCCGGAGGAGGACAAGAAGCTGTTCCTCGAGGACATGGGGATGGACGAGCCGGGGCTCAACCGCGTGATCCGCGCCGCGTACCAGCTGCTCGGGCTGCACACCTACTTCACCGCCGGTCCGAAGGAGGTGCGCGCCTGGACCATTCCGGCGGGGGCCACCGCGCCGCAGGCGGCCGGGGCGATCCACACCGACTTCGAGCGCGGCTTCATCCGGGCCGAGGTCGCGTCGTACGACGACTTCGTCGCCTGCGGCGGCGAGCAGGGCGCGAAGGAGTCTGGCAAGCTGCGCCTGGAGGGCAAGGACTACACTGTGCGCGACGGCGACGTGATCCACTTCCGCTTCAACGTCTGATGCTGCAGACCAGCTTCGGCTCCGCCGCGCCCTCGGACATTCCCCACCTGGTCCGCCTGCTCGGGCTGCTGTTCACCCAGGAACCCGAGTTCTCGCCGAACGCCGAGAAGCAAAGCGAAGCGCTCGACGCGATCCTCCACGATCGCTCGCGCGGGCGCATTTTCGTCGCCCGCGAAGCCGGCAAGGTGGTGGGGATGGCGAGCCTGCTTTACACCATCAGCACCGCCGAGGGCGGCAAGGCGGCCTTGTTCGAGGATTTCATCGTGCAGCCGGAATACCGCCGCCAGGGAATCGGCACGCGGCTGCTCGAGTACGTGATCCAGCAGGCGCGCGCCGAAGGAGTCCTGCGCATCACGCTGCTCACCGACCTGCAGAACGACAACGCGCAGGATCTGTACCGCAAGCTGGGGTTCGTCAATTCGTCGATGCAGGCGATGCGGCTGAAGCTGCGAAAATCTTCCCCAGCGTGACCGCGAAAGGCACGACCTCGGCGCCGTCGAGGACGCCCCGCTCGAGCATCTCGCGGTGCAGCGAGCGCAGGTTGTAGTGCGGCACCGAGGCGTAGAGATGGTGCTCGATGTGGTAGTTCACCTGGTGCGGAAAGATCAGCCACTCGAGCCAGGCCGGCGCGACGTTGGTGCGTGCCGCGGTGAGCGGCGAGGAAAAATCGGTGGTCGCGCCGTGCTCGGCGATCGCGCGCAGCCTGAGAATAGCCTGCACCACCGTCACGAGCGGCAGGATCCACAGCACGAGGTATCGGACAAGGTAGCCGCTGAGCGCGAACAGGCCTAAGGCTATTACGTGAAAAGCAATCACGGCATTTCGGTCAGCACGCGCTTCGTCGCGCAGTTTGGATGAAGTATCGTCGAGCGGCCGGAGCGCTTTATTGGTCGCGGTGTTCAGCGCCGGCGCCCCGCCGAGGAAATAAGTGTACGTTTTCCACGCCGTCAGCCCTGCAAGGTCCTTGAGAAGCTTCTTGACGAGGTAGGCGCGACCGCGCGGATAACCGCCATGCAGCGCGGTGTCCGGATCGAGCTCGCCGTACAGGTGGTTGTGGTGCAGGCGATGGATCACGCGGTAGGTGCGCATCGAGAGCCCCTGCACCGTCGAGCAGGCGCGGCCCACGGCGTCGTTGAGCCAGCGCGAGTCGTAGAGCAGATAGTGCGCTGCGTCGTGCGCCATGACGAAGAGCGCGTGCTGGCGAGTGCCGATGATGATGACCGCCAAGCCGACGATGAGCGGATTCGGCCAGAAGGCGAGCGCCACCGAAACGGAAACAATCAGTACAAATATGTCCTGCAGAAGCGCGGCGCTTGAGCGCCACGCCGAGCGGCGGGTGAGGCGCTGCACCAGCTCTTTCGGCAGCGCCTTGCGAAAGTCGTCCTTGAATTCTTCGCCTTGGACCGGCTCGCTCACTTGTCGATGCCGCCCAGCAGGATGTACTTGACTTCCAGGAATTCCTCGAGCCCGTACCTGGAGCCTTCGCGGCCGAGGCCCGACTGCTTCACCCCGCCGAACGGCGCAACCTCGGTAGAGATGATGCCGACGTTGGCGCCGACGATGCCGGTCTCCATCTCCTCGGCGACCCTGAAGATGCGGCCGACGTCGCGGCTGTAGAAGTAGCCCGACAGCCCGAACTCGGTGTCGTTCGCGAGGCGGATCACCTCCGCCTCGGTCTTGAAGCGGATCAAGGGCGCCACCGGTCCGAAGGTCTCCTCGCGCGAGACCAGCATGGCGGGGGTGACGTTCGCGAGCACGGTGGGCTGGAAGAACAGGCCGCCGCGCTCATGGCGCTTGCCGCCGACGATCGCTCTGGCGCCTTTGCCGAGCGCGTCCGCGACGTGCTTCTCCACCTTCTCCAGGCCCTGCTGGTCGATCAGCGGGCCGATCACGACCCCGGGCTCGGTGCCGGGGCCGACCTTGAATCCCTTCACCTTCTCCGCGAGCCTGGCGGCGAAGGCGTCATAGACGCCGTCCTGGACATAGATGCGATTGGCGCAGACGCAGGTCTGGCCGGCGTTGCGGTATTTGGAAGCGATCGAGCCTTCGACCGCGGCATCGAGGTCGGCATCGTCGAACACGATGAACGGCGCGTTGCCGCCGAGCTCGAGCGAGAGCTTCTTGATCGTGTCGGCGGACTGCTTCATGAGCGTGCGCCCGGTCTCCGTTGAGCCGGTAAAGGAGAGCTTGCGCACCGCGGGGTTGGCGCACAGCTCGCCGCCGATAGCGCGCGAATTTCCGGTGATGACGTTGAACACGCCTTTCGGGATGCCGGCGCGCTCGCCGAGCTCGGCCATGGCGAGCGCCGAGTAGGGCGTCTTGCCGGCGGGCTTGAGCACCACGGTGCAGCCGGCGGCGAGCGCTGGCCCGGCCTTGCGCGTGATCATCGCGTTCGGGAAGTTCCACGGCGTGATCAGCGCCGCGACGCCGATCGGCTGCTTGATCACGAGGACCCGCTTGTCTGTCCACGGCGAGGGGATGGTGTCGCCGTAGGCGCGCTTGCCTTCCTCGGCGAACCACTCGATGAACGAAGCGCCGTAGGCGATCTCGCCGCGCGCTTCAGCGAGCGGCTTGCCCTGCTCCGCAGTGAGCAGCTGCGCGAGGTCATCCTGGCTCGCCATCATCAGGTCGAACCACTTGCGCAGGATGACGGCGCGTTCCTTCGCCGTCCTCGCGCGCCACGCCGGCCAGGCGCGCTCCGCGGCCTGGATCGCGCGCCGCGTCTCGGCGGCGCCCATGTCTGGAACCGTGCCGAGCGTTTGTCCGCTGGCGGGGTCGATCACGGCCAGCGTTTTCTTCGCGTCCGCGCTGACCCACTGGCCGTCGATATAGCACTGCTCGCGGAACAGCTTTGGATCCTTGAGAGGCAGCGCCGGCAGGCCGGCTTGCGCGGGTGCGTTCATGGCGTTCTCCAAAAGGAAAATTCTACTCTCGGGATGGTTACAATGACTGCGTCACCCGGAGGAGGAAGCCATGAAAAGACTCGTCGCAGCTTTGCTGTTCTTCGCGGCGGCCGCCGCGCACGCGCAGTATCCGCAGCGTCCGGTTCAACTGATCGTGCCCTGGGGCGCGGGCGGCGGTACCGACGCCACCGCCCGCATCATCGCCAGCCTCCTCGAGAGGGAGCTGAAGCAGCCTATCAACGTCGTCAATCGCACCGGCGGCTCCGGGGTCGTCGGGCACCAGGCGATCGCGTCGTCGCCGGCCGACGGCTACACCCTCGGCATGATCACCGTCGAGATCACCATGATGCATTGGGTCGGGCTCACACCGCTCACCTACAAGGACTACACGCCAGTCGGCCTGGTGAACGCCGACCCGGCGGGAATCCACGTCAGGGTGGACTCGCCCTACAAGAGCACGAAGGACCTGATCGCCGCGATCAAGGCGACGCCGGGAAAGATGAAAGCCTCCGGCACCGGGCAGGGCGGGATCTGGCATCTGGCGATCGCCGGACTGCTCAAGGACCAGGGCGTCGAGCCCACCGCGCTGCCATGGGTACCCTCGAACGGCGCGGCGCCCGGGCTGCAGGACCTCGTCGCCGGCGGCGTGGACGTAGTGCCCTGCTCGATTCCCGAGGCGCGCTCGATGATCGATGCGGGCAAGGTGCGGGCGCTCGCCATCATGGATGCCAACCCGCCGGCGCTCTATCCGGGCGTGCCGACCCTCAGGAAGGAGCTCGGCACCGATTGGGCCATCGCCGCCTGGCGCGTGATTGCCGCGCCGAAGGGGATTCCGGCCGACGTGCACAAGACGCTCGTCAACGCGCTGAAGAAGGTCTACGACTCCAAGGACTACAAGGATTTCATGGCGAGCCGCGGCTTCGGCGTGCTGTGGGCCGATCCCGAGGGGACAGCGAAGTTCATGGCGAAGTCGGACAGCGATCTGGGTGCCGCCCTCAAAGCCGTCGGCCTCGCCAAGTAGCTTGAAAGTCAATGACGCCGTCACGGGCGTGGCCCTGCTCGCGCTCGCGGCGGTGCTGCTCTGGCATATCCAGGGATTTCCGGAGATGCCGGGGCAGAAGTTCGGGCCGGCATGGTTTCCGGGGCTGATCGCGATCGGCCTCGGGGTTTGCGGCGCGCGGCTGGTTTACGCGGGCGCGCGGCGCCGCGGTCCCTGGATGACCCTGCCGGAGTGGGCGCACGGCGGGCGGCCGCTGGCCGCCGTCGCCTCGGTCCTGGGCGGGCTGGGCTTTTACATCATCGCCGCCGATACGCTCGGGTTTCATTTCACCGCGCTCATGCTGATGGCTCTTTGGACGCGTTTGATGGGAGCGTCCTGGCGCATCGTCGTCCCGGTCGCCGTGCTCGCGCCTATAGTGATCCACCTCGCGTTCTACAAGCTGCTGCGCATCCCGCTGCCCTGGGGCGTGCTCGAGCGCTTCGCGTTCTGACGTGACCGGCACTGTCCTCGCCCAGGCGCTGTCGCAGTTGTTCGATGCCTACGTGCTCTGGGTGATCCTCGGCTCGGCGGTGTTCGGACTGTTCGTCGGCGCGGTGCCCGGGCTCACTGCCACCATGGCCACGGCACTGCTCGTGCCGGTGACCTTCTTCATGCCGCCGGTGCCGGCCATTGCTTCCATCGTGACGGCTACTGCGATGGCGATCTTCGCGGGCGACATTCCGAGCTGCCTGCTGCGCATGCCGGGAACGCCGGCTTCGGCGGCCTACACCGATGAAGCCTATGCGATGACGAAGAAGGGCCAGGGCGAGCTCGCGCTCGGCGCCGGGCTCGTGTTCTCCGTCATCGGCGGGCTGTTCGGCACCGCGGTGCTGATCGCCGCGGCGCCGGCGCTGGCCGAGATCGCGCTCAGGTTTTCGTCCTTCGAATATTTCTGGCTGGTGGTGCTCGGCCTGGCGAGCGCGGTGTTCCTCGCCCTGGCGAACCCGCTGAAGGGCATCGTCTCGCTGCTCGCCGGCCTGCTGGTCGCCTCGGTAGGGCTCGACAACCCGGCGGGATTTCCGCGCTTCACCTTCGGCAATGCGGAGCTTGCCGGAGGCCTCACGCTGATCCCGATCATGATCGGGATGTTCGCGGTGTCGGAAATCATCCGCAACGTCGCCACCATCGACCAGCCCTGGGAGATGGCCCAGACGCGCATCGGCAACGTGTTCAACGGCATGTGGCAGCTCACGCGCCGCTACTGGCTGTCCATCCTCCGCGGCAGCGCGCTCGGCACCGCAATCGGCGCGCTGCCCGGCGCGGGTGCAGACATCGCCGCCTGGATGTCGTACGCGATGTCGAAGCGATTCTCCAAGGAGCCGCAGAAATTCGGCACCGGCCACGTCGAGGGCATCATCGAAGCGGGCGCCTCGAACAACAGCGCGCTCGCCGGCGCCTGGATTCCGGCGCTGGTGTTCGGCATCCCGGGCGACTCGATCACCGCGATCGTGATCGGCGTGCTCTACATCAAGGGTCTCAATCCCGGCCCGACCATCTTCATGAACAACGCAGTGGCGATCTACGCCATCTTCATGGTGTTCATCCTCGCCAACCTGCTCATGCTGCCGCTCGGCTGGGCGGCCATCAAGGGCGCAAAGCAGATGCTGCGCGCGCCGCGCTGCGTGCTGATGCCGGCGATCCTGCTGTTCTGCGTGGTCGGCTCGTTCGCCATCAACAATTCCATCTTCGGCGTCACGCTGATGCTGGTTTTCGGGGTGATCGGCTACGTGATGGAAGAGAACGGCTTTCCCATCGCGCCGGCGATCCTCGGCATGGTGCTGGGCGGCATGCTGGAGGAGAACTTCATCAGCTCGATGATCAAGGCGGACGGCCGGCTGCTCGCATTTTTCGAGCGGCCGATCGCCGGCGGCCTGGGTGCGCTCGCGCTCGCCGTGCTGTGCTTTCCGTTGATTCGGCGCGCGCTTCGGTATTAGCGGGGTCTGTCTCCTGCCAGGGTAATCCGATGCATCACGCGCCGGTGCCCGTGATAGTCGTTCACCGGGTTGTGCTGCGTGCAGCGGTTATCCCAGAACGCCAGCGAGCCCGCGCGCCACTTGAAGCGGCAGGTGAACTCGGGCTTGACCTGGTGGCGGAAAAGAAACGCGAGCAAGGGCGCGCTTTCCTCCTCGGTCATGCCGCTGAAGCGCACTGTATGCGCGATGTTCACGTAAAGGGCCTTGCGGCCCGTTTCCGGATGGGTGCGGACGACGCGATGCTCCGCCGCATAAACCCTGCCGCCACCGCCTTTTTCCTTGACGCGATCTTCACGCGTCCTGGTCACATCCGCTTTTGCGGAGGCATTGACTGCGGTGAGGCCCTCCAGCAAGCGCTGCATCCCCGCGGACAGCGTCTCGTAGGCGAGGTACTGGCTGGCGAACTCGGTGTCGCCGCCGTAAGGCGGCACCTCGCGCGCGAGCAGCATCGAGCCCATCGGCGGCTCTTCGAGATAAGTGGTGTCCGAATGCCAGATGCCGCCGAAGTTCTGGCGCTCGTGCTCGAGCTTCTTCACCTCGATGATCTCGGGAAAGCCCTCGATGCCCTTCACGAACGGGTACTCGATCGGCCTTCCCATGTGCCGCGCGAACCCCATGAATTGCGCCGGCGTGAGCGGCTGGTCGTGGAAGAAGATCACCTGGTGCTCGAGGAAGGCGCGCCGGATCGCCGCGACGGTCTCGCTCGAAAGCTGCGTCAGATCAACGCCGAGGATCTCGGCGCCCAGCGCGCCGGCGATGCGCCTGACCTCCGGTTTCACTCGAGCCTGATATTCGCCGCCTTGATGATCGCGGCGTAGCGCTCCTGCTCGCGCCGCATGAAGGCGGCCATCTCGTCGGGCGTGCTGGAGACCGGGTCGAGCCCGATGTTGACCATGCGATCCTTCAGGTCGCCGGACTGCAGGGCTTTCTGGATCTCGGCGGACAGACGCACCAGGACCTCGCGCGGCGTTCCCGCCGGCGCGGCGTAGCCGATCCAGGCGGCGGCGTCGTAGCCCGGCAATTCCGCGGTCTCGGCAAGTGGCGGCACATCGGGCATCGCGGCGGTGCGCCGCGCGGTCGAAACGCCGAAGGTCTTGAGCCGCCCGGCCTTGATATGGCCGACCGTCGCCGCCACCGTCTCGATCGTATAGGTGATCTGGCCGTTGATGATGTCGGTGATCGCCGGCGCGCTGCCCTTGTACGGCACGTGACGCGCCTGGATCTGCGCCATCGAATTGAAGAGCTCGGTGAACAGGTGCGCGGTGGCGCCGGTCCCCGACGAGGAAAAGGTGTACTTGCCAGGATTCGCCTTCACCAGCGCGATGAACTCCTTCGCGTTGTTCGCAGGAAACGCCGGATGCGTGACGAGCGCAAAAGGCGTCGCCGCGACCAGGCTGATCGGCGCCAAGTCGTTGAGCGGCTCGTAAGGGGTTTTCTGCAGGTTCGGCATGATCGAGAGCGGGCCGCTCGAAGCCGCGAGCAGCGTGTAGCCATCGGGCGGGCTCTTTGCGACCGCGTCGGTGCCGATCGCGCCGCCGGCCCCGGGCTTGTTGTCGATCACGAAAGCCTGGCCGAGCGCTTCCTGGAGCTTTTGCGCCACGACGCGCGCCGCGATATCGGTCGCCTGGCCGGGCGTCCAGGGAACGATGACCTTGACCGCGCGATTCGGGTAGCTCTGCGCGCAGGCGATTTCTGCGCAGAGCAGCGATGCAATGAGGAAAGAAATTCGCTTCATGTCAGAACGTCCCCGGATAGGCGCCGCCGTCCAGCAGCAGGTTCTGGCCGGTAATGTAACCCGCCTGCGCGCTGCACAGGTAGGCGCAGGCATCGCCGAATTCCTCGATGCTGCCGAAGCGGCCCGCAGGGTTCGCCTCGGCGCGGGCCTTGCGCAGCTCCTCGTAGCTCTTGCCGCTCGCCTTGGCGTTGAACTGGAAGTTCGAGCGCAGCCGGTCGGTGTCGAAAGGGCCGGGCAGCAGGTTGTTGATGGTCACGTTGTGGCGCACGGTCTTGCGCGACAGCCCGGCGATGAAGCCGGTGAGGCCGGTGCGCGCGCCGTTCGACAGGCCGAGCTCGGGGATCGGGTACTTCACCGCGCCCGAGGTGATGTTGACGATGCGCCCGAAGCTCTTCGCCATCATGCCGTCGACCACCGCGCGGATCATCAGGATCGGCGCGAGCATGTTGGTCTCGAGCGCCTTGATCCAGGTCTCGCGGTCCCAGTCGCGAAAGTCGCCAGGCGGCGGGCCGCCGGCGTTGTTGACCAGGATGTCGGGCGAGGCGCAGGCGCGCAGCGCCGCCTGCCGGCCCTCTTCCGTGCTGATGTCGCCCGGCACCGCCGTCACCTGGATGCCGAAGCGCTCGCGCAGCGCCGCGGCCGTCGCCTCGAGCGCCTCGCGCCCGCGCGCGGTGATGACGAGATTCACGCCTTCGGCTGCGAGCGACGCGGCGCAGCCCTTGCCGAGACCTTTCGACGCCGCGCAGACGAGGGCGGTCTTGCCGCGAATTCCGAGGTCCATGATTGTTCCTAGGGTTTGAAGATGTTCATGAGCGTGACCTGAGCGTGGCGAGAAGCACCCCGGCGATCACCAGCAGCCCGCCTGCCGCCTGCCGCCACGTGAACGGCTCATCGAGCCCGAGCGCGCTCGTCAGCGCGACGCTCACCGGCCCGACCGCACCGATCAGGGCGAAGCGGTTGGCGCCGATGCGCTTGAGCGCCTCGGCCTGCAGGAACACCGGCAGCACCGTGCTGAAGGTCGCCATGATGGCCGCGTACCACCATACCGCGGCGGGCAGCTCGAGGGCGAAAACCGGCTCAAGCACGAGGAACTGCGCTGCGGCCGGCACGGTGGCAACGACCATGGTAAACGCGGTGAAGCGCATGGAGCCCACCCGTTTCACCATCTGGCTGCCGGCGACGAGGTAGACCGCGTAGCAAAGCGCGGAGGCGAACACCAGCAGCACGCCGAGGACAAACAACCTGCCCTCCGGCGTCGTGTCGACCTGGCTCGACAGCACGAGGGCAATTCCGGCATAGCTCAGCACGAGCGCGAGCACTTCCCGGCGGCTGGCCGGCTTGGCGAGGAACAGGAACGACAGCAGCAGCACCAGCGTGGGATAGAGGAACAGGACCAGCCGGCCGACCCCGGCGCCGACGTACTGCAGGCCGATGAAATCGAGAAAGCTCGCGGCATAGTAGCCGATGAAGCCGAGCGCCACGACACCCGCCCAGTCGCGCGCGCCGAGCCGCGGCTGCTGCCCGCGCAGCCACCATGCGATCGCAGCGAAGAACGGCAGCGCCAGCATCATGCGCAGAAAGAGCAGCGTGGTCGGCGTGACCGGGTGGGCGGCGTAGGACAGCTTGATGAGGATCGGGCGAAACGAGAATGCGAGCACCCCGATCAACGCGAAAGCCACGCCCCAGGCCCGGTACGACGCCTCGCTCAACGGCGGTTCTTCGCTATGAGCAAAGGCGAGGCCATGACGTAAAATCATACTATGTCGGGACACAGCAAATGGGCGAACATCAAGCACCGCAAGGCCGCCGCGGACGCGAAGAAGGGCAAGGTCTTCACGCGACTCATCAAGGAGATTACGGTCGCGGCGAGGCTCGGCGGCGGCGACCCGGATACCAACCCGCGCCTGCGCCTGGCGATGGACAAGGCGCGCGAGGCCAACATGGCCAAGGACAGCGTGCAGAACGCGATCAAGCGCGGCGCGGGTCAGCTCGACGGCGTGACCTACGACGAGGCGCGCTATGAAGGCTATGGGCCCGGCGGCGCCGCGATCATGGTCGACTGCCTGACCGACAACCGCACGCGCACCGTGGCCGAAGTGCGCCACGCGTTCACCAAGAACGGCGGCAACCTCGGCTCGGACGGCTCGGTCGCTTACCTGTTCCGCCAGGTCGGCCAGTTCGTATTCGCGCCCGGCACCAGCGAAGACCGCGTCATGGAGGCTGCGCTCGACGCGGGCGCCGAGGACGTGCTCAAGAACGACGACGGCTCGGTCGAGCTGATCTGCGCGCCGGCCGATTTCGCGACGGTGAAGGCGGCGCTGCAAAAGGCGGGCCTCAAGCCCGAGCTCGCCGAAATCACGATGCAGCCGAACGCCGAGAGCTCGCTCGCGGGCGGCGAGGCCGCGAGCCTGCGCCGGCTGCTCGAGGCGCTCGAGAGTCTCGACGACGTGCAGGACGTGTACACCACCGCGGTGATCGACTGAGAATCCTCGGCATCGATCCCGGGCTGCGGATCACCGGCTTCGGAGTGATCGAGTCGAGCGGCGCGCGGTTGCGCTACGTGACGAGCGGCTGCGTCAAATCCGGCGCCGGCGACCTGGCGGCCAGGCTGAAAGCGATCCTCGAGGGGCTGAACGGCATCATCGCGGCGCACGCCCCGGGCGAGGTCGCGGTCGAGATAGTGTTCGTCAACGCCAATCCGCAATCGACGCTCGCGCTCGGGCAGGCGCGCGGCACGGCGATCTGCGCAGCGGTGCTCGCCGGCCTGCCGGTCGCGGAGTACACCGCGCTCCAGGTCAAGCAGTCGGTGGTCGGCAACGGCCACGCCAGAAAACGGCAGGTGCAGCACATGGTGCGGCGCCTGCTCGCCCTGCCCGGCGACCCGGCGCCCGACGCCGCCGATGCGCTCGCTTGCGCGATCTGCCATGCCCATGGCGGCAAGCTCGGCGCGCTCTCGACTAAGGGCTTCCGCGTGCGCAAAGGCAGGCTCGTCTGATCGGCCGGCTGACCGGGCGGCTCGCGGCGAAGCACCCGCCGCAGGTGCTGGTGGACGTCGGCGGCGTCGCCTACGAGCTCGACGTGCCGATGAGCACCTTCTACCAGCTGCCGCCGACCGGCGAGGCCGTGAGCCTGCTCACGCATCTCGTGGTGCGCGAGGACGCGCACACGCTGTACGGCTTCGCGACGCCCGAGGAGCGCGCGGCGTTCCGCCAGCTGATCCGCATCTCGGGCATCGGTGCGCGCACCGCGCTCTCGGTGCTGTCCGGGCTGTCGGTCGCCGACCTGGCCGAGGCGGTGGCGATGCAGGAAGCGGGCCGCTTGGTCAAAGTGCCCGGTATCGGCAAGAAAACCGCCGAGCGGCTGCTGCTCGAGCTGAAGGGCAAGCTCGTCGAGGCGAGCGCCGCGCCGGCGCGCGAATCCGCCTCCGACGTGGTCCATGCGCTGGTCGGGCTCGGCTACAGCGAGAAGGAAGCGCTCGCCGCCGTCAAGGGGCTGCCGGCAGGCATCGCGGTGGCCGACGGCATCCGTGCCGCGCTCAAAACTCTGGCGAAGTCTTGAGCTTGTCCGTAAGCTAGTGCCGTACCGGTCAAAAAACGAAGAAAGGAGACGCTCGATGAGAAGGGAGAAGCACGTGTTCGTGGCCGTGATCGCGGCGGCCGCATTGACACTGCCGGCGCTGGCGCTGGCGCAGGATGGCAGCGGGTATTTCGGCCTCAGCATCGGGCCATCCAAGGCAAAACACTGGTGCGGCAGCGAGCTGCCGCCCGGCGCGGCGCTCGCAGCGTGCGATCCCCGGGGCAAGGGCTGGAAGATGTTCGCCGGCTACAGGATCAACCGGGTTTTCGGTTTCGAGGGCTCGTTCATCGATTACGACAAGGCCTCGCTCACGGCGACCTCGGGCGCCGAATCGGCCACGGTGCGCGCCAGGGCAAGCGCATTGAGTGCCGCCGCGGTCGCGACCATTCCACTGTGGGACCTCGAGGTGTTCGGCAAACTCGGGATCGCGAAGGTCAAGGCGGAGAGCCACGAGGCCAGCCTTGCAGGAACCACTATCAAGCTTGGCAAGAACGACAACGAGGCGCACGTCGGGCTAGGACTCGCTTACCGCCTGACCCGGGAGTGGGATGTGCGCGCGGAATTCGAGCGGATCAGGGACTCCAAGATCGACTTCTTCTCGCTCGGGATCCAGTACCGGTACTGAGCTTCCACCGGGCTCCGCTGTAGCGTCGGCACAACAGTAGCCCGCAAATTCGGCCAATTTTGGCCGAATTATCCTTCGCCACGTTGTTTTTCTGTCAAATCCGCTAGTCTTACTGCCCGCGGTTCTAGCGGGATTTTCCATCAATACGAAGACGAAAGGAGCAACGCAATGAGAGGGGACAAGAAAGTTCTTCTGGCAGCAATGCTGGGCGCCACCGTAATGGCGGCTCCGGCGGTAAGCATGGCGCAAGCGCGCGGCGAGACCGGCTGGTACCTCGGCGGCAACATTGGTCAATCGAAGGTGAAAGATGGCTGTAGCGGCCTCGGAGGCACGGGAATTTCGTGCGATGACAAAGACACCGCTTTCAAGATCCTCGGCGGCTATAACATCAATCGCAACTTCGCGGCTGAACTCGGCTACACGGACTTCGGCAAGGCCAAGGCCAGCGGTCTTGGCTTGACCGATGAGTTCAAAGCCACCGCGTGGGAGCTTTCCGGTATTGGATCGTATCCGGTTGCCAATCAGTTTTCGGTGTTCGGCAGACTGGGTTTGTACTTTGCCGATGCGAAGGAAAACACGAACTTCGTCGGCAATTTCAAGCACACGAACAACGATCTCACATACGGTTTTGGCGTTCGGTATGACTTTTCAAGAGAGGTCGGCGTGCGGGGCGAATGGCAGCGCTACAGCAAGGTCGGTGGCGGCGACATCGGTAAGTCCGACGTCGATGTCATCAGCGTCGGCGTGGTCTGGAACTTCCGCTAGATAGAGGAAACTTCGCTCAGGGAAAAGGGCGGCTCTGCCGCCCTTTTTTTTCTGGGGCAGAATGCCGGTGTGAGCGTTGAAACCGACCGGCTGATCTCGGGCAAGCCGACCTCCGCCCAGGAGGAGCAGTTCGAGCGCTCGCTGCGTCCCGCCACCCTCGCCGAGTATGTCGGCCAGGAGAAGATCCGCGGCCAGCTGGAGATCTTCATCCAGGCGGCGCGCGCGCGCGGCGAGGCGCTGGACCACGTGCTGCTGTTCGGCCCGCCGGGGCTGGGCAAGACCACGCTCGCGCACATCATCGCGCGCGAGATGGGGGTCAACCTGCGCCAGACCTCGGGGCCGGTTCTCGAGCGCCCGGGAGATCTCGCCGCCCTGCTGACGAATCTGGAACCCAGGGACGTGCTGTTCATCGACGAGATTCACCGCCTGTCGCCGGTAGTCGAGGAGATCCTCTACCCGGCGCTCGAGGACTTCCAGATCGACATCATGATCGGCGAGGGCCCGGCGGCGCGCTCGATCAAGCTCGATCTGCCGCCGTTCACGCTTGCCGGCGCCACCACGCGCGCCGGCATGCTGACCAACCCGCTGCGCGACCGCTTCGGCATCGTCGCGCGCCTGGAGTTCTACAGCCAGGACGAGCTGGCGACGATCGTGCGCCGCTCGGCGCGCCTGCTGCAGGTGTCTCTCAATGACGACGGCGCGGTCGAGATCGCCTGCCGCTCGCGCGGCACGCCGCGCGTCGCCAACCGGATCCTGCGCCGCGTGCGCGACTACGCGCAGGTGAAGGCGGACGGCACCGTGTCCAAGCCGGTCGCCGAGGCCGCGCTCAAGATGCTCGACGTCGACGTGCTCGGGCTCGACCTCATGGACCGCAAGCTGCTGCTCGCGGTGATCGAGAAGTTCTCCGGCGGCCCGGTCGGCCTCGACAACCTCGCGCATGCCATCGGCGAGGACGCCGAAACCATCGAGGACGTGCTCGAGCCCTTCCTCATCCAGCAAGGCTACCTGCAGAGGACGCTGCGCGGGCGCATCGCCACGCTCTCCGCTTACCGCCACTTCGGCATCGTCGCGCCGGCGGCGGCGCGCGATCTGCTGTCCGACCATTGAAGAGTCCATTCCGGATTCCGGTCCGGGTGTACTTCCAGGACACCGACGCCGGCGGTGTCGTGTTCCACGCCCAGTACCTCGCGTTCATGGAGCGCGCGCGCAGCGAGCTTCTCAATGCGGCCGGCATCGACCTCGCGCGCCTGCTCGGGGAGCATGGCGTGCTGTTCCTCGTCTACCAGATCGCCGTGAAGTACCACCAGCCCGCGCACCTCAACGAGCTGCTGGCGGTGAGTGCCGAAGTGGTTAAAATGGGCCGCGCGAGCCTGGTCTTCCGCCAGCGCGTGGAACGCGGCGGCGAGCTCCTTGTCGAAGCCGACATTACGCTCGCGCTGGTGAACCGCGACCGGATGAGGCCGGCGCGCTTGCCCCAAGAACTCGAACAGGCGCTCAAATGACCGTGACCCAGGACATCGATATCTGGACCCTGGTCGTCAACGCCAGCGTCGTCGTCAAGGTGGTGCTGGTGCTGCTGATCGCGGTGTCCTTCCTGTCGTGGATGTTCATCTTCCAGAAGTGGTTCGCGATCCGGCGCGCGCGCCGCCAGACCGAGCAGTTCGAGCGCGAGTTCTGGAGCGGCAACGAGCTCACCGCGCTCTACCAGGGCGCGGTCACCAACCGCCACACCATCGGCAGCCTGGAGCGCGTCTTCGAGGCCGGCTTCCGCGAGTTCGCCAAGCTGCGCGGGCAGCGCGGCGGCAGCGACCCGAGCGACATGGTGAACGGGGCGCGGCGCGCGATGCGCGCCACCTTCCAGCGCGAGATGGATTTCCTCGAGCGCCATCTGGCCTTTCTCGCCTCGACGGGATCGGTGAGTCCCTACGTCGGCCTGTTCGGCACGGTATGGGGCATCATGCACGCCTTTCGCAGCCTCGCGAACGTTCAGCAGGCGACGCTCGCGCAGGTGGCGCCCGGCATCGCCGAGGCGCTCGTCGCCACGGCGATCGGCCTGTTCGCCGCCATCCCGGCGGTGGTGGCGTACAACCGCTACTCGCACGACATCGAGCGCCTGGGCAACCGCTTCGAGAGCTTCATGGAGGAGTTCTCCAACATCCTCCATCGCCAGGCGGTGAAGTAGCGCCATGCCGGCCCTGCATCGCAGGCGCGGGCCGATGCACGACATCAACATCGTGCCGTACGTCGACGTCATGCTGGTGCTGCTGGTGATCTTCATGGTCACCGCGCCGCTGGTCACGCCGGCCGTCATCGACCTGCCGACGGTCGACAAGGCGAGCCAGCCGCGCGTGGTGCCGATCGAGATCTTCGTTCGGGCCGACCAGGGGCTGAGGGTCCGGCAGCGCGACGCCAGCGGCCACATCGTCGATGAACGCGACGTCACCAAATCCGAGCTCGCAAATGTCATAAAAAAGGCAAGATCCAAAGGCGGCGACCTGCCGGTGCTGATCGGCGGCGACAAGAGCGCGCGCTATGAATCGGTGCTGGCGGTGATGGACGAGCTGCGCCGGCAGGGGGTGCAGAAGGTCGGCCTGCAGGTGAATACCAAGCAGTGAGCGCAGAGGCTCTTGCCTTCGGGGAGCACCGCGAGCCGGCGCTCCTGCCTGCGTTTGTTCTCGCGGCGCTGGTGCACCTGTTTCTCGCCGCGGTGATGTTTCTCGGCGTGCGCTGGCAAAGCCATCCCCCCGAGACGGTGGTAGTCGAGCTGTGGGAAGCCCCGCCGGCTCCGGCTCCGGTGGAGGAGGCTCCCAAGCCGCCACCGCCGAAGCTGGAGCCGGAGCCCGTTCCGGTGCAAAAGCCCGACATCGCCGTCAAGGCGCCGAAGCCGAAACCCAAACCCGAGCCGAAGCCGGCGCCGAAAAAGGACGTCGACTTCAAGAAGCGGCTGAACGAGGAGGTGGCGCAGGAGCAGCGCGCCATCGACGAGCAGCTCCGCGAGGCCCAGCGGCGCGAGGCTGCAGCGCGCCAGCAGGCGATCGCCGCCGCGGCGCGCGACCGGGCGCTCGCCACCTGGGTGGACAAGATCCGCGCGAAGATCCGCGGCAACATCCGCCTGCCGGGCGACATGAGCGGCAATCCGGAGGCGATCTTCGATGTGACCCAGCTGCCGACCGGCGAGGTGATCAGCATCCGCCTGCGCAAGTCCAGCGGGTACAAGGGCTACGACGATGCCGTGGAGCGCGCCATTCTGAAGTCGTCGCCGCTGCCCAAGCCGGACCAGCTCAACCTCTTCGAGCGGCAGCTGGAACTCCGCTTCCGGCCGCAGGACAAATAAAAGCGGCGGATGCCTATAATCGCCGTTTTGCAAAGAACGCCCGGAGGATGCAGGCCTTGCTGACGCGTTTGCGCGCTTTCCTCGGTGCCGTGCTTCTACTGGTCACGCCGCTCGCCGCGGCGCAGCTTTCGATCGAAATCACCGGCGCCGGCGCCCCGCGCATGCCGATCGCCATCGCTCCTTTCCCCGGCGAGGCGGCCCTTGGGTCCGGCATCACCTCGATCGTGCGCGCCGATCTGGAAAGGAGCGGGCTGTTCCGCGGCCTCGAAGTCCCGCCGCTGTCGCCTGCGCCGACCGAGGCGTCGACGGTCAACTATGCGGAATGGCGCTCGCGCCTGGCCGACGCGCTGGTGCTCGGCTCGGTGGCGGCGCGGCCCGACGGCCGCTACGAAGTGCGGTTTCGCCTCTACGACGTGGTGAAGCAGGCCTCGCTCGGCGGTATCGCCTACACCTTGAGCAAGGAGCAGGTGCGCGCCAGCGCCCACCGCATCGCCGACTTCGTCTACGAGAAGCTCACCGGCGAGAAGGGCGTGTTCTCCACCCGCATCGCCTACGTGGTGAAGCGGGGCAGCCGCTTCGAGCTGCAGATCGCCGACGCCGACGGCGCAGGCGAGGAAGCCGCGCTCGTCTCGTTCGAGCCGATCATCTCGCCGGCCTGGTCGCCCGACGGCCGCAAGCTCGCCTATGTCTCGTTCGAGAACAAGAAGCCGGTGGTCTATGTCCACTCGCTGGTCGACGGCAAGCGCAACGTCATCGCCAACTTCAGGGGATCGAACTCGGCGCCCGCCTGGTCGCCCGACGGCCGCAGGCTGGCCGTCACGCTGTCGCGCGAGGGCGGCTCGCAGATCTTCCTCCTCAACGCCGACGGCAGCGGCCTGCGCCGCCTCACCAGCTCGGCGGCGATCGATACCGAGCCGCGCTTCTCGGGCGACGGCCAGTGGATCTACTTCACCTCCGATCGCGGCGGCACCCCGCAGATCTACCGCATGCCGGCCGCCGGCGGCGAGCCGCAGCGCGTCACCTTCGAGGGAAGCTATAATGTGACCCCGCGCCTGAGTCCAGACGGCAAGACCCTCGCCTATATCACGCTCAACGAAGGCAAGTTCCAGGTGGCGCTGCTAGATCTCTCCAACCGCCAGGTGCAGATCATCACCGACAGCGATCGCGACGAGTCGCCGAGCTTTGCTCCCAACGGTCGGATGATCCTGCTCGCCACCGTGATCGACGGACGCGGCGTGCTCTCGGCGGTGTCTTCGGACGGCCGCGTCAAGCAGCGTCTGAGCGTGACGGCGGGCGACGTGCGTGAGCCGGCCTGGGGACCATTCACAGAATGAAAGGAAGGAGAAGGATGCCATGCGCCTAGCCATCATCGCCACTCTTGCCGCGGCCGCAGTGGCCGCGGGTTGCGCGACCACGCCCGAGGAGCAGGCGCCCGCGCGCGTGGAGGAGCGGGCCGCCAAACCCGCCCCCGTCGAGACCAAGCCGATCGCGCGCGTCGACCTGACCAGCAAGCCGGCGGCGGGGAGCCCGCTCAAGGACCCGAACAACATCCTGTCCAGGCGCTCGATCTACTACGACTACGACAAGTTCGACATCAAGGACGAGTTCCGCCCGCTGGTCGAGGCGCATGCGAAGTACCTGCGCGAGAACCCGGGCGCCAAGATGCTGATCCAGGGCAATGCCGACGAGCGCGGCAGCCGCGAATACAACCTCGGTCTCGGGCAGCGCCGCTCCGACAGCGTCAAGCGGGCGTTGGCGATCCTCGGCGCCAAGGACAATCAGATCGAGTCGGTAAGCCTGGGCGAGGAGAAACCGGTCTGCACCGAGCATGCGGAAGGCTGCTGGGCGAAGAACCGCCGCGGCGACATGCTCTATAGCGGCGAATACTGATGCGCCGGCCAGGGATACGCCAGGCTGCCGCCTTCGCGCTCGGCTGCGCGCTCGCCTGGCCTGCGCTCTCGCAGGGGCTTTTCGACGATAACGAAGCGCGTCGCCGCATCGAGCTGCTGCGCCAGCAGGTCGAGGCGAGCCAGAAGGCGCTCGAAGATCGCCTTGGCAAGCTCGAGTCCTCGACCGGCGAGCGCAGCGCGCTGCTCGATCTCGCCGGGCAGCTGGAGGGGTTGCGCGCCGAAATCGCGCGCATCCGCGGGCAGATCGAGGTCCTCGCCAACCAGATCGAGACCGCCGACCGGCGGCAAAAAGACCTGTACGTCGACATCGACACGCGCTTGAGGAAGCTCGAGCAGGCGCGCGAGCAGCAGGCCGCGAGCGCCGACAAGCCGCCGGCGGCCTCCAGCGAGGTCGAAGGGGCAACCCCGGGCGAGGCGAAGGCCTACCAGGCGGCGCTCGACCAGTTCAAGCTCGGCAACTACCCGATGGCGGTCTCGGCGATGCAGGGCTTCCTGGTGACGTATCCCGGCAGCTCGCTCGCGCCCAATGCGCAGTACTGGATCGGCATGGCTTACTCCGGGCAGCGCGACTACAAAAGCGCGATCGCCGCGCAGCGCAAGCTCCTCGCGGCGTGGCCCGACAGCCCGAAGGCGCCTGACGCGATGCTGAGCATCGCAAGCGCGCAGGAAACGATGGGCGAGCGCCGCGCCGCGCAGAAAACTCTCGAAGAGCTGATCGGGCGCTATCCCTCGAGCAGTGCCGCGACGAGCGCGAAGCAGCGCCTGTCCGCTTACCCGAAGCGTTGAACGGTCCCGACCCTGCGCAACTCGCCCGCTTAGTCACTGCCGGGGCGTTTCTGCTCGCTTTCATCTTCGGCGCGGTGGGGAACAAGACGCGCTTCTGCACCATGGGCGCGGTCTCCGACTGGGTGAACATGGGCGACCTCGGCCGCATGCGGATGTGGCTGCTCGCGATCGCCGTGGCGCTGCTCGGCTCGAGCGCGCTGCAGGTCGCCGGCGTCGTCGACCTTTCCAAGTCCATCTACCCCGGCCCCAACTTCACCTGGCTGTCGTACGTCCTGGGCGGGTTTCTCTTCGGCGTCGGCATGACGCTCGGCTCGGGCTGCGGCTCGAAGACGCTGATCCGCATCGGCGCCGGGAGCCTGAAGTCGGTGATCGTGTACGTGTTTCTCGGCATCGCGGCCTACATGACGCTGCGCGGCCTGCTCGGCGCGTTCCGCGTCGGCGTGCTCGAGAAGGCATCGCTTACCCTCGCGCCGGGACAGGATCTGCCGTCGCTGTTATCGGCAGGGCTGGGTTGGTCGAAGGGCGCGTGGACGGCGGCTCTAGCTGCCGTCGTCGGCGGGGCAATCCTCGCTTTCGTCTATGCGAGCCGTGAATTCCGCTCCAGTTTCGACTACACGCTCGGCGGCGTGGTCACCGGGCTGGTCGTGGTCGGCGGCTGGTACGTGAGCGGGCACCTCGGCCACCTCGCTGAGGATCCGAACACGCTGCAGGAGGCCTTCGTCGCCACCAATTCCGGGCGCATGGAGTCGTTCTCGTTCGTCTCGCCGATGGCCTACACGCTCGACTACCTGATGCTGTGGACCGACAAGTCGAAGATCATCACCTACGGCATCGCCTCCGCGGCCGGCGTGATCGCCGGCTCCGCCGCGTATGCGCTCGCCACGCGCACCTTCCGCTGGGAGGGTTTCCGCGACGCCGAGGACACCGCGAGCCACATCATCGGCGGCATGCTGATGGGTTTCGGCGGCATCACCGCGCTCGGCTGCACCATCGGCCAGGCGATCTCCGGCGTCTCGACCCTCGCGCTCGGCTCGATCATCACTTTCGTGTTCATCGTGCTCGGCTCGGCCACGACGATGAAGCTCCAATACTGGCGAATGGCCCGCGAGGGCTGATAAAATTTCGGCCTTTCCCGCGGGTCGTTAGCTCAGCTGGTAGAGCAGCGGACTTTTAATCCGTTGGTCGGCGGTTCGAATCCGCCACGACCTACCAAAATTCAAGGGGCTAGCGACTAGCTGGCCCTTCTTATTTCAGAACGTAGAGCAGGTCCCAGGTTCGAGCCCTGGTCGCGGAGTCGTTCTACTCCTCCTGTAGGGCATGGCTCGCATGGCCATGGTCGGCAATTACTTAGGTACCACCCTAACGCTGCCGCTACCATATGCACAAACGAGCCAGTTGTCGGTGGCGGCTGCTTTACAACTCATTGCCATCGCGCGGAGTTCATCGTTTCCCAACTTCCTGTCGTATAGGCAAACTCTGATCCTCCAACTAGTCTCCATGGGGTGAGTCACCTCTGCGGCGCTGGGAATCCATTCCAGCTTGCCCGGATCATTACTGAAAGCTCCCGAATAGAGGCCACGGTTGCCTGCGCCGCAATTTACAAGGCCAACAGATATCTCCCAGTCTTCGGGGTGATTGGGTTTCTTGGTCACTTGCCATTGAATGGCTAGAGGATCGCCGGGCTTGAGGGCATGATTTGCTCTTGGCTCATCAATTCTAATTCTGGGACGGAGCTGACTCTTTTGTTCGCCAAATCCGCTCCCCACGATCTGAACATGGAACGACCCGCTACTCACCACGCAAGAGCCGGGGCCGGTGATTTCGAATTCTATCGGATAGTGATCAGAGCCATTCGGGGACCAATTGGGTACCGATTTGAAAACGGAACGGCAATCGCTGGTGTCGAGATTCTTGAGGGGATGTGTAGTCTCATCAAGACAAAAGCCGAAGCGCTCGCTCTCGTGGTAAGGAAACGTCAGACCCGATCTGCCTTCAGAGATAAATCCTGGGTAGTCACGAGCACAGAGGAATCGCATATCCACGGGTGTAAACTGCCCCCACTCGACATCGAGCAGATACTTGTTCCCTTGGCGCGATTGCAGCGTCAGCACAGGCCCTTCGGCGGAAATGATGCGAAGCGGGCCCACGGTTATGGGGTTGGTCGACTGCACTGATCTCACGCTGCGATGGTCCGGAGACCCGCTTCTTTTTTCGATAATAGCGATACCGTAAACGCCCGGGTCACGGGCAATCTGCCCACCGGCGAATACCGCGATGTCCTTCCCGTTTATGATCCCGTGCCACCGATTTTCAACAGTAATATTTGCTGGAAATGACACATCACCACTTCCTTCTATGATTCCAGTGGGCAACGGTTTGGTTTCGCTTTGAGCAGGCATTGCGCGTTTGGGCGTAGGCCCATCAATAGGTTCGATCGATGTTGCGATATTCACAACGGTTAAATTCAAACCCACAATCAAAATCCACTTACCAACTTCGCGCAGGGTCCGATTGGCCATGCCTAAAGCATCAGAGTTGGGGGCGGTACTGTCAGGATCGGTTGGTCGGGCGGCGCACCATAGTCGCGACGCTACTTAGATGTCGATGACCACGTCGCTCTGCGGCCGGGAGCAGCAGATCAGGAGATTTCCGTCCGCCGGTGGATCGAGCGGATCAGGGTGGTAGGTGACGGACCCAGAGATCAATCCGCTCTCGCAGTTGTGACAGACGCCGGTGCGGCACGACCACCGGACGGGTACGTCACACGCTTCTGCCAGCTCGAGAAGGCTCTTGTCGTCCAGGCGCCAGCGAGCGGCGATGCCGCTGCGTGCGAAGGACACTAGTGGCCCAGTGCCAGGGGTACCTGCTGGCTGGTGCGGTGCGCGCACCGGCGTGGTGGTCATACCAGGCCTTAGCGAAGGGCCGCCGGCAAAGATCTCGGAATGGATCCGGTCCGGTGGCACGCCCCAGGCGGCCAGGCCGGTACTCAGGTCGCTGAGGAAGCTCGATGGCCCGCAAATGTAGAAGTCGCCCTCTCGAGGGACGCCCAGCTGGTCGAGGACCTTTATCCCCAGGCGACCGGTCGCGTCGTATTCCCGTCCCTCTCGATCATCCGCAGCAGGCCGGCTGTACCAGATCTGACTTCGCCCGCGAGCAAGCATCTTAAGAAGCTGTCGCACCTCCGCGCCGAAAGAATGGGACTTGCCATCGCGTGCACTGTACAACCACCAGACCTCCCGAAGCGTAGCGCTCGCAGACAGGGCATGCAGCATCGCGAGCACAGGTGTCGCGCCGATTCCGGCGCTCAGGAGCACCACCGGTCCGTCGCCCGGCCGCAACGTGAAGCTGCCTCTCGGTTCGCTGACATCGAGGACGTCGCCCGTTCGAACGTTGCTGTTCAAGTAGCTCCCCGCGGCGCCGTTTGGCTCCACCTTGACGCTGACGCGATAGTGCTCATCGGAGGGAAGTCCGGAGAGTGAATAGCTCCGGAAGAGTAGAGGACCGTCCGGCCTCGGGCGCAAGCGCAGCACGACGAATTGGCCAGCGAGTGGAGTCGTGAGCGGCTTTTCATCCGTCGGCTGCAGCGTCAACGAGATCACGTCCACGCATTCACGATCGATCCGCGAAACTCGCAACGGACGAAACCCAGGCCGCGGCGTGTGCGCAGCCGCTGCCGGCACCAGACCCGCGTTGCCCGTCGCGCCAGGGTGGGCATCCTGACTTCGTACCAACGCCTCGAAGGACCACCGCCAGCCTGGGGAGAGCGCCGGGATTCGCAGCGCCCGCTTGAGCTGATCGCGAGGGTGGTGGGAGGAGTACAGCAGCGCGTTGACCGCCGCAACGGTCATCCGTTCCGGCCCTCGGGTGATCAGGAGGATAGGGTCACCTGCACCGACCTCACCTTCCTCGAGGACGCGGAGGTAGAAGCCCGGCCGTCCACTGGAGGTCAGGAGTGCTGGCATTTGCGGCTCGTTCGTGCGAATCCCGACGCGGTAGCAGGTGACTCTAGGCTGAGTCACCTCGAACAGAGCGGTCCCGATTCGGTAGCGGTCGCCGATGCACACCTCGTCATCCGGCAACCCCTCGATGGTGAAGTTCTCGCCGAACTGCCCGTGGGTAAAATCGCGCCGGCCCAATCGCTCCTCCCAGTAGCGATACGATTCGATCTGATAAACGAAAACCGCTCGCTGTTCCCCCCCGTGCCCCCCGAGATCGGCTTGCCCGTCGCCTTCGACGTTGAGCCGCTTGACGCGGCGACGACCCTGTACCGGGTCCTTCCAGATGCCGGTGCGCACGATTCTTCCGCGCCACTCGATGTCGCGCGGCAACCCGACGTTAACGGAGAGTAACCGGGCCACGCCTTAGCATCTCGTCGGGGTCCAGGCCTCGGTCGATCCCGTGCTCCTTGACGCTCTGCCCCGTCTCGAGAGCGAGTTTCCTGTCGTCGAGGAAGACGTCGATCTTGTCCGGCTCGAAGGAGACGAAATTGGAGACGTGTGCGACCTCGGGCCACGCCTGCAAGTAGGACCAAGCGGCCCTTTTGCGCTCGCCGATGTCGTAGTAACTGGCAAGGCCCTTGTAGGGGCAGAACGTCTGTCCCTCTACGGGGATCAGCGCGCTCTCCTCGATGTCCTGTCGTGGGACGTACCAGCGCGGCGCAAAGCCGGATTCGTACAGCACGATCGGCCGTGTAGTGTCCGCGATACGCCTCACACCGTCCATGACGACCAGGTGGCGTGAGCTCTGGCGGATGTCGTTGCGGTGATACGGATCGGCGGCGTGACCGACGATGCGCTCGTCCTCCTCGTAGAAACCATCCATCGCTCCCCAGACGAATGCGACGCGGCCCCGGAGCTCGCTGGCGTAGTCGGGTGGGGCGGTGTACTGCCATGCGCCCCGGGTGGCACGCCGCTCGCCGACAGTTACGGTGAACCACTCGGTATCGCCGTAGTCGCGGGCCCGTGTGTTCGGTTTCTCGCTGACGAGGACGCCGGGCCGGACGTCGGCGAGCGGGAAGAACGCGAGCGGGTAGTGGCCGGGCTCATAGAGCAAGAGCACGTCCTCGCTGTCGGCGATCCACGCGTCGGCTAGCTTGACTCGGAGCCGTCGGCGAAGGGGCTCGGCGAACACCAGTCGTTTCGGGAGCGGCTCGGGAGTGAGGAAGCGGCCCACCGACACGCCGCTCAGAGGGCCTTGTTGCCAGGACAAACCCATGATCGTATTCCTTTCGTTACGCGCGATGACCGCGTTCCTGCAGGCGAGACGACCTCCAAGGCGAGCATCACGGCTCCTCGGCGACTGTGAAATTTTTACATAATTGAGCGGGCTGAAATCTTACACTCGGAGCCTGCGTACAGCTCGAAAAAGCCGGAGCAGATCACGATGTGATGCGCAGTACAAGGAGCACGTCATGCACGAACAGAAGGTAAGTGGGGTCACCGCGCATCGAGTCGCTGCATTTTCAGATGGAGTGATCGCCGTGATCATGACCGTGATGGTATTGGAGCTCAAGGCACCCGATAACTCAGCATTGTCGGACCTCTGGCCTCTGTGGCCCACGGTCATCAGCTATACCGTGAGCTACCTGTTCATCGCCATCATTTGGATCAACCACCACCACCTCATGTGGTTCGTCGCGGGTCCTCCAACGTTGAGACTGATATGGATCAACTTCGCTCATCTCTTCATGGTGTCCTTCCTGCCCTTCGCAACGGCATGGGTTGCTCGCACCCAGCTCGCGTCGGCGCCTGTAGCGGTCTATGCAGCGCTCTTCGTGTGCGTGGACATAGCGTATAACGTCTTCGAGCGGGATGTATTGGCGCAAGCGCACGCTAGGCATGTGTCCGACCGAGCGCGGCGCATGGCGAGGCGCCGTTCCCTAGCCGTTCTTGCGATCTTCGCAACTGCGGCGATCGTCGCTTTTGTCGCGCCTCGCCTCGCTTTCGCTCTGATATGCGGCGCGTTGCTCCTCCACGTGCGGCCGGAGGCACCCGGCAGTACTTGAGCGAAAGGAACGTGACGAAAACGGAACGT
>Ga0209155_1000102_pt1 | contig 35724 bp, 32 predicted proteins | sample GraSoiAngelo_122_FD_185879 | JGI IMG/M metagenome (GOLD analysis project Ga0209155, IMG submission 185879) | Grasslands soil microbial communities from the Angelo Coastal Reserve, California, USA - 14_0927_02_20cm (SPAdes) (version 2) | ecosystem: Environmental > Terrestrial > Soil > Grasslands ... | reverse complement strand
ATCCACGTCGGAGAGTACGGCTACATCTTCAGCCTGCTGCCGGGACTCACGATCCTCGCGGCTCGCGGCGCGATCGCCTTCGCCAAGGGCATCCGCATGCCTCGCACGTTCAAATGGATCGTCGCGGCAGTCGTCCTGGGCAACGCCTCCATCTATCTCTTGAGCGACACGCCGATCTCGGCACGCGACATCGCGCGGCACGACCGCGGGATCGACGAGAAGCTCGCGTACCTCGCGACGTTCAAACCGCAGACGACGGAGATCGTCAGCGGGTACGACGCCGTTCTAGCGGGGTATTACCTGGAGCAGCTCCCCCACGGTCTCCCTCCGCTTCTGTCGTATGACCCGGTGGGGAATCCAGGATTCACGCTGCCCCTCTCGTGCGCTCAGGCTGGGCCGCACATGCCATGCGCGGAGAGCGATGTAGACGTCGTCCTGTGGGACGATCTCCTTCGAGCGGAAGGGTCCGGGTGGCAGGAGGTGCGGATGCCGCACGGGTCGCGCCTCCGGATCGCGCACGTCCCGCGGTCGGGGTCGCTACGGGTGAGCGAGGGCCTCGGTGTCGAGATCGTCCCCTAACGCCGCCGCGACCCGCTTGCCACTGAGCCAGCTCGCGGCCGCGAGCGGCGCACCAAGGATCGCCGCGGCGACCGGCCACAGCGAAAGCCACGGCCGCGCCACCGTCTGTTCGTAGTACTGGAAGTACAGGGCCGTGACCCGCGGCTCGACACCGCCGAGGGCGCTGGTCGGGACCGGAGGCGCGAAAAAGAGCATTCGCGCGAATTCGGCCACAACGAATACGACGGCGAATCCGAGGCCGAGCGCGAGCGGATGCGCAAACCGTCCGCCGCGCCCCCGCAGCAGGTCGACGGCGATCGCGCCCGCGATGACGAGCGGGGGGAACGCCGGCGGACGCCAGCCGCTCGCGGCGAGCACCTCGTATCCGAGGAGGGCGATCGCCGTGTACGCGACGGCGGCCCACGTTGCCGCCCACCGGCCGGGAAGCGCGACGGTCCCGATGGCGAGCGTCGCCGGCACGAGCGCCGAGATGAGCAGGGGATAGAAGAAGGCTTCCCGCGTCACCGATGTGATGTAGTAGAAGTTGAGCGCGAAGACGCTTACCGCACAGAGATTGCCGAGCGTGAAGAGGCGCAAAAGACGTCGCAGCCGGTCATCCATCGGGAACACACCAGGGGCGGTCGCGGCAAGCCAACCAAGTAGCCCGATCCCGCCGCCGGCGATACCGGCGAGGTGCGGCGGACTCCAGATGTCGACGTCGCGGCCGAATAGCGCATGCCACAGGTTGTCGAACGGCCCGGCCAGGATCGTGACGAGCGCGCCGATGCCGATGAGCGCCAGCCCGAGCTCGGCGCGAAGCGGACCGAGCACGAGGGCACGGCCGCGGATGGGCCGACCGGCCATCGCGGTGACGGTCGCGATGAGAGCCGCGAAGCCCCAGAGCGCCACGCCGGTATAGATAAAAAGGTGCGGCGTACTCCAGAAGGTGTCGCGTCCGAAGATCCGGTGCCAGGACACGTCCCATCCCGAGCCGAACCAGCTGAGGAGCGTCCCCACCAACCCGACGATGAGCGGCACGACCGTCCCGGTGCGCGCGATATCGACGCGGCGGAGCGGCATCGCGATCGTGGCCATGCGCTGATTCTAGGAAGCCTCGATGAGCTCCACGCGCGTGCCGTCGACGCCGACCGTCAGCGCCGCGATCACCACCCGCCACCGTGCGTCGCGCTCGCCCCGCATGGCGAGCCACCCCGCGGCGAGTCGCGCCAGCCGACCGAGCTTGCGGCGATCGACGGCCTCCGCCGCCGCGACGAACGATCCGGCGCTCCTGGTCTTCACCTCGACGAACACGTAGCCGTCCCCTTCGCGACAGACGAGGTCGATCTCGCCAAATCGAGTGCGCTGGTTGCGGGCGACGACGCGCATGCCCGACCGGGCGAGCTCGGTCTCAGCCGCGCGCTCGCCCGCGAGCCCGAGGGCACGCCGATCCACGCATAGAACATCGGCAGGTCATTGCGTCGGCGTGATACGGATGACCTGATCACCAGCGCCGTTGCTCGTCGTGAGGTAGAGCGATCCGTCGGGCCCCTGCCGCGCGGTGCGGAGTCGCCCGTAGATCCCGTTGAAGAAGACGTCCCGCTGGGTCGCGACCGCGCCGGCGATCGTGAAGCGGCGGAGGTCGGTCTCTTTGAGCGTCGCGACGAAGAGCGACCCGTCGTATGCGCCCCACTGCACGCCGCGCGCGAAGTCGGCGCCGCTCGTCGCGAGCGTGACGTTGCCCGATGACCACGCCGGATCGACGAAGCGCGGGTCGCCGCACGGTCCGCGGCAGATCGCGTACCCGTAGTTCGCGCCGGCGCGGAGGATGTTGATCTCGTCGTGCGTGTCGTCGCCGTGCTCGACCTCAATGACGCGGCCCGTTCCCGGTTCAAAGGTGAGGCCCTGCGGGTTCCGATTTCCCATCGTGTACACGGCCGTCCGTGCGGCAGCGCCCGGCATGATCGGGTTGTCCGCGGGGATGCTGCCATCGCTATTCACGCGGAGGACTTTCCCGTTCAGCACGTTCGGGTTCTGCCCGTTCGCCGTGTCTCCCGCGTCGCCCATCGTGACCCAGAGCTTGCCGTCGGGGCCAAAGCGGATCCGGCAACCGTCGTGGTTGCTGTTCGCGCGCATGCCCGAGCGGATCACGTAGCGATCGAAGACCGGTGTGTTGCCGTTCACCTGGTAGCGCAGCACTTGATTGAGCCACTGGCCGCCGTCATTCACGGAGACGCAGACGTAGAGCAGGTTGTTGGTTGCGAACGCCGGGTCGAGCTCGATGCTCATGAGCCCGGACTCGCCCGACGCGTTGATGTTTGGGGCCGGGAAGACATTGGCCAGCTGCGGGGCGTTCGGCGCGGAACTCGCGTAGATGAGGATGTTCCCGACGCGCTCGGTCACGAACATCCGCCCATCGGGCGCGAAGGCCAGGTCCCAGGGGATCGCGAGCCCGGATCGAATGATCGTCGCGGCCAGTCGGGGCACGGTGCCCGCCGGCAGCGGCACAGTGATGGTGAGGAAGACGCCTTGATCCTCCATCCACGCGGTGCCGTCGATCACCGGTCGGAGGTGCAATGAATAGGTACCTGCGATCTGCGGCGCGCGGACCTGGAACGTGAACGTGGCGTTCGCGCCCGGCGGCACGCTCGGCTCGGTCTGCGCGGCGACGCGGTTCGCCGACATCCAGTTGATCGCCAGCGGCGCCCATTGCGCGTCGTCCTGATTGATGCCGAGACGCGCCTCCTGTCCGACTACCCCCTTGGTCCACGCCTGCGTACCGGTGTTGCGAAAGACGATCGTGAGCGGGCTGCTCACCTGGCCGGGCTGGAGCGTCGGGTACGGGGACTGGCTCACCCACGCGCTGTGAAATCCGGGGTCGCTCACGACGACAACGAAAACGCCCTCATCCTCCAGGTGCTGAACACCCTCCAGCACAGGATGAAGCGGGAGCCGGTAGGTCCCCGGTGTCGATGGCGCGCGCAACGTGAATGTGAACGTCGCGATCGCGTTCGGCGCGACGCTGATCTCGCTGGTCGTGCTGACGCGATTCGCGGTCAACCAGCCGATGGCCAGACCCGCGTCGGCTTGGGCCGTCGAGTCACCGCTCACGCCGAGATTCACTTGGCGGCCGGCGACGCCTCTCTGCCAGGTCTCGGTCCCGGTGTTTCGAAAGTGGATCGTGTACGAGACGGTGCCGCCGGGGCGAAGTGTGGGCCACGGCGACTGATCGACCCACGCGGCGTGGAAGCCTGGCGCTCCCAGAGCAGGCTGGGCGAGGAGCGAGGCCAGAAGGAGCGGCGCAAGCAGCGACACGCGGAGGATTCGCAGCATCCTCGTCATCGCTCCGCTAACGCGCTAGAGGTCTTTCTCGTACGAGATCCAGGCCGGCTGCTTGGCGAAGCCCATGGCTTCGTTGATCGAAAGCATCGGCTTGTTGTGGACGTCGTTCCACGTCTTGATGTGCTCGATGCCTCGGTCGATCGCGTAGCGCACCGTCCGAAGCTTGAGCGCCATGGCGATGCCCCTCCCGCGCGCCTCCCGGCGGACCCCGGTGATCCCCTGCCAGAGGAACTTCGGGTCGTCGAGCGATCGGAACATGTTCGAAACGCCGAGGTATCGACCGTCCTTGTCGATCGCCATAAAGAACGCGTCCGGAAGAGCGTTCGGCGCATCGATATCGTCACGACGAAATTCCTCAAAGGTGTGACGGGTCGGCGGGTCGACGCTCGGGATGTCCATCCGGCAGTCCTCGTTCAACTCGAACGCTTTCTGTAGAGCCGAGATGTCGCGCTCCATCTCGTCGGCCAGCGCGACGATGCGGATGCCCTGCTCCACGACGCGAGCGTCGGCCGTCGCAAACCGCGCGAAGTCGAAGCCCTTCACGAAGAGTCGCGACTCCCAGTCGCGTTTGACCTCGCGGAAGCCGCGCGTCGTCAGGAAGCGGACGCCCTCCGCCATCGACTCCTTCGCCGCGGCGGCGACCGCCTTGCCATTTCGCTCGCGGACCTTGTCCAGGAGCGCGTCGTACAGAGCGGTCCCGTGACCGCGTCCGCGGTGCTCGGGATGAACGGTGATATCGATCCGGTATTTCGTCGGCACGAACGCCCAACGCATGTGGTTCACCAAGCCAAATCCGACGACGCGACCCCCGTCTTCCGCGACCACGCGAGACTTGAAGTACTTCTGGTGGTCCCAGGTCTCGTCCCAGTGGCGCCATTCCTCTTCGGTCTCGCCGTAGTCCGGATACGCGGCCTTGTTCAGAGCAACCAGCACCGGATAGTCGGCGGGCGTGGCGGCACGAACGATCGTCTTTATAGAGGTCTTCACGGCTCGCGAAATCTAGCCGACGGGCTCTAGGCGGAAAACGTCAACTCGGTGACACTCCGGCCGCCTCGAGCTCGAGCGGGATCTGCTGCTCGGTCGACAACATCATCCGCACGGTCCCGAAGTCCTGGCGGTGGAACGGCGTGACTCCACGCTCGCGGAGCGCCTTGCGATGATCGATGGTCGGATAACCGCAGTTGTGTTCCCAGCCGTAGCCGGGGTACTTCACTGCGAGCTTCGCCATGAGGCGGTCCCGCGTGACCTTCGCGACGATCGACGCTGCAGCAATCGAGAACGATTTCGCGTCGCCCCTCACGATCTCCGTGTGCCTTCCCGGGGCGAACGCCGGGTCGAGGATGCGCCGCCCGTCGACGAGGACCCAGTCGTACTCGCCGATCTGGCGCAACGCGCGCAGCATGGCGACATGACTCGCGTGATAGATGTTGAGGCGATGGATCTCCGCGAGCGACGCGGCACCGATGCCGACCTTTACAACTCGGCCGCGGATCGAATCGAGAAGACCTTCGCGCTGGAGACGCGTGAGGACCTTCGAGTCGTTGACCTTGCGGATGAGCCGCGTGTCCGGCGTGACCAGACATGCCGCCGCGACCACGGGACCCGCGAGAGCCGCCATGCCGACCTCGTCGACGCCGACCACACGCAGGAGCCCTTGCGCCCAGAGACGCTTCTCGTTGTTCAGGGAAGGCATACAAGCTCCAGTTTGAGCGACGAGCGGTTCATCCGCGAGGAGCGAATCCGTCAGCTTGAGCGTGTCTCTGCCGAAGGCGGAGATTAATCAGGTGTCTAGGTTCGGTGACCGGCTATGCGCCGGTCAAGTCATCGCCGCTTTTCGCGGAGCGTGGCTGCCTTGCCTACTCGTTCGCGGAGGAAGTAGAGAGCCGCGCGGCGCGCGTGCCCGTGGCGGATGAGCTCGATCTTCTCGACGCGCGGCGAGTGGACCATGAAGGTGCGCTCGACGCCGACGCCGCTCGCGATCCGGCGGACGGTGATCTGCTTGTCGACGCCGCCGTTACGCACGCGGAGCACGGTGCCCTCGAAGTTCTGAAGGCGCTCGCGGTTCCCTTCAACGACGCGCACGCTCACGCGCACGGTGTCTCCGGGCCGGATCTCGGGCAGATCGGCCTTCAACTGCTCTCGGGCAAGCGTGTTCAAGAGGTCGTTCATAGGAATGGTTAGGGCACTCACGAAGTAAAGGCAGTCTAGCAGTAACTAGCGTTTCGCCTTCTTCAGTCGATCCAAGATCGTCACGTGCGACACGCCGAAGTGCCGCGCGAGCGCCCGAATCGTGAGTCCCGCGCCCCGCATCTTCGAGACCTCCGCGACCGTGGGGCCGCGCTGCCCGCTGCGCGGAGGCCGGAGGCGAACCCCCGCCGCCCGCAGCCGGGCTCGGACCGTCGCGGGCGAGATCCCGAATCGCGCGCCGATGCGATAGGAGCCGACCCCGGAGCCGTAGGCCGATTTCAGGTCCGCGTCGGATACCCGATCGCGGACCGTTGGCCGCGGCAGCCGGGCTCGCTCGGCCGGTGTGAGACCCGCCTGGTCGAGCAGGTCGGGACGCCGCTCGGCGGTGCGGCGGACGGCTTCGGCGCGGCGCCACCGCGCGATCGCGGCGTGATCGCCCGAGAGCAACACCGCCGGGACACGACGGCCCTCGTGCTCCACCGGTCTGGTGTAGTGAGGACCTTCGAGCAGACCTTCGGTGTGCGACTCGTGAGCGAGCGAGGCCGCCTCGATCACGTCGGGAACGAGCCGTGTCACCGCATCGATCACGACCATTGCCGCAAGCTCTCCGCCGGTCAGCACGAAGTCGCCGATCGAGAGCTCCTCGTCGACCTCGCTTTCGATCACGCGCTCGTCGACGCCCTCGTAGTGCCCGCACACGATCACCAGATGCGGCAGCTGCGCAAGGCGCTGAGCCGCGGCCTGGTCGAACAGCGCGCCCTGCGCGCTCATGAGGACGACGTGAGCTACGTCCCCCTTTGTCGCGCGGATCGCGCGGGTGAGCGGCTCAGGCTTGAGCACCATCCCGGCGCCCCCGCCGTAGGGCGTGTCGTCGACCACGTGATGGCGGTCGGTCGTCCACTGGCGAATGTCGTGGACCGCGAGCTCGATCTGACCCGCGGCTTTGGCGCGCGCGACGATGCTCTCGGCGAAGGGACTCTCGAACATCTTTGGAAAGAGCGTCAGGACGTCGATGCGCGGGGTCACTCGAGGATCTCCTGCGGCACGACGACGATCCGGCGTCCGGCGACATCCACCTCGCGGACGACCGATGCGATCGCAGGAAAGAGGAGCTCCTCTCGCGAGCCGTCAGCGCGAACGACGAGCACGTCGGTCTCGCCTGCGCGGATCATCTCGCTAACGGTTCCGAGCGATCGTCCGTCGGGCGTCTCCGCGCGAAGACCGAGAAGGTCGGCCCAGAGATATCCGCCCTGGGCGGCGCGCCGAGCGTCGGCGCGCGACACACGCAGGAAGCGCCCGCGAATCCGCTCCGCGTCCGTGCGGCTGGTGTGGCCCTCGAACCGAACGATCGGGACGTCGGCCGCGCCACGGACCGAGGCGATGACGAGCTCGCCCATGCCATCGCACAGAAGACGCGATCCCTTCTGGAATCGGCCGGCGACGTCGGTGCGCGGCTGGACCTTGACCTCGCCGCGCACCCCGTGCGGGGCGCCCACGACTCCCACGATCGGGTCGTCGCTGCTAATCGATTTCGAGGTTGACCTTTGTTCCATCGCGCGTCGCCATCACTTTGAGGAGTGCGCGGATGGCTTTCGCGATCCGTCCGCCGCGGCCGATCACCTTTCCGACGTCCGGTTCGGCGACCTGCAGGTGAAGCTTGGTGAAGTCGCCGTCCTGCTCCTCGGTCACCACGACCGCCGCAGGGTCGTCGACGAGCGCTCGCGCGACATGCTCGAGGAGGACGCGCATTCGACCCGGCTGCGTCCCGGCGCTGGTCATTCCGCCCTGGCGCTGGTCATTGCGCACTGGCGCTGGTCATCTGACTGGATCAATCTCGCGGCTGCGCCGCGCAGACGCGCCTACGGCAGTGTGGATTCGCTCGTCGCGGGAAACCCGCTCCTCGCTCATCTGACTGACGCCGGAACCTCTCCCTCGGGAATGCCGCTCCGGATGAGCAGCGAGCGCGTCGTCGATGTGGGTCGCGCGCCGTTCTTGAACCAGTGCCGGGCGCGCTCGGCGTCGACGACGAGCCGCGCGGGCTCAGAAAGTGGGTCGTAGTGCCCGATCGTCTCGATGAACTTGCCGTTACGTGGGGCGCGCGAGTCCGCGATGACGACGCGGTACGTCGGCGCTTTTGTCTTACCTACACGGCGCAGGCGGATGTGAACTGCCAATGTCCTGGATGTCCCTCCCGGAAACGACTATGCAGCAGACGCGTGAACGCTCAGTGTAGGCGACGATCCTTCGCCTGGTCCACCTGCTCAGGTGTTAGTGGCTCCAAGCCGAGGATCTCGCCTCCGCCTGCGCAAATGAACTCCTGGCCAGCGATGTTCGCGCGCCAGGATTCGTAGGCGGCGGACGTTTGGAGGAACTCCAGCTGTACCTCCTCAGAGAAGGCGATGAAGAGATCACCGGTGATGGCGTCGATGCGGGTCTCGGTGACCGGCAGATCACCGACCGCCGACACGACCTCAGGCCTCGCGTCGAGCGGTGCGGGCAGTCCGAACCGCTCGCCGTGGTCCGAGGAGGTCACTTCGATCCGGCCATGGTGTCGCAAGCGCCAGAGCTGTTCGGTGAGGACCGACACGTTATCGGTGAAATGGAAAAACCACGTGTAGTCACGCTTCTCGACCGACTTGAGGTTCACGTCGATGATCGGGAGTTCGGACGGCTGTGGCTCCATGCGTCGCATGATCCTGATCACGGGCTTGGCATCCCCGGCAGGCGTGGCAGCCGCCCGCTCTTAACCATCGACCCCATCTGTTTCATCATCTTGCGCATCTCGGCGAACTGCTTCACCAGCCGGTTCACGTCCGACACCGTCGTGCCCGAGCCGGCCGCGATCCGGCGCCGCCGGGATCCATTGATCAGCACGGGATCGGCGCGCTCTGCCTTTGTCATCGACGAGATGATCGCCTCGATCTTGCGCATCTCGCGCTCCGCCTCAGGGCCTTCCGGGAGCTGCTTCGCGAGACCGCCCAATCCGGGGATCATCTTCAACAGATCGCCGAGCGGGCCCATTTTCTTGACCTGCTGCAGCTGCGAGTAGAAGTCGTCGAACGTGAACTGAGCGTCGAGGAACTTCTTCGCCTGCGCTTCGGCGGTCTTCTCGTCCATGTGCTCCTGCGCGCGCTCGACGAGCGTGAGGATGTCACCCATGCCGAGGATCCGTTGCGCCAGCCGATCCGGGTGGAAGACCTCGATCGCATCGAGCTTCTCACCCGTGCCGATCAGCTTCACCGGAACGCCGGTGACGGCACGCACCGAGAGGGAGGCGCCGCCGCGCGCGTCGCCGTCGGCCTTCGCCAAGACGAGTCCAGTGAGCGGAAGGCGCGCATGGAAGGCCGTCGCGCTCTCTACGGCGTCCTGCCCTGCCATCGCGTCGACCACCAGGAGGACCTCATGCGGCTTGGCAGCGCCGACGACGTCAGCGATCTCGGTCATCATCGCCTCGTCGATGTGAAGCCGGCCGGCCGTGTCGACGATCACGGTGTCGTGACCTTCGGTAGCAGCGCCGTTCGCGATCGCGGCGACATCAGCGGCGACGCGCGTTGGGTCCACCGCGCGCACCGGAAGGCCGAGCTGTTTCCCGAGGGCGACGAGCTGATCGATCGCGGCAGGGCGGTGCACGTCCGCCGCGACGAGCAGCGGACGCCGCCCCTGTTTGCGCAGAAGGTTCGCGAGCTTCGCGGCTGTCGTGGTCTTTCCCGATCCTTGTAGGCCGGCGAGCACGATCACCGTGGGCGGGCGATCCGCGCGCGCAAGCGGGATGGCCGCGCCACCGAGCATCTCGACGATCGCGTCGTGCACGATCTTCACGACCTGCTGCGCACCGGTGATCGATTCGAGGACACGTTCGCCGATCGCGCGCTCGCGAACGGTCGCGATGAGCTGGCGCACGACCTTGAGATTCACATCGGCTTCGAGGAGAGCGACACGAACGTCACGCAGCGCCTCGTCGAGATCGGCCTCGGTCACACGCGGACGGCCTCGAAGGCGCTCGAAGGTGTTGGTCAGCCGGTCAGAAAGCTGCTCGAACACCACACGACTCTAGGGTGTCGCGGGACGAACCCCTAGTTCATGCTGAGGCGGACCGCCTCCACCGCGCGATCGCGGACGTGCGCGTGCTCGACGCCGTCGTGGGCGTGCGCGACACCCGACGCGCCGGTCTCGATCTGTCTGATGAAGGCCTCGACGACGATGGGATTGAGCTGCGTGCCGGCGACGCGGCGGAGCTCGGCGACCGCCGCGTCGTGGTCAAGCGCCGACCGGTAGGGGCGCGTCGAGGTCATCGCCTCGTACGTGTCGGCGACCGAGATGATCTGCGCCGCCAGCGGGATCTGATCGGCCTTCAGTCCGTTCGGGTAGCCCGACCCGTCGTAATGCTCGTGATGCGCGAGGACGATCGGCCGGATCCGCTCGAGGTTCGGGACTTCGCCGATGAGGTTGGCGCCGATGACCGGGTGTGTCTTCATCTCGGCCCACTCTTCGGCGCTGAGAGCGGAGGGCTTTCGCAGGATGTGCTCAGGGATACCGATCTTGCCGATGTCGTGGAAGAGCGCGCCAAGGTTCACGGCAGCGATCTCGTCTGGACCGAGGCCGAGAGACTTCGCGACCGCGAGCGCGTGCTGCATGGTGGCGGCGGAGTGGCCCTGCGTCGTGTGGTCTTTGGCGGCGAGCGAGCCGAGCAGCGCCGCGATGACCGAGACGTGGGATGCCTCGAGCCGCTCGGAGGTCCGCTGAAGGCTCTCGTTCATCGAGACGAGCTCGCGGTTGCGCTCCCGGAGCTGCGTCGACTTCATCGTGTACAGCTTGAACGAGTACCACGCGATCCCGAGCGGAAGCACGAAGACGATCACTCCGATGAAACCGAGCGACTGGTACGCGAGCGCGAGCGCGGCGCCGTTCACGGCAGTCGCGAGGTAGTTCACCGGCATCCATGCGAAGTTCTGCATCCAGACGTCGCGGAAGCGCGAGCTCGACGTGAGCGAGATCACGGACGCGGTCAGCGCGCTGTTCGCGACGAAGTACACCGCCGCCGATACCGCCACCGCGAGCATCGTCGGTACGAACGCGCCGGGCGGGACCATCCCACCGACGAGCTGGTACGTGCTCGATGCGAGGTAGGTCGCCAGCATCAGCTGCCCGAAGTTGAAGACCACCTTGCGAGCGGGCTTCGGTTTCGGCGTATAGGCGTTGACCGCGACCACGACGATCGTGGCCCAGAGGGCCAAAGGGGTGCCAAACAGGACGTAGGCGGCGATCTTCACCGCGAACGCGACGGAGATCGCGCTCGATCGGAACAGCACGACCGGGTTTCGCTGGGCGATTCCGACGAGGACCAGGATGAAGATGAACATGACCGGATCGATCGAGCTCGTGTGGACGTTGAACGAGTTCGTGATCAGAACGATCACGCCGAGCGCCGCGACGAGCGCGATGTAGATATTCGCGGCCTGCTGCTTCATCAGTCGAGCGCCTCCCATCCGCTGCGGACCCTGCGCCCCTTGGATTTGTCCTTCAGGGTCACCGTGTCCCAGGTGATGTCCTCCCAGGTGATGCTTTCCCACGTCATGTCTTGCCAGTTGATGGCGGACCAGTTGAATGACAGCCAGCTCAGGTTTTCCCAGGTGATGTCGTCCCAGGTGATGTCGGACCAGTTGACGTCGGTCCACGGAACGCCATGCGAGTCGACGCCACCGTTGAACGCGAGATCGCGCCAGGTGAGCGGCTGGCCGTAGAGGGATGCGTACACGTCGGCGGCAAATCCGGCCGACACGGGCGCAGCGGCGGCGGCGTCTGGCTCGTCGAGCGATGTGATCGCCCCCACCGCGCTGACCAGCCCGCTCCCGGTCGTGTCAGGCGATCCGTAGGCGAGCCGCGCCGCCGAGCCCTTGAGACGCGCCTTCACTTGCGCCGGCGTGAGGGTTGGCGTGCGCTCGAGCATCAGCGCGACGACGCCCGTGACGACCGGTGCGGCCATCGAGGTCCCCGAGAGGCGGAAGTACTGCGGCACGAGCGGGTCCAAACCAAGGACCACCCGATCGGGCAGCTCCTGGTCGAGCGTGCTACCCGGCGAGCGCAGGCTCACGATCTTTCGGCCGGGTGCAACGAGATCCGGTTTGGCCAGGCCGTCGATCGCGGTCGGGCCCTGCGAAGACCACGATGCGATCGCGTCGTCCGCGGTGGTCGCCGTGCCGCCGTCGTCGATGCCGCCGACCGTGATCACGTACGGATCGCTGCCCGGCGAGGTGATGCTCGACCGTTTCGGACCGTCGTTACCGGCCGAGACCACGACCGTGATCCCAGAGAAGACCAGAACCTCGACCGCCATCGCGAGGGGATCGTTGTTGTAGCTCACGGTGACCGGCGCGCCGGCAGAGAGGTTGACGACGCGAATGTTGTAGTCCGAGCGATGAGCCAGGACCCATTGCATCCCTGCCAGCAGCGTCGAGACCGTCGTCGAGCCGGTGGCCGAGATGACCCGAACGTCGATGAGGTTCGCGCCGGGGGCGACGCCGGTGTAGGCACCACCCGATGCGGTGCCGTCGCCGGCCACGAGACCGGCTACATGGGTGCCGTGCCCGCCCGGATCGGCGGCCGGGACGAGGCTCGCGCCACTCCCGCCGCTCGTGAAATCGACCGACGCAACGATCCGGCCGACAAGGTCGGCGTGCGGCGCGATGCCGCTGTCGAGGATCGCGACGCCGATGCCGCGTCCAGTGACGCCGAGCTGCCGCCAGGCGTCGGGCGCTCCGACCTCCAAGATCCCCGGGCTGTCCGCGAGGGCGGCGCCGGCGACAGGGTCGAACGACGCGAACACGAGGTCGTCTGAGGCGATGTACGCGACGTCCGAGTCCTTGGCGAGCTCCAGAATTTCGTGCCCAGTAAGCCTCGCCGAGGCCCCACCGACGATCGAGAGGGCCCGTCCCGCCTTGCCGTTAGCGCGACCCACCGCCGCCGCGGCACGCTCGGCGCCGTGGCCGCTCCCCTGTGGCAAGCTGGCACGCACGATCACGGCGAAATCGTCTTTGGGATGCGCTTGCGCTAGCTCGAGTAGCGCGGGACTGATCTTTCCGTCGGCGCCGTGGGTCTTCGCTCCCGCCGAGGTCGCCTGCGTCGCCGTCACGATGACGGCCACCAGACAGAACCCCGCCCAACGTGCGCCCACCCATCCCCGTATGCTCACGCAATCCCCCGACGCAGCTTCCCGCCGCGTCCTCACCCCGTCGGGGGATAGCAAGCGCGTTTTGGAATGGGACTTCAATAGATGCGAGGCGTACTGAATCCCCGCGGACACATGATTGGTACATCGGCTGTCGCGTTCTCGCGCGCATGCTCGTCGTCGTGACGCTCCAAAGTTTTGTGTCGAGCGCCGACCTCGCGATCGCGATATCCATCGCGGCGCTCAGCGTGTCGGCGCTGCGAAGCGGAAGACGACCGCGCCGCATGCGCTCATGGCTCTTCTTCGCGCTCGCGTCGGTGACTCTGGTCGCGCACAGCGCCTTCGGGACCCAGGGCGAAAGCCAGGCCGATGAAGCGGCGCTGTTCGAGCTCCTCACGCTCGCCCTCTTCGCGATCGGATTCGTGCTTCTCTATGGTGCGGACCGCGAACAGTTGCGCAGCATCGAGACACGCGCCGAGCTCGATCCGACGACCGGACTCCTGAACCGGCAGGCGTTCCGCGAGCTCGTCGCGGCGCAGCTCCGTCGTCCCCGCCGCGGCCCCTCGGCGGTCGCCGTGGTCGATCTCGACGGCTTCAAGGCCGTGAACGACTCGCGCGGCCACCCGGCGGGCGACGAGGTCCTGGGCCTGGTCGCGACGGCCATACGCGCGAACCTCCGCACGGAAGACCTTGCTTCCCGATACGGTGGCGACGAGTTCGTCGTCTATCTGGCGGACTGCCCGGTCGACAGCGCGCTCCGCATCATGGAACGCATCCGCGCGGTCGTTGAGGCCGTCACCGCGGCGTCCGGGTCGACGGTCACGGCTTCGGTGGGCCTCGCGCTGTCGGCCGGCGGGACTCCGGACCTCGACGATCTGGTGGACACAGCGGACCGCGCGCTCCTCTCGGTGAAGCGATCCGGCAAGAATCAGCTTCTCCTCGGGGAGACCGTCTAAAGAGCTACGCGCCGGGCCGGGTGATGAGCGTGGGCAGCTCCGCCGGTGTGACCTCGGGTCCGTAGAGGTACCCCTGCACGATCTCCACGCCGAGTGATGCGAGCGCGTTTTCCTGCTCGGTCGACTCGACGGAATCGGCGACGACGCGGGCGTCCAACGTCCTCGCCTCGGCGACAACGGCAGCGATCTCCTTCGCCTTAGCGACGTACTCGCGCGAGATCGGAAACGGGATCTTGAGGGTGTCGAAGGTGAGCTGTGCGCGCGGACGTCCGCCGGTCGCGTGTTCCTCCGAAGCGAGTCGCACGCCAAGGGACTGGATCTTGACGAGCGCTCTGATCAGGTCCGGGTCCCGCGTCGAGCCGCGCGGGCATTCGATCTCGATGCCCTTGGGATCGACGCCGGTTTCGGCAAGAGCGTCGATGAGCCTTAGGGCATCCGGCCGTCGCAGGGTCTCGCTCCAGACGTTCGCGGCGACGACCGGCACGGGCACGCCTTCCGCACGCCACTTCTTGGCTTGACGGCAGATTGCCCCGACGACCCAACGGTCGAACTCGACATGGAGACGAGCCTCCTCCACGACCCGGATGATCTCGCCGGGACCGATCATGCCGTGGACCGGGTGCGGCCAGCGCACGAACGCCTCGACGCCCGCAAGCTTGCCCGTCTTGATATGAACCTGCGGCTGGTAGTGAAGCGAGAGCGCGCCCGCGGCAAGGGCCTGCTTGAGGTCCGAGCTACGGAGCCGCACGATCGCCATTGGCAGGGAGTATGGGGAACCCATCGAACGTGCGCGCGTTAATTCCTTAAATGCGCGTCCGCCCTCTCGCCGGGATCGCGGCGGCCGGTCTTCTGGTCGCACTCGCCTTGGCCGCCGCTCGCCCCCCAGATGCGGAATCACCCGCGGCCTCGCCGACGCCCGAGCCGGCGGTGGACACCACCGTGGCCGAATTCATCCAGACGCACGCACACACGAGCCAGTCATCGCCGGTCCGATTCGCCTGGCTCTTGAGCGACGTGGTCGGCACCGTGATCCTTCCCGAGGACGAGCGGCTTCCGGCCGCGGTCCTGGGCGGCATCGGCCGGCCCGAGGTCAGTCCCGCCGCCCGGCATCTCTCGTGGTGGACCAACGAGGCGCGTGGCCTGCGGCAGCTCCACGTCTTCGACACCATCACGTTGTCGGAGCCACGGGTGATCCTCGAGACTGAGGTCTTCACGAAGCTGCCGCTGCTCTGGTCGAGGGACGAGGATTTCGTGGCATTCGCACTCCCTGATCGTCCGTCGACGACCAGGATCTTCGACCTCGCGGGCGGAACGTCAGTCGACGGCGACTCGAGCTCCATCGTCGCGCTGCCGATATGGAGTCACCCCGCTGCTCCCGCCGCCTCCGATCCCGGGACCTCGATGCCGCGTGTCATCAGCCGCGTCCCACGGCCGGACGGAAGCGCCGTGACATACCTCGACTTCGATTCGAGCGCAGGCGGTCGCTGGTTCGGCGAGCGCGTGGAGGTCGCGACCGGCGTGCGGACCCCCGTCGAGTGGAGCTTCGGTGGGAACCCGCTGGCGGTCATCCGCGTCGGACCAGGGGCGGGCGAGACGATGCGCTTCGACCAGGCCCCGCCGCGCGATGCCGATGGGAGGATCACGCCGGACGGGGCGCTCTGGTCCTTCAGGCAAGGCGTCACGAGCCCGGTGCGTCGCGAGGCGGTCCGCGGAATGCCGTATGTCGAATACTCGAAGTCCGCCGGCAGCTACACGACGATCATCCCGCTGGACCTCGTGGTCTATGTCATGGTGATCGAGGTCGAGGAGCCCGTCTTGTTCACGCGCGGAGGCGTCAGCTGCCGCGAGCTGTTCGCCTTCGTGCGCAGCGACGGGCGCGGTGAGGGGTCAGGCGGCGGATGCATGGGAAATACCTGGCCGACCGATCGCCTCCCGCCCGCATTCGCGACGCCGGACCCGCGCGACTGGTCATCCCCGAAAGGACCGCCCACACCAGGACCGTCGACGACGCCGTCAATTCGTCGCTAGGAGCGCGTTCACGAACGCGGTCGGATCCATCGGCACCAGGTCGTCGGGTTTCTCCCCCACCCCGAGCAGCTTGACCGGGAGGCCCAGCTCCTGCGCGATCGCGAAGACGGCGCCACCTTTCGCGGTGCCGTCGAGCTTCGTGACGACGAGGCCGGTCACCGCGGCGGTCGACGTGAACTGACGCGCCTGCTGGATCGCGTTCTGCCCGGCGGTCCCGTCGAGAACGAGCAGCACTTCGTCCGGCGCCCCCTCGCGCGCGCGCCCGGTGACGCGGACGATCTTCCCGAGCTCGTCCATGAGGTGACCCTTCGTGTGGAGGCGACCGGCGGTGTCGGCGATGACCGTGGTGTTCCCTCGCGCACCGGCCGCGCTCACCGCGTCGAAGACAACGGCGGCTGGGTCGCCGTCGGGCTTCCCGGAGATGATCGGCACGCCCACGCGGTCGGCCCAGCGCTCCAGCTGCTCGATGGCCGCGGCGCGAAAAGTGTCGGCCGCCGCGAGCAGCGGGCGCTCTCCGGAATCCTTGAGTCGCTTCGCGAGCTTCGCCGCCGTCGTCGTCTTTCCGCTGCCGTTGACGCCGACCACGAGGACGACACGGGGCTTCTGTCCTTCGCCGCGGAGCCGTATGTCGCCCGCGAGCGCAGCGACGAGCGTCTCGCGGACCGCGGCGAGCGCCTTCGGTACCGTCTTCACCTCGCCGGTGGCGAAGAGATCGCGCAGCTGTGCCATGAGCGGATCGACGAGCGACACCGACAGGTCGGAGCGAAGGAGAGCTTCCTCGAGCGCGTCGAGCCACTCGGCGGTGAGCGGTTGCTCGCCGCGTCCGAAGAGGCGCGCGAAAAATCCGCCGCGCGTCTTTGCAAGGGCTTGGTCGAAGCTCACTTCAGATGACGGTAACCTGCAGCCGTGGACCTCGGTCCTCTCGGCTTCGGAATCCTGCCTTTCCTCTTCATCCTCACGACCTGGGTGATCGGGTTCGCGATCGGACTGCTTTTCATCGTCGTCGCGGCGCGATTCGCGACGCGCGCCGTTCTCGACGAGATCGACAAGGATCGGCGCCGCCGAGGTCCGCTTTAGCCGGCACGCTCCGCATCGAGGTCCGCGAGCCGCAGCGAGATCACCTTCGAGACACCGGCGTCGTCCATCGATACCCCGTACAGCATGTCGGCAGCCTCGATCGTCGCACGGTTGTGGGTGATGACGACGAACTGTGTTCGGTCGGTGAGCTCGCGGAGCGCCTGCGTGAAGCGGCCGACGTTGCGTTCGTCCAGTGCCGCGTCCACCTCGTCGAGCACGCAGAAGGGCGCGGGTCGCACGCGCAGGATCGCGAGGAGCAGGGCAGTGGCGGTGAGGGCTCGTTCACCGCCGGAGAGCTGCGCGAGGCTGCCGATGCGTTTGCCGGGTGGGCGCGCGTAGATGTCGATGCCGGGCTCCTCGGGATCATCGCTCGTGCGGAGCGACGCCTGGCCGCCGTTGAAAAGGCGCTGGAAGAAGACGCCGAACTCGCGGTCGACAGCCTGCAGGGTGGCGCTGAACTGCTCTGCGATCGTCCGCGCCAGATCGTCCGCGAGTGTTCGCAGGTCGGTCATGGCGCGCTCGAGGTCGGCCTTCTGCGTCGAAAGGAACTCGTGGCGCTGACCGATCTCGGCGAGCTCCGTGGCGGCGAGCGGGTTCACCGGTTCGAGGGCGATGAGGCGCCGCCGGAGGCGCTGGAGGGCGGCGACCGTGCTCGTCTTCTCCTTTTCATCCGGCTCGTCGTCGAGCGCGATGCTCGCCGGGTCCGGGAGCGGCTCGTCTTCGGGTAGACCGAGCTCCGCGCGAACCTGCTCCTCGAGCAGCCGCAGGGCGCCCGAGGCGCGCTCCTCCTCGACCGCGAGCTTGCCGCGCTCGCCACGCAGCTCGGCGAGCCTCTCGCGCGCTTTCGCGAGGCGCTGTTCGGATTCCCGGCGCGATCCTTCCGCGGCGAGAGCGCGCTCCCGCGCGAGCTCGGCCGAGCGCGCGGCTTCCTTTGCGTCGGCCGCGGCTCTTCCGAGATCGTGCTGCGCCGCCTCGAGGCGGCCACGGGAGTCGCGCTCTTGCGCGACGAGCGCACGCAGACGCGTCTCCTCTTCGGCGATGCGCCGCTCGGTGGCACTGACCTGCTCGCTCAGCGCGTCGCGGACGCGGACCGACGCGCTGCGTCGCTCCTCCATCGTCGCCGACTGAAGCCGCGCTTCCTCGGCACGTTTCGAAGCGGCGTTGTGCGCGTCGACCGCCACCTGCTCGCTCCGCTCGGACGTGGCGAAGACGTCGGCAGCGGTGTTCCGCGCCGCCGCCGCGACCTCGCGGTCACGCGCCAGCTTTTCGCGACGAGCGAGGAGCTCGGTGCGCTCGCGCTCGATCGCCGCGGCGCTCGCCTCGCCTGCACGGACGAGATCGCGGACGTCCGCTTCGGCGGTCGCGAGCCGGTCCGCGGCGACCTCGGCGTCACCGCGCGCACCCTGTGCCGCGGCAAGACGCTTGTCCGCCTCTTCGCGTCGGCGCTCGGCATCCGCACGTTGCGCGAGGACGTCGCGTTGCGCGCGTTCGGCGGTGATGAGCTCCTCATGCAGTCGCGCCGCCATCGCCGCGAGCTGCGTCGTGGCGTCGCGCTCGGCGCGCTGCCGCGGGTCCACGATGCGCGCGAGGCCCGGCAGCACGAGGAGACCGCTCGGCGCGATCACCGCACCTGCACGGAGCGTCGTGGCCGCGGCGAGCGCCGTCGCGTCGTCGGGCGCGATGAAGATCGCGACCCCGTCCGTGATGCGCCGGCAACCCTTCGGCGCCGGCGCGTCGAGCGAGCCCGTGCCCGCGATCGCGACCGCCCGACCGAGAGCCGACCGGACGACGTCGGGCGAGGCGATGCGTTCGTGCAGCCACGCGAATCCCTTCGGCAACGCGGGCAGGTCGTGCGCGTCCTCGCGTGCCGCGAGCTCGGCGTCGGCGCGCTCGACCGCCTCGCGGAGCGCAGCGGTCTGTCCGCGCACGAGCGCGAGGTCGCCGTCGATCCGCTGGACCTCGTTGCGCGCGGCGCCCGCTCGTTCCGCGGCACCCTCTGCGACGCGTGTGGCTTCGGCCACCTTCTCGCGCGCGCGTACGAGCTCAGCCGCGATCCGGCTCCGCTCACGCTCGCGTTCGGTCCGCTCCTTTGTCAGGGTCGCGGCGGTCGCCGCGAGCTCCTCGTCCCGCGCGAGGAGCGACCGCTCCTCATCGCCCAGGCGCATCTCGTCGCTCTCCCGCACGAGGTGCGCGCGCTCCATTTCGACACGGGCGGCACGTGCTTCGGCGAGGGCCACGCGCGTTCCCGACGCTTCCTCCTCGGCGCTCCGAGCGCTGTCGGCGGATTCGCGCGCGCGGCGCGCGGCGTCGGTGGCCTCTTCGTCGACGCGCGTGCGGCGCTCGCGCAGGCTCGCGAGCTCCGCCGGGAGCGCCGCGAGGGCCGCGCCGGTCCGGTCGCGTTCCGCGCCCACGGCCGCGAGGCTCGCTTCGAGCCCGGCGACCCGCTCGCGGGCGGACGCCTCGGTCGATGCAGCGTCCGCGGACGCGATGCGGCGAACTTCCTCCTCCTTCCGTGCTGCCCTCAGATCCTCATCGGTCCCCGCGGTCGTCGATTCACCCTCGGCGACGTAATCGGTGAGTCGATCGACCTCTTTGTCGACGCCGGCGATCTTCGTGGCGAGATCGGCGCGCTGATCGGCCGTCGTACCGAACGAGGCCTTGTACCACCGCAGCGCGCGGCGGCGGAGCTCGTTGCGGATCGTCTCGTATTCATTCCACTTGCTGGCCTGATCGCGCAGCGCTTCGACACGCGGGCCGATCTCGCGAAGGATGTCGTTGACGCGAACGAGTTCGACCTCGGCAGACTTGAGCCGGTTCAGCGCTTCCTCGCGGCGCAGCTGCAGTCGTCGGGTCCCTGCGGCTTCTTCGATAACCGTGCGCCGGTCCGCTGGGCGAAGCGCGAGGATTTGGTCGACGAGTCCCTGCCCGATCACGACGAAGGGGTTGTCCGCGAGGTTCGCGCCGGCGAGCAGGTCCTGCAGATCGCGAAGGCGGACCCGTGAGCGGTTCACGAGGTATTCGGCCTCGCCGTTCCGGAAGAGCCGGCGGCCGACCTCGATCTCGGTGAAATCGATGGGAAGTCGTCGCGACGAGTTGTCGAGCTGCAGCAAGGCCTCGGCGTGACTCAAGGCCTTGCGCGTTTCGCTTCCGCCGAAGATCAGCTCCTCGTTGCGCTTCGCGCGGAGCACGCGCGCGTTGTTCTCACCGAGGGCCCAGCGCACCGCGTCGGCCACGTTGGAGTTGTGGACGATCACGTTGTCGGCGACGAAGTTGTGGGTCTCGTCGACGGATAGGTCGTACACCCAGCGATCTTCGGGTTCGAATTCCTCCACCGCGACGACCTCATCCCAGTACACGTCTGAGTTCGCAAGCTTCCGGATTTGATCGAGAAGTTCCTTCGTTGCCTGCGGGGACGATCCGAGCTGCTCTACGTAACCAGCTACCTCACGTAGGCCGGCGCGACTCGCGTGGCACCGGCGTTCGGTATAAGCGGCGAGCTTTGATCGCCCCTTGCGATGCTTCTTGACGTTCACCCCGCCCGCGCGAGCTGCTCGGTAAACCAGTTCCGTTGCAGTAGGCACAACGTCCCAATTCGGGTTGCCCCCGGGTGGAAGGTCCGCGATTCGACCAAGAGCTCTTGCCTTGTCGCCAGCGAAACGCAGCTGTGCGCTCAAGACACGCAGCTGTTCGTTCCCGTAGACATAGACGCTGAAGTAGGTGCGGCGGATCTTTGCGGCGGTATTGGTCGCGTACTTCTCTCTTCGGCGGATCGTTGCGAACACGCCTAGCCGCAGGAGAAGTGAGACCACTCCCCGAGCGAGGTTCTCACTCGCCGAGGCATATTCGACATAGGCCTGAGCGCGACCAGGGTACTTTTTGACACACACATACGAATCCCCCTCGAAGAGGCCCGAAAGGAACGCCCACTGAACGTGTTCGGGAGCCGCAAACAGAAGCTCGGGAACTACCTTCCCGGCGGACCCGGCATTCGTCCTGAGGTCGAAGAGTCTCTCGAGTAAGACGGCCAGTGCCTGGGACGCCTGAATCAGGATCTTCGCGTCGGAATTTCCTGGATGGTCATAACGACCGGCGCGCAAGCCAAAGATGTCTTCGCCGAGTCGCGCATAGTCGTCGTTGACTTTTGGATCGCTATTTGTGAAGCGGGCGGTTCCCGCAATGTTTTCGCCTTCGGCGATCAGAAGGCCGAGAAAGCGGGCTACGTCCGGCGTCAAAGCCTCCGGGACGTTGACCGAAACGCCATATTTGACGCGTATCCGAGGTTCGAGGGAAGGCGACTCTCCGGACGCAGCCGAGAGCGCAGCTAGGGCAACCGTGCTCAGACCGCTCTCGCTCCGAGGATTCTCACTCCGCGATCGTTGGACGTCTGCTGCGTCGGCCCACGCTCCGTACGTGCCGAACCAGCCCACGCCACTTGAGGCCCATCTGTCAAGCTCAGGACTTGATGGCACGCGAATTCGATCGCCTTCATCGAAGAGGTCCAATGTCCGGAGGAACGGAAGCGAAGCGCGATCAGCGCTGAGCGGCAATTCACGGGGGATTGCGACGTGCACGCCTCGATGGACTTCGTCTGCTCGGAGGCTTCGGATGTATCCCCCATCGAGGGTGAAGAGCGGGTGATACGGAGTGAGCTCAACGACTCTTCCCGATCGTGTATGTACCCGAAGCATTTTCGAGGGAGCGGTTCGCTTGACGAAGGCTGCGACCGGTCGAGGCTCGAGCTTCAACGATTCGGGGTCGAGCGATACTACCTCGACCGACGCGTTCGGTTGGGCGATGAATCCGTCGTCGATGATCTCAACTGGACCAGCTGCAAGAGCTTCCTCGACCATCTCGCCGATCAAACGTTCTGACCCATCGGCCAACGTGACCCTCGAAAAATACCTGAGGCATTTGCCGCTGCCGTTCGGCCCGATGATCGCGGTGATGCCAGGGGCGAATTGGAGCTCGGTCTTGTGTACGAAGCTCTTGAACCCGACGAGACTCAGACTCTTAAGAACGGCGTGCGCTTGCCCGCCGCCTTCGATCACCTTCAGCTCATCGCTCATTGCGTCACCAATTCCATGAGCTTCGCGGCGGCGGCCTCTTCCGCGGCGCGCTTCGAAGCGCCGGTTCCCTGCGCCACGTTGCCCGCGACCTCGACTTCGACGACGAAACCGCGCCGGTGCTCGGGACCGCTCACGTCGAGCGTTCGATAAAGCGGAAGCGGGTGATGCGCGGCCTGCGCCCATTCCTGCAGCAATGTCTTCGGGGACTTGCGCGGCGAACTCACCGTTGACGCGATGACGTCGCCCATCGTCCGATGCACCAAGTCCTGTGCGGCCGCGAGTCCGCTCTCGATGTAGCACGCGCCGACCACCGATTCGTAAAGGCTCGCCGCGAGCCCAGCGCGGCCGCGGCCGCCGGTCTCCTCTTCGCCGCGTCCAAGGCGCGCGCGTTCCGGGAGTCCCAGCTGCCGGCCGACCTCTGCGAGCGCCGCCGACGACACAAGCGTGGCGCGAAGCGCGGTGAGCTCACCCTCGGTCGCATCGGGAAAGCGCCGATAGAGCTCTTCGCCGACGACGAGATCGACGACGGCATCGCCGAGGAACTCGAGACGCTCGAAATCCGGCGCGTCCTCCTCCGGATGCTCGTGGAGATACGAGCTGTGCGTCAGCGCGTTCTCGAGGAGCGCCGGATCCGTGAAGCGATATCCGCCGATCTCGATGTCGGTCACTTCCTCCATAAGCGCAGAAAAGGCAGGGGCTCCGTTGCCCCTGCCTCCCCTACGCGCGACGTTCGACGTAATTGTGCGCGCTAAGCGACGTGCTCCTCGATGTATTCCTGCGCGTCGCCCACGGTCTTGATTCTTTCCGCCTCTTCGTCCGAGATTTCCATCCCGAACTCTTCCTCAAGACTCATGATGAGCTCGACCAGGTCGAGCGAGTCAGCGTTGAGATCGTCCACGAACGAGGCCTCAGGCTTTACGTCAACCTCGTCGACGCCGAGCTGTTCGACGATGATCTTCTTGAGGCGGTCGTAGGTGTTTCCCTGCGCCAACAAATTCCTCCTCCGGGTCGAGTGCGACCCCTCGCCCGCCCGCACGCGGCGGCAGGTCCGCGCAAGTGTCACGGCCACCCATCTGGCCTGTCAATTGGGTAACGCTAAAGAAAGTGGGCTCGGCGGGCCTCTTTATGGTGAAAGCCGATGACAGACCGCTGGCGTGAGGTCTACGAGCGCGAGTATCCCCGCCTGGTGCGGGCGTTGCTCGCGATCGGGCGCGACCCCGCCGCGGCAGAGGACGCGGCGCAGGAGGCCTTTGTGAAGGCGCATAAGGCGGGCCTCGACAACATCGAAAAGCTGCCCGGTTGGCTCCTCGTCGTCGGCGCGCGCGAGGTATTCCGCAAGGCCAAGCGGGCCCGCCGCGAGACCGAGATCTGGGCGTCGTTACCGCCTCGTGACGACGGCTTCGACACCACGGCGGACCGCATCGACCTCCTTGCCGCGCTGGGCGAGCTGCCCGACCGCCAGCGGGCGATCGTCGTGGCTCGCTACTACTACGGCCTCTCCTACGACGAGATCGCCGACCACTTCGAGATCAAGAGCGGGACCGTCGGCGCGACCCTGCATCAGGCGATCGAACGGCTTCGCCAGATCCAGCTCGCCGGCCGGCTCGCGCGAGGAGCGATGCGATGACCAATGAACGCCAGGACGACGAGATCCTCGGGCGCGCGCTCGCGCGCGCGATCGAGACGATCGACGTGAATCAGACGCCGTTCGAGCGGTCGCGACTTGCGACCGCGCCGGCGCGTCGATCGATCTTCGGTGTCTGGCAGATCGCAACCGCGGCCGCTGCGATCGTGCTCGCGCTCGCGATCGGCTCGTGGCTGATGCGGCCGACCGAGAGCCAGCCCGGCGTGGCGGCTTCTCCGACAGCACCCGTAGCGCCGTCCTCGGCTGCAACACCGGCGCCCGGGGCGACCGCTTCGCCAACGGCGACATCGGCCCCGACGGCTGTCGATCACGACAAGATCTATCTGGGACGTCCCGGCCTTCCGCCGGTGGCCGTCAGCGGCCCGCAGTTTGCCGGCACGGTTGTGACCGCTGACCAGCGAATCGGATCTCGGATAACCGGCCTGCGCGCGTACCGGCAGTCCACAGCGCCGCCTGGTCTAACGAACTACTTGTGGAATAACTCGTTCCAAGGTGGCGTGACGGTGGCGGTCTCGTCCGATCTTGCAAGAATCGATCTGCAGCTTGGCCAGCCATTCACAGCCAGCGATCACTCCACAGCGTTCGCGATCCTGCAGCAGCTCGTCTACACGGCGACCGAGGAGCCTGGTATCCGTCGCGTGCTTTTCACTCAAAACGGCGGACTCCCGCTGAGCATCGGAGACATCAAGGTCGACAAGCCGCTCGCTCGCGAGGACGTCTTGGGTTACTCCCTTCCGGCCGCGGTCGGTGCCGACAAGGCGATCTCGCAAGACGGCGCGCCGCTCACCAGCTCGACGTGGTCGACGACCACCGAGACCGATGGCACCGTTGTCCGCTTTATCTTCGAAACACAGTCAACGGGCGGGAACGGCGGATCTTTCCCGGCGTTCGACATCTCGATGGCGGAGGCAAGGGACGACCTTCAGCAATTCGGGAAATACGCATTGCTCGTTGTAGTCGGCGCGAAGGCGCCGCCGGCCCAGTGGACATTCAGCCAGCCGACCATCGACGACACGACTCCGCTCCGCGCGACACTGGCCAGTAACCTCCCCGGTCTGTCCATGCACTGGCTCATCCTCGACGACGCGCGACCGTGGCGCGTGTACACACAACCCGCTCTGGGACGGATTGTCGTCGAGGTGGGCGGCGACCCCCGGACGACGAGTGATCGCATCTCCGTCACGACGCCGAAACCCGGCGACCGGGTCCCCGGCGGGGCGCAGTTCGCGCAATCCGTTCGCATCGCCGGAGCGGCACGCGTCTTCGAAGCGACGGTGAGCTGGCGAGTTCGGGACTCGGCCGGAAAGATCGTCGCGAGCTCGCACTTCAACGCCAGCCTCGGCTCGAGCGCGCTCTGGGGCACGTTCGACAGTGGCTTCGCGGTCCCGGCCTCGGTGCACGGCAACATCACGCTCGAGGTCTATGAAGTCAGTCCGAAGGATGGAAGCGAACAGGGCCTCGTGCAGATACCCCTGAGCGTGCCCTAGGCAGAAGGCTGCTGGCGGCCACCGACCGCGGTCGCGAGCACACCGTTGACGAACTTCGGCGAGGCCTCGGAGCCGAACATCTTCGCAAGCTCCACGGCCTCGTCGATGACGACCCCGGCGGGCGCATCGCCGGAGACGCGAAGCTCGTAGAGCGCGATCCGCAGCACGTTGCGATCGATGCGCGCCATCTGATCGATCGGGAACTCAGGCGCGAGCTGAGCGATCTCCGTGTCGAGGTCCCTCCGATGAGCGAGCACGCCCTGGACCAGGTCCCAAGCGAACGCGCCGGCCTCTTCCGTCAGCCCGGCGCGGAACGCGCCGCGCTGCCATGTCTCCTTGGGATCGGCGCGGTTGAAGTCGATCTCGAAGAGGGTCTGGAGCGCGAGCCGCCGGGCGGGATGGCGACCGCCGCGCGCCGGCCTCTCGCTCACGCTGCTGATGCGACGCCCTCACCGAGCGCGTCGAGAAGTCGCGTGGAGACGGCGCGCTCTGCCACCTCGATCGCCCGGCGCATCATGTTCGCCCGCGCGCGACCGTGCGTGACCACCGAGATCCCCGCAACGCCCAGGAGCGGTGCCGAAACGTACGGGTCGTAGTCCATCCGGCTGCGGAACTTTGAGATCCCGCCGAGCGCGATCAGGCCCGCGACCTTTCCGAGTGGCCCGCCGAAGATGTCGCGACGAATGCCTTCGACGAAAACGTCGACGACACCCTCCATGCCCTTGGCGAGCACGTTGCCGGTGAAGCCGTCGGTGACGCAGATGTCGGTGATCCCGCGCGTCACGTCGCGGCCCTCGATGTTCCCGTAGAAGTTCAGGTCCTCGGCGCCCTCGAGGAGCGCGTGCGCGGCGAGCTGCATGCGTCCGCCCTTCTCGGGCTCCTCACCGACGTTGATAAGACCGACGGACGGCCGGTCGACGGCGTGCACCTTCTCCATGAAGCGCGATGCCATGCGCGCGAATTGAAGGATGTTGTGCTCGTCGGCGTCCATCGTTGCGCCCGCATCGAGGAGGCACGCCGGCTTCCCCTTCGTCGTCGGCAGCATCCCGCAGAGCGCGGGGCGATCGATCCCGCGGATGCGGCCGAGGACCAGGAGCGCCGCCGCCATCGTGGCGCCAGTGTTGCCGGCGGACACCACAGCGTCCGCTTCGCCGTGCTTGACCATCGCGGTCGCGACACCGATCGACGTATCCGCGCGCCGCCGGAGCGCCGTCGCGGGATGCTCGTCCATCCCGACGACGTCCTGCGCCCCGCGGATCGTGATGCCCGGCGGAGTTTCGGAGCCCAGGGCCTTGCGGATGGCGTCCTCGCGCCCGACGAGCACGAGGTCCGACATACCGCCCTTTTCCCGATACAACAGAGCGCCCCGGACTATCTCGTCCGGGGCATGGTCGCCGCCCATTGCGTCGACGGCGATCTTCACTGACGCGCCGTCCTACTTAGGCCGGCGTCCGCTTGGCCTTGATCGGTATGACCTGGCGGCCGCGGAAGGTGCCGCAGTGCGGGCACGCCTGGTGCGGCGGCTTCGGACTCTTGCACTGAGGGCACGGAACGAGGTTCATCGCGCGTAGCGCGAGATGACTGCGGCGCTCGCCCTGCGCCGCGCGTGGTATCCGTTTCTTGGGTTGGCCTGCCAAAACGTTCTCCTAGAGGGGGTTTCGATGATTCTAGTGGCGGAATGATCGAGCTGACGTGGCAGGTCGCCGTTTTCATCGCATTTCGGGTGGCGAGCGCGCTACCGACGCTGCGGTGGCCATTCGCGGGAGCGCTGATTGCGCTTGTCGCGGACTTCGCCGATCTCTTCCTCATGGACGCCATTGGCGGCATCTCCGATTACCAGCGTCTCGACAAGCTTTGCGACCTCGCCTACATCGGGGCATTCCTTGTTGTGGCCGCGCGCTGGTCGGGACTCGAGCGCGTCATCGCACTCGTGCTGTTCGCGTACCGCATGGTCGGTGAGGTCGCATTCGAGCTGACCGGCGAGCGCGCGCTCCTGTTGCTCTTTCCGAACGTGTTCGAGTTCTGGTTCGTCGCCGTCGCGGCACGCCGCCACTACCGTCCCGAGCGCGCATTGACGCTCGGGCAGGCGAGCGTCGCGCTCGTGATCCTGCTCGTCGGGAAGGAAGCGCAGGAGTACTTCCTTCATGTCGACCGTTTCCTGGATCAGTTCAGTGCGATGGGCGCCTTGCAAGGCGTCTGGCACACGATCGGCGGCCGATAGTCACCGCTCGGGGTGAAAATCCTTGAGCTTGGCGAGCTTGCTCCAACGCTCATCCGCTGGCGCGTCGTGGTCGTGCGGCTCCTCGTTGAGGTCGCGACCGCACACCAGGCAAAGCCCTTTGCAGTCGGGCGTGCAGAGCGGGGCGATCGGCGTCGCCAGGATGAGCTCCTCGCGAAGAAGCGGATTGAGCTCGATCTTGAAGTCGCTGCCGATGCGTTTGGCGTCGGGAGGCGGAGCTTCCTTGGGATCGCCGCTCACCACATCGATCGTCGAGTAGTACTGCTCCGCGAAGTGCGTCTCGACCGGCGTTTCGATCGGCCGCAGGCAGCGGCTGCACTGCTCGGCGATGGTCGCTCTCGCGTCGCCTTCGAGATACGCGCCGGGATTCGTGTGCGTTGCGACGATGTCGGCGTCGATGTTCGTTGCGCCCGCCTCCGTCAGGCCGGCGTTCTCGCCACGAGGATCTATCGGCGATTCGCTGATCTCGTACTCGGCTTGCGTGCCGATCGGCTGCTTCAGCAGCGGCGCGACGTTGATCTTCATCTGGGTCTAGCCCTCCGTGGGCGCTGCTCGTCGCTCCTCTAACACTTCGAGGCTCTTCTTTATTACCGATAGGGTCTTCACCAGGTCGCTCTCAAGTCGCACGAGCACGTCGGCGGCGTACTGGTCCGCGCCGTGCATCGTCTCTTCCGCCTTCGCCTGGGCCTTGTCGAGCACATCCTGCGAGCGGGTCTCGGCCTCGCGCAGGATCGACTGATCCTGCAGCAAGAGGGCTGCCTGCTCCTGGGCGGCGCCGATGATCTGCTCGGCCTCCTCGCGGGCCTTTGACAGCACGCGATCGCTCTCCTGATTGATGCGACGGGCTTGCTTGACCTCTTCGGGGATGGCCACGCGGAGCTGGTCGATGAGGTCGAGGACCGCGGCCTGCTCGAGGATGACCTGGCTGGTCATCGGGACTTTTCTTCCGTTGACAACGAGGGCCTCGAGGCGCTCGACCAGGAACTGTATGTCCACGTCACCCTCCCGCAGCGCGGTCAATGTACCGCAGGAATAGGAGCTTCTCCTCCCCGATCTCCTTGACCCGTGCGATGTGTGTGGAGGCCGGGACCGTGGGCACATGTTTGCCATGGGCGCGCATCACGACGAGCCCGTCCGGAGCGACCGCCGATCGGAGCGCCTCATGCCCCAAGGTGGCCTCGGCGATGCCGACGTCGGCGAACGGTGGGTCGCAGAAGACGACGTCGAACGAACCGCGCGGGCGAGCGTCGAGGTAACCGATCACGTTCGCCGCGATGACGTCGGACCGCTCGTCGAACCCGGTAGCCGCGAGATTGCGACGAAGCGCTTTGACCGCCTCGGCGGCGCGTTCGACGAAGGTCGCCCGAGCGGCACCGCGCGACAGCGCCTCGATCCCAAGGGTTCCCGCGCCTGCGAAGAGATCGAGGACGTTCGCACCTTCGAGCTCGGGTTCGAGGATCGCGAAGAGCGTCTCGCGGATCCGATCCGTCGCCGGCCGCGTACCGCCGCCCCGCGGTGCGACGAGCGTGCGGCCCTTGGCCTCACCCGCGATCACCCGCATCAGGCGAGCGCGTAGCGGCGCCAGAGCTGATCGACGGCGCGGGAGAGCTCGGCATGCTCGGACCGCGCGAGCGCGGCATCGCCGGCGAGGATGCGATCGGCCTCTTCCGCAGTTTCACTGATGAGCTCGGGGTCCACATCCGCGAGATCGACGATGCGCAGCTCGGGGACACCCGACTGCCGCTCGCCGAGGAACTCGCCGGCACCACGGATCGCGAGATCACGTTTCGCAAGGTCGAACCCGTCGAGCGGCACCTCGCGGCCGTCATCGTCGCGCTTCTTCGCGGTCATCGCGGCGAGCCGCTCGGAGTCCGACGCGTCGGAGACGAGAACGCAGTACGAACGCTCCGATCCGCGACCGATGCGCCCGCGAAGCTGGTGCAGCTGCGCGAGGCCGAAACGCTCCGCGCCGAGGACGACCATGACCGTGGCGTTCGGTATGTCGATACCCACTTCGACCACCGTCGTCGCGACGAGCACGTCGACCTCCCCATCGGCGAAGCGGCGCATGACCGCGTCCCGTTCTTTCGCGGGCATGCGGCCGTGCATGAGCGCGAGGCGGAGCCCGCGAAGCTCCTCCTTCTCAAGATCCTTTTCGGTCGCGATCGCGCTGGGCACGTCGTCGCCCCCCTCCTCCGCGGGATCGATCCGCGGCGTCACAACGAACGCCTGCTGGCCACGTCTTACGGCCAGCCGAACGCCTTCCCAGACCCGCGGGAGCTGCTCCGGCGTGCGAAGGTGCGTCACGATCGGTTGTCTTCCGAGCGGGAGCTCGTCGATCACGGAAATGTCGAGATCGCGGTAGATCGTCTGATTCAGCGTCTGCGGGATCGGCGTCGCCGTCGTGAGCAGAAGGTGGGGGTCGGTGCCGGTCCCCTTCTCGCGGAATGTCGCTCGCTGGCGAACCCCGAACCGATGCTGTTCGTCGACGACCGCAAGAGCGAGCCGCTTGAACGCGACGTGCTCCTCGACCAGGGCGTGCGTGCCGACCGCGACGTCGATCGACCCGTCGGCGAGCCCCGCGAGGATCTCGCGTCGCCGGTCGCCGGTGACGCTGGATGTAAGGAGCGCATGCGTCGGGCCGCCGTTCGCGAAGAGCGCGGCGAGCGATCGCGCGTGCTGCTCGGCGAGAAGCTCGGTCGGCGCCATGAGCGCGGTCTGCGCCCCCGAGCCGGCCGCGATCCGCGCGGCGAGCGCCGCGACGACGGTCTTCCCCGAGCCCACGTCGCCTTCGAGCAAGCGGGACATCGGCACGCGCTTTCCGAGGTCCCCGCGGATCTCTCCAAACGATTTTTGCTGCGCGCCGGTGAGCGCGAAGGGCAGCTCGCCGATCCACCTCGCAAGCTCCGCGTCCGGAACGAAGAGCGGGAGCGCCGACGCCTGCGCGGTCCAGCGCGCGCGCCGTTGCGCGAGAGCAAGCTGCAACACGAGAAGCTCGTCGAACGCGAGCCTTCGCCGTGCCGCGAACAAGCGCTCGACATCGTCAGGGAAGTGGACCTGCCGAAGGGCCGACGCAATGTCAGGAAGCCGGTGCCGCTCGCGGATGGCCGGCGGCAGCGGCTCGGCCACTTCCCCCACGAGGCCCGTCCGTCGCATGCCGCCCTCGATCGCGGTGTGCAGCCAGCGACGCATCTGGCCGGGCTTGATGCCTTCGGTCAGCGGATAGATCGGGACGAGCCGTCCGGTATGCACGGCCTCGGCGTCGGCGCGCTCGAGCGTTGGCTGGCTGAACTGCAGCGTGCGGCCGAAGAATCTGACCTTTCCGGAAATCCGCACGCGCTCGCCCTCGCGGTGCGTCTCCTTGACGAACGCGCGTCCGAACCACGTCGCGCGAACGTCGGTGGGCGTGCCGTCTTCCTCGGCGAGCTCGGCCTCGGTCATGAGCTTGCCGCTCGCGGTGCGGCGCTGCGAGATGCGCCCAAGGGTCGCGACGGCCGTCTGACTCGCGTTCGGGACGAGCCGGCGCAAGGGAACGAACTTGGAGAAGTCGTCGAACCGCGAGGGCAGGTGCCAGAGGAGGTCGCCGATCGTGTGGATGTTCATCCGCTCGAGGAGCTTCGCGGACTCGGCGCCGATCCCGGGGATGCGAGTGACCGGAAGGTCGAGCGAGGTCGCGGGCGGATCAGCCGCTCTGGTACGGGCGGCGGTCGGTGTCACGTGCAAAGCATGGCTCCGCGAGGCGGTCAGTGCTGGAACAGGCGGAGATCGTGGAGACCGAACGGCTCGGCCGGCGGCAGCTCCGCGCGGATCCGCTCGACCGAGAACATCGTTGTCGGCACGAGATCGGCGGGCGGAGCTTCTGCGAACGGAAGCGGCTCGGTGACGCTCTCCGAAAGGATCCGCACCTGTGCCGCCGCGACGAGCGGGATCGTCATGGTGCGCTCGAAGAGCCAGCCGAGCATGCGGTGAAAGATCACCGGCGTGGGGATGACCGGGACGGTGCGTCCCACGGCGGTCGCAATTTTCTTGATCGCATCGCCCGCACCGAGCTCCTCCGGTCCGAGTACCGCGACCGTCCGCCGCGAAAGCCGAGGATCGATGAGGGCGGCCTGAGCGATCCGTACCACGTCGCCAACGAAGACCGGTCGGAGTCGCGTCGGGCGCAGGCCGACGAGAGGGAAGAACGGAAACGTGTAGAGGGCGCGGCTCACGTGATCGAGCAGGTGATCGCCTCGGCCGTAGATGACCCCTGATTTCAGGATCGTGTAGTCCAAGCCGGACGTGCGAACGATCTCCTCCGCAGCCCATTTCGATTCGTGATATGGCGACCCACATCCCGGCCGAGCCCGCAAGAAGCTCAAATACACGAGCTTGCGCACTCCCGCGGCGCGCGCCGCGTCGACGACGACCGCGGTGCCCCGAACGTGCACGCGTTCGTACGTCTGCGATCCGATCTCGCGGTTGATCCCCGCGAAATGGGCGACGGCCTCACACCCGGCGAACGCTCGACGCAGCGACTCGGCGTCATCGGCTGGCGCCGCGACGAACGTGGCACCGCTCACGAGGATCGACGGGTCGCGTCGGTCGATACCGCGTGCGACGAGAGTGACCTCGTTCCCATCCGCGAGAAGTGCCCGCGCCAGATGCCGACCGACAAAGCCAGTCCCGCCGGTAACTGCGACCTTCATGAGCGCCTCGCCGCGATCCGCCGACGCTGCCGCACCTGCGTCGGGCAGACCGCGCTGAGGTACGCGTTGAGGCTCCCGATCAGCGTCGCCGGCTCGAGCCGGTAGAGGATGCGATTCCCTTCCCGCCGCTCGTTGACGAGCTCCGCACCCTTCAGGATTGCGAGGTGCCGCGAGATCGATGGCGCGGATATCGCGAAGCGAGCGCCGATCTCCCCCGCGGCGAGCTCCCCACTTTTGAGCTCCTCCAGCATCTGGCGCCTCGTCGGGTCGGCCAGGGCCCGGAAGACCCGAGCGGCGTTGCCCATCCCCGCGAGTATTTAGCTAATTCGCTAAGTGCGCAATCACCCTTTGGTCCTATTCGGCGGCGACGATGAAGGGATAGTGCGGCTGGCCACCGTGGGCCACCTCCACCGAAACGCGCGGGCAGGTCGCGCGCAAGCGCTGCGCGGCGTGCTCGACCCGAGCCTCGTCCACGTCCGCGCCACCGTACAGCGTGAAAATCTCCGACTCGGTCAACCGCTTCGCCGCCTCGCAGAGGACGATCTCCTCATCCTCGCCGTGTGCGACGACACGGCCGTCGAGAAGGGCCATCGCCTGGCCCTTTCGCACATGCTCGCCGTCGATAGTCGCGTCGCGCACCGCGCGAGTGACCTCGATGCCGTGAGCGCGGTCTGCCACCTCGCCCATTGCCTTCGCGTTATCGGCAAGCCCTTTCGCCGGGTCGAACGCAACGAGCGCGGCCATGCCCTGCGCGACGTTGCGCGTCGGCACGACATGCACGGCGATGGTCGAGACCTTCGCGGCCTGCTGCGCGGCGAGGATCACGTTCTTGTCGTTCGGGAGGACGATCACCGTCGTCGCGTTCGCCGCTGCGATCGCGGCGAGGAGCTCCTCAGTCGATGGGTTCATGGTCGGCCCGCCCCGGAGCGCCGATGCGCCCAGCGATCGGGCCACCGCGGCAAAGCCGTCACCTGGGACGACCGCGACGACGCCGACCGAGGCGGCCGCTGCACGCGGCGCCGACGCCACGACGATGCCGGTCGTCCGCTCGTGCTCTGCCGTCATCGCGTCGAGATCCTCCACGACGACGTCGGCGATGCGCCCTGCGGTCAGGCCGATGCGAACGATCTGATCCGGCTCGAGCGTGTGGACGTGGACCTTGAGGAGCTGCTCGTCGCCGACCACGAGGACGCAGTCGGCGCCGAACTTGAGCATCTCCTCGCGCACGGCCGCGACCGGGCGCGAGGGGTTCTGCACCAGGAACTGGACGTCGTACGCACCCTCCCACGAAGGCGCCTCCGACATCGCCGCCGATGCGCCCGCGGGACGCTCCGCGGGCGCCATCCGATCCAGGGGGATCTCCTTGCCAGTGAAGCTCGACAGCACGCCTTCGAGGATGAGCTGCAGTCCGCGTGCACCCGCATCGACGACGCCGGCGGCGCGATTGGTCGGGTTCTCCTCGCGCGTCCGCTTGACGGTGGCCTGCGCGTCGGTCGCGATCCGGCGGAATACCTCGACGACATCGTCGGCCGGAGCCGCGGCGGATTTTTCGAATGATGCGGTGAGGCTGAGGATCGTGCCCGGCGCTGGCGCGCTGACGGCCTCGTACGCGTACTTCCGCGCCAGCTCGGCCGCGCGGCGGACGTCGGCGACACCGGCGGCCTCCTTACCCGCGAACGCTTCCTTCAGACCGCGGATGACCTGCGAAAGGATCACGCCACTGTTTCCCCGCGCCCCCATCAGTGCACCGTACGCAGCGGCGGCGCTCACTTTGTCGATCGTCGGCTCCGCATCGCGCGCGTGCTTCACCGCGGCGCGCATCGTATGCAGCATGTTCGTCCCGGTGTCGCCATCGGGCACGGGGTACACATTGAGCGCGTTGACTTCGTCCGCACCCGCCTCAAGACGCGCCGTCGCGGCCTCAAGCGCGCGCAGCAGCGCAGCGCCATCGAATTGCCTAACGATGCGGGCGACTGTAACATTTGAGTTCACTTCCCCTGAAGGAGACCTGCTGCGATGCCACGCGCCTGCGCGATCTGCGGCAAGACGGCCGCCTACGGATACAACGTGAGTCACTCGAAGGTGCACACGCACCGTCGCTTCGACGCGAATCTTCACCCCGCCGTCATCGACGGCGCGAAGCTCCTGGTGTGCACGCGATGCCGCCGGAACCAGACCAAGGACGCGCGCATGGCGAAGAAGAAGGAGCGGGCTCGCCGCTAGAACGACCGGTCCGCGCGACGTACGCTCCCACCGCCGTGTCGACACGATCCCTGTGGCTACACCAGGATTTCCGGAAGCTCTGGATCGGACAGACGATCTCCCAACTGGGATCAGTCGTCACTCGAACGGCGGTTCCCCTCGTCGCATTGCTCGTCCTGAATGCCGGCCCATGGGAGCTGGCGATCCTCGTGATCGTCGCCAGCGCGGGAATCCTTCTTGTCGGCCTAGTCGCCGGCGCGTGGGTCGATCGGCTGCGGCGGCGTCCGCTTCTCATCTGGGATGACTTCCTCCGCGCTGCTCTCCTCCTCTCCATCCCCGTGGCCTACGCGGTCGGCGGGCTACGGATCGAGCAGCTCTACGTGGTCATGTTCCTCGAGTCGTGCCTCGGCGCACTATTCGACGCCGCATATCCCGCGTACGTCCCGACGCTCATCGGCCGCGATCGTCTCGTCGAAGGGAACAGCAAGCTCGCGACGAGCTCGTCGATCGCCGAGATCGGCGGCCCCGGCGTCGCGGGCACCCTCGTACAGCTCTTTAGCGCGCCGTTCGCGATCTTCGTCGACGCCGTGTCCTTTCTTCTGTCGGCGCTGTCCCTCCTCCTGATTCGCGCGCCGGAGCCTGCGCCCCCGCCCCGGGACACATCAAAGCGGATCGTGCACGAGATCGTCGAGGGTCTCGGCACCGTGCGCCGTCACGCGATCGTGTTCCCGCTCGCTGCGCGATCCGTCCCCGCCCATGTGTTCGGCGCGTTCTACGGCGTGCTCTATTCGATCTACCTGCTGCGCGAGCTGCACCTCGACCCCTTCCTCCTCGGCATCGTGATCTCGGCGGGGGGCGTGGGGTCCCTCGTTGGCTCGGTCTTCGCGTCGCGGGTCATCAATCGGCTGGGCATCGGCCGAGCACTGGTCGCGACAGCGATCGCGGCGTCGGCGCTCGGTGTCCTCACCCCGCTGGCACAGGGACCGGTGGCGCTCGCAACGCTCATGGTCTTCCTGCCGCAGCTCATCGGCGACGGCCTGCAGACGATCGAAGGGGTCGCCGAGCTTTCGCTCATACAGGGTGTGGT
>Ga0209155_1000100_pt1 | contig 35917 bp, 36 predicted proteins | sample GraSoiAngelo_122_FD_185879 | JGI IMG/M metagenome (GOLD analysis project Ga0209155, IMG submission 185879) | Grasslands soil microbial communities from the Angelo Coastal Reserve, California, USA - 14_0927_02_20cm (SPAdes) (version 2) | ecosystem: Environmental > Terrestrial > Soil > Grasslands ... | reverse complement strand
GCATGGCGGTCGCTACAAGGTAAAGAAGGTCAAGGGAGGGCAGACCGGCATTCACCGCGACGGCGCGCCCTTCATGACGCTGACGCCCGGGATGTTCGACTACGAAACGCGCATCCGGGCGATGGACGAGGCCGGCGTCGACATCGCCATCGTCACGCTCACCAGCCCCAATGTCTACTGGGGCTCCGCGAAAATAAGTTTATTTGCTTCAAAACTAATAAATGACGACATGGCCGCGCAGCAGAAGCGCTACCCGCAGCGCATCCGCTTCATGTGCTCGCTGCCCTGGCAGCACTCGAAGCTCGCGCTCGCCGAGCTGAAGCGGGCCTGCGACGAGCTCGGCGCGGTGGGCGTGATGGTGCTGGCGAATATCGGCGGCGCCTCGCTGACAGACAGGGTTTTCAGCTCTATTTGGCGGGAGATCGACAGGCGCGGCCTGCCGGTGCTGGTCCATCCCACGGCCCCGCCAGGCACGAAGGAGCTCGATGTCGCGAGCTACAACCTGATCGCCTCGGTCGGCTTCATGTTCGACACCTCGCTCGCGGTGAGCCGCATGATCTTCGACGGCTTCTTCGACCGCTACCCGAATCTGAAGCTGATCGCAACGCACGGCGGCGGGGCGCTGCCATACATTGCCGGGAGGCTAGACATGTGCTTCGAGAAGATGCCTGCCTGCAGGGAGCGCATCTCGCAAAGGCCTTCCTTATTCTTGAAGAAAATCTACTACGACAGCGTGGTGTTCCAGCAGGAGTCGTTGAACCTCTGTGTCGCGGTCGGCGGCGAAGACAAGGTGCTGTACGGCTCGGACTACCCGCACAACATCGGCGACATGAAAGGCTGCCTGGCGCGCGTCGATGCGCTGCCGCCCGCCCAGCGCGACGCAGTGCGCGGCGGCAACGCCCAGCGCATCTTCAGGCTTTGAGCCTGGGCATGACCTCGCTCCCGAATAGCTCCAGGGAGCGCATGGCGTGTTGCGGCGCCAGGTCGCCGAAGGAGAAGACGCCGAGAAGATAGTTCGCTCCAGTTTCCTGGAGAACCTCGCTTATCTTGTCGAGCGCGGTGCGCGGCGTGCCGGTGACAAGCGGGTGCACTGTGTCCGCGGCGTAGGGCTCCGTGTTGTGCACGTCCGGGCGGCCGAGCTTGCGGGTCAGATGATGGATGTGGCTTGACCACTTGCGGTGTGCTTCGAGCCCCAGCCTTTCGGCTTCAGCTTCCGTGTCGGCGATAACCATGTGCAGCGTCCTGGCGAGGAATGGCGCCGCGACGTGCGCGTTGTGGCGGCCAGGGTCGTTGCGGTGCTGCTCCCAGATCTCGCGGTAGCGCTCGAAGAGCGCCTTGCAGTCCGCGAGCCGAGCGAGGAGCGCAGTGTGATAGCCGTGCTTCGCGGTGAACTCGATGGAGTCGCGGTTGCTGCTGGGGAACCACAGGGGTGGATACGGCTTTTGCACCGGCTTGTTGTAAAGCTCCACGTCCTGGCCCTGGTAGTCGAGGACATCGCTGCGGCAGGCAGCAAAGAAAATGTCGAGTGTCTCGCGGTAGCGGGCGCGCGACTCCTCGATGCTCTTCAGTCCATAAGCCAGGGATTCGATGGGCGAGACGCCGCGGCCGACGCCGAGCTCGAGCCGGCCACCCGAGAGCTGGTCGAGCATGCAGACTTCGTTGTAGAAGCGGTACGGGTTGTACCAGGGCAGGCAGAAGGTGAGCGCGCCGAGGCGCAGGCGTTTCGTGCGCTGGATCATCGCCGAGAGCAGCACGCTCGGCGAGGCGTTGATCGAGAGCGGAGTGCCCTGGTGCTCGGCGAGCAGGTAGGCGTGAAAGCCGGCGCGGTCGGCCGCGGCGGCGAGCTCGAGCTTGTGCGCGTACACCTCGCCGGGCGTGCGCTGCGAAGCCTCGACCCAGTCGAAAATGCCGCATTGCAGGCGAGTCATCGCCATACCTGCCGGGCGGTCTCGACCACGCGCTCCAGCTTGCGCTTCTGGTCGTCTTCGTTCACGAGGTTGCCGACGACATCGGAGCCGAAGCCGCATTGCGGGCTGAGGGCGAGGTTTGCAAGCGGGACGAATCTCGCGGCCTCGTCGATGCGGCGCCTGAGCTCCTCGACCGGCTCGAGCCGCGCCACCTTGGTGCTCACCAGCCCGAGCACGACGATCTTGTCTCTCGGCACGAAGCGCAAGGGCGCAAAGCTCCCGGCTCTCGGAGTGTCGTACTCCAGCAGGAAGCGCTGGTGCGGCAGCTCGTTGAACAGCCGTTCGGCGATCGCGTCATAGCTGCCTTCGCGATGCCACATGCTGCGCTGGTTGCCGCGGCACAGGTGAATACCGAAGGTGACGCCGGGAAAGCCCTCGACCAGCGCCGCGTCGGCCTTGAGCGAGCGCGCGAAGTTCTGCCACGGGTCTTCGCCGCGCGCGCGCATCGCGGAAAGCGAGGGCTCGTCGACATAGGCTGTATAGCCCGGCGCATCGATATGCACGTAGCGGCAGCCGGCATCGACGAGCTGCTTCACCATCGCGCGCTGGATCGCCACCACATCTTGCACGAAATCATCCACGCCGGAGTAAACGTCCCTGGAGCGCTCATGATCGAAGCGCTGCGCGATGCGGTCGGGCCCGATGAGCGTCACCTTCACGGGCCTTTTCGCGAGCGGCGCTACCCGCAGATACTCCTCGAGCGGCACGTTGCGCGTGAGCTGCAGGCGCTGCCTGACCGGCCGGCGATGGATCACCGGGGTGCCGGGACCGGCGAGATCGGGAATTTCCCAGCGGCTGAGCGGCGTGCCGCCCGCGCTGCGGCTCTCCTGCGAGCCGATGCTCTCGCCGCTGCCGCTGTCGTAGCCGCTTACCGAAAGCCCGAAGCTGTCCTGGAAATTGAGCCGGCTGATCTCGCCGTCGGTGACGACATCGAGGCCCGCGCCTTCCTGCAGCTCGAGATTTTTCCTGACGCAATCGAGCTCCAGCCGGGCGAAGGATTCGCGGTCCATCAGCCCGCTGTCGAGGCGCAGGCGCGCCTCCTTCCAGCGCGCCGGGCGCAGCAGGCTGCCGACGACGTCGGTGCGCGCGGTGGCCAGGCCGCTCACTGCACCTTCCCTCCCAGCAGCTTCACCGCAGCGGCGTAGCGCTCGAGGTCCTGCCTCACGTAGCGGACGTAGCTCTCGGTGCCGTTCTCGGCGAGCTCCATGCCGAGGTTTGACATGCGCTCGGCGATGTCGGGATCGCGCAGGGCCGCGGCAAAAGCGGCCTGCAGGCGCGCCACGATCTCCGACGGAACGCCGGCGACGGCTTGCAGGCCGATGGTGGTAGCGACGTCAAAACCGGGGAAGCCGAGCTCGGCGGCGGTCGGCACGTCGGGCACCGACGCCGAGCGCCTCGCGGTGCTGATGCACAGCGCGCGCAAGCGGCCGGTCCTGATCGCCTGCAGCACGTTCGGAATGCCGGACCACCCCGACTGAACCTCTCCGCCGAGCACCGCAGCGACCAGTGCCGTGCCGCCTTTGTACGGGACGTGGAGCAGCTCGATGCCGGCGCGCGAGGCGAAGATCGCCATGGTGAGATGGTGGATCGAGCCGTTGCCTGCCGAGCCGAACGCCAGCTGTCCCGGTCTCGACTTCGCGAGCGCGATGAACTCCTGCAGCGACGCAGCAGGCACCGACGGGTTGACGACGAGCACCGTGGGCACGGAGGCGAGCGCCGTGATCAGCGTGAAATCGCGCAGCGGGTGGAAGCTGATGCCGGAGTTCACCGCGACATTGATCGCAAGCGCGCCCGAATCGCCGAAAAACAGCGTGTAGCCGTCGGGCAGCGTCTTGACCACGGCTTCCGCCGCTACCACGCCGCCGGCGCCGGGCATGTTCTCGACTACGAAAGCCCGCCCGAACGTGTCCGCGAGCTTCTTCGCCAGCATGCGTGCGAGCACGTCCGGATTGCCGCCCGGGGCGGCGGGAATGATCATGCGCACCGGCCTGGACGGATAGGCGTCGCGGCCCTGCGCATGAGCCAACCCGACGCTCAGGATGGCAGCAAGCCAGAAGGCCGTAATCCTCACAGGCCGGATCTTCCTCTATGCATTTCAGCCGCGCCTGTCGACGAAGCGCGGCGCCTTGATGTTCGCCTCGAACTCGCGCGCGATCGTGCCGCGCTCGAGCAGCGTCACTCGGGGGGTGACCTGGAAGGTTTTCTTGATGACGTCGATCACGCGCTCCTCGGCCTGCGCCCTCATTTCGACGTGCAGGTGAAGCACGTCATTGCTACCTTCATTTAAAAGCTCCGCCCGGAAGTCGACCACCTCGGGATCGCGGAACATCGTGTCTTCCAGGTCGGAATGGTTGATGTTGACCCCGCGCACCTTGAAGAAGCCGACGGTGCGGCGCGCGTGCCGCATCACCGGATACACCGACCAGGGGCCCTCGCCTGCGCCTTGCGAGCTGAGGCGAACGAGGTCGCCCGAGCTCCAGCGCAGGAACGGCGTCATGCTGTTGCTCCACAGCGGCGTGACGATGAGCGAGCCGACTTCCCCGTCGGCGACCGGCGCGCCGGTCTTTTCGTCGATCACCTCGAGGAAGTACATGTCGGCGAAAGCGTGCAGGCCGTGGTGGCCGAGCGCCTCGCCCGAGACGAGCGCGCCCTCGGTCATGCCGAAGTGGTCGAACACCTCGGCGCCCCAGGCGCGCTCCAGCTTCTCGCGCTTCACCGGGGACAGCGGCTCGGCCGCGACGATGATCTTTTTCACCGAGCTGTCTTTCAGGTTGAAGCCTTTTGCTTCCGCCAGGTTCGCAAGATGCAGGCCGTAGCTCGCCATGCCGATCCAGACGGTCGGCTTGAGATGGTCGATCAGCTCGAGCTGCGTCTCGGAAGGCGTGTTGGTGCCCGCGCCGCACCAGACGGTGCCGATCCCGAGGTTGATCGCCGCGCGCGCATAGAGATGCGCGACAGGGTGTACGCCCAGGGGAAACGAGATGTGCGCGCAGTCCTCCGCCGTCGCGCCGATCAGCGCCCAGGCGCGCTCGAAGATCAGCATGTTGTGCCGCATGTCCTCCGCCGAGCGCGGATAGAACAGCGGCCGGCCGGTGGCGCCGCCGGAGCGCCAGTACTCAACCACCCCGGTGCGCGGCTGGATGCAGAACTCGTCGTGGAAGCGCTCCGGCGGGATCTGCCTGAGGTCCTCCTTGGTGAGGATCGGTATCTTTCTCCAGACCTCGGGATCGTCGAGCCGCTCCAGGTCGATCTGCGGCATCCTTTTCCTGAGGAAAGGCGAGCGCATCGCGCGCTCGACGGCAACGCGCTTGCGTTCATGCTGGATGCGCTCAATGTCTGTCGTTGACTGTGGCCAGCGAAAGTCCATAGCTGAATTTCTCTAACGCCCGGAGCTCCATCATGACTGCCTTTCGGCCCGGAGTAGGCTCTTTACCTCCATTAACTAAACGCCGAGGTAGCGGCGCCACAGCCCGCGGTCGGCGGCGAGCTCGGCCGAGCTGCCCTGCCAGGCGACGCGGCCGCGCTCGATGATGGTATGGCGGTCGGCGAGCCTCACCAGGCGCTCGAGGTATTTGTCGATGACCAGCAGCGTCTGCCCCGCCTGCCGCAGCCGCTCCAGGCACTTCCAGATCTCCTCGCGCACCAGCGGCGCGAGCCCCTCGGTCGCCTCGTCCAGGATCAAGAGGTGCGGGTTGGTCACCAGCGCGCGGCCGATGGCGAGCATCTGCTGCTCGCCGCCCGAAAGCTGGTTGCCCATGTTGTCCGCGCGCTCGGCGAGCCGCGGGAAAAACTCGAGCACTCTGCCTGGGGTCCAGGGATCGGTCCGCGCCGCGCGGTTGCCGGCAAACGCGACCAGATTCTCGCGCACCGTGAGGTTGGGAAAGATCTGCCGCCCTTCGGGCACCAGCGCAATGCCGGAGCGCGCGATGCGATCGGGCGCTTCGCGCTCGATGCGCTTGCCGCGGAAGCTGATCGTTCCGCCTTTGGCGCGCGTCAGGCCCATGATGGAGCGCACGGTGGTGGTCTTGCCCATGCCGTTACGGCCCAGCAGTGTCGCTGCCTCGCCGGTCTTGATCTCGAAATTCAGCTTGAAGAGCACTTGACTTGCCCCGTAGGAGGTCTCGAGATCCCGGATCTGCAGCATCAGGCGGCAACCTCGTCGCCGAGATAGGCCTTTCTCACCTGCTCGTCCGCCTTGATTGCCTCGGGCGCTCCGCTCGCAATGACGCGGCCGTTCACCAGCACCGAGATGCGGTTCGCGAGGCGAAACACCGCGTCCATGTCGTGCTCGACGAGGAGCACCGTGACGCGCGAGCGGACGCGGTCGATCAGGGCGATCATGCGCTGCGCCTCCTCGGGCCCCATGCCGGCGAGGGGCTCGTCGAGCAGCACCAGCTTGGGACGCGTGGCGAGCGCGAGGCCGACTTCCAGGGCGCGCTGCTCGCCATGGGCGAGCGTAGCTGCGATGGAACTGAGTTTTTGGGAAAGACCGATTTCTCCTGCGACGGAGCGGGCTTCGTCGAATAGACTGCCTTCCGCAGCGACCGGCCGCCAGAACGAGAAGCTCGAGCCGCTGCGCGCCTGCACCGCGAGGGCGAGGTTGTCCAGCACGGTGAAACGCTTGAAGATGCTCGTGACCTGGTAGCTGCGCGCCAGCCCGAGCTTCACCCGTTCGTAGGGGCGGGCGCGCGTGATGTCGTGCCCGTCGAAGCGGATCTCCCCGCGATCGGAAGGCAAGCTGCCTGAAATCTGGCTGATGAGCGTGGTCTTGCCGGCGCCGTTGGGGCCGATCAGCGCATGGACCTCGCCGCTCCTTACCTCCAGCGACACGTCGTCGGTGGCGACGACGCCGACGAAGCGCTTCGACACGCGCCTCAGCTCAAGCACCGCGCCTCCGCGACAGCAGCCCGGCGATGCCGTGCGGCGCGAACAGCACGACCGCCAGCATCACCAGGCCGACGCCCAGGTTGGCGTGCTGCGGGTAGTTGGGCGCCACGGCGGCGAGCCAGGGGAGCGGATAGTCGGAGATCACATGCTCGAGGCCGAGGAGCACGAACGCCCCGATGGCCCCGCCCCAGAGCTGGCCGACGCCGCCCAGGATCACCATGATCATCAGCGTGCCGGACTGCACCCAGTGCAGCACGTTCGGGTTGACGTACTTGCCGTGGCTCGCGAGGAGCGCCCCGGCGAGCCCGGCGACCGCGCCGGCGATGACGAAGCAGGCGAGCTGGTAGCGGTATACCGGCAAGCCGATCGCCTCGGCCCGCGCCTCGTTTTCGCGGATCGCGATCACTACCCTGCCGAAGCGCGACTGCATGACCCTGTGGAGCCCGTAAAGCGAAAGGGCGAGAAAGAAAAGCACCACGTAGTAAAACACCACCTCGTTGCCGAGATCGAGGCCCAGGCCCAGCTCGGCGCGCTGCGGCAGGGGCAGGCCTTCGTCGCCGCCGTACGCCTTCATCGAATTGACGAGGTAGAACGCCATCTGCGCGAAGGCGAGCGTGATCATGATGAAGTAAACCCCGCGCGTGCGCAGCGACACCGCGCCGATCAGCCACGCCGCGAGCGCCGAGGCGGCGATCGCCGCCGGCCAGCCGAGCCAGGCGCTCGCCACGCCCTCGGCGATGCAGATGCTCGCGGCGTAGGCGCCGGCGCCGACGAACGCCGCGTGACCGAACGAGATCATGCCGCCGTAGCCCAGCACCAGGTTCAGGCTGGTGGCGGCGATCGCATAGATGATCACGCGGCTGGCGAAGCTGACGTAGAACAGGTTGTCGATCGCGCTCATGGCGAGCGGAAAGCCGAGGAGGACGATGAACACCGCGATGCTGCGTTTCATCCGCGCGCCGGAAACAGGCCTCGCGGCCGCAGAAAGAGCACCACCGCCATCAGCAGGTAGATCAGCACCGAGGCGATCGCCGGGCCGGCGGCGCTCGCGACGCGCGGCTGGAAGAAGATGCCGAACAGGATCGGCAGGAAGGCCCGGCCGATCGTGTCGACGATGCCCACCAGCACCGCGCCGACCAGCGCGCCGCGGATCGAGCCGATGCCGCCGATGACGATCACCACGAAGGCGAGGATCAGGATGTTCTCGCCCATGCCGACCTGCACGGCGAAAAGCGGCGCGAGCATCGCGCCGGCCAGCGCGCAGAGCGCGGCGCCGGCGCCGAACACGAGCGTGAAGAGGGTCTTGATGTCGACCCCCATGGCGAGCGCCATCTCGCGGTTCGACGCGCCGGCGCGCACTCGCATGCCGACGCGGGTCTTCGTGACGAGAATGAAAAGCAGCACAGCAACCAGAACCCCGACCGCGATGATCACCAGCCGGTAGGCCGGGTAGCGCAGCCCGGGCAGCAGCTCGACCGGCCCGGAGAGCGCCTGCGGCATCGGCAGCGCGGCGTCCGAGCCCCACGCGAGCCGCGTGAGCTCGTTGATGATCAGGATCAGCGCGAAGGTGGCGAGCACCTGCGAAAGGTGGTCGCGCGCATACAGGGTTCTCAATACCGAGATTTCCAGGACCATCCCGAGAATCGCCGTCGCCGGGATGGCGAGCAGCACGCCGGCGACGAACGAGCCGGTCGCCTGCACCAGCGTCGAGGCGATGAAGGCGCCCAGCATGTAGAGCGAGCCGTGCGCCAGGTTGATCATGTCCATGATGCCGAACACCAGCGTCAGCCCGGCGGCGAGCAGGAACAGCATCAGCCCGAACTGCAGGCCGTTCAGCGACTGCTCGAGGATCAGGATCCAGGACAAAACAGATTACTTCATGGGGCAGTCCTGCACGTAGGCGTCGCCGTGATCCCTGAAGACGGTGCCGATGGTCTTGTTGACGAGACGCCCCTGGGAATCCTTGCCGACGACGCGCAGGTAGTAGTTCTGGATCGGGTACTGGTTGCGGTTGAACTTGAACGACCCGCGCACCGACTCGAACTTGCCGGCCTTCAGCGCCTTGCGCAGCGCCTCGACGTCCGCGATCCTGCCCTTCACCCCGCGCACGCCGGAGTCGATCAGCATCGCGGTGTCCCAGCCCTGCGCGGCGAACACCGACGGCAGACGCTTGTATTCCTTTTCGAACGCGGCGACGAAGCGCTTGTTCGCCGCGTTGTCGAAGTCGATCGCCCAGTGCGCGGTGTCGAACAGCCCGAGCATCGCTTCGCCGACCGGGCGGATGATGTCCTGGTCGGAGCCGAAGCCCGGCACGATGAGCGGGATGTCAGTCGACAGGCCGGCGGCGACGAACTGCTTGATGAAGTTGATGCCCATGCCGCCCGGCAGGAAGATGTAGAGCGCGTCGGGCCTGGCGGCGCGCAGCTGCGCGAGCTCCGCCGAGTAGTCGAGCTGACCGAGCTGCGTGTAGACCTCCGCCGCGACGTTGCCCTTGTAATAGCGCTTGAAGCCGGCGAGCGAATCCTTCCCGGCCTGGTAGTTCGGCGCGATCAGGTAGGCGTTCTTGTAGCCCTTGTTGGTGGCGTGCTGCCCGGCAGCCTCGTGGTAGGCGTCGTTGGGCCAGGAAGCGACGAAGAAATACGGGTTGCACTGCTTGCCGGCGAGCGGCGAGGGCGCGGCGTTCGGGCTGACGTAGATGATCTTGGCTTCGAACGCCACCGGCACGGCCGCGAGCATGATGTTCGAGAACACGAAGCCGGTGAGGAAGTCGACCTTGTCGAGCCGGACGTATTTCTCGGCGATCTGGCGCCCGAGGTCGGGCTTGAACTGGTCGTCGCCGACCAGCACTTCGGCCGGCAACCCGCCGAGCTTGCCGCCGTTCATCTTCACGGCGAGCTGGAAGCCGTCGCGGATGTCGACTCCGAGCGCGGCGCTCGGGCCCGAGAGCGTGCTGATGAAGCCGACCTTGACCTTGTCCGCCGCCTGCGCGCCCGAGGCGAGGGCGAGCGACAGCGTGAACGCGCAGATTCTCCTTCTCATTGCTCCTCCCATCGAGGCGCCCGATTCTAAAGCGAGTCGAAGTATTGCGCCATGCTGCGGCGCTGCGCTTCGTCGGGAAGCCGGCCGCGGCCGGCGGCAAGGTTGTCGAGCACGTGCTCGGGCTTGCCGGTGCCGGGGATGGCGCAGGTCACCGCGGGATGCGACACGATCCACTTCAGGAAAAATTGCGCCCAGCTGGCGATGCCGAGCTCCGCCGCCCACGGCGGCAGCGATTTTCCCTTGACGCGCCTGAAGAGCGCGCCTTCGGCGAAGGGCCGGTTCACGATCACCGCCACGCCGAGACCGCGTGCCAGAGGGAGGATGTTCTTTTCGGCATCGCGCTCGCCGAGCGAGTAGTTGATCTGCACGAAATCGTATTGCTTCGTCTTCAGCCAGCGCTCGACCTCGGCATAAGCCGACGACGTGTAGTGGGTGATGCCGATGTAACGCACGCGCTGTCTCTGCTTCCACTCGAGGAGGGTTTTCGTGTGGGTCGAGACATCCACCAGGTTGTGCACCTGCATGAGGTCCATCTTCTGCACTTTCAGGCGGCGGAACGACTCCTCCATTTGCCGCATGCCTGCGTCGCGGCCGCTGGTCCAGACCTTGGTGGCGATGAACAGCCTCTCGCGCAGGCCCAGCTCGGCGATCAGGTCCCCGGCCACCGACTCGGCCGCGCCGTACATCGGCGAGGAGTCCACGACCCGGCCGCCGCCGGCCGCGAAGGCCTTCAGCACCTCGCGCAGCAGCGCGCGCTCGGCGGCTCCGGCGCCGACGTCGAACGTCTGCCAGGTGCCGATACCGATCACCGGCAGCGGCTCGAGCGTCGAGGGAACGGGCCGCGGGATCAGTTGCTTGGTGTCGTCTGGCATCACGCTGCCCGCCGCGAGCGCGGCAAGGGCGCCTAGCGCGGCGCGTCTTCCCGGGTCCACGTTTTCATTCTACCGCCCAGGAAAAAGGCGAGCGCGATCCAGGCGGCGGAAATCGCCGCGGCCACGAAGGCGAGCCCCGGCACGCCGCCCAGCAGCCAGCCGGAAAGCGTGTCGCCGCCGCGGTAGATCACCGTGTCGATGAAATTCTTCGCCTTGTAGCGCTCCTCGCGCGGCACCACGGTGAAGAGCGCGTCGCGCGCCGGCTTCGAGATCGAGAATTCCCCTATGCGGCGCACGACCCCGAAGGCGATCAGCACGCCGAGCACCGGCGCCGCGCCGAGCCACAGAAAGCCGGCGAGCGACAGCATCGGCATCAGGGCCAGCAGCCACGCCGGACCCAGCGCCGTGCTGAGCCGCGCGAAGGCGAGAACCTGAACCAGCAAGGTGAGCGCATTGACGGCGAGGTCGACGCTCGCGAAAAGGCGCGTGCGCTCACCGGCGTCCGGGACCGCTTCGCGCACGATGTCGACCTGCGCGAAGTAGAGCGCCGTCGACAGGACCGTATAGCAAAGCAGGTAGCCGCAGATGCCGAGAAGGAACGGCGAGGAAAGCGCTGCGCGCACGCCGGCGAGAATCGAGCCGCCGATAGGCGCGTCCGGCGGCGGGTCGCCTGCGCGCGGGTGCGCGCGCGCCCAGCGCCCGAGCATGACGATGCAGACGATGGTGAGCGCGAGCAGCGCGGCCGATATGAGCAGCAGACCTGTGAGTCCGACTTTGGATACTGTGCCGGCTGCGATCAACGGGCCGGCGATGGCGCCGCAGCTGCCGCCCGCGGCGATGCTGCCGTAGAGGCGCGCGGCCTGCGCTGCGCTGAACAGGTCGGACATGAAGCTCCAGAACACCGACACCACGAACAGGTTGAAGACGCTCAGCCAGATGAAGAACAGCGCCGCATCGAGCCTGGCACTGAACAGCAGCAGGTTCAGCGCGAAGAAGGCGTACACCACGGGAAGGAGCCGAGCGCGAGAGAGGCGTGCGCACAGCCAGCCGAAGGCCGGCACGAGGGCCAGCATCGCGGCAAACGTACCGGTGAACAGCCATTGCAGCTTTTCGGTGCCGGCCTCGACCGCCAGCGCGTCGCGCACCGGCCGCAGGAGATAGTAGCTGCAAAGCAGCAGGAAGAAGTAGGCGAAGGCCCACGCCAGCGCGCTCAGCTCGTGCGGCTCGGCGCGCAGCACACGGCAGAGGGCGGCACGCATGCGCTATAGTAGGCCACCGGGAGGAATCACCATGAGCACAGGGGGCTGGATCGCGTTGGCGGTGGCAGTCGCGCTGGTGCTGTTCGCGATCGCGGTTTACAACCGGCTGGTCGTCCTGCGCAACCGTTTCAGGAATGCGTTCTCGCAGATCGACGTGCAGCTCAAGCGCCGCTACGACCTGATCCCGAACCTGGTCGAGTCGGTCAAGGGCTACCTGCAGCATGAGCGCCAGACGCTCGAGGCGGTCACCAAGGCGCGCGGCGCCGCGGTGAGCGCCGCGCAGCGCGCCGCTGCGGCACCGGGCGATGCCGCGGCGATGCAGGGCCTGGCGCAGGCCGAAGGCGTGCTCGGCGGCGCGCTCGGCCGGCTGCTCGCGGTGTTCGAAGCGTATCCGGATCTGAAGGCCAACCAGAACGTGCTCGGCCTGCAGGAAGAGCTCACCAGCACCGAAAACCGCGTCGCCTTCGCGCGCCAGGCCTACAACGACTCGGTGATGGAATACAACACGCGCCGGGAATCCTTCCCGGACAACCTGCTCGCCGGCGCGTTCGGCTTCTCCGCCGCGGAGCTCCTGCAGGCGACCGAGTCGGCGGGCGAGCGCCGGGTGCCGAAAGTCTCGTTCAGCTAGCTTGGATTTCTTCGAGCGGCAGGAGCAGGCGCGCCGCACTACGCGCTGGCTGGTGTTCTGGTATGCGCTGGCCGTGTTGTCGGTGGTGGCGAGCTTCTGCGCTGTCGCCGCGCTGTTCCGGCCGCCGCTGCAGATCTACGCCGCCGTTGCCGCCCTCGTCGGCGGCTGCATCCTCGCCGTCTCGGCCTGTCGCATCTGGCAGCTGAGCGAAGGCGGCGAGGCGGTCGCCGGGCTGCTCGGCGCGCGCTATGTCGATCCCTGGAAATGCAGCCAGGCCGAGCGCCGGCTGCTCAACGTGGTCGAGGAAATGGCGATCGCTTCGGGCATCAGCGTGCCGCCGGTTTATCTCCTGGAGCGCGAGATAGCGATCAATGCCCTGGTCGCCGGGCATACGCCCCACCAGGCGGTGATCATCGTCACCCGCGGGGCATTGGAGCAGCTGTCGCGCGAGGAGCTGCAGGGCGTCATGGGTCACGAGTTCAGCCATATCCTCAATGGAGACATGGCGCTCAACCTGCGGCTGGTCGGCATCCTGGCCGGACTGACGTGGTTCAGCGAGCAGGGCGAGAAGCTGGTGTACCGCACTGCCCGGCAGTTCAAGGACCTGCCGAGCGAGGATCGCGGCGCGGACGTCTTCGCGGCGCTTTTCGGCGCGCTCGTCGCGTTCATCGGCTTCCCGGGAAGCCTGGCTGCGGACGCCATCAAGGCCGCCATCTCGCGGCAGCGCGAGTTTCTCGCCGACGCGGCGAGCGTGCAGTTCACTCGCCACCCGGAGGCGATCGCGGGCGCGCTGGATTCGATCCTCGCCCTGCGCGCGCCCACCGTGGTGCTCGCCCTGCACAGCGAGCAGCTTTCGCACATGTTCTTCGCCCTCGCGGTGTCGCGCTGGTGGAGCTTCTCGACGCACCCGCCGATCGAGGAGCGCATCCGCCGCGTGCATCCGCGCTTCCTGCGCGACGACTACCGCGCCACGCGGCATGGCATCCGGCGGGAAGTCGCAGTGCTCGACGACGCCGGCAATGTGATTCCGAAGGCTGTCGATTTCGCCGCTCGGCTGCTCGCCGAGCTGCCTCCAGCGCTGCGCGAGGCGCTGCGCCAGCCCGAGGGCGCGCAGGCCGCGATGTTCGCGCTCGCCGGCCAGGCGAACCGGCTTCAGCCGTACGTGCAGTCGCTGGCGCGCTCGCACATGCTGATGCTCGCCGATCTCGCTGTGCCTGCGATCAAGGCGCAGGAGCAGCCGCAGCGCGACCGCTTCCTCGCGGATCTTGCCGCTTTCGTGGTGTCGGACCGGCGCGTGACGCTGCGCGAGCTGGTGCTGTTCACGCTGCTGCGCCAGCGATTGCGCGAGGGCGCCGGCCAGCCGATCTCGACACGGTTTCAAAAGCTGGAGGAAGTCGCTGCCGACGCGCACGTCGTCGTCTCGCTGGTCGCGCTCGCAGCCGGCGCCGAAGTGCAGGCTGCCTTCGAGAAAGGCGCCGCCGTGCTCAAGCTCGGCTGGCGCTCGCCCCTGGCGGCGGAGCGCATGACCAGCGCGACGGTCGGCGGCGCGCTCGAGCGTCTGCGGCACCTCGCGCCGTTTGCCAAGCCCGGCCTGCTGAAGGCGTGCGTGGCAACCGCCGGCGCCGACGGCGTGTTTCGGATTGCGGAAGCCGAGCTGATCCGCATGGTGGCTGCGACCCTGGATTGCCCGCTTCCGCCCGGCTTCGCGGAGTTAGACCCGAAATCCTGGGGTAGGTGATATTCCTCGAGGTCTAGTTGCGCTTAGCTGCCAGGCGGCTGCGGATGAGCTCGTCGGTCTGCTTGACGGCGGAGGCGAACGGCCCGCCGGCCGCTCGCGCGCGCTCGATGAAAGGCAGCGCTTCCTCGTCGCGCCCCTGGTCCGACAGCGTCTGCGCCAGGTTATTGAGCACCACCACCGACGCCGGGTCGCGCCGCTCGGCCTGACGCAGCACCGCTTCCGCCTCGGGCAGCTCGCCGAGCGCGTGGTGGGCGTTGGCAAGACCGACCGCGGCGTTGATGTTTCCCGGCCAGCGCTTCAGGAAGCCGGCGTAGGCGGTGCGGGCGCTGCTCGCTGCCCCGGCGCGCTCGAGCGCGGCGATCGAGGCGAGCCAGCGCGACTCGTCGGCGGTGGCCGGGATGCGATCCGGCGGCACCGCCACCATCGCCCAGTAGCCGCTGCGTTTCCAGAGGAATTCGTGGATGCCGAAGGGAAGCGTTTCACGCTCGGTTATTCCGGAGCGCAGGATGAGCTCGCCGTACGAGTAGTCGTAGCCGACCGCCACCGCGTAATGCCAGCCGCCCCCGAATCCCAGGTTCTGCAGCACTATGACCGGATTGCCGGCGGAGAGCTCGCGCAGCAGGTCTTCGAAGCGCGGCGCGAGCTGGTAGGAAACCATGCCGTGGCGGCGCGCGGCCGCCAGCATTTCGATCTGCAGGCTGCCCTTGCGCTCGGGGAGGTACACCTGCGGCACGAGCTCCTCCGGAGTCACCTTGGCGCCGAAGCTGGCCAGTACGATGGCGAGCGCCGCAGGGCCGCATTGGTACTCGCTCTGAGGGAAGAAAGGCACCTGCGTGAGCTCGACCCGCTCGGGCAGGCCGGGCGGCAGGCCCTCGCGCAGCTGCGCGGTCTGCGGCCACAGGCTCGCGCAGCCGGAGAGCAGGGCGGCGCAGACCCAAACAAAAACGCCCGCTGCGAAGCGGGCGTTCCGGGCCTTGCGGCCGCGAAGGGCTAGCGTTTCCAGACCCACCAGATGACGGCGATGACGACGATCAGCAGCACCACGCCGCTGGAATCCGCGCCGGCCGGCATGCTGTTGATTCTTCCGGCGAGGGACTGCACCTCGTTGTCGGTCATCGCGGCCACGCGGTCTTTCGCGCTCGCCGGGTCGAGGCCCAGGGCTTGCAGCTGGCTCGCCACGTCGCTGCGGTTGATGAAGCTCAACACCGCGCCGCGGTCGGCCGAGGAGGACGACGTTACGACCTGATCGGAACCGATCATTGCAGCCTGCGCAACCTGGTACGGCGTCCAGATCATCAACACCACCAACAGGCGGCAGAATGTTCTTGCCCAAGCGGATTTCATGTGCGCTCCTATCGTGTGTTTTTAAAATTTGACCCCGACGGCCCGCCTCCACCACCTGCTGCGGCCGTCCACGCGGCAGCCTATCTGCGCCGTTGGGCGAAGTCAAAATGCTGCAAAGCGTCGCTGCCGGGCGACAGAGAAACATCCTGTGCATCAAGCCCTTCGTACGAACCTGCTGCCCGCCGTCGTGACAGCCCGACAAATGCTGTTCCAACCGCGCAGCCAAGGCTCTGTTCGCACTACGGATTCCACAGCTGGCACGTGCGTTGCAGTACGAGGGGCGATGAACCTGAACGCGCTGAAGCACAAGGAAGAAATCTACGCGCTTGGCCAGTACCTGCTCGGCTTCGTGATCGTGGGACTGGTGCTCGTCGGCATCGGCGGCACCATCTACAAGGTCATCTCGCCCGACGGCTGGGTCGCGCTTGCTTTCGGGCGCAGCCTGTCGGCGGGCGCAGCCTCGCTCGGCTCGCTGATCCTGATCGCGGGGCTGGCGTGGTTTTCGCGCGGCTGGAACTCGCCCCACTACCGCAACCGCTTTTCCGATTTGCTGGTGCTCAGCTTCGCCGCGGCGGGGATCCTGTATCTGGGCCAGCTGATGCTCCAAGGAAGCTTTTAGCGGACGATCGAAAGATCGCCTCCTCCCCTGGGCCCGTCCTTATCCCCCTGAGGCGGGCCCTCTTTTTTTCATGCCGGATCAGACCGCGATCGGCGCCCTGATCGCCGGATGGGGGTCGTAGCCCTCCAGGCTGAAATCCTCGTAGCGGAACGCGGCGAGGTCCTTCACCTCGGGGTTGAGCCGCATGCGCGGAAACGGCCGCGGCGCGCGCCCGAGCTGCTCGCGCGCCTGCTCGAGGTGGTTCAGATAGAGGTGCGCATCGCCCAGCGTCAGGACGAACTCGCCGCGCTTGAGGCCGGTGACCTGGGCGACCATCAGCGTGAGCAGGGCGTAGGAGGCGATGTTGAACGGCACGCCGAGAAAAAGATCCGCGCTGCGCTGGTACATCTGGCAGGACAGCCTGCCTTCGGCGACATAGAACTGGAACAGCGCGTGGCAGGGCGGCAGCGCCATGCGCTCGACGTCGGCCGGATTCCACGCGCTCACGATGTGGCGCCGCGATTCCGGTTTTTTTCTCAGGCCTTCGATGACCCTGGCGATCTGGTCGATCTCCCCGCCCTGCGGCGTTCGCCAATGGCGCCACTGGTAGCCGTACACCGGGCCGAGCTCGCCGTTCTCGTCGGCCCACTCGTCCCAGATCGTCACGCCGCGCTCCTGCAGCCAGCGCACGTTGGTGTCGCCGCGCAGGAACCACAGCAGCTCGTAGATGATCGACTTCAGGTGCAGCTTCTTGGTGGTGAGCAGCGGGAAGCTGTCCTCGAGCGCGAAGCGCATCTGGCGGCCGAACACCGAGAGCGTGCCGGTCCCGGTGCGGTCCGACTTGCGGGCGCCGCGCTCGAGCAGCTCCTCCAGCAGGTCGAGATACTGCTGCTCGCCGGGGTTCATATAGCGATGCTCGTGAAGAGCTCGCGCGCGCTCTGGAACCGATCGTCGGGCTTCTTCGCCAGCAGGCGATCGAGGATCGGCTGGTAGCCGGCCAGGTGCTCGGGCAGGCGCGGCACCGGCCCGTTCACGTGCATGTCGATCATGCTCGCCGGCGTCTCCGCTTCGTAGATCCTCTGGCCGGCGAGCATCTCATACAAGATCGCCCCCATGCTGTACAGGTCGGAGCGCGCATCGATCCGCTGCCCGAGGAAATGCTCCGGGCTCATGTAGCGCGGCGTGGCGAGCAGCTGGCCCTGGACCGTGAGATTGGAGCTCGCGGCGAGGTCTCGAGCGAGGCCGAAATCGACGATCACCGGCTGGCCGTTCGCGCGGAACAGAATGTTCGTCGGCTTGAGGTCGCGGTGCACGATGCCCTGGCTGTGGATGGCATCGAGCGCGCGCGCGATCTGCGCGGCGAGGCGCAGCGCCGCGTGCGAGTCGAGGCCTTCGCGGATGCGCGAGGCGAGCGTGCCTGAAGGCAGGAACTCCATGGCGATGTACGCGCGGTCGCCGGTGACGCCCTGTTCGTAGATGCGCACCACGAACTCGTTCTCCAGCGCCGTAAGGAGCTTGTACTCGCGAAGGAAGCGCTCGAAAAACACGCGGTCGTGGCGCAGCTTGCTGTCGAGGACCTTGAGCGCCACCCGCAGCCCGTCGGCCTCGCGCTCGGCAAGGTAAACCTGCGCCTGGCCGCCCTGGCCGATCATGTGCACGATTCTGTAGCCGGGAACCTGCTCCGCCGCCATCGAGCGCTATTCTGCGTCAGACCATGCGCGCAAGAAAGGCCGCGATATCGGCGAGTTCCTCGGCGCACACCGAATGCCGCATCGGGTACTCGTGCCACTCGACGGGGTAGCCGGCGGCCTCGAGCAGCTTGCGCGATTCCTCGGCGCGGCGCGGCGGAATGATGTCGTCGTAGCGCCCGTGCGCCATGAAGATCGGAATGCCCTGATTCGCGGGGCTTCTCTCGCTTTGCAGGCTTGCCGCCTGCGGCAGGTAAGCGGATAGCGCGAGCACGCCGGCGAGGCGTTCCGGATAGCGCAGCGCAGTCTGCAGCGCGATGGCGCCGCCCTGCGAGAACCCGGCGATCACGATTTTTGCCGCCGGCATGCCGTTTTTCTTTTCCTTGGAGATTAATTCTTCCGCCAGACGCTGCGACGCCCGGATGCCGGCCTCGTCTTCGGGCCCGCCGCCGAGCTGGAGGATGTCGTACCAGGCGCGCATGCGCATGCCCTGGTTGATCGTCACCGGCCGCACCGGCGCGTGCGGGAACACGAAGCGCACCGGCTTCGCGAGCTTGAGCTCGGGCACGATCGGCTCGAAGTCGTGCCCGTCGGCGCCCAGCCCGTGCAGCCAGAGGATCGAGGCCGCGGGCTTGCTTCCCGTCTGGATTTCAATGGCTTCCATGGCGCCAGTGTAATGCCCGGTGGGTTAGGATTTGCCGGTTGAAAGCATTCGTTCTCACGCTGCTCCTCCTCCTGCACGCCGGCCTGGCGACGGGCCAATCGTTCCCGGCCAGGCCGCTGCGGCTGGTGGTCGGCTTCACGCCGGGAGGAGGCGTCGACATCAATGCCCGGCTCCTCGCCGCCATGCTGACCGGGCTCCTCGGCCAGCAGGTGATCGTCGAGAACAAGCCCGGCGCCGGCACCAATATCGCCAACGAGTACGTCGCCAAGTCGGTGCCCGACGGCTACACGCTTCTTTTCAACAGCTCTGCGTTCGCGATCAACCTGGCCCTGTACCAGGACCCGCCTTACGCGCTGCGCGATTTCGCCGGTGTTTCGGTGTTCTCGGAGAGCACCAACCTTCTCGTGGTGTCGGCTGCGCTCCCCGCGAGGTCGCTGCAGGAGGTCGTCGCCCTGGCACGCGCTCATCCTGGCGCGCTCAACTATTCCTCGGCGGGCGCGGGCACCAGCCAGCATCTTGTCGGCGAGCTGTTCAAGCTGCGCACCGGCACGGATATCGTGCACGTTCCCTATAAGGGGAGCGCGCCTGCATTGGCCGCGCTGGTCGCCGGCGAAGTGCAGATGAGCTTCTCCAACACCGTCGCGATCAACCAGCACGTCAGGTCGGGCCGCCTGCGGGCGCTCGCCGTGGCCGGCGCCAGGCGCACCGCGCTGATGCCCGAGGTGCCGACGATGAAGGAGGCGGGCGTCGAGGGCGTCGAGGTGCCGCTGTGGTACGGCCTGCTCGCGCCGGCCGCCACGCCGCGCGAAATCGTGCGGACCCTCGCGGCGGCCGTGGCGAAGGCCGCAAGCTCTGCCGAGCTGCGCAAACGCCTTCTCGAGCAGGGCGCCGACCCGGTCGGCAACACGCCCGAGGAGTTCGACCGGCAGCTGCGCGAGGAGGTGGCGCGCTGGGCGGAAGTGGTGAAGGTTTCAGGCGCGCGCGCGGAATGAGTCAATGTAACTAACAGTCATTTCTTTGAGAAAAACTGCGCTCAAAGACCGACTCGGCGATGCGGTTCTTGAGGATCTCGATCGAGCCGCCGGCGATCATCCAGCCGCGGCAGCGCCGCACGCAGTACTCGACGAGCGTTTCGCTGCTGTAGCCGGTCGCGCCCATCACCTGCATGGACTCGTTGGCCACGTCGAACCCGGCCTGGTTGCAAAAGGCCTTGGCGATCGCCGTCTCATCCGCGGAGGGCAGGCCGCGATCGGCGTTGGCGGCGGCGCGGTACAGGAGCAGCTGCGCCGCGTCGAGCTTCATCTTCATGTCGGCGAATTTCCACTGCAGCCCCTGGAACTCGCACAGCAGGCGCCCGAACTGCCTGCGCTGCAGCGCCCACTCGCGCGCCGTCTCGTACGCGTAGCGCCCGAGCGCGAGCGAGCGCGCGGCGTTGCCGATGCGCTCGACGTTGAAGCCCGCGATCTGCCTCTTGAAGCCGCCTTCCTTCAGCAGCACCATCTCCTCGGGAACGAAGACATTGTCGAAGCGCAGCTCTGCCCACTCTTCCCCCGACATGAATGAGGATGTCTTTCCATGTTGTAATCCGGCAGAAGATTTTTCAATGAGTACAGAACCAATTCCGCCCACCCCCGGACCGAAACGCACGTAAGCGAGAATCAGGTCGGCATAAGCCGAGTGCGTGGTGAAGATTTTTGATCCATTGATGCGATAGCCGGTACCTTCCCTTATCGCGGTCGTTTTCAGGTCTGTTACTGCAGAGCCCGCCTCGGGCTCGGTCATGCCGACCGCGATCACGCTCTCACCCGAGAGCAGCTTCTTCAGCAATTTCTGCTTCTGCACGAGCGAGCCGTATTCCGCGAGCACGCGGATCGGCCCGAAATTGCCGGCCTGCACCACGTCGGCGCTGCGCGGGCAGGCCGCGGCGACGGCCTCGATCGCGATCACCGCGTCCATCAGCGTGCCGCCCTGGCCGCCGTCGGCTTCGGCGACGGTGATGCCGAGCAGGCCTTGCGATGCCATCAGCCTGGCGACGTCCCAGGGATAGCCGCCCGCATGCGCGCGCGAGTGGGCGCCGGCGGCCAGGTGCTTCTCGGCAAAGCGGCGCACCGCTTCGCGGAACTGCTCCTGCTCGGGCGTGTGCCGGAAATCCATGCTCACTCCTTCAGCACGGCGAGGCCGTCGACCGCGACGACGCCTTCGCGCCTCACGAGCAGCGGATTGATCTCCGCCTCGAGCACCGGCCGCCCGGGGATCAGCGCCAGCCGGGAGATCGCCGACGCCGCGCGCGCCAGCGCCTTCACGTCGCCGCGCGGCAGGTTGCGGTAGCCGCGAATGACTGCAAGGCCTTTGACTTTCTCGATCATCCGCAGCGCCTCGTCGGGGCTGACTGGGGCCAGCTCAACCACAAAATCCTTGTACAGCTCCGCCAGCGTGCCGCCGGCGCCGACGAGCACGATCGGCCCCACCACCGGATCGTCGCGGTAGCCGACGATCGCCTCGGCGAGCCCGCGCTCCATCCTCTGCACGAGGAGCTGGTCCCTGCCGAATTTCCTGGCCCGGGCTTCGAACTCGACACGGCCGGCGATGCCGAGCGCCACGCCCCCGGCCTCGGTCTTGTGATCGGCGTCCATCACCTTCACCGCCACGGGGTAGGGAATCGAATGCGCAAAGTCAGGCGCGCGGGCGAGCACCTGCTCGACGACCGGAATCCCCACGGCGGCGAACAGCTCGAAGGGATAGTCGAACAGGGGATAGGGGATTTCGGCCTCTTCGCGCTGCCGCGGCGCGCGCCATGAAAAGTAGGCGGCAAAGGCGTCGGCGCAGGCCTCGGGCGTGCGGAACGCGGCGATCCCCTTCCCGGCGAGCAGGACAAGAGAGCGCTCGGCGTGCGGCGTGAGGAAGGCGGCGAGCGGCTTGGCGGCGCGCTTCGCGCCGAGGATCGGCTCGACCGCGAGCTGCGGGTGGAACTGGGCCGACGAGCCGACCGCGGCGAGCACCGCGTCGCAGCCGGCAAAATCGAGCAGGCGGTCCAGCACTTCGGTGTATTGCTGGGCGGTCGCCGTCATGGTCAGGTCGACGATCGGCGAATCGGAATCGGGCGCGGCCGTCTCGATGCCGTGCAGGCCGAGGCGGTCCACCACCGTGGCGGCGCCGCCGCCGGTCGTGGTGACGACCGCGACGCGCGGCGCGCGCCCGAGCTGCGGCGGCCGGCGGCCGGCGACGAGAGGTGCAATCTCGACGAGCGTCTCGAGCATGTCGACGCGCAGGATGCCGCAATCGCGGAAGAACGCATCGAGCGCGGCGTCCAGGCCGGCGAGCGCGCCGGTGTGCGAGCGCGCAAGCGCTTCGCCCAGCGCGGAGCGCCCGAGCTTGTAGGCGACGACCGGCTTTCCCGCGGCGTGCGCCCCGCGCGCCGCGGCGGCGAGCCGGTCGGCGTCGCGCACCGTCTCCAGAAACAGCAGGATCACGCGCGTCTCGGGGTCCTCCACCAGCAGCTCGACCAGCTCGCCGACGCCGAGGTCGGCCTCGTTGCCGACCGAGACCAGCTTCGAGAAGCCGAGGCCGTGCGCCGCGCCGCGCGAGAGCACCGTGCCGAGCAGCGTGCCGCTTTGCGAGACCAGGCTGGTCGTTCCCGAGGGCGGCGCGTCGATCTCGAGCACCGCGTTCACGCTGAGCGCCATGCGGCCGGGCAGATTGATGACCCCCATGCTGTTCGGGCCGAGCAGGCGCACGCCGAGCTCCCTGGCACGCAGAACCAGGCGCGCCTGCCGCTCCATGCCCTCGGGTCCGGCGTCGGCGAAGCCGTTGCTATAGATCGTCGCCACCGGAACATTGCGGCAGGCCTCGAGAGCCTGCTCGACGTCCTGCACCATGATGAAAGCGTGGTCGATGCCCTCCGGAACGCTGGAGTGCATTTCTTTTCGACTCGGATTCACGGGAACGATTCGTCCGGCATACCCGTGCTTCTTGAGGAAGCGCTGCGGCCGCGCCGTGTTTTTCTTCTCATCGCCGGAAGCGCCGACGAGCGCCACGGCGCCGGGCGCAAACAGCGCCTGCGCTAGGCGAGCGCGGGTGCAGCTTCCAGCCGCCACAGGCGTTCGAGAAGCTTGCGCGCCGGCCCTTCGCCCAGCACCGGGCCGGCGAGCTCCATGTACTTGTCCTCCAGCGCGCGGTCGCTCAGCGGGGCGTCCGGGTCGCCGACCCGCGTCGGCTGCAGCAGCTCCTCGCGCCGGCCGCCGCGCGCCTCGATGGCGATGCGCGCCGCGCGCTGGCGCGGAAAGCCGGCGTCGAGCTCGGGATCGATCGCCACGGAGATTCTTTTCATCAACGCGCGCGTTTCTTCGTTCTCGAGCCGAGGCGATTCAAAGGCAGCCAGGCGCACGCTGCCGTGGGTGAGCGCGGTCGCGACGACGTACTTCATCGAGAAGCGCGCCTCGGCCGGAGTGCGCGGCGCTTCGTAATGCGCGACCTCGAGGCCGGCGCGGTAGGTGCCGACGCGCACGCGCTCGATCTCCGCCGGCCGCAGGCCCATCTTCGCCTGGAGGGCGAGCGCGCCGTCGATGGCAGCGAAGGCATGCCCGCAGCAGGCGTGGTTCTTGAACGTCATGCGCGTGATGTGGAAGTCGCGGCCCAGCGTGGCGAGCGCCTCCTGCCAGTCCGGGCCGTCCGCCATCGCGCGCCCGAAACCGGCCTCGCCTTCGATGACATCGAGCGAGCCGGTGACGCCTTCGCGCGCGGCGAGCGCCGCGGTCACGCCGGCCTCGGCGGCACGCCCGGCGTGCAGCGGCTTGGACATCGAGTCCATGCGGAAGGCCTGCTGCAGGCCGGCGCAGAACGTGGTCACGGTCGCCAGCGCATTGGCGAAGCGCCGCCTATCGAGGGCGAGCAGCTCGGCCGCAGCGGCGCAGGCGCCAAAGCAGCCGATCGTGCCGGTGTTGTGCCAGAAGCGGTAATGCGCGCGGCCCATCGCCGCGCCGATGCGCGTGGAGATCTCGTAGCCGACGATCACCGCGCGGAGCAAGCTTTCTCCGTTGACGCTTTGCGACTGCGCCAGCGCCAGGGCTGCGGCGATCGTAGGCGCGCCGGGGTGATAGATGCCGTCGCGGAAGATGTCGTCGACCTCGACGGTATGCGCGGCGGTGCCGTTGATGAGCGCCGCGGCGCGCAGCGTCGCGCGCCGGCCGAGGGCCAGCATTGCGTCCCCCTTGTCCAGCTCGTCCCTAAGCGCTTTTTCCAGCAGGATCGCCGGTGCCAGCACCGCGCCGGGAAACAGCGCGGCGTGCCAGTCGATCACTGCGCGCTTGGCATGATGCAGGACTTCGGGCGGAATCGGTTTCGAGCGCCAGTCGTTTGCCCAGGCGGCGAAGCGCTCGACGACGTGCATTACGTCTTGTACGAGGGATCGATGCGGTCCGCGAGCCGCCGCATCGCCGGCCATTCGAGCAGCCCCATCTGCCGGCGCGTTCCCGGCTTGTAGAGATGGGCGGTCTTCTCGATCACCGCCGCGGCGGGCAGCAGGATTTCGTCATCGGCGGACTGTGCGAGCAGCTGCGCGCGGCAGGCGCGCTCCAGCCGGTACATGTTGTTGAACGCCTCGCCCACGGTCTTGCCGACCGCCAGCGTGCCGTGATTGCGCAGCAGCATCACTTCGCACTCGCCGAGGTTCTCCAGCAGGCGCTTGCGCTCGTCCATCTCCAGCACCACGCCCTCGTAGTCATGATAGGCGATCCTCGAGAAGCGCATTGCCGTCTGCGTCATCGGCAGCACGCCCTTCTTCAGCGACGCCACCGCCATGCCGGCGAGCGAGTGCGTGTGGATCACGCAATGAATGTCGGGCTTCGCCGCGTGAATCGCGCCGTGGATGACGAAGCCGGCGAGGTTGAAGGTGTAGTTGAGCCCTTGCGGCCAATCTGGCTCCCACAGCACCTTGCCTTCGAGGTCCACCTTGATCAGCGACGAGGCGCACATCTCCTCGTAGAGCAGTCCGAAGGGATTGAGCAGGAACTCCTCGGTTCCGGGGATGCGGGCGGAAATGTGGTTGTAGATCAGGTCGTGCATGTCGTAGTGGCGCACCAGGCGGTAGGCGCAGGCGCAATCGACGCGCGCCTCCCACTCGGCCGCGCTCACCCGGCCTTTCAGCGACCTGAACTTGAGCGGCGGATAGTCCTTGTCCGGCGCGAGGTCGGGATAGTGCTTCTTGAGATCGGTGACCTTGGCTTTGCTCATGGGGTCAATGTACCCTTTCATCCCGTTCGCCGGAAGAGGAGTCCCTGCATGTTGAAACGCATCCTGCCTTTACTTTGCATGGGGTCCTTCTGGATAGCGGGGCTTGCCCAGGACTTCCCCACCCGCCCGGTACGCATCGTCGTACCCTGGCCGCCGAGCGGCAACGTCGACATCACCGCCCGCACCCTCGCGCCGGCGTTCTCCGAGGCGCTCGGCCAGCAGGTGATCGTCGAGAACCGCGCCGGCGCCGGCGGCACCATCGGCACAGCGGCGGTAGTGAGGTCGCCCGCCGACGGCTACACCCTGCTCCTCGGCTCGAGCGGCACCGTGACCTCCGGGCCGGCGGTGTTCAGGAACCTTTCCTACGACCCGCTCAGGGACCTGGTGGCAGTCGGGCCGATCCAGTCCGTGCCGATCGTGCTGACGGTGGCACCGAAGACGCTGGCCTCGACCTTCCAGGAATTCTTCTCCCTCGTAAAAGCAAAACCCGGACAGGTGAGCATCGCTTCCGCCGGCAACGGCTCGTCGAACCATCTGGCGATCGAGCTGCTGATGCGGCAGGCCAACCTGAAGCTGCTGCACGTGCCCTACAAGGGGAGCGGGCCGGCCCTGACCGACCTGATCGGCAGCCAGGTCGAATCGATGATGGACCAGCTCACCGCGTCCATCGGCCATATCAGGGAAGGGCGCATCAAGGCACTCGCCATCTCCTCGCTCAGGCGCTCGGCGCTGCTGCCCGACGTGCCGACGCTCGATGAGGCGGGCGTCAAAGGCTACGAAGCGAGCACTTTCACCGGAATTTTTGCGCCGGCTGCTGTTCCCGGGAGCATCATCGACAAACTGAGCGCAGCCCTGCGCAAAGCACTTGCCGTCGAATCGGTGCGCGAGCGCTATCGCGGCATGGGCGTGGACGTGATGGACATGGGCCAGGCGGAGTTCGCCGCCTACGTGCGCGCCGATTACGAGAAATGGCAGCGCGTGGCGCGCGAGGGCAATATCGTCGTCGAGTGAGGCCGAATGAAAAGCGTTGCCGAGATCGATACCTTTATCACCATGCTGCTGACCGCGTGCGAGAACCAGAGCGTGTATGAGCGGCTGGAAAAACTGCTGTCGATGCCGGATGAGAAACGCCAGGGGCTGGTGCATTCCTGGGTCAGTGACCTGCTCGTTGCCGAAGCGCCGCGCGACTTCGTGCAGGCTGTCGCCTGCTTGCTGGATAATCGGGTCGCCGAGAAGGCCTACGAAGTCATCTTCAAGTGCCGGCGCGGCGAGCTCTAGGAGGAGTCGACCGATGGCCAAGCTGCGACACATCGCGATCACGGTGCCCGATCCCTGGAAGGCCGCCGAGTTCTACATGCAGGCGTTCGGGCTGAAAAAGGTCGGCGAAACGGATTGGGAACACGCGCGCGGCGTTTATCTCAGCGACGGCGTGATTAACCTGGCGCTGCTGCACTACAAGACCGAGGAGGCGGCAGGCGAGCTCGGCCGGGGTTTCGTTGGTCTTCACCATTTTGGCTTCCTGGTCGACGACGTGGCGGCGACTCGCAAGGCGATCGAGGCTGCCGGCGGAAGGCACTGGATGGGCGAAGCGCTGGATGGCACCGGCTTCTATGAAGTGAAGTTCCACGACCCGGACGGCATCGTCGTGGACATCACCGCGAATGGCTGGACGGGCGCCGCGAAAGATTAAGTGCGCCTGGTCTTCCCGGTACTGCTGGCGCTTTGCGCGTCGTACGCGGCGGCGCAGGGCTATCCGGGCAAAGCGGTTCGCATCGTAGTGCCGTCGAGCCCCGGCGGCGGCAGCGACCTGGTCGCGCGGCTCCTCGCGTCGCAGCTCGCCGAGGCATTCGGGCGGCCGTTCATCGTCGAGAACCGCGTCACCTCGGGCGGCATCGTTGCCACCCAGCAGGTCGCCGAGTCGCTGCCCGACGGGCACACGCTGCTCGTCACGTTCGACACCTTCGCGATCAACCCCTTCCTCTTCAAAGGCGTGCAATGGGACCCGGTGCGCGATTTCGCGCCCGTCATGCAGGTCTGCCGCTATCCGCAAGTGCTGCTCGTGAATCCCGCCCTGGGCGTGAAAACCCTGCAGGAGTTCGTCGCGCTCGCGAAGCGGACCGGCCCGCAGCTCAATTACGGTTCCGCCGGACCCGCCTCCTCGAGCCGGCTCGCGTACGAGCTTTTCAAGGAGGTCGCCGGCATCGAGACGGTGCCGGTGCATTACAAGGGCGGCGGTCCGGCCATCCAGGACCTGATGTCGGGCCAGGTGCAGGTGATGCTCATCCAGGGCGGCGGCATGATCCAGCAGAGCATCAGATCCGGCAAGCTGGTGGCCCTGGCGGTCAGCTCGCCGGCCCGCTCGCCCTTCTATCCGGAGCTCCCGGCGATTGCGGAGACCTATCCAGGCTTCGAAACCGAGTCGTGGGTCGCGATGTTCGCGCCTGCCGCGACGCCGAAGGAGATCGTCGAGCGGCTGCACGCGAGCCTTTCCAGGATCCTGGCCGATCCGGGCATGCCGAAGCGGTTCGAGACTCTCGGCGCCGAGATCGTCGCTGGCACGCCGCAGGCGCTGGCCAGGCTGGTGCGGGACGATCAGGCGAAGTGGAGCAGGGTCATCCGGGAAAAGAACATCACCGTCGAATAAGAGAGAACGTCTATGGCGTCACGCGGCTATGCGGACCTGCACGAACACCTGGCAGCGCTCAAGAAGGCAGGCCTGCTGATCACGGTCGAGCGCCCGATCAACAAGGACACGGAAATGCACCCGCTGGTCCGCTGGCAGTTTCGCGGCGGCATCGAGGAGCGGGACAGGAAGGCGTTCCTGTTCACCAACGTCGTCGACAGCAAGGGGCGCAAGTACGACATTCCGGTGGTGGTCGGCGCGCTTGCCGCCAGCCGGGAGATCTACCGCCTCGGCATGGGCTGCGACCTGGAGAGGATCAACGAGACCTGGAGCAGGGCGCTGGCGAATCCCATCGAGCCGCGGGTCGTGAGAGACGCGCCCTGCCAGGAAATCGTGATCGAGGGCAGCGAGCTCGACAAGCCGGGGAAGGGGCTGGACTCGCTGCCCATTCCCATCTCCACGCCGGGCTGGGACATCGCGCCATTCACCACGCTGTCGCAATACATCACGAAGGACCCCGACAACGGCATCCAGAACATGGGCATCTACCGCGGGCAGGTGAAAGCGCCGCGGCGCCTGGGAATGAATCCGTCGCTGGAGCTGCGTCCCGGCATCTACGTGCACTGGGAAAAGATGAAGCGGGCGGGAAAGAAGCTTCCGGCGGCGGTGGTGCTCGGCGCGCCGCCGTGCATCGCCTTTGCCTCGGCGCAGAAGGCCCCGGAAACGCTCGACGAGCTGCATCTGGCCGGCGGACTGGCCGGGGTACCCATCAATGTGGTCAAGGCGAAGAGCGTCGATCTGCTGGTGCCGGCGGAAGCCGAGATCGTGGTCGAGGGCTACATCGACACCGAGTATCTCGAGCCCGAGGCGCCGTTCGGCGAATCGCATGGCCATGTCAACCTGCAGGAATTCAACGCCTATATGGACGTGGCCTGCATCACGCGCCGGCGCGACGCGATCCTGACCTCGATCATCTCGCAGGTCACGCCGAGCGAGTCGAGCCTGATCAAGCGCGTCGCGCTCGAGCCGCTGTTCCTCGAGCACCTGCGCAACGCGCTCGGCATCCGCGGCGTCAAGCGGGTGTCGATGCACGAGCCGCTCACGAACCTGCGCAAGGTCGTGGTGCTGATCATGGACCGCAATACGCCCAGGACGGAGATCTGGCGCGCGCTCTACGGCGCCGCAGCCTGGAACCGCGCCGCCGGCAAATATGTCATCGCGGTCAACGACGACATCGATCCGGACAATGCGGATGCCCTCCTGTGGGCGATGTCCTACCGCGCCAACCCCGACCTGGATCTGCAGATCCTGCGGCACCGCGACCAGGGGCACGGGCCACGCAGCAAGCGCAACAACGGCGAGGATGCGTCGGTGCTGATCGACGCGACGATGAAAGAGGATTTCCCGCCGATCTCGCTGCCCAAGCGCGAGTACATGGAGCGCGCAAAGGCGATCTGGGAGGAGCTCGGCCTGCCCAGGCTCAAGCCCGAGTCGCCGTGGTACGGCTACTCGCTCGGCGAGTGGCCGGAGGAACTGGAGCGCGCCGCGGCCATGGCGGTGAAGGGCGATTACTTCGAGACCGGAAAGCTTCTGGCGAAGCGGCGCCGCAAGGACGTGGGCATGAACACCGAGGTGCGCGAGCTGCCCGGCCGGCCGCCCGGCGAGAGCGACGAGTAACTAGCTCCTCAGCGCCTCGTCGATCGGCGCCGGCACGTGGATGCCGTAGCCCTGCGCGAAACCTGCGCCTGCCGCCCGCAACGTCGCAAGCGCCTCGTCGCTTTCCACGCACTCGCCGATCACGCCGATGCCGAGCTTCTTGCCGGCGCGCACGATCCTGTCCAGCTTGCCGCGCGCCGTCTGGCTGTTCAGATTGCGGATCACGGCGCGGTCCACCTTGACGTAGTTCGGCTTCAACGCCTGCAGCGGCGCGAGCCACACCGGGCTGTAGCCGAAGCCGTCGATGGTGAGGCAGCAGCCGATCCTGCGGGCGGCGTCGGCAAATTGCTCGACCGAGTTCGGCAGCGCGAGGGCGTCCTCCTCGAGGACTTCGAAGGCGATGGACGCTGGCGGCACGCGGTGCCGCGAGAGCTCGGTGGCGACCGCGGGCGGGAAGCCTGCGTCGCTGACCGTCTGACCCGAGATATTGAGCGAAAGACTGGGCACGCGGGACCCGCGCGCGAGGCGCGCGATCGCGCGGCGCATGACCCAGCGATCGAGCTCGGGCATCATGCCGCAGCGCTCGAACACCGGCAGAAACGACCCGGGCGGCAGCAGCCTCTGTCCTTCTTCGCGCATGCGCAGCAGCACTTCCGCCATCGGCGCCGCCTTGGGCTTGTCGAGCGCGACGATGCGCTGCGCGTAAAGCTCGAACTCGTTCTGCTCCAGCGCCTCGACCAGGCGCTCTACCGGCTCTTCCCAATCGGGGACTTCAGCTCCTGACTTCTCGAAGAGAAGCGTTTTCTGTTCCGTGGTGATGTGTCGCTTCACGCGGGACCCGCGCGCGAGAAGAGTTATCACCGCCGCCGCCGCGCTCGACCTAGATCAAGCAGCGTCACCGTCAGCCGGATCCCCGGAAGCTTCTCCCGCTCAGCCAGATACCCATCCCCCAGGCACGTCTCCGTAGGAGGATATTCCTTATACGACGCCATCCCGCGCAACCACGACGTGCGCATGCGCCAAGCCCTACTCTCAGGACTGCGACGCTCACGCATCACTTGATCACCATTTTTGTAACCTTGCCTGACGTTAGGCCGTTCAAGATCAATCGCGCCGACAGCTCCTGACTTCTCGAAGAGAAGCGTTTTCTGTTCCCCGACTTGTCGCTTGGCCGGCATCAGCGACATGTTGTACACGCTCTGGTGGGGAAATTGTTGTGACTTATTTCCTCAGCCGGCATGACTAGGCCAGCGTGTACGCAGTCTTGACGGTCGTGTAGAACTCGACGGCGTAGCGGCCCTGCTCGCGCGGGCCGTAGCTCGAGCCCTTGCGGCCGCCGAACGGCACGTGATAGTCGACACCGGCGGTGGGCGCGTTGACCATCACCAATCCGGCCTGCGCGTGGCGCTTGAAGTGCGACGCGTGCTTGAGCGACGTGGTGCAGATTCCGGACGAAAGGCCGAACTCGGTATCGTTTGCCAGCGCGAGCGCCTCGTCGTAATCGCGCGCTCGCACCACGGCCGCCACGGGTCCGAAGATCTCTTCGCGGCAGATGCGCATGGAGTTGTTCGCCTCCGCGAACACCGCTGGCGCGAAGTAGTAGCCGTTCTTGTCGCGCTTGACACGCTCGCCGCCTGCCAGCAGCTTTGCTCCCTCGCCTTTGCCGATGCCGATGTAGCGCTCGTCCTGCTCGAGCTGGCGCGCGTCGACCACCGGCCCGATCTGCGTCTTGGGATCGCGCGCGTCGCCGACGACCAGCGCCCTTGCACGCTCGGCGAGGCGCGACACGAACTTGTCGTGGATGCCCTGCGTGACGATGATGCGGCTCGACGCGGTGCAGCGCTGGCCGGTCGAATAGAACGAGCCCTGCACGGCGACTTCCACCGCCTGGTCGAGCTGCGCGTCGTCCAGCACGACGAGCGGATTCTTGCCGCCCATCTCCAGCTGGAACTTCGCCCCGCGCTTGAATGCCGCCTCGCCGACGCGCCGGCCGACCGCCTGGGAGCCGGTGAAACTGATGCCGTCGATCCCCGGGTGATGGATGATGGCCTCGCCGACCACCGCGCCGCGCCCCATGACGAGGTTGAACACGCCGGCCGGCAGGCCGGAGCGGCTGAGGATGTCCGCCAGCGCCCAGCCGCAGCCCGGCACCAGATCGGCCGGCTTGAACACCACGCAGTTCCCGTACGCGAGCGCGGGCGCGATCTTCCATGCGGGAATCGCGATCGGGAAATTCCAGGGGGTGATCAGGCCGACCACGCCGATCGGCTCGCGCGTGACCTCCACGCTCATGCCCGGGCGTATCGAGGGAATGATCTCGCCCGCGGTGCGCAGCGCCTCGCCCGCGAAAAACTTGAAGATCTGCCCGGCGCGCGCGGCCTCGCCGGTCGCCTCCGGCAGCGTCTTGCCCTCCTCGCGCGCGAGCAGCTCGCCCAGCTCGGCGCGGCGCGCGAGGATCTCGCTGCCGGCGAAGTCGAGCGCGTCGAAACGCTGCTGCGGCGTGGACCCGGACCAGGCAGGGAATGCCGCGCGCGCCGCCGCGACCGCGGCGTCCACCGCGGCGGCATCGCCTGAAGCGTATTGATCGATGACGTCGGAGACGTCCGATGGATTGATGTCGGGATTGGTCTGCTTGCCGGCGGTCCACTGGCCGGCAATGAGATTGGCGCGCATTGGGTTTCTCCTCGGCTATCATGGTAACTCGGGGGAGGGTTGAATCAAGTGAAGGCATTTTGCGGTTTCGTCGGGCTGCTTGTTGCCGCTGCAGCTTCAGCGCAGACCTATCCGACGCGGCCGATCGCATTGATCGTGCCTTTCTCGGCAGGAGGACCCACGGACACCATCGGCCGCATCATGGCCGAGCGCATGGGAAGGTCGCTCGGCCAGACGGTGGTGGTGGAGAACACCACCGGTGCCGGGGGCAGCATCGCCGTGGGCAGAGTGGCGCGCGCGGTCCCGGATGGCTACACGCTCAGCATCGGCCACTTCGGCACCCACGTCATCAGCGGCGCGACCTACCAGCTGCAGTACGATCTGCTGAGGGACCTCGAACCGGTGGCGATGCTCGCCACGAATCCGCAGATCCTGGTTTCAAAGACTGCGGTTCCGGCCAGAGATCTCCAGGAACTCATTGCCTGGGTAAAGACGAATCAGGACAAAGTATCGATCGGCACCGGGGGAGCAGGTACGCCGGCGCATGTCAGCGCCGTCTACTTCAACAAACTCACCGGTACCCAAGCGCAGATCATTCACTATCGCGGCGCCGCGCCGGCAATGCAGGATTTGTTTGCCGGGCACATCGACCTTTATTTCGATCAGGCCGCGTCTGCCGTGCCGAATTCCCGCGCGGGAAGGGTTAAGCCTTACGCCGTGACCGCGAAGACGCGCCTGGCCGCAGCGCCCGATATTCCGACGGTCGACGAGGCCGGGCTGCCCGGTTTCTATATGGCTGTCTGGCACGCCATCTGGGCGCCCAGGGCGACGCCGAAAGACATCGTCGGCAGGTTGAACTCGGCCATCACCGAAGCGCTTGCCGATCCTTCGGTGCGCAAGCGCCTGGAAAATCTCGGCCAGGAAATCCCGCCGCGCGAGCAGCAGACGCCTGAGGCTCTGGGCGCGCACCACAAGGCCGAGATCGAAAAGTGGTGGCCACTCATCAAAGCGGCCGGGATTAAAGCGGAGTAGCCCTTATTTGTTCCTGATCGCCGACTTCGGCCGGAAAGCCTTCACCACCGCTTCGTTGGTCTCGATGTAGGGGCCGCCGATCAGGTCGATGCAATACGGGACCGCGGCAAAGATTCCCGGCGCGTCGGGCAATCCCTGCAGCGTCTCGCGGATCGATTTCGGCTGGCCCGGCAGGTTGATGATCAGCGCCTGCCTGCGGATCACCGCCACCTGCCGCGACAGGATCGCGGTCGGCACGAATTTCAGGCTCAGCGAGCGCATCTGCTCACCGAAGCCGGGCATGACCTTGTCGGCGATGGCGAGCGTGGCTTCGGGCGTGACGTCGCGCCGGGCGGGTCCGGTGCCGCCGGTGGTGAGCACGAGGTGGCAGCGCTTCTCGTCGACCAGCTCGACCAGCGTCGATTCGATGATCGTCATCTCGTCGGCGATGAGGCGCGTTTCGTCGCGCCAGGCGGGCGAGGCTATCGCCGAATGCAGCCACTCCTTGAGCGACGGGATGCCTTCGTCGCGGTAGACCCCGGCCGAGGCGCGGTCGCTGATGGAGACCAGGCCGACGATCAGTTCTTCTTTCATTTGGCTTCGCTGCACAGCCGGATAAAGCGGAACAGCTCGCGGTAGGCCCGCGTGCGGTTGCCCTCCTGCAGCTGCTTGCGCGAATTCCTTATCAAGCTGCGCAATGCCTGAAGGTCGGCGCCCGGATGCTCGGCAGCGAAGCCGGTGAGCGCCGCGTCGTCGTTGAGCAGGCGCTCGCGCAAAGTTTCGAGGCGGCGGTGAGCCGCGCTCGCCTGCGCGGAGCTGCCTTCGATCTCGCCGAGGCGGCTGCGGATCGCGCCCGGATCGATGTCGCGCATCAAGCGACCGATGTACTGCATCTGCCGACGCCTGGCCTCGTGGCTCTTGATGCGCTTCGCCTCGAGCACGGCTTCCAGCAGATCGTCGGCGAGCGCCATTGATCTCAATTGTGTTTCGGGGAGCCCGACCAGCGCCACGCCGAGCGCCTGCAGCTCGTGCATCTCGCGCTTCCTGCGGGTCTTGCTGACGATTTCGTCCTGCACGCGCTGTTATCATAGCGCCCCCATGCCGAAGCGCCACGGTTTCAGCTGCGACCCCGGTGAATTGCGCAGCCTCGCGCAAGTGGTGCTGGAGCGCGCCAGGCACGCCGGCGCAAACGGCTGCGATTGCGACGTCTCCGAGGCGTATGGCCTGACGGTGACGGTGCGCAAAGGCCAGCCCGACACCATCGAGCATAACCGCGACCGCAGCGTCGGCGTCTCCATCTATCTCGGCGAACGGCCGAAGGTGCGCCGCGGCCACGCCAGCACGTCGGATTTCTCCCGCGCGGCGCTGGAGCAGACGGTCGATGCCGCCCTCGCTATCGCACGCCATACCGCGGAAGACGAATGCGCCGGATTGCCGGATGCGGAGCTGCTCGCGCGCGAGCGGCCCGACCTCGATCTGTTCCACCCGTGGGGGTTGTCCACGGAGGAGGCGATCGACATCGCGCGGCGCTGCGAGGCCGCGGCCTTTTCGGTTTCAAAGAAAATCCGCAACTCGGAAGGTGCGACCCTCGCCGCTCACCAGTCGCAGTTCGTCTTCGCGAACAGCCTCGGCTTCGAGGGCGGCTATCCCGGCTCGCGGCACTGGATCTCGTGCTCGGTGATCGCCGAGGACAATGGCCTGATGCAGCGCGACGACTGGTTCAGCGCCGCCCGCGTGCCCGCGAAGCTCGCCGAGCCGCAGGCGCTGGGACGCTACGCCGGCCAGCGCGCGGTGGCGCGCCTCGGCGCGCGCAAGATTGCGACCTGCCGGGCGCCGGTGCTGTTCGAGGCGCCGGCGGCGTTGCAGCTGATCGGCCATTTCGTCTCGGCCGTGAACGGCGGCAACCTGTACCGCAAGACCTCGTTCCTCGTCGACAGCCTCGGAAGACAGGTGTTCTCGCCGCTGGTGCGCATCGAGGAGCGCCCGCACGAGAAGCGGGGGATGGCCAGCACGCCGTTCGACGAGGAAGGCGTTGCGACGCGCAGCCGGGCCGTGGTGCGCGACGGCGTCGTCGAAGGCTATTTCCTCGGCAGCTATTCGGCGCGCAAGCTCGGCCTGAAAACCACCGGCAATGCGGGCGGTCACCACAATCTCGTGGTGCGCTCCGCGGGACCGGACTTCGCCGGCATGCTGAAGAAACTCGGGCGCGGGCTTCTCGTCACCGAGCTGATGGGTCAGGGCGTGAACCTCGTGACGGGCGATTACTCGCGCGGCGCGGCGGGCTACTGGGTCGACGGCGGCGAAATTCGCTTTCCTGTGGAGGAAATCACGATTGCCGGCAACCTGAAAGACATGTTCAAGGGTATCGTTGCGGTAGGCAGCGACGTGCTCGTGCGGAGCGGCCGGTCGAGCGGTTCGATCCTGGTTGAGAACATGACAATCGCCGGCGACTAGATCGGTTTCGAACATGGGGGCTGCTCGGAGGTCCGATCCGCATGGGACATGCCTGCACTCACGACGACTTCGGCGGCGCTCCTGATCCCCAGCCTGAGCACCCGATTACCGCAATCATCGCTGTGATCGCCATGTTGGCTGCCATCCTGTTGATTACATGGGCGCGGATCGAGGTCCACGGCACCGGCGATCTGGAGGAAGCGCTGGTCGAGCCGCAGGTCCAGACCGGCGTGCCGGTCTTGCCTCCCAAGGACATCAAGGCCGGCGAGGAGCGCGAGGTCGACGCGGCGGTGACTTCGAGCCGCTTCGCGACCGGTCTTTCGCCTTAAGGCGGATCCTTTGTTCGCTGAGGCATAATTTGCCTCATGCGAACCCTGATCCCGATCACCGCGGCCCTGATCGCCGCGGCGCCCGCGGCCGCGCTGGAGCCGCAACCCCTTTACCAGCTTGCCCAGGCGCAGCCGCGCCGCAATCAGGCACCCGACGTCATCTTCGTGCCCACGCCGCAGGAGGTGGTGGACGAGATGCTGCGGCTGGCCAACGTCAGGAAGGGCGACGTGCTCTACGACCTCGGCTCGGGCGACGGCCGCATCCCGGTGACGGCCGCCA